>Ga0209066_10007768_pt1 | contig 10557 bp, 10 predicted proteins | sample All_14_2_FD_187198 | JGI IMG/M metagenome (GOLD analysis project Ga0209066, IMG submission 187198) | Freshwater microbial communities in response to fracking from Pennsylvania, USA - Allegheny Zone_MetaG_DW_15 (SPAdes) (version 2) ... | reverse complement strand
CTCGAAGGACAGGTCATAGACATATTGGTGGACGATGGTGATCGGGGCGGCCTGCGGCAGGGCTTCGCCCGGGTTGGTCGCGGCGTCCGCGGTCGTATCGCTCATGATCCTATCCCTGAATTCGATTGGGGGTTCTGACTGGGCGCGACGGCTAGCATGTTTGGGCCAGCGTCACAACCTCGACGCCGCCGGGCGGCTCAGCCTCCAGATCCAGCCGCAGCACGGTGCCGTTCTGCACCGCCGTGCCGGTCAGGGCCCGCAGGAAGCCCCAATGGCTGACCACGACGGTTTCGCGCCAGTCCGGCCGTCCCGTCTGCAGGTCGCGAAAGCGGCTGGCACGGGCGGAAACATGGGTTTCCTCCTCCTTGGCCGGCCACCAGACCTCCTCCAGATGGTCGAAGACGATATCGGGATGGCTGGTGACCAGTTGCGAGCGCGGCGAACCGATATCGCAGCTGAAGCCGACCCATTCACCGACCAGCGGATCGACCTCGATGGTCAGCCCGAAGGCCCGGGCGATGGGGCGCGCGGTGGCGATGGCACGTGAATAGGGGCTGGCCAGCAGGCGGGTGGGCCGACAGATCGCCTGCAGATGCGCGGCCACCGCTTCGGCCTGGGCCTGACCAAGCTCCGTCAGCCCGGCATCGCGGATGCCCGGATCGATTCGCGTTTCGGAAAAAATGCGGTTGAATTCGGACTGGCCGTGCCGAACCAGGATCATGGCCGCCCGTCACCCGGTGGCAGGTGGCGCGACGCGTTGTCGCTGCCCGGCGGCTGCGGCTGGTCGGTCAGGTCTTCATATTCACCATCGATCACCCCGTCCCCCCTGCCTCGGGGGCCAGTGCCGGGAACGGGACCGCTGCGAAACACCTGCACCCGCGCGCCTGCCAGGACCTGACCGGCCAGCCACGCCCCCAGGGTTCCGCGCACCGCCGGAATCAGCAGCAGGAAGCCCAGCGTATCAGTGAAGAAACCGGGCGTTATCAGCAGAAAGCCTGCCACCAGCAGCGCAAGACCGGTCGCGGCTTCACGCACCGGCATCTGGTTCAGCTCCATGGACTGCCGGGCCCGTGCCAGGGTCTGCATGCCCTGGTGGCGCACGATGGCGCTGCCGATCAGCGCCGTCGCCAGGATGCTGGCCAGCGTGGGCCACAACCCGATCCATTCGCCCACCTGGATGAACAGCGCGATCTCGACGATCGGGATGACGAGAAATATGAGGAAAAGTACCGGCATGCTTGCCCTTTCGTGCCCAACCCCCTATCTAGAACGCATAACACGGGTCGCCGGGCGCGCATCTGAATGCGTTCCGTCCCAACGTAGGCGGGAGAGGAAATGCAATCAAGGCGCCGTGGCCTGGATACGTGGCGATTTCGCGTCGCGTGTCCTTCCCGTTCGATGAATGCATAGGCTCTGGCGAGGCGGATATCCAGTGTGGGACGTCCTGATATTTGCGGGTGTAGCGATTTTCCTGATCTTCAAGCTCGGCTCCGTGCTGGGCCGCAGAACGGGTAAGGAGCGCCCGCCGACCGATATTTTCCGTCCGGCGGAGCCGAACGGGGACGATAATGTCGTGTCCCTGCCCGGCCGCCAGGACAAGCCCGGTATCGATGCGCCGGCCGCACCGCTGGATGATTCGCCGCTGGGCCGTGGCCTTGCCGCCATCAGCCAGGCCGATCCGGACTTCGACGGTGCCCAGTTCCTGGAAGGGGCGCGCGGCGCCTTCGAAATGGTGCTGAACGCCTTTGCCGCCGGCGACGGCAAGACCTTGAAGATGCTGCTGTCGGACGAGGTGTATCAGAGCTTCGCCGCCGCCATCCGCGAACGCGAGAAGGCCGGCGAAAAGCTGGAAGAGACCCTGGTCGGCATCGACGACGCCCGCCTTGTGGAAGCAAGGCTGGATGGGCGTACCGCCTTTGTCGCGGTCGAATTCCGCTCCAAGCAGATCACCGCTTTGGTCGATGCCGATGGCAAGGTGATCGAAGGCGATCCGACCGCCGTGGTCGATGTGGTCGATATCTGGACCTTCTCCCGCGATACGCGCGCGCGCGATCCGAACTGGGCGCTGGTGGAAACCCGCAGCCCGGAATAACGGTGCCCGTTGAAAGGCCCTATGGGCTTCCCAGCCAGGGATGTGCCTGCTAAACCCCGCGCCGAACCAATCCTTCGGCCGCGGGGAACAGCACAGCCATGAACATCCTTCTTGTCGGATCGGGCGCGCGTGAACATGCGCTGGCCTGGGCGATTTCCGCCTCTCCCCTCTGTGATCGGCTGATCTGCGCCCCCGGCAATCCTGGCATGGCGGCGCTTGGCGACTGCGTTCCCGTGGGGTCGGAGGATATCGCGGGTCTGGTCGCCCTGGCGCGGCGCGAAAGCATCGATTTCGTGGTGGTCGGCCCGGAAGCGCCGCTGGTGGCGGGGCTGGTCGACCGCCTTGCAGAAGCCGGCATCAAGGCCTTCGGACCCAGCGCGGCGGCGGCCCAGCTGGAAGGCTCCAAGGGTTTCATGAAGGATCTGTGCGCGCGGGCGGGCATTCCGACCGCCGCCTATGCCCGCTTCAGCGATGCGCAGGCGGCCAAGGCCTATATCCGCGACAGGGGCGCGCCCATCGTGGTCAAGGCCGACGGGCTGGCCGCGGGCAAGGGCGTGACGGTCGCAGCCAGTCTGGAGGAGGCGCTGGCCGCAGTGGACGATGCCATGCTCGACCGGCGTTTCGGCGCGGCCGGGGCGGAGCTGGTGATCGAAGACGTGCTGGAAGGCGAGGAGCTGTCCTATTTCGCGCTGGCCGACGGCAAAAGCCTGCTGGCGCTCGCCTCCGCCCAGGATCACAAGCGCGCTTTCGACGGGGATGAAGGGCCGAATACCGGCGGCATGGGCGCCTACTCCCCCGCCCCGGTGGCAACGCCGGAGATCGAGGCACGGGTGCATGCGGAAATCCTGGAACCGCTGCTGCGCCAGATGGCGGAAGAAGGCATGCCCTATAAGGGCGTGCTGTTCCTGGGGCTGATGATCGGCAGGGCCGGCCCGAAGCTGATCGAAATCAACTGCCGCTTCGGCGATCCGGAATGCGAAGTGCTGCTGGCGCGGCTGGACAGCGACATCCTGCCGGCGCTGATCGCCTGCGCCGATGGGGTGCTGGCCTCCACCGATCTGCGCTGGCGCGATGCGGCGGCGATCTGCGTGGTGCTGGCCAGCAATGGCTATCCCGGCAGCTATGGCAAGGGCAGCGTGATCCGGGGTGTGGAGAGCGCGGCGGCAGGCGATCCGGACGTGATCGTCTTCCATGCCGGAACCGCCCGCAATGATGCCGGCGAGCTGACCGCCACTGGCGGGCGCGTGCTGACCGTCACCGCCGTCGCGCCGGATGTGAAAACCGCGCGCGACAAGGCCTATGCGGCGGTGGACCGGATCGACTGGCCGGAAGGCTTCTGCCGCCGCGACATCGCCTGGCGCGCGCTTTCCTTCCGGTAAGGCCGGTATCCTTCCCCTGGGCCACTGGGCAATTTCGCAGACCAGCCCGCACCCTGCAAAGCGTGATCTGAAAACTGTACGAGACGTCTCGTACAGTTTTCTTCTCTTCCCGATGTAATGGCAGCATGCTCTAAGCAGACACGGCCAGATGCCCGCCAGCCAGCATCGCCGCCCCGATCCTGTGGAAATCCGCTTCCGGAAGGGCGACCAGGCCATAGCGGAAAACCTGCCCCCAGGATTGCCTGCCTGCCGTGATGCTGAGCTCAGGCAATAGGGGACGGATCGACACCGCCCCGGCATCGCTGCGCCAGGCCACATTGCGCCGATAGGGATAGAATAGCGGCGCCATCTCAACCTGATAGATTTCCCCCGGCAGGACGTGCCCCAAGCCCGTGAAAGCCTGCAGCGGCGGTCCGGACTCCATGGTGTCGCGCGGGGAATAGCAGACAACGCCATCGCCCGGCCGTATCCGCGACAACGCCCCCTGCTTGCCATGGCAAACCTGGATGAAGCCGCCGGCAAGGCCGCGCCGGACATGGGCCGCCACGGCGACCGTAATCCAGTAGCGACGCGTCATGCCGCCGCCTCCTGCTGGGCGGCGACGAGAAGGCGCAGGCGATTACCATCGGGATCACGCAGAACGACACCGAATCCGAACTCGCGCAGGATTGGCTCTTCCTCCGTCTCCACGCCCGGCAGCGCCCGCCATTCGCCATAGCGTGCCAGCAGGGATTCCTCAGTCGGCTCGTGCAGGCAAAGCTCGAAACCGCCGGGCAGGCAGGATGGTGCAGGCTTCACCGCATGCGCCTGCCACAGGCCCAGCAGCACCCCCTCGCGGAACGGCAGCAGCGCAAAGCCGGGCGTGGATTCCACCGGCTGTGTCCGCAACAGGGCGGAATAGAGCGCAAGGCTGGCGGGAACATCCCGTACATAGAGAATAATCAGATCGGGCGTTTTCATGGTCGCAATTCCCTCGAACATGGTTGGAACGAGGGGGACGCTACCGCCAGGCAGTGTCAGTTTCTGTCAGCAGCCGCCGCGTATGTGCAGAAGGGCAGCATCAAAATGGCGGGTTGGGAATCCCTTCCTTGCGCCGCCATTCCGCAAGCAGCACGGCACCGCGCTTGGGCATGCGCTCGTTCAGCTTCTCCCATTGCTGCAGACGATCAAGGCGGAAATGCCGGAAATCCTGCCGCGTTTCACACCAGGCCGCCAAGACGCGGCAGCCTTCGAGATAGCCGAGCGCAATGGGCCAGATCACACGCTGGCTGCTGCGGCCATCCGCATCGACATAGGCGATGCGCACCTTGCATTGGGCATGCAGGCATTCACGCACATCCTTGGCAGTGACGGCATAGGTGGAATCATCGACTGCCCTGCGGGAGGCTACCAGCAAATTGCCGGCTTGAATCCGTTCGACCAAATCCGGCGGCAGCACCGCTTCGATCCTCGCCATGGCGCGGGCCGCCGCCGAAGCCATGGCATCATCCGTCGTCCCGGCAACCCAGCGCACCCCCAGCAGCAATGCCTCGATTTCTTCCGCCTGGAACATCAACGGCGGCAGGGTGAAGCCGGGCCGAAGCACATAGCCCAGTCCCGCCTCCCCCTCGATCACCGCTCCTTCGGCGCGCAGGCTTTCGATATCCCGGTAAAGCGTGCGCAGGCTTACGCCAAGGCGTTCCGCCAGCGCGCCGCCGGAAACAGGCAGGCGATGGCGTCGCAGCTCCTCCATCAGATGCAAAAGACGTTCGGCACGCGACATGGCATTCCACCCCGTTCAGACTCTTTTTGTCAGCCTGTCCCGAACCGGGGCGCCCCTATTCTGGCGCGCGACAAACCCGGTCCTGGATGACCTGCAATGCCGAGCGTCAGGCGTGCGCTGGGGTGGGTAGCCTGGATCAAAGACAACCACAGGCGCCGCGCCAAACCAGCCCTCACGGCTTCCGCCGCACCCAGGCCTGATAGGCGCTCAGTTCCGCATCCGACAGGAAGCGATGGCCAACCGGCAGATTGCCGACCACAAGGCGCGTACAGGCGCCTGTCGCATCGGCCAGGGGCAGGATCAGGCGGCGCCACGCGCCCACACCTTGATAGCGCGGCGGCACATGTTCGGTATAGAGCGGCGCAGGGCGCCGCAGCACCGCCAGATAGCAGGATCGGAACAGCAGGGCGGCGGGGGCCTGCACCAGGCGGTTCATCTCCGACACCCGAAAACCCGTCCAATCCCGCCCGGCACCCTGTTCGGCCAGATTGCTGCCATACAGGCGATAGCGCGCGTCATAGCCGTCGCGCTCCACCTCCAGCATCATCAGATAACCCAGCACAGGCTTCAGATCGAGCGGATCGACGGCATCGCGCCGCGGCGGCCCACCCGCTTCGCGTGCCAGCCCGCGCCAGTAATCCAGCAGCAGATCCAGCAGCGGCTCCTCCGTCAGCCCATCATCGCCGACCCAGACAATCCGGCCGTGCCCTGGATAGATCGTGGAAAAATCGGTCCCGGAAAGCTCCCCATCGCAGGACAGGATCGTGTCCGCGGCCCAGGTAATCGCCTCGTCTGTCGGATCCGACCAGGAAGGAAATTCATCGCTCAGCATGTTCGGCGGCCATACCTATGCGTGCGGTTTCCAATCGCCCGTCCGCGGATCATGCCCCTGCACCGCGTGGGCCGGGCCAGCGTTCGGGAAGGCGACCTCCCCGAACGCTGGTCCCAGGCCTTATGCGTGCCGGTTTTCCGGCCTTCTGTCCAGCTTCACGCGTAGTGCCGTGACACTATTAAACCACTGTTTCGAACCACAGCTCATGGCCGGTACGGCGGGACCCGTCCTGCATGCCGACCTCGAAGCGGGCGGCGGATTTACCTCCCGCCACCGCCTCATCTCCCCAGACCGGACGGCCGATATCCAGCCGTGCCAACCCGGCCTCGCCCAGGCTTTTCAGGCTGCCATCCGCGAATAGCAGCTTGAGCTGGCCGAAGACCGGATCCCGATCGTCAATCACGCCATCGCCGTTGGCATCGTATTCGGCAAGCGCCGCCAGCCCGTCGCTATGGCCGTTGGCATCACCGAACAGCTCGGTACCGTCATCGATCATACCATTCCCGTCGCGATCCAGGGCCAGCAGCGCATCCCCGCCGGAAATCCAGCCGGTCCGCTCTGCCGCACCATCACCGTTCAGGTCGAAACGCATGGCATCATCCAGCCCGGCCGTGCTGATGCCATCGCCATCCAGGTCGATGGCCAGCGGGTCCTGCATGACCTGCTCCCCCGTCGACATCTGGGTCATGCTGATCGATAGCTCGATCCGGGTGGAGCTGAAGCTGAAGGATCCGCTTTCGGTCGATACACGCAGATCCAGCGTTTCCACCCGGATGGAGACGGAGAGCTCCGTTACCGACAGGCCCTGCGTCATGGCCCGGGCCGGCACGGCATCGGCAAAGGTCTGCACCGGTTCGGCGGTCTTGCCGGCCACCCGTCCGGCCTCCTTTTCGGCCTTGTCGGGCGAAAGACCGAGCAACAGATAGGTTTCCTGCAGGAATTCCTTCAACTGCCGGGCAAGATCCCGGCCGAAGCCGGATTGGTTGAAGGCCCGGGCGGAAGCCAGGGCCTGATCGGCCTGACGCAGGGCCTGGCGGGCCCCGTCCGACAGGGTAACGACGGAATCGCCATCAGCCTGCGGACGCACAAAGGGCGAGTGTCGCGCGCGTGTCGGGGAATGATCCGCGTCACGGCTTTCGCCCATTCCGGTTTTTGGGTTCAAAAAGGAAGGAAGGGTGAGTTCATCACCACGAATCCTGTCCATCGCAATGCTCCTTCTGGTGCAAGGGGACTGGGTCAAAGTCCGGCAACCGGGCCGACGACCATTCTGGCCGGGCCATTTTTCACCGAACTGTCGTAAAATTGCGCTTTAACATCGGTGAACACAAGAAGGGGTTCGGCAGGCCTTGGTTAATAGCGCCGTCAGTTGACTTGGACGACCGGCCCCCTTATCTGACAATGGCTCTGTACCGGGGGCCTGGACCGGGCAAGTAACGCCCGCGTTTTGGTGCGCCCCGGCTTCATGCCGCTTTCGCCATCCGCCCGACGGGTGGAAAGGCGCCCTCATTCGTGATCGGACCACGCTGCCATGCTCGCCTCCCTGCTCAAGACCGTTTTCGGTTCCGCCAATGATCGCCTCGTCACCGGCATGTTGCGACGGGCGGAACGCATCACGGCGCTGGAGCCGACGATGAAGGCCTTGTCGGATGAGGAGCTGCGGGCCAAGACGGCGGAGTTCCGCAAGCGTCTGGCCGACGGGACCAAGCTGGATGCATTGCAGGAGGAAGCCTTCGCCGTGGTCCGCGAAGCGTCCACCCGCGTGCTGGGCATGCGTCATTTCGATGTGCAGCTGGTCGGCGCCATGGTGCTGCATTCCGGCAGCATCGCGGAAATGAAGACCGGCGAAGGCAAGACGCTGGTCGCCACCCTGCCGGTCTATCTGAACGCGCTGTCGGGCAAGGGCGTGCATGTCGTCACCGTGAACGACTATCTGGCCCGGCGCGATGCCGCCTGGATGGGCCGGCTGTACAATTTCCTGGGCATGTCGGTTGGCGTGATCGTCCCCGGCCTGGACGATGCCGCCCGGCGCGCCGCCTATGGCGCCGACATCACCTATGGCACCAACAACGAATTCGGCTTCGACTATCTGCGCGACAATCTGAAGTTCCGCCTGAACGAGATGGTGCAGCGCGATTTCAACTACGCCATCGTCGATGAAGTCGATTCGATCCTGGTCGACGAGGCGCGCACGCCTTTGATCATTTCCGGCCCGGCCGGCGATTCCTCCGAGCTGTATATCGCCATCGACAAGGTGATCCCGCAGTTGACGGAGGAGGATTACGAGAAGGACGAGAAGGCGCGCGCCGTCACCCTGACGGAAGAGGGGACGGAGCATGTCGAGCAGATTCTGCGCGCGATGGAAATGCTGAAGGAAGGCGGGCTGTATGACGTCGCCAATGTCAGCCTTGTCCATCATGTCAACCAGGCCCTGCGCGCCCACAAGCTGTTCGCCCGCGATACCGACTACATCGTCAAGGACGACAAGGTCGTCATCATCGATGAATTCACCGGGCGCATGATGGAAGGCCGCCGCTTCTCCGAAGGGCTGCATCAGGCGCTGGAAGCCAAGGAGCATGTCTATATCCAGGCGGAAAACCAGACGCTGGCCTCCATCACCTTCCAGAATTATTTCCGCATGTATCCGAAGCTGGCCGGCATGACCGGTACGGCCATGACGGAGGCGGCGGAATTCGGCGAAATCTACAAGCTGGATGTGGTGGAAATCCCGACCAACCGCCCGGCCCAGCGCAAGGATAATGACGACGAGGTCTATCGGACGCGCCGCGAACGTGACGAAGCCGTGATCGACCAGATCGCCACCTGCCATGCCAAAGGCCAGCCCGTGCTGGTCGGCACCGTTTCGATCGAGAAATCGGAATCCCTGGCCGAGAAGCTGGTCGCGCGCGGCATTCCGCACAATGTGCTGAATGCCCGCCAGCATGAGCGCGAGGCCTATATCGTGGCCGAGGCCGGTGCGCCGGGCGCGGTCACCATCGCCACCAACATGGCCGGTCGCGGTACCGACATTCAGCTGGGCGGCAATGTGGATATGCGCATCGCCCGCGAGGTGGAGGAAGGCAAGCTCGACCCCGCCACCGATGCCGACCGCATCGCGGCGCTGCGCGCCTCGATCGAAGCGGATGTGGCCACCCGCAAGCAGGCGGTTCTGGGCGCGGGCGGCCTCTACATCATCGGTACGGAGCGCCATGAAAGCCGGCGCATCGACAACCAGCTGCGCGGCCGTTCCGGCCGCCAGGGCGATCCGGGCGAATCGAAATTCTTCATCTCGCTGGAAGACGACCTGATGCGCATCTTCGGGTCGGAGCGGATGGATGGCATGCTGCGCAAGCTGGGACTGAAGGATGGCGAGGCCATCGCCCATCCCTGGGTCAACAAGGCTCTGGAAAAGGCGCAGCAGAAGGTCGAGGCGCGCAATTTCGAAATCCGCAAGCAGCTTTTGAAATACGACGATGTGATGAACGACCAGCGCAAGGTCGTGTTCGAGCAGCGCAAGGAGCTGATGCGCGCCGAGAATGTGCATGAGACGGTCACCGATATGCGGGCGGAAGCGCTGGACGGGCTGGTTGCCCGCGCCATGCCCGAAAACGCCATGCCCGACGCCTGGGATGTCGCGCTGCTGCATGAGGAAAGCCAGCGCCTGTTCGGCCTGAACCTGCCGCTGGCCGACTGGATGAAGGAAGAAGGCATCGCCGACCAGGAAATCCGCGAACGCATCTGGAAGGCGCTGGAATCGAAAATGGCGAAGAAGGAGGCCGATTACGGCCCCGAGCTGATGCGCATGGCGGAAAAATCCATGCTGCTGCAGGTGCTGGACCATATGTGGAAAGAGCATCTGCTGCAGCTGGACCATCTGCGCCAGGGCGTCGGGCTGCGTGCCTATGCCCAGCGCGACCCGCTGATGGAATACAAGCGCGAAGCCTTCAACCTGTTCGAAACGATGCTGATCCGGCTGCGCGAACAGGTGACCCTGATCCTGTCGCATCTGGAAATGCGCATCGAGACGGCGGAAAGCGCCATGCAGCCCCCGCCGGCTCCGCAGGGCGCGGTGGCCAGCCATCCCGATCCGGACGCCGCCGCAGCGCAGGGCGGGTCTGCGGCTGCGGCCGGCCCGGAAATCGATCCGAACGACCCGCGCACCTGGGGCAAGGTCGCCCGCAACGCCGCCTGCCCCTGCGGCTCGGGCAAGAAGTACAAGCACTGCCACGGGCAGGCGTAACCGACGCTCGAACGACCAGGTCATGGCCGGATCTGTGATCAGGCCATCCTTTGCCGCCCGGAAGGAGGTCCTTGGGTCAAGCCCAAGGACGACGTGACCTTAGCCAGGGCGGCTGCCTGCGGGGTTTTTCGATGCCCCCAAATCCGAGCCGCCAGGGCGGCTGCTTGCGGAGCTTTTAGACGCCCGCAAATCCGAGCCGCCAGCGCGGCTGCTTGCGGAGCTTTTAGACGCCCGCAAATCCGAGCCGCCAGCGCG
>Ga0209066_10007767_pt1 | contig 10559 bp, 10 predicted proteins | sample All_14_2_FD_187198 | JGI IMG/M metagenome (GOLD analysis project Ga0209066, IMG submission 187198) | Freshwater microbial communities in response to fracking from Pennsylvania, USA - Allegheny Zone_MetaG_DW_15 (SPAdes) (version 2) ... | reverse complement strand
CCCTTGCTGCGCCGCTGGCCGCGCACCGCCAGGACATGAAACACTGGGGTCTGGTCAGTTACAGCAAGGCGAAAGCCTTTGCCGAGCAATGCATCGCCCGCTTCGACGTGCGCTGCGGCGGACCGGACGCCCTCGCCCGCTCGTTGTCCGGCGGCAACCTGCAGAAATTCATCGTCGGCCGCGAGATCATGCTGGCGCCCAGGCTGATGATCGTCGCCCAGCCGACCTGGGGCGTCGATGTCGGCGCCGCCGCCTTCCTGCGCCAGACGCTGCTCGACCTGTCGCGCACCGGCGTCGCCATCCTGGTCATTTCGGAAGAGCTCGAAGAGCTGTTCGAAATCAGCGACCGCATCGCCGTCCTCGCCGCCGGCCAGCTTTCCGCCGCCCAACCCAAGGCGGCGACCAATGCCGAATCGGTCGGTCTGCAGATGTCCGGCCTGTTCAACGAAACCGCCCAGCCCACGGAGTCCGGCCATGCACCTGCTTGAACCCCGCGCCCAGCCGTCGCAACTGATGCGCTGGACGGCGCCACTGATCGCCATCGGCGCCACGCTGCTGACCGGCTCCCTGCTGTTCTGGGCGCTCGACAAATCGCCGCTCGCGTCCTTTTACGTGTTCTTCATCGAACCGCTGACCTCCAGCTACGGCTGGAGCGAACTGCTGATCAAGGCCTGCCCGCTGATCCTGATCGCCCAGGGCCTGGCCATCGGCTTCAAGGCGCGCATCTACAACATCGGCGCCGAAGGCCAGTTGATCGTCGGCGCGCTGTTCGGCGGCGGCGTCGCGATCTATTTCGAAGGTAGCGATTCGTCCTGGGTGATTCCGGCCATGGTCGTCGCCGGGGCCGTTGGCGGCGCACTCTGGGGGGCCATCCCGGCGCTGCTGAAAACCCGCTTCAACGCCGAGGAAACGCTGACCACGCTGATGCTGACCTACGTCGCCATCCACCTCCTGTCCTACATGGTCAACGGCCCGTGGCGCGATCCGGAAGGGATGAACTTTCCGCAATCGATCATGTTTAGCGACAACGCACTGTTCGGCTTGCTGATCGAAGGCTCGCGGGTCAATACCTCGGTCTTCATCACGATCTTTGCCGTGCTCGCCTTCTGGCTGTTCAATGCCCGCAGCTTCCTCGCCTACACCCTCGAAGTCGGCGGCCAGGCGCCGGCCGCGTCGCGCTACGCCGGCTTCTCGGCGAAGCGGACGGTGTGGTTCAGCCTGGTGATTTCCGGTTTGACCGCCGGCCTGGCCGGCGTCGGCGAAGTCGCCGGGCCGGTCGGCCAGTTGAATCTGAACATTTCGCCGGGCTACGGCTTCGCGGCGATCATCGTCGCCTACCTCGGCCGCCTGCACGCGCTCGGCATCGTGCTGGCCGGCTGCCTGATGGCGCTGATCTACCTCGGCGGCGAAGCGGCGCAGGTCAGCCTGCAGATGCCGTCGGCCATCACCGGCATCTTCCAGGGCATGCTGCTGTTCTTCCTGCTCGGCGCCGATGCCTTCATCGACAACCGCCTGCGCCGTCCCGCGTGATCGCCCCCTGAGGAAACCATCATGATCGACCACCTGATTCCCATCCTCGCCGGCACGCTGGCTGCCGCCACGCCGCTGATCTTTGCCGGCCTCGGCGAACTGGTCAGCGAACGCAGCGGTGTCATCAACCTTGGCGTCGAAGGCATGATGCTGATCGGCGCCATCGCCGGCTTCGCGTTCGCCGCCGAAACCGGCTACGGCGCGGTCACCGGCCTGCCCGCCGGAGCGCTGGCCGGTGCCGCCGCAGCGATGATCTTTGCCTTCTTCGCGCTGTCTCTGTCGGCCAATCAGGCCGCCTGCGGCCTGGCCCTGACCATCTTCGGCATCGGCCTGTCGGCCTTCATCGGCCAGCACTACGTCAGCTACAGCCTGCCCGGCCTGCAACCGATCGCCATCCCGCTGCTCTCCGAGATCCCGCTGCTCGGGCCGGTGCTGTTCAGGCAGGACTGGGTGGTTTACCTGTCGCTGATCGCCTTCGCGCTGGTCACCTGGACCCTGGCCAAAACCCGTCTCGGCCTGTTGCTCAAGGCCGTTGGCGAATCGCCGGAAGCGGCGCATGCGATCGGCTACCCGGTGCTCGGCATCCGCTACGGCGCGGTGGCTTTCGGTGGCGCCATGGCCGGCATCGCCGGCGCCTACCTGTCCACCGTCTATACGCCGCTGTGGGTGCAGAACATGAGTGCCGGGCGCGGCTGGATCGCCGTCGCGCTGGTCGTCTTCGCCACCTGGAAGCCGACCCGCCTGCTGCTCGGCGCCTACCTGTTTGGCGCCGTCACCATCCTGCAGTTCCACGCGCAGGGGCTGGGCATCGACGTGCCGGTGCAGTTCCTCGCCGCGCTGCCATATGTTGCAACCATCGTCGTGCTCGTCGTCATTTCGCGCGACCGCAAACTGCTGCAACTGAACCTGCCGGCCTCGCTCGGCAAGCCTTTCTTGCCATGACTACACTGCTACTGAAAGACGCCGACGTCCTCGTCACCATGGACGCCCAGCGCCGCGAAATCCCCGGCGGCGGCGTCTTCATCCGCGACGGCGTGATCGAGGCGGTCGGCAGCAGCGATCAACTGCCAAGCACAGCCGACCAGGTCATTTCGCTGGCCGGCACGGTCGCCCTGCCCGGCCTGGTGAACACGCACCACCACATGTACCAGAGCCTGACCCGGGCGATCCCCGGCGCCCAGGACGCCGAGCTGTTCGGCTGGCTGCGCCGCCTGTACCCGATCTGGGCCGGACTGACGCCGGAAATGATCAAGATTTCGACGTTGACCGCAATGGCCGAGCTGATCCTCTCCGGCTGCACGACCTCGAGCGACCATCTCTACCTCTACCCGAACGGCAGCCGTCTCGACGATTCCATCGAAGCCGCGGCGACCATAGGCATGCGCTTTCACGCGGCGCGCGGCAGCATGAGCGTCGGCGAAAGCCAGGGCGGACTGCCGCCGGATCGTCTGGTCGAGAACGAAGCGGCGATCCTGAAAGACACGCAGCGCCTGATCGAAACCTGGCACGACCCCAGGCGCCACGCCATGCAGCGCATCGTCGTCGCGCCCTGCTCGCCGTTCTCGGTGAGCCGCGAACTGATGCGCGATGCGGCCGAAATGGCGCGCAGTTTCGGTGTCTCGCTGCACACCCACCTCGCCGAAAACGACAACGACGTCGCCTACAGCCGCGAGAAATTCGGCATGACCCCGGCTGAATACGCCGAGTCGCTGGGCTGGGTCGGCCACGACGTCTGGCACGCCCACTGCGTCAAGCTCGACGCGCCGGGCATCGATCTCTTTGCCCGCAGCGGCACCGGCGTCGCCCACTGCCCGTGCTCGAACATGCGCCTGGCTTCCGGCATCGCGCCGATCCCGGCGATGCGCGCCGCTGGCGTCAATGTCGGCCTCGGCGTCGACGGCTGCGCCTCGAACGACGCCGCCCACCTGCTCGGCGAAGCGCGGCAGGCGATGTTGCTCGCCCGCGTCGGCCATGGCCCGGCGGCGATGAACGCGCGCCAGGCGCTCGAACTTGCCACGCTGGGCGGCGCCAAGGTGCTCGGCCGCGACGACATCGGCGCGCTCGCCCCGGGCATGAGCGCCGACCTCGTCGCCTTCCCGACCGGCGGCCTCGACCTGGCCGGCGCCGCCGTGCATGACCCGGTCGCCGCGCTGGTCTTCTGCACGCCGCAATCGGTGCGCCACTCCATCATCAACGGCAAACCAGTGGTCGCCGACGGCCAACTGCTGCCGCTCGACCTACCGCCGCTGGTCGCCACCCACAACCGCCTGGCGCGGCAACTCGCCAACGGCACGCACTGACATGAACGCCACCCGCAAACAACTGGTCTTCGGCCGCGTCCTCCACTTCCTGAAAGACCCGAGCGAGCAGGACGCCGCCGACAGCTACGAGTACTTTCCCGACGGCGCGCTATGGATCGTCGCCGGCCGCATCGCCGCCGCCGGCCCGCGCGCCACAGTCGAAGCCGGCATCGCCCCGGCCGAGCGTGCCGCCGCCGAAGTCATCGACTACGGCGACAAGCTGATCCTGCCCGGCCTCGTCGACACCCACTGCCATTACCCGCAGTCGGCGGTGATCGCCTCCTTTGGCCGGCAACTGCTCGACTGGCTCAACGACTACACCTTCCCGGCCGAAACCGCCTTCGCCGATCCGGAAGTCGCCGCGCGCACCGCCGATTACTTCCTCGACCGCCTGCTCGCCCACGGCACAACCACCGCCGCCGTCTTCTCGACGGTGCATGCCGGGTCGGTCGACGCCTTCATGGCCGGCGCGAAAAAACGCCGTTTACGCATGTTGACCGGAAAAGTCATGATGAACCGCCACGCCCCGCCGGCGCTGTGCGACACCGTCGCCGACGCCGAACGCGACTGCCTGGCGCTGATCGAACGCTGGCACGGCAAAGGCCGGCTGCGCTACTGCGTAACGCCGCGCTTCGCGCCGACCTCGACCGCGGCCCAGCTCACCCTGGCCGGCGAGCTTTACCAGAGCAAACCGGACCTGCACGTGCAATCGCACCTGGCCGAAAACCTAGACGAGATCGCCTGGGTCAAATCGCTGTTCCCGGAAGCGCGCGACTACCTCGACGTCTACGACCGCCACGGCCTGCTCGGCCCGCGCAGCATCTACGGCCACTGCATCCACCTGTCGCCGGCCGAAGCCGCGCGCATGGCCGAAACCGGCACGGCCGCGGCCTTCTGCCCGACCTCCAACCTGTTTCTCGGCAGCGGCTTCTTCAACCACGCCGCCGCCGTCGACGCCGGCATCCGCGTCGGCCTGGCCACCGACGTCGGCGGCGGCACCTCGTTCAGCATACTGCGCACACTCGACGAGGCCTACAAGGTGTCACAAGTCCACCGCCGCCCGCTGCCGCCGCTGCGCGCCTGGTTCCTGGCCACGCTCGGCGGCGCCCGGGCGCTCTACCTCGACGAGTTCATCGGCAATTTCGCGGTTGGCAAGGAAGCCGACTTCGTCGTCCTCGACCCGCGCGCGACGCCGGAATTAGAATTCCGCCTGGAAAAAACCGATGAACTGGCGACGACGCTGTTCGCGCTGATGATCCTCGGCGACGAGCGCTGCGTGACGGCGACGCATGTGCTGGGAGAACGGACTTTGCAACACTACCCACAGGAAACTCCATGTCCCTGATCCTTGCCGAAATCAGCGATGGCATCGGCACCATCACGCTGAATCACGACATCAAGCGCAATGCGCTGTCCGAACAACTGGTCCATGCCATCGCCGCCACCCTCGCCGATTTCAGGGAAGCCGGCGCACGCGTTGCCATCCTGCGTGCGCAGCCTGGTGCCAAGGTCTGGTCGGCCGGCCACGATGTCGCCGAACTGCCGCTCGGCGGTCTCGACCCGCTCGGCTGGCAGGATCCGCTGCGCATGCTGATCCGTGAGGTTGAGGCTTTTCCGGCACCGGTCATTGCGCTGATCGAGGGCAGTGTCTGGGGCGGCGCCTGCGAGCTGGTCTTTGCCTGCGACATGATCGTCGCCACACCCGAAGCGACTTTTGCCGCAACGCCGGCCAAGCTCGGCGTGCCTTATAACGCGACCGGCCTGCTCACCTTCCTCAACGCCGCGCCACCGCACATCGCCAAGGAACTGCTGTTTACCAGCCGTCCGATGACTGCAGCCCGCCTCGAACGCCAGGGCATCATCAACCACGTCGTACCGCTTGCCGAGATTTCCGAATTCACGCACGACATGGCGCAGACCATCGCCCACAACTCGCCGCTGGCGATTGGCGTCATGAAAGAGCAGCTGCGCATCCTGGCCGCCGCACACGCCCTGTCGCCGGCCGATTTCGAGCGCATCCAGGGCCTGCGCCGGGTGGTGTACAACAGCCGTGACTACGCCGAAGGAATCAATGCCTTCAAGGAAAAACGCAAGCCGGTCTATCTCGGCGAATAGACAGGCCATGCCGCTACTGCAAATCAGCCAAGCCAGCGAGCCAATGTAGCGTAGAGCCTTTCCGGATCAACCGGTTTCGCGATGTGGTCGTTCATGCCCGCATCGAGACAGGTTTTCCGGTCTTCGTCGAAGGCGTTTGCCGTCATTGCCAGTATCGGCGTTTGCCGGTTCAGTACGCCGCTGCGGATTGCCCGGGCGGCGTCGAGGCCGTTCATGTTGGGCATTTGCATGTCCATCAGGATCAGTTCGTAGGAGCGACTGCTGGCCAGTTCAACGGCGGCCAGGCCATCGACGGCGAGGTCGACAACAAAGCCGACATCTTCGAGCAGGCAGCGTGAAACCTCCTGATTGATCGGCTCGTCTTCCGCCAGCAACACGCGCACTCCGGTGAAATCGCGCCTGACACCTGTATCGGCAGCTACGGGCTGAGGCGGCAAGCTGCTGGGCTGGTCAGTGCCTTGGCATTTTGCCAGCCGCGCGGTGAACCAGAATGTACTGCCCTGCCCGGGTGTGCTGTCGACGCCAATCTCTCCGCCCATCAGTTGCGACAACTGCTTGCAGATCGCCAGCCCCAGCCCCGACCCGCCGTACTTTCGCGTCGTCGAGCTGTCTGCCTGCTCGAATGGGGCGAACAGGCGCAACTGATCTGCCGGTGAAATCCCGATACCGGTATCCTTTACCTCGAAGCGCAGCAGCAGCGCGCCGGCGTCTTCCTCAAGCGGCCGGACGCAAATGGTGACACTGCCGGCAGTGGTGAATTTGACTGCATTCCCGATCAGGTTCAGCAGTACCTGGCCCAGTCGCAGCGGGTCGCCTTGCAGCGTCTGCCCGGCCAGTTCAGGCAGTACCTCGACCCGCAGTTGCAGCCCCTTCTCGATGACCCGTTCGGACATCAGGCTGGTGACATTTTCCAGAACTTCGCCGAGTTTGAACTCGATGCTTTCGAGCACCAGGCGTTCGGCTTCGATCTTCGACAGGTCGAGGATGTCGTTGATGACGGCCAGCAGTATCTTCGACGAGTGCTTGGCCTTCACCAACTGCTCCCGGACCTTGTCGTCGGTACTGCGCTTGTAGGCCAGGTCGAGCATGCCCATGATGCCGTTCATCGGCGTCCGCAATTCGTGGCTCATGTTGGCGAGGAAGGTGCTCTTGGCCCGGCTTGCCGCTTCGGCGGCCTCCTTGGCAACGGAAAGCGCCAGCGTGCGCTCTTCGACTTGCGACTCAAGTTGATCGCGGTGATGCAGGAGTTCGCGCTGCGCCATCTCCCGCTCCCTGTCCCAGCGTGCCGACATGCGGGCACCGAGCGCGATGCCGGCCATACCGATCAGCCAGATCAGGGCGTGACTCAGGCCAAGTTGCATCCGCGATTCGTCGATGCGTGCCAGATAGGGCGCCAGCGGCAGATTCAAGCCCGTCGCACCGCGCATGTCACCGGTTTTGTAGCCGAGGATGGCGTGGCATTTGCTGCAGCCATCTTCCATGTACATCGCCCGTAAATAGCGCAGGTAAGGTTCGCCGCCAATTTCGGTAACCTCCCAGACCTCGTTCCTGTCACCACGGGTGAAAGCCTCGAGTTGCCGGCGCTCCCAGTCGTCGGGCGCATTGCCGGGATTGAGATACTTGAGGCCGGTAATCCGCCCCCGGATCCCGTATTCGTCAGCATAGAAATCCATCATCTGGCGCAGCATCGAGGCCGGATTGAGCAGGGTCAGCTCGCGTCCGTCGCTGGTCGTGACATCCCGACCGGGCACATGGGACAACCAGGGGACGGATTTCTGGGTTTCGGTGATCGGTACGTAAACACCGCCATGAAGGGTTCCCCAGCGACGGAAGGAGATGTCCTTGTTGAGGTTGGCACGCGCCTCGGAATACGCTATCGACATCGCCTGCTCTCGAACCTGGCGCAGATTCCAAGCGAGAGAAAGGGCCAGTACGGCCGTCCATATGATCGCCGTCAGGATCGACAAACGTAGCGTCAAATTTCCGTAAGCCATCGGGAACCCCGAATACTCAGATCAAATAAATAATTACAGAAGAATATATACCCCTTCCGGCGATACATCACCAGTTATCGGGACGCGGGTACCTGAGCGCGTGAATCAAACCAGCGAAGACCAAAAACCGCAAATAAAACAAATTTGACAATTTAGTTAAAAGTTTTAAGATGAACTCATCCCCCACCCGATGAGGTGACATCATGACTTCCACCACAACAACCCACCCAGCCGAGCATGACTCCTTCCCGTCCAGCCTGAGCCTGCAAGCGCTGACAGAGTGCCTGGTGAATACCAGCAACGCCGATCTGCTAGGCCATGCGGCACACTCCGACGATCCGCTGACCCGCGAACTGGCGCTCCGCTATGAAGCCGCTCTGGCCTTCCTGCACAAGGACAACCTGCATTTCATCACCCCCGCCACCTGATGCCGGCGGCCGGTGGCACAATGTCACCGACAGCTATTCAGGGAGAACGCGCATGGATGCATTCATGCAGGCCGCCATCGATGAGGCGCGCCAGGGACTGGCCGAGGGTGGCATTCCGATCGGTTCAGTGATCGTGCACAACGGCCGCATCATCGGCCGTGGCCACAACCGGCGCGTGCAGAATGGCAGCGCCATCCTGCACGGCGAGATGGATGCCTTCGAGAACGCCGGCCGCCAGCCGGCCTCGGTGTATCACGAGGCGATTCTGTACACCACGCTGTCGCCCTGCGCGATGTGCAGCGGCGCGATGCTGCTCTACGGCATCCGCCGCGTCATCGTCGGCGAGAACCGGACTTTCATGGGCGAAGAGGATCTGCTGCGCTCACGCGGCGTTGCCGTCGAGGTGTTGCAGGACGAAACCTGCATCGCCCTGATGCGCGATTTCATCGCCGCGCGGCCGGAATTGTGGAACGAGGATATTGGTGTCGATACTGCGGTCGACCGCAATAATTGACCAAAAACGGCGCCCGTGGGCGCCGTTTTGCTGGCGACTGGCAGGAATCAGCCCGGCGCGTTCGGGTTGCGGTGGGCCCAGCCGGTCAGGCGCTTTTCCAGTACGGCGAACAGTTCGTACATGACGACGCCCATGACGCCGATGACGATCAGGCCGGCGAACACCAGCGGCATGTTCATCGACGAGCTGGCCGACATCATCAGGTAACCGATGCCGAGGTTGGAGGCGACCGTTTCCGAGATCACCGAGCCGACGAAGGCCAGCGTGATGGCCACCTTCAGCGAAGCGAAGAAATACGGCAGCGAGCGCGGCAGGCCAACCTTGGTCATGATGTCCCAGCGCTTGGCGCCAAGCGAGCGCAGCACGTCTTCAAGTTCCGGTTCCAGCGTCGCCAGGCCGGTCGCGACGTTGACCACGACCGGGAAGAAGGAAATCAGGAAGGCGGTCAGGATCGCCGGTACGGTACCGATACCGAACCAGACCACCAGCACCGGCACGAAGGCGACCTTGGGAATGCTGTTGAAACCGACCAGCAGCGGGTAGCAGGCCTGGTAGATCAGCGGCGAGGCGCCGACGGCCAGCCCGAGCACCATGCCGACGACGACGGCGATGGCGAAGCCGGCCAGCGTCGTGAACAGTGTTTGCGTCGCGTGCATCATGATCGGCCCGGCGTACTCGACACCGGCCACCCAGATCGCGCTCGGCGCCGGCATCAGGTAATCGGGAATCGACAGGCCGGTACAGACGGCCTCCCAGAACAGGAACAGGGCGATGGTCAGGGCCCAGGGCGCGACCTTGATCAGCGGGGGAAGTTTAACGGCCATGCTGGCGCTCCTCAGGATTCACGAATACGGCCGATGTGTTCACGCAGTTCGTGAACATAGCCGGCAAAGGCGTCGGTATAGGTCACGTCGAGCGGGCGCGGACGCGGCAGGTCGATTTCCTTGCGCACCAGAATGCGGCCCGGGCGCTTGCTCATGACGTACACGGTATCGGCCAGGAAGACCGCTTCGCGCAGGTCGTGCGTCACCAGCACGACGGTGAATGGCTGTTGCTGCCACAGGTCACGCAACATGCACCAGAGTTCTTCACGGGTGAAGGCATCGAGGGCGCCGAACGGCTCGTCGAGCATCAGCAGGCGCGGCTGGTGGATCAGCGCGCGGCAGATCGACGCCCGCTGCTGCATGCCGCCGGACAGTTCCCACGGGAACTTGTCGCCATAACCGGCCAGGCCGACCTTGGCGAGCAGGGCTTCGGCATCGGCGGTGTACTTGGACTTCTCCTTCTTCAGGTTGCTGCGGAAGGGTTCGACGATTTCCAGCGGCAGCATCACGTTGTCCAGCGTCGTGCGCCAGGGCAGCAGGTTGGCGGCCTGGAAGGCCATGCCGATGATTTTCAGCGGCCCGCCGACTTCGCGGCCGTCGACGAAGACATAACCCTCGCTCGGCGGCTTCAGCCCGGAGACCAGTTTCATCAGCGTCGACTTGCCACAACCGGAGGGGCCGACCACGGCAACGAACTCGCCTTCGCGGATGCTCAGCGTGACGTTCTCGATGGCGTTGGCGCCGCCCGGCGCATAGGCCAGGCTGACATTTTCAAAGGAGACAAAAGACATGGGAAATTCCTGTGGGTTGAATCGGCCTGCCCGGCACCGGTCGGCACCGGGGCAGGCCGATTC
>Ga0209066_10007765_pt1 | contig 10560 bp, 9 predicted proteins | sample All_14_2_FD_187198 | JGI IMG/M metagenome (GOLD analysis project Ga0209066, IMG submission 187198) | Freshwater microbial communities in response to fracking from Pennsylvania, USA - Allegheny Zone_MetaG_DW_15 (SPAdes) (version 2) ... | reverse complement strand
CCTGATCGTGGCGCACCAGCCCACCTGGGGGCTGGACATCGGGGCCGTCACCTTCGTGCAGCAGCAGCTCATTGCCGCCCGCGACGCAGGCGCGGCGGTGCTGATGATTTCCGACGACCTGGACGAAGTGCTGGCCCTGGGCGACCGCGTGGCCGTCATGCACAACGGCCAGCTCAGCCCCGCCCAGCCCGCCGAAGCCTGGACCCGCGAAGCCATCGGCCTGGCCATGGCGGGCGTGGCCCACTGAACCCCTCTGCCCGACCATGAGACTCGAAAAACGCAACCACACCTCCGCCGTGGCCTACGTGCTGGCCCCAGTGGGCGCGGTGGTGTTCACGCTGCTCGTCAGCGCTTTGCTGGTGCTGTGGGCCGGTGCGCCGGTGGGCCAGACCTATGTGCTGCTGTTCCAGGGGGCGTATGGCTCGGTGTTCGCCCTCACCGAAACGCTCACCCGTGCCACGCCGCTCATCCTCACCGGGCTGGCGGCGGCGGTGGCCTTTCGGGCGCGGCTGTTCAACATCGGGGCCGAGGGGCAGCTGTACGCCGGGGCCATGGCCGCCGTGGCCGTGGGCGGGTTGCACGGCGGCACGGGGTTGGAATGGTCGCCCTACGTGCTGTTCCCGCTCATGCTGCTGGCCGCCGCGCTGGCCGGTGCCCTGCTGCTGCTGGGGCCCGCGCTGATGAAGTCGCGCCTGGGGGTGGACGAGGTGGTCACCACCCTGCTGCTCAACTTCATCATGCTGCTGCTGGTGTCGGCCCTGCTCGACGGCCCCATGAAAGACCCGCTGTCCATGGGATGGCCGCAAAGCGTGGGCTTGCAGCCCGACATGGAGCTGGGCCGCCTGGTGCCCCAGACGCGGCTGCACACCGGCTTGCTGTGGGCGCTGGCGCTGGCCGTGATGCTGTGGGCGCTGCTGCGGCGCACGGTGCCGGGGTTTGACATCCGCGCCGCCGGGGCCAACGCCCGCGCCGCGGCGTTTGCAGGGGTGCCCATCACCCGCACGGTGGTGCTGGTGGCGCTGCTGTCGGGCGGGCTGGCGGGGCTGGCCGGGGCCATTGAGGTGGCAGGCCGCACCGGCTACGTGACGCTGGACATGTCGCCCGGCTACGGCTACAGCGGCATCGTCATCGCCATGCTGGCCGGGCTGCACCCACTGGGCGTGGTGGTGGCGGGCACCTTTGTGGCCGGGGTGCTGGTGGGGGCCGACAGCATGAGCCGCGCCGTGGGCGTGCCCACCTACATCGCCGACGTGATCGTGGCCACCTCGCTCATCGCGGTGCTGGTGGCCAGTTTGCTGACGCAATACCGAGTGCGCTGGAAGTGAGCGGGTCAAGAATAGGTGCCAAACAAAATTGGCATGTAACGCTTATGTGTAAAGCGCAAGCAGCTATGAAAACCATACTTTTGCATTCCGCCGGGAGCCGTGCATGACCGAGCTGTTCGACATCCTGGCCAACCCCGCGTTCTGGATCGCCACGCTGCGGGTGGCCACGCCGCTCATTTTGGGCACGCTGGGCGTGCTGCTGTGCGAGCGGGCCGGGGTGCTGAACCTGGGCATCGAGGGCATCATGGTGGCGGGGGCGTTTGCGGGCTGGCTCGCGGTGTACGCGGGCCACGGCCTGTGGACCGGGGTGCTGGTGGCGGCGCTCACCGGCGGTGTGTTCGGGCTGCTGCACGCGTGGCTGACGGTGGGGCTGGCGCTGTCGCAGCACGTGTCGGGGCTGGGCATCACGCTGCTGGCCACGGCGCTCAGCTACTACGGCTACCGCGTGAGTTTTCCCAAGGTGAACACGCCACCCACCATCGAGCCATTTGCGCCCATGGAATGGCTGGGTGTGCCCCTGCTGCAAGCGCAAACGTCGCTCACCCTGCTCGCACTGGCGCTGGTGCCGCTGGTGGCCTGGGGGCTGACCCGCACGCCCCTGGGCCTGGCCGTGCGCATGGTCGGCGAAAACCCACAGGCTGCTGAAAGCCAGGGCCTGTCGGTCGCGGCGCTGCGCACCGGTGCCATCGTGGCCGGGTCGGCGCTGATGGGGGTGGCAGGCTCCTTCCTCACGCTGTCGGCGTTCAACGCCTTCTTTTTCAACATGGTCAATGGCCGGGGCTGGATCTGCGTGGCCCTGGTGGTGTTTGCCTCGTGGCGGCCCGGCAAGGCGCTGCTGGGTGCGCTGCTGTTCGCCTTTTTCGACGCCCTGCAACTGCGCCTGCAACAGGCGGGCAGCGGGGCCATTCCGTACCAGTTCTACCTGATGCTGCCCTACGCGCTGTCCATCGTGGCGCTGGTGGTGGTGGCCCGCAAGGCCAGCTACCCGCAGGCGCTGATGAAACCCTACCGAAAAGGCGAACGCTGACATGCTGGACCTGCTCATCCACAACGCCACCCTGCCCGACGGCCGCACGCACATGGGCGTGGCCGTGCAACACGGGCGCATCGTCGAGGTGTCTCCCGGCCTCTCGCCCGAACAAGCCCCTGCCGCCGAGGTGGTGGACGCCCAGGGCCAGCTGCTGACCACCCCGTTTGCCGATGCCCACTTCCACATGGACGCCACGCTGAGCTACGGCCTGCCACGCGTCAACCAAAGCGGCACGCTGCTGGAGGGCATTGCGCTGTGGGGCGAACTCAAGCCCCTGCTGACCGAAGAGGCGCTGGTCGAGCGCGCCCTGGCCTACTGCGACTGGGCCGTGGCCAAAGGGCTGCTGGCCATCCGCAGCCACGTGGACACCAGCGACCCCAGCCTGCTGCCCGTGCGCGCCATGCTGGCGGTGAAACAGCGCGTGGCACCGTACCTGGACCTGCAACTGGTGGCCTTCCCGCAGGACGGCGTGCTGCGCACCCCCGGCGGGCTGGACAACCTGAAACGCGCCATGGCGCTGGGCGTGGACGTGGTGGGTGGCATTCCCCACTTCGAGCGCACCATGCAAGACGGGGCCGACAGCGTGCGCCTGCTGTGCGAGCTGGCCGCCGAGCTGGGCACCCGGGTGGACATGCACTGCGACGAGTCCGACGACCCCCACTCCCGCCACGTGGAAACCCTGGCCTTCCACACCCAGCGCCTGGGCCTGCAAGGCCGGGTGACGGGCTCGCACCTCACGTCCATGCACAGCATGGACAACTACTACGTCAGCAAACTCATCCCGCTGATGGCCGAGGCGCGGTTGAACGTCGTGGCCAACCCACTCATCAACATCACCCTGCAAGGCCGGCACGACACCTACCCGAAACGCCGGGGCATGACCCGCGTGCCCGAACTGCTGGCCGCCGGGCTGACCGTGGCCTTTGGCCACGACTGCGTGATGGACCCCTGGTACAGCCTCGGCAGCGGTGACATGCTGGAAGTGGCCCACATGGGCCTGCACGTGGCGCAGATGACCAGTCAGGCGGGCATCCGCCAGTGCTTCGAGGCCGTGACCACCGCCCCCGCGCAGATCCTGGGCCTGGACGACTGGGGCCTGGCCCCCGGCAAACAGGCCAGCTTCGTGCTGCTGCAAGCCACCAGCGTGGTCGAAGCCATCCGCCTGCGGGCGCACCGGCTGGCGGTGTACCGCAAGGGCGTGAAACTGGCCAGCAGCGCACCCGTGGTGAGCGAGTTGAGCCTGCCGGGGCGGCCCGCTGCCACGTCCTGGCACAAGGCCTGACGTCCGGGGGGCGTGTGTTCAGCCCTTGCGGTGGGTCGTGCAGTCCGCGCACGCCTTCAGCGCCCGCTCCGCCTGCGCCTGGCTCTGTTGCACCAGGTGATCCAGAAACACCTTGGTGCGCTGGGGAATGAACTTGCGGCTGGGCAGCGCCGCGTACAAGGCCAGGCGCCCGGTGATCCATGGCGACAGCACCCGCACCAGTTCACCCCGTGCCAGGTAGGGCGCGACCACGTCCACCGACACCGAGGTGATGCCCGCCCCGTCCAGCGTGGCCCGCAGCAGCGTGTCGGTGTGGTTGGCCAGCAGGACGGGTTGGATGTCGATGTCCACTGGCGCGCCCGTGTCCGGCGCACGCCACAGCCGCCACTGGCGCTGCAGGCCCTGGGGCATCTTCAGGCGCAGGCAGTCATGCCCGGTCAGGGCCTCGGGGGTGGCCGGCAGGCCTTTGCGGCGCACGTAGTCGGGTGAGGCCACCAGAATCGCTTCCGACTCGATGACCTTGCGCGCCACGATGTTGGCGTCGAACCGGTCGTCGGTGCCCAGCAGCGTGATGTCGAAGTCCTCGATGGGAGGTTCCGGCAGGGTTTCCACCTCGATGTCGATGCGGATGTTCGGGTAAAGCGCCCGGAACCCGGCCAGCAACGGGGCGATCACGTAGCTGGCCAGCACCGGTGGGGCGTGGATGCGCAGCAAACCCGCCAGCTCCTGTGTGTGGGCGCTGGCCACGGCATGGGCCTCGTCGATGTCCTGCAGGATGCTGCGCACCTTGCCCAGGTAGGTGTGCCCGGCATCGGTCAACGCCAGCCGGCGTGTGGTGCGCTGCAGCAGCCGTGTGCCCAGGTGGTCCTCCAGGTCGGCCACCAGCCGGGTCACCACGGGCGCAGACATGTCCAGCGCCCGGGCGGCCGCGGCAAACCCCCCTTCGTCCACCACCCGTTCAAACACACGCATGGAAAGCAATCGGTCCATTGAAAGTCACCTGGTTGGGGTTGATTGTTTCGAAAACAGAAATTCAATATGAAATTGAATGCTGTTTATCTACTCCGGTAGAAATTTTAAAGTACACCCCATCGACGCAACGCCATCCCGGTAGTTCCCGATGAAGTGAATCTTCCCTTTGACGACGCACCCGAAAGGACTGAACCATGAACCGCACGCAAGCCTCCATCCTCGCTTTCACCTTGGCCGCCTTCACCGCTGGCCACGCCTTGGCCGATGACGCCGTGGTGGGCAAAACCCGTGAGCAGGTCCGCGCCGAGTTGGCCGAAGCCATCCGCACCGGCGACATCGCCGCCAACGACGAAAGCGGCCGCAAACTCAACGAGGTCTACCCTGGCCACTATGCCGCCCCGCAAGCGGTGGTGGGCAAAACCCGTGAACAGGTCAAGGCCGAGTTGGCCGAAGCCATTCGCACCGGCGACATCCGCGCCAATGACGAAAGCGGCCGCAAACTCAACGAGGTTTACCCTGGCCGCTACCAAGCCGCCCAATTGGCCGGAGGCAAAACCCGCGCCGAAGTGAAAGCCGAACTGGCCGACGCCATCCGCCGTGGTGACATCGTGGCCGGTGGTGAGAGCGGCAAAAAACTCAACGAGCTGTTCCCCCACCAATACCCCCGCGCCAACTGAGGCGCTGACCCGGGGGGCGGGGCTCAGGTGGTGTAGTCGCCACTGGCCTCGGGCTGGAAGGGCACGGCCAGCACCTGTGCCGTCTGGTTGCCCCCTGTGGGCGTTGTCCAGCGGGCGGTGTCACCCACCCGCAGACCCAGCAGGCTGGCCCCCAAGGGCGACAGCACCGACACCCTGCCCATGGCCGGCTCCGCATCGGCGGGATACACCAGGGTGAATCGGCTGCGCTCGCCCGATGCCAGGCGCACCTCCACCTGCGAGTTCATGGTCACCACATCCCCCGCCACCTGGCGCGAGTCGACCAGGTCGGCCAAGGGCACGGTGTCATCCAGGATGTCGGGCAACGTGCCCCGGTTCAATTTGCACAGGCGGCTGAAATCCAGCTGCGTCAGGGTGCGGCCCTCGTGTTTGACTGCTTGCATGAAACTCTCCGAACAAGGCGGCCACGCGTGGGGTTCACACGGCCACCACAGCGCCAGACATGTGCCCGGCGATAGAAGGTTTGCGCAGAAAAAAGATGGGGGGAGGGTTATCGCCGGGCCGGAAGCTGTGCAACGGCTGGGTGCCCGCCGTTGACACGCACAGCGGCGCGCCCGCTGGCCTGTGCATCGCATGGGATGGACGAGGCGGGCAGGGCGTCAAACAAACGGTTTGGCTGGGCACGCATGGGGCGCGAGTCTAGGGGCGAGCGGGGTGCCCGAGCAAGCAATCCGCACCGTTCTGTGCCGGTATTGCGCGCTGGCACCAGCCCTCTCAGGCCGCGCTGGCCAGCAACACGCGGTTGCGCCCTTGCGCCTTGGCTCGGTAGAGGGCTTCGTCAGCTTGCGCAATCCACTGGGGCAAAGGGTGCGGGTGAGCCCCGCTGACCACACAGACCCCAATGCTGATCGTCACCACCCCCGAGGGCGATGAGGGGTGGGGAATGGCCAGCGCTTCCACCCCCGCGCGCACCCCTTCGGCCATGGCCAGCGCCTCCGCTTCGCCGGTGTGGGCGGCCACGATGGCGAACTCCTCACCCCCGTAGCGGGCCGCCAGGTCGCCGGGGCGGCGGGCCGCGTTCACCATGACCGCCGCCACCCGTTTCAACGCCTCGTCTCCCACCTGGTGACCAAAATGGTCGTTGTAGGGTTTGAACAGGTCCACATCCAGCAGCAAAAGGGCCAGGTCATGACCGTTGCGCGTGGCGCGCGACCACTCGGTGCTGGCGAACTCGTCAAAGCGGCGGCGGTTGGCCATGCCCGTCAGGCCATCGGTCTCGGACAGGGTGGCCAGCCGCCGGTTGGCCGCCTCCAGGGCCGCGGTGCGCTCGGCCACCTGCTGCTCCAGCTCGCTGGCATGGCGGTGCAGGCGGCGGGCCATGTCGTTCACCGTGTGGGCCAGGCTGGACACCTCCTGGATCGGGCTGGCCATGGGCAACGTCGAAGGCGGGTGGTCTGCCGCCATCTGTTGCGCCCACAGGCTCAGCGAACTCAAAGGGCGCGCCAGCCAGTTGGCGGCCAGCACACTGAGCAGGGCACCCAGCAGCACAAACACCACCGACAACACGCCCAGGTTGCGCAGGGCTTCCACGGCGGTGCTGGCAAACCGGCTCTCCGGCAGGGCAAAACACACCGTCAGCGCCGGGCCGTCGGGCAACTGAATGGTTTGCCAGTGCACCAGTTGGCGCTCGTCGTTCACTTTGACAAAGCCCAGGCCCTCAGGGGTGCGGGCCCCACGGATCAGGTCGCCTGCGGCGCGGATTTTCGGGTTCTCGCTCTCCGTGGCCTGCAGGCGCTGGGTGGCGTCGCCATTGAGCCGGTAAGTGGCTTCGGCCTCGGAGCTGGCCAGCAGCTCGCCCGAGGCCTCCGCCAGAAATGCCACGCCGCCCAGGCCCGCCATTTGTTCCTGCATCAGCGCATTGAGCTGCGACAGCGCCACATCTGCCGCCACCACCCCCGCAAACCGCCCGCTGGGGTCGTAGACCGGTGCAGACATGCCAATGCCCAGCGTGTCGTACAGGCCGTCTTCATCCTGAATCACGTAGCGGTAAGCCGGGTACCAGCGCAGGCTGCCGGCCATCACGGCCGATTTGAACCAAGGGCGATCCGCCGCGTTGAAGTGCGTGTTGCCCCCGGAGATCAGCGTGCTGCGCCGGTTGGTGTCGTCCACGCGGTAGAGCTTCAGGTGGTAACCATCCGCTTTGGGCGCATGCAGCATGCGCAAGGCCTTGTCGTTGCCCAGCGGTGGGCGGCTGGCCCCCAGGTATTCGCCCTCGGCCGTGCCCATGGACACAAACGTGAGCAAGGGCTGCTGGCGCAATTGCAGCAAGAAGTTGCGCAGGATGGCCTCCTGCTGCCGCACGTCCAGCAGCCCACTGCGGAACTGCTCGGCGTTGAAGCCCGCCACCCGCCGCGGCACATCGAAAAACGCGGTCACCCGGTCACGCAGCTGGTCGGCCAGCTCGACCACATGCTGCTCCTCCAGTTCTTCGGCCACCTTCATCGAGGCCCTGAACGACAGCCAGCCCGACACCCCCGACACCAGTGGCACCGCCACCAGCACCGTGCCCAGCAGCAAGGTGCGCAGCGGAAACTGCCGACCCAGAAACAGCGCGGGTGCCGCCGCCCCCCCTGGCGCGCTGGCCGAGGTGGCAGGCGCATGTCCTCCCAGCCAGAGGCAGCCTGCCAGCAGCATGAGCGCCAGCAGGACGCCCGCGCCCCGGATCAGGTGGCTGCGGTCCGGTGCCGACCGACCGTGCGGCAGCGCGGCCGCCACTTCCCAATCCGTGTCGGGCAGGGATATGAGGACACTGGCATGGAGACGCTGGAACACCCCCGGGTCCCCCGCCACGTGGCGCCCGATCCGGTCGCTCTGCACCTGCCGGATGGCAAACGCCGCTGCTGGCGCAGGGCTCGCCAACCCGGCTTCTTCCAGCAAACCGCTCAGGTCCACCGCCATGGACACCACGTCCAGCGCCAGTGCGCCGGGCTGCGCCGCCGCAGGCACCGGCGAGCGCACCACCAGCCCGGGCCGCCCCGTCTGCAGCAGCTGGATGGGCCCGTCGATCACCGTGTTGTTCGACGCCTGCGCCCGCTTGAAGCTGTCCATGAACTCGGGGTGCAGCGCGTAGTCGATGCCGATGACCGCCTCATTGCCCTTGAGCGGGTAAACGAACACCGCCTTGAGCTGCTGCGTCACGATCACGCTGGCCACGCGGGGCTGGGCCGCCACCACAGCCGCCGCCTGCGGCGTGAGGGCCTCTGCGGTCAGGCGGGGCGCCTGGGCCACGTGGCGGGCAAACCCCCGGTTGACTTCGATGATGTGGTCCAGCGTGCGCTGCAGCTTTTCCCGCCGTGGGGCCAGCTCGCGGGCCAGGCTTTCGGTCAGGGCCTGCTCGGTGCGGCGGTGGTCAAAAATTTCCCACCCCATCACCCCCACGGTACAAACCAGCAGCAGCAAGGCCGCACACCAGAGGGTGTGTTTTTGAATGAATTCCCTGAGTCGGCGGCCAGACATGGACGGCATGTTATCGGCCCTCGGCGGCATTGGCCCTCCGTGTATGCCCGAAACCGACCACATTCCACGCCAATCCACCCATCATGGGTCTTTGCGGACGCGGCGCTTGGTCATCGAAAACAATAGCTGTTTGCGCTTATCAATATTGCGTTACAGGCCAAAAATGCGTGAATTTCTGCAGACGGTTGACCCACCGCAGCCCACCGCAACTGCCGCTCATCGGCTGGCGGTCCCATGACTGTTTCCCCCGGGCTTACCCTTTGCTTGCTCGCAAGTGACCCCAAAGGGTGTCAACTGAGCAACCTTTTCTCCCCTCAGCGAATCGACTTTGGGTTTTGCCGCTGCCCGACCACAGCCAAGATGGTGACGCATGGGATGGCATCGTTTACCTCGTACAGCACGTGCTGTCCCAGCACGCTGATGCGGCGCACGCCCTCACCGTAAGCCGGTGCGGCTTCATACAGGCGGGGGAATTCGGTCAGCCGGTCGGTGCTGCGCAGCAAGCGGCGGCAGAGGTGCTCCGCTTCCAGTGGCGATGCGTGTTCGGCCACATGGTCAAACAGCGCTTCAATGTCTTCCAGCGCCGATGCCGTCCACTCAACGCGGTGCATGTTGCAGACGTTGGTGGCGGGCCATCAACCGTGCTTCCACTTCGACAGTGGTGAAGGTGGGGCGCTGGTCTGCGCGTGCGGCAGCCACTTTGGTTCGCACCCATTCATCGTGCTCGGCTTGCGCCAGCTCTTCGTTGGCCAAGCGTTGCAGCAGGTCGATCTGCTCCGGTGTGCCCCGCGGAAAAATGCGCGGCAGGTTGTCGGCCAATTCCCGCAGAAAGTGGGCGTTTTCGAAATGGGTTGCCGTGCTCATGAGTGCTGCCTTTCCAGGGATGGATGCCTTCAGACCCTGGCCCACGAGGGGGCCAGATCTTTCCGGCCCGGTATTTTGCCGCTCCCCAAGTGGGTCTGCACAAATCCGCTTGACCCCCTCACCCCGCCGAATTCGCCCGCTCCAGCATCGCCCGCAGCAGCACATTGCACCCAGCGGCCACGTGCTCGGGCTTGGCGTCTTCGATCTCGTTGTGGCTGATGCCGTCCTTGCAGGGGATGAAGATCATCCCGCTCGGTGCCAGCCGGGCGGTGTACACCGCGTCGTGCCCCGCGCCTGAAACTGCGGGCATGTGGCTGTAGCCCAGGTCTTTTGCTGCACGTTCCACGGCGTTGATGCAATCCGGGTGGAAGCCTTGTGCCGGGTAGCTGGACACCAGGTCGATCTGGATGCCCAGGCCGGTTTCCGCTTCCAGCTTCTTGGCGTAGGCCTTGACCTCGTCCACCATGGTGTCCACCAGCGCGTCGGTGCTGTTGCGCAGGTCGATGCTGAACTTCACCCGGCCCGGGATCACGTTGCGGCTGTTGGGGTGCACGTGCACCATGCCCACGGTGCCGCGCCCGTGTGGCGGGTGGCGGTGGGCGGCGGCCACCACCTCTTGCATCAGGTGGGTGGCCACCTGCATGGCGTCTTTGCGCAGGGCCATGGGGGTGGGGCCGGCGTGGGCTTCCATGCCGGTCACGGTGCAATCGAACCAGCGGATGCCCAGCACGCCTTGCACCACGCCGATGGTCACATTCGCGTCTTCCAGCACCGGGCCTTGTTCGATGTGGCTCTCGAAGTACGCGCCGATGGGGTGGTCGCCCGGTTCTTCGTCACCGATGTAGCCGATGCGGGCCAGCTCGTCCTTCACGGTTTTGCCCTCGGTGTCGGTGGCGGCGTAGGCGTGCTCCAGCGTGAAGGCCTTGGCGAACACGC
>Ga0209066_10007764_pt1 | contig 10561 bp, 7 predicted proteins | sample All_14_2_FD_187198 | JGI IMG/M metagenome (GOLD analysis project Ga0209066, IMG submission 187198) | Freshwater microbial communities in response to fracking from Pennsylvania, USA - Allegheny Zone_MetaG_DW_15 (SPAdes) (version 2) ... | reverse complement strand
CCAGTTCGGCCGCGGAATGACCGACGGTAGCCTGGTGGGCGGCGAGAAAGCTCTGGCCGGCCGCGCTCTGATGGATGAGAAAATGACCGAGATGGCCGCCAAGATGGACGGCGTCATCTCTCCCCAGGAGCGGATGGCCATTATGGCCAAAAAGTGCAAGGCCAGTCACCTGATGAACCACCTTCGCACCAACAAAATGGGCAATGTTTCTCGCGAAGCGCTGGCTCGCCAGCAGGGTGGACCCGGCGGCCCGGGCGGCCTTGGTGGACCCGGCGGTGGCTTCGGTAAACCTTGCGGTTGCAGCCACGGTGCCGCCAACGGCCTCAATGGCGCCCAGGCAGTGGGCGGAGTCGGTAACGTTTCGATGTCGGCCGCCTGGAGCTCCGGTGGCACGGCGCAGGCCTTCGCCGGCCCCCAGGGAGCCTTCGCCAGAGCCTTCTAGAATTCAGAAAGTTCGGGGGATATAGCCTCCCCTCTATCCCCGAAAAAGGGCCCGCCGAAGCGGGCCCTTTTCGCGTTTCTACAGGGAGTTTCACGGTAAATGCGGAATCACAGCGCCGATGTTAGCTCAGTTCTTTGCCGAGCAATCCGACTCATCCAACTCCCCGCTCACCCTGAAGCTGCGCACCACCCTGGCAGCCCACTTCGAGGGCCCGGTTACGCTGGCGGAACTGCTCTACCAACTGCACTGCGAGTGCCTGATCATACAGGAAGCCATGGAAGAGTGCCCACCCGGCAAAGCCGGAGAGCACTACGGCAAAGCTCTGCAACTGTATTTGGAGGCCCTCTACAAAGTGGGTCGCGAGTTGGAAGCCCAGGGCGAATTGAGCGAACAAACCGAACGCGAAGCCTGCGCACTCACCGGAGAAGCCGACCGCTCATTCAATGACTTTGAATTCGAAGCGTCGCAACTGGAAGAGGCTGAGACGGAAGCGTAGACGAGTCGACAGTCGACAGTTGGTAGTTGGTAGTGGCTTGGGCCACACTACTGTCGACTGTGAACTGTTAACTGTTAACTGTCGACTGTGAACTGTCAGCTAAAATGCGAATCTGGCCCTGGCTGGTGCGCACCTCGTCGATGGTCAGTCCGATGTTGGGGGGCAGATAGCCTTTGATGTCGGCCACGAAGGCGCCGTCCTCTTGTTGGGTCACGTTCAATTTGGCCATCTCACCGGCGGCCAGCGAAGCGATGAAGTCGGTCATCAAGCGGGGAACGGGAAGCCAACCGCCCACTCGGGTTTTGTCCAGGTCGAAGCGCACCTTGGTTCCACCGGCCGCCGAAACGCGACCCTCCACGGAGAAGGGCACGTCGATCAGTTTGTTGGCAATCCCGGACAGGCGCAACTTGCCGCCTTCTCCGACTTCCAGTTTGAGCTCGCTCATTCCGTCGACCTTCTGACGCGAGAGCACCTCGTTCACAGCCTTTTGATTCAGACTCATGTCCAGGCTCTGAACCTGCATGGGATATTGAGCGAAGCGAGCCAGGTCAGGCATTTGCACCGAACCGCCGGGGTTGCTCAAGGTGCTGACTTTGAGCAGCTCGGGAACCAACCTGCCCAGGCCGGGAATGTTGACTTGAAGATCGTTGATCTTCAAGTCCTCGCCCTGCAGGCCCCGCAGCGAGACCTGATCGCGGGTGGGATCGATGTGGATCCCGGTCATCTGCTGCTTCAGCTTACGATTCTCGGCCAGCAGCTGTTCATAACTGGGCTGCGGCCCTCCCCCAATTGGTTGCATCCAGAGGATTTCGCTATTCGGCTTCAGGAGCCTTGCGCAATCCGAGAAGCTTACTTAACAAGGCGTCCAGGCTGACCAGTCCGCCGCCGGTCACGAACAGCCACATCAGCAGCAAAAGATAGGCGAAAGCGGTGATCTCGGTGGGAACCTTGTCTGATTCCTTGCCCCAGCTGGCGATGAAGTCGGCCTTGTCGGCAGTCATCAGGGCCACCACCATGGTGCAACTCAGCAAAAAGCTGACGGGACGGGTTAGCAGGCCGACCATCAGCAGCATCCCTCCGTAGAATTCGAGGTGAGCTATGAAGGGCGCCTGATATTGGGGGAATGGGATTCCCAAAGATTTGAAAAACTCGATGATGTTGTCCATGTGGGCCAACTTGCCCTGACCGGTCAGGTAGAAGCCGAAGCCGACGGTGATCCGCGTGAGCAGCGCCGGCAACGACTGCAGCCAGGGAAAAAAACGGTCCGAGTAGGTCAATAGCTTTCGTAACTTATGCATAATGCGCCCCCAATGTGATGCGGTCGTCCAAGGTTCCCCTCGCCCAAAATTTACCCTCGCCTAGGGCGGCAATCCAAGGCAAATTTTGGAAGTTCTGAAATTATCCTGAACAGCGTGTACCTCAGTTAACAATTCACTAACTAGTTCTACCCACGACTCGGGTTAGTGTCAGATCAACAACACACTACAAAATACACACAGGGGTACGCTATGCTCATCACCAATCACGCCAAAGCCGCTCAAGCCAACACCAAAGCCAAGCCAGCCAAAGCCAAGCCCGCCGCCGAAGAAGGTGGCCAGGACATTAAGGACTGGACCGTGCTGATGTATATCGCCGGTGACAACGATCTTGAGCCCTACGCGGCCAAGATGATGCAGCAGATTGAAGACAAGTGCGGCAGCACCGAGAACATCAACGTGGTGGCTCAGCTCGGCCGTATGGAGCAAAAAGACCTCAAAAAGCTCTATGAATCGCAGGGCCGCACCTACGAGCCCACCAACATCGACGGCGACTGGGGCGGAATGCGCCGCTATGAAGTCAAGCAGCAGGACCGCACCGAGGAGCAGGGTGACGCCATTCTCTCCAAGTGCATCGGCAAGCCCACCGACAAGAAAATGTCCAACGCCACTTCGCTGGCCGACTTCCTGGTCTACGGCATGAAGAATTACCCCTCCAAGCACACCATGGTGGTGTTGGCCGACCACGGTGGTGGCTGGCTGGGCGCCTTCACCAGCGACGCTTCCGCCTCGGGCCACAGCATCATGAAGCCGGACGAAATCGCCAGCGCCTTCAAAATCGCCGAGACCGCCACCGGTAAGAAGCCCGAAGTGGTCGACATGGTCGCCTGTTTGATGGCCACCAGCGAAGTCGCCTACCAGATGAAGGACCGCGCCAAGTATCTGCTGGCTTCCGAAGAAATCGGCACCACCGCCTCTTTCGACTACGGCCCCATCATCGCCGGCATCGACCAGGCCAGCAAAGACGGCAAAGCCGTCACCCCCAAAGCGCTGGCCAAGTCCATCGTGCACCACTACGACAACGACCCGGACGCCTTCAAAACCAAGTCGGCCGTGGATCTGCCCAAAATGGAAGCGGTCCAAGAAACCTTCAAGGTGCTGGTCGACCAGCTCAAAACCAGCAAAGTGGCTCCCGAGAAGGTGGCCGCCGCTATCGAAGCTTCCCAGAACTTCGGCATCACCGACACCGCCATCTACCCCTTCTACGACCAGATCCGCGACCTCAAAGGTCTGGCCGACAACCTGTCCAACGCCGAATTGATCGACGACAAGAAAGTCCGTCTGGCCGCCAAGGCTGTCAGCCTGGCTGTGGACGCGGCCGTGATCGACAACCTGGCCCACGACTACACCCGCTACGAAGAGAAGGGCGAAGGCCAGACTCTCGACGGCAAAGAGACCTTCAAAGACTTACGCGTTTTCCAAGGACATTACGACTCGCACGGTCTGAGCGTCTTCGCGCCCCTCAGCGACAAGTTGGTCAAGAGCGCCAAGATGGCCGAATACGGCGAACTGGACTTCACCAAGGACACCGGTTGGGGCGACTACATCACCGGCTTGAACAAAGCCCTGGTGGAAGCCACCAAAACCGACGGCTCGGTAGTGGCCCGTCCGGAAGCTCCTCCGGAAGCATAGTGGGGGGTCCTAGGGGGGGGCGCGTTAGCTCCCCCTAGATCACAAAGTGGGGGGTCCTAGTGTGAAACGGCTTGTTCGGGGAAGCGAAGCGTCCGAACAAACGTTATGCACCCTCGGAGTTCGCGCAGCGAACGGAGAGATCGGGGGGGCGCGTTAGCTCCCCCTAGATCCTCGATTTGACGAAAAAAGACCTCGCCGCAAGGCGGGGTCTTTTTTTGTTTGTTCGAAAGCTGCCTTCAACAAATGCTTGGTCCCTTGCTCGTCCCCCTTCTCTTTCTGTTTTCCGGCGCCGCCGGCCTGACTTTCGAACTGATCTGGACACGCCAACTGGCGCTGGTACTGGGCTGCACCGTCACCTCGGCGGCGCTGGTGAGCGGCTTCTTCTTGTTGGGACTGGGAATGGGGGCGCGCTGGGGCGAGCGGCTCAGTCGCTCGCGCAATCTGCTGGCCGTGTTCGCGGCCCTGGAGCTTTGCGTGGCGCTGAGTGGCCTGATAGTGGCTGCCAACCTGCCCCATGCGGCCCAACTGGTGGCGGTGCTCTGGTCCTGGCTGGGCGGCGGCCCGCTGGCCCTGACGCTGGCGCGCGTGGTTTTGTGCGGTCTCACCCTGGCCGTTCCTTGTTTGTGTATGGGAGCCAGCCTGCCGGTGCTGTGTTCGCTTCTCAACGAGCGCTGGGGAGGACGCTTTTTGCGGTCCCTCTCGTGGCTTTATGCCATCAACACGGTCGGTGCGGTGGCCGGCGTGCTGGTCTGCGACGACTGGCTGATCCCTACTTTGGGACTGTGGAAAACCTCGCAGGTGGCCGCCTGCCTGGATGGTGCGGTAGCCCTCTCGGCGGCCATCCTGTCGCGCCAACCCAAGGCCAGCGAAGCGGCCGCGGAGCATCCGATCGCTTCCGAGCAATCGGCTTACCCGCTGGGTCGACTCTACTTCGCCTGCTGGGGATTGGGAGTGGCCGGAGCCTGGTTGCAGGTCGTCTGGACGCGCGTGCTGATCGTTTTTCAGGGCAGCGACCAGCGCGCCTTTTCGGGCTGTCTGGCTACCTATCTGGGTTGTTTGGCTGTGGGCGCGCTGCTGGCGCCTCGCCTGGCCGGCAGCCGGTTGGGCCTGCTACAAGTATTGCGCCTGGCCAGCCTCACCAGTCTGATTTCGCTGGCCTGCCTGCCCTGGGCGCGCCAACTGAGCAACCCCTGGCTGGCCAATCTGCTGGTAATCGCTCCCACCGGCATGTGCCTGGGACTGAGCTTCCCCTGGATCACCCAGGAGACCAAGAAATATCTGGGAACGGCCGCCCATTCGGTAGCCCGAGCTCTGCTGCTCAACACCATGGGTTCGTTGGTGGGAGCACTGGCCACGGCGCTGGTGCTCATTCCCCAGCTGGGTCTGCAGCTGACTTATGGGCTGGCCGCTTTGTGGCTGGCGCTGGTGGCCTTGATTCTGGCGCCCCGCTCCCTTTTCAGTGGACTCCTGTGCGCGGGTCTGGCCGTCTCGCTGGTGGTCACTCCGGTCAACTACTTGCGCGGGCTCTTCTTTCCCGATCCCGGTCAGGAGTTTCTTTTCAGCGGCGACGACAGCTACGGCAGTGTGGCTCTGATCGCCGAGGTCGATGCGGTGGGTAAGCCGTTGCTGCAACTGCTGGTAGACGGCTTCAACATGATGAGCAACGACCTGGCCACCCAGCGCTACGCCACCGCTCTGGCGGCCGCGCCCTGTGTCTGGCAGGCCCATCCCAAGCGGGTGCTGGTCATCTGCATGGGACTGTGCCACAGTCTCAACACCGCCTTGCGCGACCCGAAAACCGAAGAAGTCCACTGCGTGGAGCTGTCTCCCACCGTCATTCAAGCTCTCAGCCTGATCCCTCAGGGACAGGCGGCCATGTCCAATCCCAAGCTGAAGCTCATTGTGGGGGATGGTCGCCAACATCTGGTCAGCACCGCCTACCGCTATTCGGTGATCACGGCCGAACCGCCACCCCCGACTCGAGCCGGCGCCGTCAATCTCTACACCCGCGATTTCTATCAACTGTGCAAGAACCGACTCGAACCCGGCGGCATGACCGTGCAGTGGTTGCCCATCTTCCAGATGAGCCGTCGCCAAACCCGAGTAATCTTGCGGGCCTTCCTGGAAGTTTTTCCCAACGCTTACTTGTTCGAGGGCTGCGGGGCGCAACTGTGCCTGATCGGCTGTGATGGACCACTGCGTCTGAATTATGCTCAGTTGAAAGCGCGCGTACTCGAGCACCCGGGGCTGTCCGCCACCGGTTGGGAAAGTCCCGAGTTCTTTGTGGGGGGTATCCTGGCCGGCCCCAAAGCGCTGGCCGAATATGCCCGAAACACCCCGGCCCTCACCGATGACTGGCCCATTCTGCAATATTCCCACGATTTTTGGGATCCGGATTTTGCCGGCCTGCTCTTCGGCGACCATCCCAGCGAAGTGGAAGTGGAGCTTTCCTCGACTCCGGCGGAACGCGCCCAGCAAGAAGCCGAATTGCGGCGGGGCAAAGGCTGCCTGCGGGGATTGCTGCGCTTTCTCTGTCAGGACTGGGTGCCGGCTCAAGAATTGGCCGCCATTCATCCGCTGGGCCCGGTCGAGCGAGAGATTCTGGTCCGCATGGTGCTGCGGGTCTACGCGGACAACCAGTATTTTCGTTGGGCCACCCTGACCAGCTCCGACCATCAGCGAGTGCTGGCCCAAAAACTCGCCCTGAAGCCTGACGACGCCGAACTGCTCTGGCTCCAGGCGCGCGTCCAATTTCGCCTGGCTCACGCCCAAGAAGCCTTGCAGGCGCTGGAGAAATTGGGCGAGCGGGCCACGCCGCCGGCACGGGCCATGCAGATCGTGCTGCTGCTGGAACTCGGGCAGGTGCAGGCGGCCGCGCAAAAGGTGCAGCAAGCCGGAGATCGCCTGGATCCGCTGGATGTCGAATTTTTACAGCGCTGGAAAAGGCGTTAGTGCAGCGTCCGGAAAGTTCGTTCCACTCATGGTGGTCAGGCGCCCCTTTCGCAAGGAGAAGTGAACGCTGAATACCGGGCTTGTATTTGAGAGAACTTCGACGCCGCGAAAGGGGATGGCTGGCAACCAGGGATGGGGACGAATTTCTCGGATGCTGCGCTAGGGGTGGAACCAGAAGACGCAGGCAAAGAAGACGTAGGTGGCCAGGAAGAGAGCGCCCTCCAGCCAGTTGCTTTCCCCGTCTTGCAGTGACGTGGTGGCGATCTGAGTGGCGGCCAGCAGGGCCACCATCTCAAACGGGTTGAGGGCCAGGCTCATCGGTTTGCCGATGGCGTGCGACACCAGCACCAGCACCGGGGCCACCATGAGCGCGATTTGCAGGCACGAGCCCATGGCAATCTGGTAGGACAGCTCCATTTTGTTCTCGCGAGCCACCCAGATGGCCACCGAACCTTCGGAGGCGTTGCCCACCACGGCCACGATGACCACGCCCACGAACATCTCGCTGATGCCGATGCCCTGCACATGCAGCATATGGTTCATGGCTTCCACAAAAACGTCGCTGAGCAAGGCCGCCACGACCGTGCAGCTCAGCAAAACGATGGCGGCGGTCTTCAAGGACCACTCGGGTTCTTCGTGTTCACCTTCCTGAGGCATCAGCAAAAACCGATGAGTGCGCAAGGAGAAAATCAGGCTGAGCAAATACAGTCCCAGCAGGACAACGGCCGCCGCCAGAGACACCTGATGCTCCAGAGCTCCAAAGTTCAACTCGGTGAGCTTGGGGTCCCAAGAGTACACGAGATGCACAAAGGTCGGCACCAGCAGACAGATCATAGCCACCCACAACATGCCGATGTTGACGTTCGCTCCGGTGCGGGTGAACTTTTGCACCGGATATTTGAGGCCACCGTAGACCATGGCCGCGCCCAACACCAACAACAGGTTCCCCAAAATGGAGCCGGTAATCGAGGAGCGCACGACATCGTGCAATTCGATCTTCTGCAAGGCGGTGATGGCGATAATCAGTTCGGTGACGTTTCCGAAGGTGGCATTAAGCAAGCCACCCCAAAGCGGCCCCGAGTACAAGGAGACTTCCTCAGTGGCCTTGCCGATCAAAGTGACCGTGCCCAAAATGCCCAGGGCCGAGAGCAAGAAGAGCACGCCGCCCTGTCCCACTTTCATAGACTGCATAATCAGAGCGGGGAATACCGCCAATCCAAGAATGGAGACCTTAGGCAGAGTGCTTAGAAATTTCAGCATAGCGAAGTCTGCCAGTTGGCTACCGTCCAGATTAACCCTGCCCTACAGCAGTACCCCTTGTAGAATGAGGCGCGCCATCGAAAAGTAGATGACCAAGCCGGTGACGTCCACCAGGGTGGCCACAAAGGGCGCCGAGGCGCTGGCGGGGTCGCAGTTCAGGCGGCGCAACACAAAGGGAAGTGTGGAACCGGCCAGGGTGCCGAACATCACCACCCCCACCAGACTGAAGGAGACGGCCAGGCCAATCCTGAGAAAATGCGGCCCGTAGGACCCGAACAGGTACTGCCAGAGCAAGATGCGCAGCAGGCCCACGCACCCGAGGATCAATCCCAGGCACAGGCCGGCCGCCAGCTCGCGGCGGGCCACCCGCCACCAATCGCGCAGCTGCACTTCGCCCAGGGCCATGGCGCGAATGACCAGAGTGGTGGCCTGGGAGCCGGAATTGCCGCCGCTGGAAATAATCAGGGGGACGAACAGGGCCAGCACCACGGCCCGGGCGATCTCCGCTTCAAAATAGCCCATGGCGGTGGCCGTCAGCATTTCCCCCAAAAAGAGGGCCGTCAGCCAACCCGCCCGGGCCTTGAGCATGGTGGTGAATCCCACCCGCAAGTAAGGGGCATCCAGAGCTTCCATTCCACCGATTTTCTGAAAGTCTTCGGTGGCTTCTTCCTGCACCACGTCCACGATGTCGTCGATGGTCACAATCCCCTGCATGACGCCGTGCTCATCCACCACCGGAATCGAGTTGAGGTCGTGATTGGCAAAGAGACGGCTGAGCTGCTCCTGGTCCAGCCCGGGCCTGGCCGACACCGGTTGGCTCACCATAAAGCCAGCCACGACCGCCTGGGGCGCGGCGATCAGCAGATCGCGCAACGAAACCACCCCCAGCAAGCGCTGTTCGGCATCCAATACATAAAGGGTATAGATAGTCTCATAGGCCCCCAGGGGCTGGCGGCGCAGGTAAGTGACCGCCTGGTCGGCGGTCATGTCGGCGCGCAGGCGGGCAAAACGAGGACTCATCAAACCGCCGGCCTGATCTTCTTGATAGGCCATTAAGGCTTCGACCTCGCGCCGGGTCGGCTCGTCCAGCAGACTCAGGTATTCGGGTTGGCCCTCAGGGGCGACCCACTGGATCAAGTCGACGGCGTCGTCGGGCGCCAGCAAGCGCAACCAGCTGCGTCGAGCGAGCACGGGCATGGCCTCGAGCAACTCCATCTGATCCTGAGAGGAAAGCTCCAAATACAGCTCTTCCGCATCCACATGGGGCAGGCCCGAAAAGAGCTCGTGGCGCTCGGCCGCTTGCAAGCCCGACCAAACTTCTCGAATTCCCTGACGAATTTCGTTGCCGCTCATGGCGCTGCACGCTAACTCCGGCGACTCTCACCTGAACTTGCTCCCATTGGCGCTCGGTCGCCCCGGCAGCCAGTGAAGCGACTAGCTCGAGTAGAGCAGTAAGGAACTCCGCGAGGGAGGGGTATGCTCAGGGGTGTCGTCCATGGGGAGTTCCTTTCTTCAAAATGACTCAGTCCTCAACCTCGGGATCTGCCTCAGGGTTCCCGTGTTCAGGTTCTGAGACCTCGGCCACAATGAGCTCTTCCACCACAAGCGGGGGCTCCGCAGCAACCTTGGCGGGCTTGTCCTTGCGGCCCAACAGCGAATACAAGGCGGGCAGGGTGAGCAAGGTCAGGAACAGGGTGGAAATCAGACCGCCCACCACCACCGTGGCCAGCGGGCGTTGCACGTCCGAGCCGACACCGGTGGCCATGGCGGCTGGCAACATGCCCAGCGTGGCCACCGTGATCAGCACCAATTGCGGGCGCATCTGCACCTTGGCTCCCGAGATGACCGCCTCCACCATAGGAGCGCCGTCCACCGTGCGCCGCCGCCCGATCTCCTCGACATAAAGCAAACCGCACATGACGGCCACCCCGAAAACCGAGATAAAACCGACCGCCGCCGACACGCTCAGAGGAATGCCGCGCAGCAACAGCGCCAGAATCCCACCCACCAGCGAAAAGGGCACGGTGATGAGCACCAGGCCGGCGTCGCGGGGATTGCCCAGGGCGCCCCAGAGCAGGCCGAAGATGAGCACGATGGTGAGCGGCAAGATAAAGCCCAGGCGCTTCTCCGCGCGGGCCAGGTTCTCGAATTGTCCACCCCAACTGATGCTGTAACCCTCGGGCAGCTTCACCTTGTCCTTGAGTTTGCCCTGAGCCTCGGCCACGAAGCTACCCTGGTCGCGCCCGCGAATGTTGGTGCGCACGCTGATCTGGCGTTTGTTTTCGCGGCGCGCGATAATACTGGAGCCGTTGGAAACGCTGATCTCGGCCAACTGCGCCAGGGGCACGCGGCCCCCGTCGGCCGTTGCCACCAGAATCTGGCCGATGGCGTCGGCGTCCACGCGCGCTTCGGGGATGTAGCGCACGGTCACATCGAAGCGTTTCTCGCCTTCAAAGATGGTGG
>Ga0209066_10007758_pt1 | contig 10566 bp, 11 predicted proteins | sample All_14_2_FD_187198 | JGI IMG/M metagenome (GOLD analysis project Ga0209066, IMG submission 187198) | Freshwater microbial communities in response to fracking from Pennsylvania, USA - Allegheny Zone_MetaG_DW_15 (SPAdes) (version 2) ... | reverse complement strand
GAGTTGCGCGGTGTCTACGTCGACCAGTTCACCTATGCCGAGCGGGCCACCGACTGGCGCGGCAACAACAACATCGCCGAAGCGATCTTCGAGCAGATGAGCCGCGAGCTCCATCCGGTGCCGACCTGGATCGTGATGAGCGCGGGGACCGGCGGCACGACGGCGACGCTCGGCCGCTACATCCGCTACATGCGGTACGCCACGAGGCTCTGCGTCGCCGACCCGGAGTTCTCGGTGTTCTTCGAAGCCTTCGCCAAGGGCAATCTCCAGGCGACCTGCGAGCGCGGCTCGCGAATCGAGGGGATCGGCCGGCCGAGGGTGGAGCCCTCGTTCCTGCCCAACATGATCGATCGCATGATGCGCGTGCCCGATGCGCAGTCGCTGGCCGGCATGCGCGTCCTCTCGCGCCTGCTCGGCCGCAAGGTGGGCGGTTCGACCGGTACGAACTTCGTGGCGCTGTGCATCCTGACGTCGCGCATGAAGGCGGAGGGCCGAACGGGATCTCTCGTGTCGCTCATCTGCGACGGTGGGGAACGGTACGGAAACACCTACTACAACGACGAATGGGTCGCCGCCCAGGGGCTGGACCTGGAGCCGCACGAGCGCGCCCTCGAAGCCTTCCTGAAGGACGGCGACGCCATCATCTGACGGCCCTATTGGGGGCGGCCCGGAGGCTGGCGAACCGGAGGCGCCGTCGGCTTGGTGGCGATCGGCTCCTCTGCGATCGGATAGCGCGGCACTTCGCTGATCTCGGTGGAGCCGGGCATCGGCAGGATCGCCTGGTTCTTCCAGTTCGGGCCAACCGTGGCACCATTCCCTCCGGCGACCGGCGGGCCGGACTCCTGCATCGTGCTGAAGTCGGAATTGAAACGCTGGGGCTGGGCCTGAGCGGCGCCACCGGCAACCGCGAGGACGAGCAGGACAGGCAGGGCCACTTTCATCGCACTCTCCGGGTTCTGTTACCGGAACAACTCGAACGATGGCCCCGCCGTTGCGTCGTCTGCGCAGATTAAGCCGGCTGCGCTTGCGGCCCGCGCGGGGCTGGCGATGGCGTCGGGAAGGCCAGCGCGATGGCGACGGCCGCCAGGCCCATGCCGAAGGACGCGATATAGAGATAGCCGTAGCCGTGGAACGTATCGAAGATCCACCCGCCGGCCGCCGGGCCCAGCGCCATGCCGAGGCTGGAGACCATGGCCGCGCCGCCGAACACCGTCCCCATGATCCGCATGGGGAAGTACTCGCGGGCCAGAACGGCATAGAGGGGCATGACCCCGCCATAAGCCATCCCGAACAGGATCGCGACGGCATAGAACTCCCCCGCATCGCGCGTGAAGTAGTAGCTGCCGGCGCCCACCGCCTGGACCATGAGGCCGGCCACGACCACCCGCCGCGCGCCGAACCGGTCGCCCAGCAGACCGAACAGGATGCGGCCGCCCAGGCCCGCCAGCCCCTCGACGCTGTAGATCGTGACGGCCGTCATGGCCGGCAGGCCGCAGGCCAGCGCATAGCTCACCGTGTGGAAGATCGGGCCGGAATGGGCGGCGCAGCAGCAGAAGAAGGTGAGCGAAAGAACGATGAACTGCGGCGAGCGCAGCGCCTGCGCGACCGTCATCCCCTTCCCGCCCTCCGACGGCATGCCAGGCGATGAGGCCGTAGCCTCCTCCGGCGGACGGCGGACCAGCAGGGCCGCCGGCACCAGCAGCACCCAGGCACCGATGGCGATGGTCAGCATTGCGGTCCGCCAGTCGTGCGCGGAGATCAGCCACTGCGCAAAAGGCGAGATCGTCATGGGCGCCACGCCCATTCCGGCGGACACCAGCGAGACGGCGAGACTGCGGTGCCTGTCGAACCAGCCGGTCACGGTGGCGATCATCGGCGCGAACACCGCCCCGGCGGCAATGCCCACCACGATCCCGTAGATCAGCTGGAATTCGAGCAGGCTGGAGGCCCGGCTGGCCAGCGCCAGACCGAGGCCCAGCAAGAGGGCGCCCGAGAGCACGACGATGCGTGGGCCGAACCGGTCGCTGAGCGCCCCCCACCCGAAGGCCGCGACGCCCATGGTCAGGAAATCGAGCGTCATGGCGCTCGAAATGCCGGTGCGCGACCAGCCGGTCGCCTCGGACATGGGCTGCAGGAAGACCGCGAGCGAGAACAGCGCCCCGATCGCCACGCATCCCATCAGCGCGCCCGCACCGACGATCACCCAGCCGTAAGACCGTTCCATCGCGATCCTCCCGAAGCAGGCCTATAGTTAACCTATTGGTTAATCATAGACAAGCCTGGGGCGGATTATGGAACGCCCGTCGGAAGCCCGAGGTTCAGGGCGCCGGCTCCACCGCGAGTTCGGTGCCGCTCACCGACTTCACGCGCACCTTGGCGCCCTTGACCATGTCGGGACCGGTCACGCTCCAGCTTCCATCACCGAGGATGACGCGGCCACGGCCGTTCAGGATGGGCTGGTCGAGCACGATGATCCTGCCGACCAGGGCTTCGCCGCGGGCATTGAGCGTCGAGGTCGGGGGATTGTCGGCATGCTGCAACCGCCGCAAGGTCCGGCGCAGCCCGACGGCCGCGACGACGGAGATCACCGCAAAGGTCAGGAGCTGCAGCTCGATCGAGAGGTCGGACACGACCAGCAAGAAGAGGCCTGCCGCCGCCGCCCCGATGGCGAGGAACAGGAAGACGACGCCCGGCAGCATCATCTCGAAGACGAGCAGCACGGCCGCGACCGCCCACCAGTACCAGAAGACCACCTTGAACATCGCGGATCAGCCCGCGGTGGGAACGGAACCGCGCGACCGCGTGGCGTCGACGCCCCGTGCCTGCGCCTCCTTGGCGAGCTCGCCGATGCCGGCGATCGAGGCCATGACGCCGGCCGCCTCGACCGGCAGGAAGAACACCTTGGCGTTGGGACTGGAGCCCATCTTCGACAGCGCCTCGACGTACTTGGTCCCGAGGAAGTAATTGGTCGCCTGCACGCCGTTGCCGGCGATCGCCTCGGCCACGACCGAGGTCGCCTTGGCCTCCGCCTCCGCCATGCGCTCGCGCGCCTCGGCGTCGCGAAAGGCTGCTTCCCGGCGGCCCTCGGCGGTCAGGATCGCCGACTGCTTCTCGCCTTCCGCGCGCTGGATGCTCGATTCGCGAATGCCCTCGGCCTCGAGGATGGTCGCCCGCTTCTCGCGCTCGGCCTTCATCTGACGGCCCATGGCCACCACGATATCCTCGGGCGGGGCGATGTCCTTGACCTCGATGCGCAGCACCTTGACGCCCCAGGGGCCGGTCGCCTGGTCGATGACCGCGAGCAGCGTATTGTTGATGTCGTTGCGCTTCGACAGGGCCTCGTCGAGCGCCATGTTGCCCATGACCGAGCGGATATTGGTGAGCACCAGGTTGGTGATGGCCTGATGGAGGTTCTGGACCTCATAGGCGGCGCGGGCGGCATCCACTACCTGATAGAAGGCCACCGCATCGACCTGCACGGTGGCATTGTCCTTGGTGATCACCTTCTGCGCCGGAATGTCGAATACATTCTCCTGCATGTTCATCTTGCGGCCGATCGTGTCGATGAAGGGCACGATGAAATGCAGGCCGGGAGCCAGGGTGCGCGTGTAGCGGCCGAACCGCTCGACCGTCCAGTTGGTGCCCTGCGTCACCGTCTTGACGCCCGCGAAGACCAGCACGAGCGCCACGAGGACGACGGCCAGCACGAAAATCAGCGCACCCGATATCATTCAGCGTCTCCTCTGGATTTGGCGGAGACACTAGCCCAAGGGCGGGCACTGAACCATCGCGCACTAGTCGGCGGCGGCGGCGAACTCCGTCCGGGGAACGGGAACTTCCTTGGCCGCTGAGGCGATCCGCTGATCTGTGGCGAGCCAGCGATCGAGGAAGCCGTTGATCCATCGGTCGAGCGGCGGATCGTAGAGGGCATGCATGGACAGATGGACCCCACGCTGTTGCGCGCCCGGCATCTTCAGGCGCTCGGCAGCCTTCAACGTCCAGATGGTCTTCATCTCGAGCGTCACCTCGGGATGGAACTGGAAGCCGAACGCATTGGGACCGCACCGGAATCCCTGTACGGGATAGCGCTCGTTTGTCGCCAGGAGTTCGCAGCAATCCGGGATGGTCATGCCCTCGCGGTGCCACTGATAGACTTTCATCGGTGACCTGAACCAGGCACGACCCGCTTCGGTTGGCTCGACATCGACATAGCCGATCTCGACAACGCCCTCGGGATGCGGCGCGACCCGACCACCGGCGGCCCGCGTCAGCAACTGGGCGCCGAGGCACAGTCCGAGAAAGGGCACGCCCGCGTCGACGACCTTGGGTATCCACTCGAGTTCGCACTTGATGCCGGCCAGGGTACCGCAATCGTTGGCGGACATGGGGCCGCCGAAGACCACCACGCCCGCATAGTCGGACATGTCTTCGGGCAGATTGCACCCCAGGTTGGGGCACAGTCGATGGAGTTCATAACCGCGCTTCTCAAGCAGTGCGCCGACCCGTCCGGGCCGCGAGTGCTCCTGATGCACGACGATGGCGATCTTTTTGGGGCCCATTTCTCTACACTGGCCAGTCGGTATCGTCATGGATTTGCAAGATACGCGCCATGTATGGCAACGACAAGGCGAACGCTTTCAGCGGGGAACAAAATGGCGCGCCAGCTCGACTTCTACTTCGATTGCTCCAGCCCTTGGACCTACCTCGCCTTCCGCGCGATCCAGCCTCTGGCGCACGAAGCGGGCGCCGAGATCGTCTGGAAGCCGATTCTGGTCGGAGGGGTGTTCAACGCGGTCAACCAGACCGTCTACGAGAGCCGCGCCAAGCCCAACCCACGCAAGCAGGCCTACATGCAGAAGGACATGCAGGATTGGGCGCGCCTCTACGGGGTCGCCATCAAGTTCCCGCCGGCGGTCTTCCCCGTGAACAGCGTGAAGTGCATGCGCGGCGCCTTCGTGGCGTTGGACGAAGGCAAGCTGGTTGCCTACGCCACCGCCGCCTTCGAGGCCTATTGGGCCGACGATCGCGACCTGTCCAAGGAAGATGTGCTCGCCGACATCGCCACCAGGGCCGGCATCGAGCGCCAGCGCTTCTTCGCAGGCATCGAGACCGATTCGTGCAAGGCGCGGCTGCGCATCAACACAGACGAGCTGATCGCCCGCGGCGGCTTCGGCAGCCCGACGATCTTCGTCGGAGACGGCATGTTCTTTGGCAACGACCGTATGCCGCTCATCAAGGCCGCGCTCGAGGCCATGCCCGCCTGACGGTCGTGGCCCTCGCCTGGACGGCGGCCCGCCCCGCCTGCGGCCGCGTCGGGATTTTCCGGATTGGGCCACCGCTCACGGTGGCGGAGGCCTGGATTGACCTGGGGTTGGGTATTCGAGCGGGCCCTCACCAAAGCTTTACACCGACAATTGCGGGAAATGGGCGCATCTCGCCCCGCAATTGGTATTAGCGTTTGAAACGGGCGGCTAACTGTTGTACCCGCTGGCGGTTTCCGGCCAACGGCGTTGGGAGTTTGCGGATGTTCAAGAGGCTTACACAGGCGGCAATTCTTACGGGGAGTATGCTCGCCCTGGGCGCCTGTACGCTCGGCGGATCCAAGACAGCGGCTGCGCCGGTGAAGCCGCCGGCGGCCGACTACCAGGCCCCCGTTCCGCCATCGCCTCCCGCGGGCCAGACCCGAGCCATCTGCTACAATGCAGCCGACCTTTCGATCGTGCGCGCACGCATGGTGCAGCAGGAACTCCAGGTCGTGACGCTGCAGTGCCAGGGCCCCGGTGGACGCCGCGCCTACGAGACCCTCTATGCCGACTTCGTCGGCAAGTTCCGCAACGAGTTTGCGACCAACGCCCGCTCGCTGTCCCAGATCGCTGCCCGCAAGCGGTTCAACACGGACGTGTTCGTGACCGAGGTTGCCAACCGCACGGCGCAGCGCGCTCCGACCGACAAGGAATTCTGCAGCCGCGGCAAGCGCGCCTTCGACTGGGCGATGGATCCGAAGGTGACGACCCTCTCGCAGGTGCCGCCGCCGTACGATCTCGGCCCCGAAATGAACATCTACGCCTGCCCGGCTCAGTAAGCGGGCGGTCGGACAGGACGAGACGAAAGGCGGTCCCGCGGGGCCGCCTTTTCTTTATGGCAATGGCGGCAAGGCTAGATGTGCTGCGCGGTCCGCGCACCCGGGCCAGGCCCGCCGTCTCGTGCGCCGTTGGTCGCGGCTTTCAGCACGGCCAGATAGCCCGGCTTCAGCTCCATGGACAGACGATGGCCCCCGTCCAGCAAGGCGCGATGCGCCTGCGGCAGGCGCCAGCACGGCACGAACATGAACAAATGGTGTTCGAGATGGTAGTTCACCCAGTAGGGCGCCACGAGGAGCCTCATCAGCGGATTGGCGTAGGTGGTCCGCGTATTGCGCAGCGGATCGTCGTCGTCCGGCACGACGGCGTGCTCGGCGATGTTCCGGATGCGGCTCACGAGCTGGTACCAGGTGGCGAGGGGCAAAAGCCACATCACCGGGTAGAGCCACCAGTATCCGGCGGCCGAGAGCCCTGCGAGCAGAACGAGGTTCGCCGTCAGCGGGCCCCTCTCCTTGCGCCACAGGTTACCCAGCTGCGTCCCGAGCGGTGTATCGGCTGAACCCAGCGCCCGGCGGATCTGTTCGCCACGCCGGAGAAACGCGGTCCGGCCCGTCAGGTCGCGCACGATCTTGCGACGCAGGCTGGCCCGGGTGGTCGGGAACGCCGCCGACAGGCCGAGATCGGGGTCCTCGGCCTGCTGGGTGAAGCGGTGGTGCTGCAGGTGATAGGGCCGGTAGAGCGCGAGGCTCGTGAACACCGGGAAGGCGCAGAGCCAGCTTCCCACCCCCTCATTCAGCCGGCGGTCGGCGAACAGCAGCCCGTGGGCGGCATCGTGCATCAGGATGGCCAGACCGAGCTGGCGTCCGCCGATCACCATGACGCCCAGCAGCAAGGTGAAAGGGTTGGGCCACCATACGAACAGCGCCATGCTGCCTGCGATCAGCCCCCAGGCGTGCAGGACGAGCAGCGCGCCGACAGGGTTCGACTTCGCGCCGAGCCTGCGCGCCTGCTCCAGGGTCAGGAAATTGCCGATCCGCCTCATCCTTCGAGGCTGGTCGCGGCACGGGCGGCTGTCAACGCTGGCCCGGGGCCGCTATACGTTGCGGATATGCTACGCAAAACCATCCGCACAGACGTCCTCGACGTCGCCTACGAGGAGCACGGGCCGGCCGACGGCGCACCGGTGATCCTGCTGCACGGCTTTCCCTACGACGTGCGCGCCTATGACGAGGTGGCGCCGGCGCTGGCGTCCGACGGCAGCCGCGTGCTGGTGCCGTACCTGCGAGGCTACGGCCCGACCCGCTTCCTGTCGCCCGAAACGCCACGGTCGGGGGAACAGGCGGCGCTGGGTCATGACCTGCTGCAGCTGATGGACGCGCTCGGCATCCGACGCGCCGCCCTCGCGGGCTACGACTGGGGCGGTCGCGCCGCCTGCATCGTGTCGGCGCTGTGGCCCGAGCGCGTGCGCTGTCTGGTGAGCTGCACCGGCTACAATCTGCAGAACATCGCGGCTTCGGTCGAGCCCGCCCCCGCCGCCGCCGAGCACCGGCTCTGGTACCAGTATTATTTCAACACCGAGCGGGGCCGCGCCGGCCTTGCCAGGAATCGCCGCGACGTCTGCAGGCTGCTATGGAGTCTGTGGTCGCCGGAATGGAAGTTCGACGACGCGACGTTCGGGGCAACTGCAGCCTCGTTCGACAATCCGGACTTCGTCGACGTGGTGATCCAGTCCTACCGGCACCGCTATGGCTACGTGAACGGCGATCCCGCTCTCGAGCCGCTCGAGGCCCGACTGGCGAAGCAACCCGTCATCACTGTGCCTACGATCAATCTCCACGGCGCCGCAGACGGCGTCGGGCCGGCGTCGGATCGCGACGGCCAATCCGAAAAGTTCACGGGCGGTTACGAGCGGCGGATGCTGCCACGCATCGGCCACAACGTCCCGCAGGAGGCGCCGGCAGAGACCGTGGCCGCCCTGCGCGACCTCATGAAGGGAATTCCGCAATGACCGCCATCGCCCTGATCGGCTCCACCGGCAATATCGGCAGCCATGTCCTCGACGAGGCGCTCGCCCGCAAGCACACCGTCACGGCCATCACGCGCGATGCCTCGAAGCTGAAGCCGCGCCCCGGCATGACCATCCGGCAGGGCAGCACGACCGACGTCGTCTCGATGTCGGCCATCCTCAAGGGGCACGATATCATCGTGGCTTCGGTGAAGTGGAACGAGGCCAGCGTCCATCACGTCCTCGAAGCCGTGCGCAAGAGCGGCGTCAAACGCGTGCTGTTCGTTGTCGGCGCCGGCAGCCTGCTGCGGGCCGACGGCCGCACCCATCTCGACCATATGGCCGACCGCGGCATCCAGCCCCCGACCTCCAAGCCCGCATCGCTGGCGCTCGAAGAGGTGCGCAAGGCCAAGGACCTGGACTGGACCGCGATCTCGCCCCCGGCTTCCATTCAGCCTGGGGACCGCACCGGCAAGTTCCGCCTCGGCAAGGATCACCTGCTCGAGGACGAGGATGGCCAGAGCGCCATCAGCCGCGAGGATTTCGCGGTCGCCATCGTGAACGAGATCGAGAAGCCCAAGCACCTCCACAAGCGCTTCACGGCGGCGTACTGAGCCGCTTTGTCATCCTGGGCGCTGCGAAGGATCTCACGTCCGCTGCGCACTCGTCTGTCCGCGATGGGAGGTCCTTCGCGGCGCTCGGGACGTCAGGCAGCTCCTACGCCAGCGTCTCCAGCAGGCGTGCGCAAAGGTATGTGCGCGGCTCCAGCGACGAATAGTAGATCTGTTCGGTGACGGCGTGGGCGCCCTTGCCGTCGGCGCCGAGGCCATCGAGCGTCGGGATGCCGAGAGCCGCCGTGAAGTTGCCGTCGCTGCCGCCGCCGGTCAGCGGCACGTCGTTCAGCTCCTTGCCGATCTCGCGATAGATCGCCTGCGCCTTCTGGAAGAGATCGGTGATGCCGGCATCCTTCTGGTAGGGCGGCCGGTTCATGCCGCCTTCGACCAAGAGCTCGACCTCCTTGCCGATCGGCTCGAGGTTCAGGAACCAGTGCGTCATCTCCTCGGCCAGCTGCATGCTGGGCACGCGCAGGTCGACATCGATCGAGCACTCGGCGGGCGTCACGTTGACGCCCGAGCCGCCGCGGATCAGGCCGACGTTGCAGGTGATGCCGCGGGCATAGTCGGTCTTCTCCTCGATGCGCACGATCTGGCGGGCGATCTCCAGGATGGCGCTGCGGCCGTCCTCGTGGCGCACGCCGGCATGGGCGGCGCGGCCCTTCGCGGTCAGCGTAAACCGGCCGACGCCCTTGCGCGAGGTCACGACCTTATCGCCGTCGCGGCCGGGCTCCATGACCAGCGCGTACTTGTGTCCCCTCGCCGCCTCCTCGATGCGGGCGCGCGAGGTCGGGCTGCCGACCTCTTCCTCGGGGATGAACAGGAAGGTGACCGGCAGCTTCGTGCGCTTGCCCTGACGGATCAGGTGGCGCAGCGCGTAATAGGCGATATAGCCGCCCGCCTTCATGTCGTAGATGCCGGGGCCGAAGACGCTGTCGCCTTCCCGGCGGATCTTCAGCTCCTTCTCCTTCATCCCGAGCGGATGGACCGTGTCGAGATGGGCAAGGACCAGAATGCCCTTGCCCTGCTCCGTGCTCCACTCCGCCGGGGTCCTGGCCTCGAGGATGTCCCCGAAACCGTCACGCCCCGGCGTGCGATCGAGGTCGAGACCAAGGTCGCGGAATTGGCCCTCGACCTTGTCGACCATGAGATTGACTGCCTTCGCGTCGTGACTCGGGCTTTCGATCTCGATCCACTCGACGATCCCTTCCAGGATCTCCTTGGGATCGATCCTGGGCTCGTTCTTCATTTGCTCGGCAGCCATCGTCGTCAGTCCTCTATGCTCAGATCGGATCCCAGGTGAAGTACTCGGGCGAGCGCTTCAGGTCGGTGAAGTAGGGCTTCATCGACGGCACCGCGTGCTCCGCGATGTCCTCCAGGGTCCAGCCTTCGGAGTTATGCACGGACCGTACCGGACGGTTGGCGTTGAACAGCATGATCTCGTTCATGCGCACGCCGAAGATCTGCGAGGTGATGCCCTGCTCCTGAGCCGAGTCCGACAGGAGATACACCGCCATCGGCGCGATCTTGGCCGGGGTCATCTTCTTGGAGCGCTCCAGGCGCGCCTTCTGGGCCTCGGTGTCGGCGGGGATCGTGCCGATCATGCGTGTCCAGGCGAAGGGCGAGATGCAGTTGGAGCGGACGTTGAACGCCGCCATGTCGAGCGCGATCGAGCGCGACAGGCCGATGATGCCCATCTTGGCGGCCGAATAGTTGGCCTGGCCGAAGTTGCCGACGAGGCCGGACGTCGAGGTGAAGTGGACGAAGGCGCCGGACTTCTGTTCCTTGAAGTAGTTGGCGGCCGCGCGGCTGGTGTTGAACGAGCCGTTGAGATGCACGTCGATGACCATCTTCCAGTCCATGTGGC
>Ga0209066_10007757_pt1 | contig 10568 bp, 4 predicted proteins | sample All_14_2_FD_187198 | JGI IMG/M metagenome (GOLD analysis project Ga0209066, IMG submission 187198) | Freshwater microbial communities in response to fracking from Pennsylvania, USA - Allegheny Zone_MetaG_DW_15 (SPAdes) (version 2) ... | reverse complement strand
GTCCATGCGCCGGCTCTGCCAGCAGCAATTCGTCGGCATCCGCCACCAGGCTCCAGCGTCCCTGCCGGAAATGCGACAGGATCGCCTGCTGCCAGGCCACCCCGTAATGCGAGATGCGGTAATCGCTGTCCACGCTGAAGGTGGCGACATCGGGCTGCGCCAGCAGATGTTCCAGCGTGCCGTCATCCGAACAATTATCGGCGATCAGAAAGGCCGTGACCCCCAGCCGCCGGTAATGTGCCAGGAAATGCGGCAGCATGAACATCTCGTTGCGCATGGCGGCCACCACCGCCACCGGCGCGCGGTTCAGCCGGATCAGCTTGTCCTCGGGGCTTTGCAGTTCCAGCAGATTGGTGTTGTAGCCCAGACGCGGCGCCAGATGGCTGGGCCAGATCTTGCCCGGCCGCAGCCGCAGCCCGCCCAGGCCTGCGGCGGTCGGCGCCTGATCGGCGGCCCGGTCCAGATGCACCAGTTTCGTGCCCGCCGCCCGGTTGGGCAGGAAGCCGTTCACCCACAGCGGCACCGGATGGGCGGCACCATGGCTGCGGCGGCGCACGGCGGTGTGATATTCTTCCTCTTCCGGCCCCACCCGCGACAGCGCCAGCAGATCGCCCAAGAGCTTGTCCTCCATCAGCGAATGGCGGATCAGCGCCCGGCCTTCGGGCGTATGGGCGCGGTGCAGCGCGATGGCCATGCCGATGCGGTTGAGCACATAGCCCGATCCGCCATCGGCATAGACCGAAGGTTCGGGCGAGCGGTCGAGTTCGTAGCGGCCGCGGTCGGAGGCGGATTTTTCGCAATGCCAGCCCCGATCCATCTGGCCGGGGCGGCGGATCAGCAGTCGGCCATAGAAATGGAACTTGCGCTGGCTCAGCCCGCCGAAGAAGGCGCCGGGTTCGACAAAGCAATCGTCATCCACCTTCACCATATGGGCGAAGGGCGTGTTGTCATGCACCCAGGCGATGGCGGCCAGCGTCTTCTGCGGCAGGCCTTCGTAATCATCGGGGGCTTCCAGATGCAGCACATTGCCCTCCAGCCGGGGGCCATCGGGGCTGCCGCCCACCACCACCACATGCGGGATGCCATGGCGGGCCAGGGTCTCCAGCCAGGCGCTGCGCAGCGCCGGGATGCGGGTTTCCAGATTGGGGCGGCAGGACATGACGACCACAATGGTATCGCCATGCAGCCCCGGCCCCGGTGGCACCAGCGCCGTGCCGGTGAAGGCGCGCGGCAGCAGATCGACCGAGGCGGGAAACAGCGCAAGGATATCCTCGGCCTGCGCGCGGGCCGGGCCGTCCGGCAGGGCCTGTGCGGTCTGGCGCAGGGTGAACAGCGCCGATTGCAGCGCGGGCGCCCAGTGCAGCCGGGCCGCCGCCTCCGGGTCCAGCCCGCTGCGCAGGGCGGCCAGATGATCGGCCACCCGGCCTGCGGCCTGCAGTGCCTCTGCCTTCAGCAGCCCGTCGGCCAGGCTGACCGCCAGACCAAAGCCCAGATAGCGGCTGGAGGGCTGGCAGAGCGTGTCGCAGCCCGCCAGCAGGCCGGGCAGGGCGGCATCGGCCTGGGCTGCCATCTCGGCGCTGGGGCGTGCCAGCAGGGCGGCCAGATCCTGGCCCATCTGCTGTTGCAGGGCAAAGAACGGCGCGCGCGGCACGATCGCATAAGCACGGCGCACCGCAGGCTGCGCCAGTGCGGCCAGCGCCTCAGCCTCTGGTCCCGCCGGTTCCGGCAGGCCGGGAAAGGCCAGATGGCGCAGCAGCATCTCATCCCCAGGATCGGGCCCCGGATTGGAGCCCGCATCCGGCCCCGTTTCGGCGGCTGTGGCCCCGGCGCGCAGGATCTGCGGCAGTGCGGCCCCCGGGGCCAGACCTGCGGGCGCCAGAACTTCGCGGCGCAGGCGCGGCAGATCGGGCAGGCCCGCGGCGGCAAATAAGGCCAGCGCCTCCTGCACGGCTTCGGCCTGAAAGCGCCGTCCCTCCAGATGATCGCGGATCGCGGCAAAGGCGCGGCCTGCGGCGGCCAGCCCCGGCGGCAGCGCGGCCCCCTGCAGCGCCTGCCAGAATTCCGCGCTCAGCCCATGGGCCTGCAGCAGGGCCGCCTGCACCTTGCGGGCCAGATCCTCGGGCAGATGGTCCAGCCGCCGCGCCAGGGCCGCCGAGGCCCCGGCCAGCTGGGCATTGGGCACCAGATCCCAATAATCCCCGGCCCGGTTCACCAGAAAATCGCACAGCGGGGGCAGCAGCGCCGCGCGATCGGCATCCGACAGGCGCGGCGCCCCATCGCCGCCCTGCGCCACCCGGCGCATCAGCCAGGCCAGCGCCGGGGCCGAGCGCCAGCCCTCTTGCGGCGGCGCCAGTTCGGTCAGGATGCGCGCCACTTCGGTGATGCGGCCTGCGGCAAAGAGAAAGGGCAGGATGGCCGAATTGCGCCAGGCATGGGGGCCGGGTTCGAAATCGGCCAGCCCGTCCTGCAGGGCGCGGCTGTAGAGATCGGCAAAACGGTCGGCGCCGCAGAACACCTCGGCCAGCCACAGCAGCAGCAATTGCCGGGCCTGCGGGGCCAGCGGCGGCAGGCTGTCCAGCACTTCTGCCAGATCGGGTGCCAGATCGGGGGCGGGCGTTCCGGTGGCCTCATGCGCCCGCAGCCGCGTGGCAAACAGCGCGCGGGCGGCCTCGGCTTCGGCCATGGCCTGTGCTTCGGCATCTGTCTCGGGCAGCGGCGGCGCGGCGGCGGTGCCGGTGTCTGCGCTGTCCTCGGGCCAGAGGAAATCGGCCACACGGTAGAAGCCCGCAATGCGGCGCAGGGTTTCTGCCGCATCGGGCGACAGCCGGGGCCAGAGCCCGGCAAAGCGCACATGTTCCACCACCAGCAGCGCCTGCAGCGCATCGCTTTGCCAGTCCAGCCCGGGCAGCAGCGCCTCGATCTGCGCCAGAATATCCGCGCGGGTCAGCGCCAGCGCATCGCCGCAGGCCCGGCCATTGCTGGCAGGCTGCAGCAGCACCGGCGCATCGGGGGCGACATTGCGCCAGATCCGCCCCGGCAGCACGGCGCGAAAGCCGATCCAGGGATTGCCGAGGCCCTGTTCCGCCGCCACTTCGGGCAGGGCGCAGGGTTCCACCGCGGCAATGCCGGGATCGCCTGCCACCCGCAATTCGGGATGCTGGGTGTCCAGCAGCGGGTCGATGGCCCAGCCCGCCAGGGTGAAGGGGGCCACCAGCGCCACCGCGCCGCGCCCCGGCACAAGGTCCAGCCCCGGCCCGTCCAGCCGGAAACTGCCCGCGACAAAGGCGCCCTGCAGATCGAAGCCCACCAGCCCGGCCGGATCGGCAGGCACGAGATCGGGAAAGGCCACCGGCTGGCCGTTCAGCATCACCTGCACCGCGCCTTGCGTGAAGGTCAGCGCCAGCCGGTTGCGCTGCGGCCGGAAATCCGCGCCCGCATGTTGCGCGCCCAGCCAGGCCCCGTCCGCCAGCCGGTCATGGCCGATCTGGCCATGCAGGCGGCGCAGCGACAGATGCAGCGGGATATCGGCGCGTGAGGCATCGAAGAACGAGATATTGGCGTAATCGCCGGCCCGGAAATCCACTTCGCAGGAAAATGTGGCCCCATCGGACAATCTGGTTCCGAACACCCTCGCACCTCCCTATGGCTACCGGGCCTATGGCCGCAGGGCCTGTGGCCGCCAGGGCCTTTGCACCATTCCGCCCCTTTCCTAGCCGGGGGCAGGACTTGGGTAAAGCGGGAAGGCCGGGCTGCCGCCCGAAGATCAGACCAGCAGATCAGGCCCGCAGATCAGGCGGTCAGATCAGCTGGGGGCCAGCAGCGCCCGGACCTCCGGCCCCAGATAGGGATCGGCCTCTTCGCCCTGCAGGGTCAGCCCCTGATCCCGGGCGATGCGGCGGGCGGCGGCCAGAAAGGTCTCGGTCGCGCGGGGCGAGCCGTGATCGGCGAAATACAGCTTTTCCCAGATCGCCCGGGCATATAGCCGCCCCTGCCAGCCTGCGGGCAGGCTGGCACCCTGCGGCCCTGCCGCCAGCGCCGCGCCGATCTCGGCCACCGCCAGCGCCAGCCGGTCGGGCGCCACCGGCGCGCGCCAGAAGCGGCGGTTGTCCGGGGCCTCGTCGATCACCACCACCGGCACGCCGGGCATGGCGGCATGGCGGGCCTGCATCATCGCTTCGGTCAGGAACAGCCAGGATGACAGCGGGCCGGGCCGGAAGCGCAGCCCGGTTTCCTGCACGAAGGCCGTGCGGAAGACCTTGGCCGAGGGATGGGCATGAAGCCGCAGCGCGGGCTGCACCCCGGGGGCCAGCGGCCCGCCCGGCCACAGATCCTCGGCCCCGCGCCGGTCGTGCCAGCCGGAATGTTCGGGGCCGGTGGCATGGCCCATGCGGAACCGCGCCGCGCCGATATCGGCGCCCCAGCCCGTGGTGGCCTCGGCATCCGCCGGGTCCAGGGCACTGCCCTCCCCGGGGCCATGGCGCAACAGCGCATCCAGCCAGTCGGTCAGCGCCCAGGGCAGCAGCCGGTCGCCCGCATCCAGGCAGAGGGTGAACAGGCCGGTGGCCGCCGCCAGGCCTGCATTGCGCGCCGCCGCCACACTGGTTTCGGCAGATGTGGCTTCGGGGGGTTCTGCGATCCCGGGGCAGGGCAGCAGTCGCGCCCAGGGCCGGTCTGCCAGCAGCGGCGCCAGCGCTTCGGCTGCCGCCGGGGTGGTGGGCACCAGCAGCAGGTCGAAATCCGGCAGGCGCTGCGCCTCCAGCGCGGCAAGGCTGGCCTGCACCGCCGTCAGATCGCCATCCGAGGGCAGCACGATGCTGAAGGCCAGCCGCCCGACCAGCGCCAGCTCCGGCCCGCGCGGGATGGTGGCATCCCAGCCCGCAGACCAGCGCAGCCCGTGGCGCGCCATGAAATCGCGGGCGGCGGCGATGAACCGCGCCCGGCGGTCGCGATCGGCCAGCACCGCCAGCCGTTCATGGATCAACCGTGTGGCGATGCGGGCAAAGGCCTCTGCCCCGTTGCGATGGCTTGCGGGGGCGGTCTGCAGGATGCCCTGCAGCATCTCCAGCACGGTGAATTGTTCGAACACCCGCTCGCCGCCGTCGCGGGTGATCTGGCCGGGGCGGTCGCGCAGATGCAGATACAGCGGCTCGGGCAGATGCAGCAGATGATCGGTGCGGCAGGCCAGCCGCCAGAAGAAGGCGTGATCCTCGTAATAGGTGCCCTCGTCAAAGCGGATATCGCCGATCAGGCTGCGGCGATAGAGCTTGTTCCAGGCCGAGGGGAAATGCCGGATCGCCTCGCACCAGTCGGTGATGTCATGGCGCTGCGGTTCGGCCTGCCCGACGGGCGGCAGGGCGGGGGCGCCATGGAGGGCCGAATGCAGCGTGGTGCCGCCATCGGGATAGGTGAAGCGGATGGCACTCGCCACCCAATCGGCGCCGGTGTCTTCCAGCGCCCGGTGCATCCGGTAGAGCCAGCCCGGCGTCACCGCATCGTCACTGTCGAGAAAGGCCAGAAACTGCCCGCGCGCCAGCGCCAGCCCGGTATTGCGCGCCGCCGACAGCCCGCCATTCGCGCGGCTGGCAAAGCGGAAACGCGCATCCCCCCGCGCGGCGGCCCGGGCCATGGCCAGGCTGTCATCGGTCGATCCGTCATCGACCACGATCACCTCGAAATCTGTCAGGATCTGCGCGCGCAGGCTGGCGATGCAGCGGCCCGCATGGGGCGCCACATTGTAAAGCGGCACGATGACCGAGATCAGCGGCGCCCGGTTCTGATCCGGGGGCTGATCCGGGCCACGCTCTGCCATGGTCTCGGGCCCGTCCTCTGGCGCCGGAGCCTGCGGGCTGTTGCCGCCCGTTGCGGAAGTCTCTAGGTTCATGGCCGTCGCATAGCAGCCGCAGGACAGCCGATCAATGAATACCCCCGCCCCTTCTGTCCCCGCTGCGCCTGCCAATCTGGCGCAGCGCTATCCGCGGCTCTATCAGCCCGCGGGCGGCTATGTCTTCGTCATCACCTGGGGCCGGTCGGGCTCCACGCTGCTGCAGAACCTGCTGAATGACATTCCGGGCTACTGCATCCGGGGCGAGAACAGCAACATGCTGGCCGATCTGGCCCGCGCCTGGGCGAATGTGGCCGAATCCGATCCGATGCGCGGGCTGCGCCTGGCGGGCCAGCCCACCCATCCCGGCCATCCCTGGTATGGCGCCGAGGCGGTCTCGCCCGATCATCTGGGCCATATCCTGGCCAATGTCTTTGCCCGCGACATCCTGAACCTGCCGGACGGCACCCGCGTGGCCGGGTTCAAGGAGATCCGCTATCACACGGTCGCCCCCCGGCCGATGCTGCCCATCCAGTTCATGGCGCGGTTCTTTCCCAAGGCACGCTTCATCCTGAACACCCGCAGCCATGCAGGCACCATGCAGTCGGGCTGGTGGGCCACGATGAAACCCGAAACCGTGGCGCGCGAATTGCGCAGCGCCGAGGCGCTGTTCGACCGCATCGCCGCCGAATATCCAGACCGCAGCCTGCGCCTGCATTACGATGATTACGCAGGCCGGCCCGAAACCCTGCGCCCGCTGTATGATTTTCTCGGCGAACCCTTCGATGCCGCCCGCGTGGCGGCGGTGATGGGCGAACGGCTGAAGCACAGCGGTGTGAAGGACAGCATATGAGCGATGCAGCCCGATCCCCACGCCTGCGGGCGACAGGCGCGACAGGCCTTTCGGTCGTCTGCGTGTTCTACGAGGCCGAGGCCGAGCTTTGCGCGCTGCTCGCCCGCAGCCTGGAGCGGTTTCTTGATCCGCAGCTGGTGGACAGCATCCTGTTCCTGAACAATTGCCAGCAGCCGGCCGAGGGGCAGCGCCTGTTCGACAGCCTGATCCGCCCCGAATTCCGGCGCTTCGCGGCGCAGGTCCAGTGCCGGGATGCCGCCGAATTCGGCATGGCGCCCCGGGATGCCGCCGACAGCTATCTGACCCAGCAGGCGCTGAAGCTGGAGGTGGCGCGGCAGCTGCAGGCGCCGTTCTATCTGCTGTTCGATGCCAAGAACCATCTGATCCGCCCGCTGGACAGGGGCGCGCTCTTTGCCGCCGACGGGCGGCCGCGCAATCACTGGGCGCATCATCAGGGCTATCTGCGGACGCGGATGAACCGCAGCCTGGAGTTTTTCGGGGTGACCGTGCCTGCCGACCGGCCGGGGCTGCCGACCGTCACCCCCTATCTGATGATCACCGATGTCGTGGTGGAGATGCTGGAGGCGATCGCGGCGCGGATCGGCGGGCCGGTGATCGAGGCGATCCGCGCCGATGACAAGCGCACCGAATTCATGCTGTATTATGGCCATGTCGCGGCGCGTCACGGGGTCGAGACGCTCTATGACATGGGGCTGAAACCCTATGCCACGCTCTTTACCCGCTGGCCGCAGCAAGCGCCGGATGTGCTGGCGGTGCTGGCCTCGACCGGGCGGCCCGAGGTGCATACCCTGGGCATCCACATCAAGCGCTTTGCCCAGCTGACGCCAGAGCAGATCACCGTTCTGGCCGGGATCTGGCAGGAGGCGGGGCTGTTCCCGAATGTGGATGCAGCCGAGGCCCTGATCCACCAGCAGCGCGCAAAGGCCAGCCTGCCCGCGGCGACAGCCCCGGCCGCCGTGCCGCCCCCCGTATCATCTGACCCAGTATCTGGCTCCGTATCATCTGGCCCGGATGCCCAGGCCCGGGCAATGGCGCGTGGCGTGCTGATCGGCCGCAACGGGCGGCTGTTTCTGGCCGATGGCCCGGAACGGGTGCTGGATCAGCACCGCGGGCTCTGCCCGATGCCCGCCGCGCAGCTGGCGCTCTGGCCTGAACTGCTGACGGCGCGGGTGCGGGCGGCCAAGGCGGCGGGGGCCGAATATGCCCTGCTGATCGCGCCGGATGCCCATGCCATCCACCGCGAGGATATCCCCGAACTGGATGGCACCGACCATCGCCGCCCGGTGCAGCAGATCCTGCAGGCGCTGGGGGTGCGGCCGCGCTTCTGCTATCCGCTGGAGGCGCTGCGCCGCGCCCGCACCCAGGGCGAGGTCTGCCACAGCGCGGGCCAGCACTGGACGGGCTTTGGCGCCTATCGGGCCTGCCGCCGCCTGCTGCGGCAGCTGCCCTTTGCGCTGGCGCTGCCAGAGCGTGGCCAGGTGGATTTCGTGACCCGCGCGGGCGACGGCGATCCTGAAGCCGCCGATCTGGGTGCCCGGCTCGATCCGCCGCGCGCAGGCCGCCAGACCGATTGCGTGATCCGCAAGCCGGGCGCGCGCAAGCTGTGGCAGAATGGCGTCACCGGCATGGGGCATATGGCCTATTGGCGGCACTGGCGGCAGGATCTGCCGCGCGGCCTGCTGCTGGCCGATGGCAGCGGCCGGGTGCTGCAGCGCCTGCTGGCCGAGGCGTTTTCGGAACTGCTGGTGGTGGAAACCCATGGCTATGAGGCCGAGGCCGTGGCGGCTTTCGGCCCCGATGTGATCCTGTCGGTGATGGCCGAACGCTTCATGATCCACCCGCCGGTCGACGGGGCCGCCCCTTCGGCGTTGGATGCCGCCCGCCAGACCGACCGCGCCGCCCGCTATCCGCTGCGGACAGAACTGGCGCTGCTGTAGCGGCGGCAGCTTTGTGGCATGATAGGATATTGAACAGACAGGGATTTCAGAATGCAGCTTGATTACGACAGGATCGGTCACCGCCACTGGCGTTTTGCCCATGACGGCGGCGCGGTTTCCACCGAATGGCTGAGTTTTTTGTCTGATGGCACGATTACCGGCCATCAGAATGTAAATGAACGGTTCTGGGCCATCGAAGACGGTGTGCTGACGATTCTGAATGCGCAGCGCGTGGTGACCCTGCGGCTGACCGATGTGCAGGACAAGGATGGCCTTTTGATTCTGCGTGGCGCGCATCTGCCTGCCCCGCATATCAAGCTGTGCCTGATGGAAAAGCGAGGCCGCCCACAGCACAATCCCACCCGCGATGCCTTGGCCGAAGAGATCCGTACCCTGGGATGGTCGATCGGGGAACACAGCTATGGCTTGCCCGGGTTCATTGAAAAGGGCATGTCGCGACTGGTAATCGGCAAATACTGCTCGATCCCGGGCGGGGTGAAGATTGCCTTTGGCGATCACCGGACCGATATCGCCACCACCTATCCTTTCAAGGCGCTGAAGCGCTACTGGCAGCACGTGCCCCAAGGGGTCGAAGATCACCGCAGCAAGGGCGATGTCATCATCGGCAATGATGTCTGGATCGGCACGGATGTCTTCATCGGATCCGGGATCCGCATCGGCGATGGTGCCGTGATCGGCGCCAAGACCGTTGTGGTGAAGGATGTGCCGCCCTATGCAATCGTCGCAGGCAATCCTGGCCGGATCATCCGCCATCGGTTTGCGCCTGATATCATTGCCGCCCTGCTGGAGTTGCGTTGGTGGGATCTGACGGATGAAGCCGTAGACCAGTTGCTGCCGCTGTTGATGGGCGAGGATATCACGGCACTGATTGCGGCGCTGCGCGACTGTCGGGCGGAACTTGTACAGTGCCCCGGGATCTGAGCCGCCCCTGCAAGATCGGCATCGACGGCGCCGGGATTGCGGCATAATCTGCCCGGGCCAGAACGGATTATGGCAAGGTGGGTTGTGGCGGGCGGTCTGCTGTCCGGCCGGTGTTTCAGAAAGTGCATATGGTGACCAAAGGTATTCTGGCCTGGGGCTCTTCTTCCATCGAGGGGTTGCAAGCCGCGCTCACCCTCATGTCCGGCAGTTTTGGCGCCGCCTATCACAATGGCGGGATTTCCGGGGCCTATGCCAATACCATTCTGGCCGCGCAGGGCAGCCGTCCCGCGCTTGTCGGGTTTGCGGGCGGCATCCGCCCCGACAGCACGCCCCAGCCGATCACCGTGTCCAATGTGCAGGCGATCGGCACGATCCGACCGCTGACCGGCACGCTGGAGGGCACCGGCGTCACCGGCACCCTGTCCTGGAGCGCGGCCACCGGCTGGCAGTTCAGCCGCAGCGATGGCGGCGGCGCGGTGGCCGTTGCGGGGCCGCTGCGTTTCATCCCCGATGCGCCGGATCTGGAGCCCTATGTCGAGATCCTGAACATCGGCAAGAATGACATGCTCTGGGGGGGCAATACCGCCGGGGTGGCGGTGCAGGCCACCGGCACCGCCTATCAGGATGTGCAGGGCCGCGCGGATGTCGTGCTGGTGATGGGGCATTTCGTGACGGCGGGCGGCACGCTGCAAAGCCCGCAATATGCCAATGTCATGGCGGCCAATGCGGCGCTGGCGCAGATCTATGGCGCGCAATATCTGGATGTGCAGGCCTATCTGATGGGCGCGCAGATCTGGCGCGATACCGGCCTGACCCCCACGGCTGAGGATCTGGCGCGCCAGGCGCAGGGGCTGTTGCCCTGGTCGCTGGCCGGGGATGCGCTGCATCTGAATGCCGCCGCCAATCTGGCCATCACCTATGCGCTGCTGCGGCCGCATCTGATCGCGCTGGGGGCGGTGGGCGATCCGCGGCATGTCTGGGGGCTGGGCGGCGC
>Ga0209066_10007756_pt1 | contig 10568 bp, 8 predicted proteins | sample All_14_2_FD_187198 | JGI IMG/M metagenome (GOLD analysis project Ga0209066, IMG submission 187198) | Freshwater microbial communities in response to fracking from Pennsylvania, USA - Allegheny Zone_MetaG_DW_15 (SPAdes) (version 2) ... | reverse complement strand
GGAGCACCCACATGTTCGCCAAGACGACCACGCTGAAAAACGCCTCCGGCCTGCACGCGCGCCCTGCCTCGGAATTTGTCGCCCAGGCCAAGCTCTTTGAATCCCGCGTGAGCTTAAAAAACCTTGACAAGCCGGATGCACTGCCCATCAACGCGAAATCCATCGTGCGCGTGCTTGCGGAGGGCATTCCCACCGGCACGCAGCTGGAGATTTGCGCCGAGGGCGCGGACGAGCGCGAAGCCGTCGAGAAGCTGATCGCGCTGGTTGAGTCCGGTATCGGCGAGGATTGAGAAGATGAAGATCTTCCGTGGAACCCCTGTCTCTCCCGGCATCGCGGAGGGCAGTATCTATCTGTATCAAGCATTCAGCTGCGACGTGTTTGAATCCTATGTGCCGGAAGGGCGCGAACAGCAGGCGTTTGAGGAATATCAGGCCGCCGTGCGCGCAGCGGACGCGGAGCTTGTCGCGGTCATTCAGTCCTTTGCGGCGACCGACGCGGACAAGGCGAAGATCTTCTCCGCGCATCGCGAGATTCTCGACGACGAGGAGATTGCGGATGAGATCCGCATGGCGATTCTCGACGAGAGCAAGAGCGCAGATTTCGCCGTGGACAGCGTGTACACGGCGTTTGCGACGCTGCTTGCCAAAGCGGGCGACGCGCTGATTGCGGCAAGAGCCGCGGACATTCGCGATGTGCGAAACCGCGTGGTGCGCATCCTGCACGGTGAAACGGAAAAGAACCTCTCCCGCCTCGGCGCGCCTGCGATTGTGGTTGCGCACGACCTACTGCCGAGCGACACCGCGACGTTGGATAAAAAGAACGTACTCGCGATCATCACCGAGGTCGGCGGCACGACGTCGCACTCCGCGATTCTTGCGCGCAGCTACGGCATTCCCGCCGTGCTCGGCGTGCCGGACGCGACAAACGCGCTGCCGGACGGCACCTTTGCCGCTGTGGACGCGATGACGGGCGAAGTCTATCTGGAGCCGGACGAACCCGCGCTTCAGCTCCTGCACGAGAAGAAAGAGGCGTTTGCGGCTGACAAGCAGGATGCCGCGCGGTATCTCGCCGCCGAAGGGCGGCTCGCCGACGGCACACGCATCGAGATCGGACTCAACATCGGCTCGGCGGACGACACCGGCGCACTCAGAAACTGTGATTTCGTCGGACTCTTTCGCACCGAGTTTCTCTATATGCAGACCGAATCGCTGCCGAACGAAGAGGAGCAGTTTGACGCATATCGCCGCGTGTTGGTAGATGCCGCGGGCAAGCCCGTAACGCTGCGTACGCTCGATATCGGCGGAGACAAGACCCTGCCGGGGCTGCCGATGCCGCACGAGGAGAATCCTTTCTTAGGCAACCGCGCGCTGCGCCTCTGCCTGACGCACAAGGAGCTGTTTTACACGCAGCTGCGCGCCGCGCTCCGCGCCTCCGTCTACGGCAATCTATGGCTGATGTTCCCGATGGTCGGCACGCTCGACGACATCCGCGCGGCGAAAGCGGCCGTGCAGGAAGCCCAGCGGCAGCTCGAAGAGCGCGGCATTCCGTTTGACCCGAAGGTGCGCGTTGGTATCATGATCGAGATTCCGTCGATCGCGATGATCGCCGACCGCGCCGCGCAGGAATGCGACTTCGCGAGCGTCGGCACCAACGATCTTTGCCAATATCTGCACGCGGCGGATCGCATGAACCCGCAGACGGAAGCGTATTATCAAAGCTTTTCGCCTGCGATGTTCCGCACGCTGAAGATGATCTTTGAGGCGTTCACCGCCGCCGGAAAACCCGTGTCCGTCTGCGGCGAGCTCGCGGGAAACCCGCTTGCCGCTCCCGCGCTCGCGGGGCTTGGGCTACGGAAGTTCAGCATGAACGCGAGCGCCGTCGCCTCCGTCAAGCGTGCGCTGAGCCACGCAACGCTGGAGCAGTGCCGTAGGCTGGCAGAACAGGTTTGTGTGCAGGACACCGAAGCGGACGTCAAAGCGCTGCTGAGTAAGCCGTTCGTGAAATAAGTCTTAGATTTTTTTCATTCTGACAAGTTCAAGAGAATAAAAAACAAACCCGCGTCGTTTGAACGCGGGTTTGTTTTTGTTTGCGTGTTAGATAATCCCCTGCGCGATCATCGCGTCCGCGACCTTTGCAAATCCCGCGATGTTCGCGCCCGCGACGAGGTTGTAACCCAGCCCGTTCGCTTCCGCGGCTTTTGCGGAGTTGTCGTGGATGTTCTTCATGATGGTGTGCAGCTTCTCGTCGACTTCCGCTTCGCTCCAGCTCAGCCGCTGGCTGTTCTGGCTCATCTCCAGCGCACTGGTCGCGACGCCGCCTGCGTTGACTGCCTTGCTGGGCGCGACGATCATGTTCTTCTGCTCCATGAGGAAGCTCAACGCGTCGTTCGTCGTCGGCATGTTCGCGACTTCGATGTAGTACTTCGAGCCGCTGGCTGCGATCTTCTTTGCGCTATTGATGTTCACGTCGTTCTGCGTGGCGCACGGCATGTACACGTCCGCCTGCACACCCCACGGCTTCTCGCCCGGGTAGAATTCGCAGCCATAGCGGTCTGCGTAGTCTTTCACCTTATCGCGTCCGCTGTTGCGCATCTCAAGCAGGTACTCGATCTTCTTGCCCAGCACGCCTTTGGGGTCGTAAACATAGCCGTCCGGGCCGGAGAGTGTGATCGCGACCGCGCCAAGCTCTTCGAGCTTCTTCGCCACGCCCCAGGTCACGTTGCCGAAGCCGGAGAGCGCGAAGGTCTTGCCTTCCATCTTGTCGCCTTCGTGTTTGAAGACTTCGTTGACATAATAGACTGCACCGAAGCCGGTTGCTTCGGGACGGATCAGGCTTCCGCCGTAGCTCAGGCCCTTGCCCGTCAGTACGCCGGGTTCATATGCCCCGCGGATTCTGCGGTACTGGCCATAGAGATAGCCGATTTCCTTTGCGCCGACGCCGATATCGCCCGCGGGCACGTCCACGTCGGGACCGATGTGGCGGTAGAGCTCGGTCATAAACGCCTGGCAGAAGCGCATGACTTCGCCGTCGCTCTTGCCGCGCGGATCAAAGTCGCTGCCGCCCTTGCCGCCGCCGATGGGCAGGCTGGTCAGGCTGTTTTTAAACGTCTGCTCAAATCCAAGGAACTTCATGATGGACAGGTTGACCGAGGGATGGAAGCGAAGACCGCCCTTGTAGGGCCCGATCGCGCCGTTGAACTGCACTCGATAGCCGCGGTTGGTTTGAATACGACCCGCGTCGTCCACCCAGGTCACGCGGAACGAAATCGACCGCTCCGGCTCCGCCATGCGCTCCAGCAAACCCAGCTTCTCATATTCCGGGTGCTTGTTCACCACCGCCTCCAGCGAAGAATAGACTTCTTCCACCGTCTGCAGAAACTCCGGTTCGGTTGCGTTTTTGCGCTTGATTTCGGCAAGTACTCGCTCGATATAGGAATTCATTTGTCTCTCCTGTTTATTGTTCTTTCAATGGTTTCGCATTTTGAAGCAGATATGCCTCCGCCTCTGCGCACCAGAGACCGTTATTGCGTTTCACGATTTGGTCGAGCTGTGCAAACAACGGATCGTTCTTCCCTGCCTCTGCAAAGTCCGCAATCGCGGTCAGCGGCAGGTCGAGATGTGTATAGATCAGCTTCTTTCCGCCGGGAATGTTCGGCAGGTTCAGCGTGGTTTCCGCCGCACTGTTGAGACCGCCGATGTGTGTGACCATCGCGGCGGGGTTGATCCTGCCCGCGGTCATGAGCGCGATCGCCTCGCGCATATCGTCCGTGTTGCCTCCGGTGGTGCCGAGGATGTGGTGCGAGCTGTAATGCACGTCGTAGAAGTTCATCTCCGCCTTGAACGCGGGGTTCGTGGGTCCCGCAAAAAAGCTCAGGCAGCCATCAAAGCCGAGGATTGCGTCCGCCTGTTCCACCACCGCCTTGACGGGCGCGAAGCAGATCGCGTCGTCAAACCCAGTGCCGCCCGTCAACGCTTTGAGATCGGCTACGGGATCATCCAGCTTCGCGGTGTTGACGTAGACGAGCTCTACGCCGAGCGATTTTGCGTGCTCCACGGTATAGATGCTCGCTGCTCTGGCAAGCCTCGCATCGTCGATATCCGTCACGACAAGTAAACCCGGTTTGAGATCGCTGTGCAGCGCATAGTCGATGGCGCCGAGTCCCATCGGGCCAACGGACGCAAGCAGCGCGAGTTTGCCGCCCGGAACGATACCCATGCGGTGTTCATAGCTGCCCAGCGAAGTGTGATAGATGCCGTGGAACGTGCCAATGATGCAACTCATGGGTTCTGCAAGCGAACCATAGAAGAACGTGTCGCTGTCGTACGGCAGCAGGCAGTCCATTAAGAGAATCTCAATCGGGATATTGACATAGGTCGCTGCCCCGCCGCAATAGCGATACGAATACCCCGGCGCGAGCAGCGATCCCTGATAGAAATGCGCGGGTTGGATGGCGATGTGCTCGCCCGCGCGGTATTTGTCTCTCCAGTTTTTGCCGACCTCAACGATCTTGCCGCAAAACTCGTGCCCGATGATCACGGGGTTTATCGCCGCGTCCTTCGGCACGCGCTTGTGCGCCGTACCCTGCGCCGCGGCCTTGTAGGAAGACATGCAGATGCTGTCCGAAATCACCTCGACTCGGACACCATCTTCGCCGATCTCCGGCAACTCAAACGTCTCTGTGCGTAAATCCATTGCGCCATAGAGGCGCACTGCCGTCGTTTTCATATCATTTCCTCACACCACATCATAGCTGTTGTTCGCCTTCTCGCGTTGCGCCGCGCGGCGAAGGTCCGCCATCGTGCAGCCACCGACGAGCAAATCGTAATAGCGCAAAATCATCGGCAGCAGGAAACTGTCCGTCATACCGGAGAGCTGCTCCAGCGTTTGGGCCGCGTGCTCTCGCGTCTGCTCCAAATCCTTTTCCTTGAGATATGCGTAAACCGCTCCCGCGATGCCCACGCAGATGTAGGCGGGCGTGATCCCCTGCTCGCGGCAAAGGCGCACTGCGCCGATCAGCCGATCAGAAGCGGATAGCTTTCGCACGATGTCCGCGCCGACGCGCGCGCAGGTGTCGCCAAGGCTTCGATTGGCAAAGCGCAGCAGCAGGTCCTGAATATGGCGCAGCGTCTCCGAAACCGGTACGCCGTATTTGTAGAACAGCGCCTCCGCGCTCTCCAGCATCGCCTGAAACGCGAGAATGTAAATCTCCGGGTCGTCGATCGCGTCCGCGATCAGCGGGAGATTCTCGTACATGCCGAGATAGGCGGTCACCGCGTGACCCATGTTGTGGATATAGAGTTTTCTGCGGATGTAGAAATCAAACGGCGAGAACGGCACCATGTTACGAATCTCCGGCAGCTCGCCGCGAAACGCGTCTTTGTCCACCGGCAGATAGCCATAGCGTTCGACGCAGACCCGCAGCGGATCACCCTCCTGCATGTCCGGCGTTTGCACGGGCACCATGCGCCCGATCGACGCCTCCACAAACCCGACGTTCGCATTCATCCACGCTTGCTCGGTTTCGTCGAGGTGCTCCGAAATCCAGCCCGTGAGCGCGGTGTTTGCGTCCATGAGATTTTCGCAGATCAGGATATTCAGCGGCTTGCCGCCGCGTTTCATACGCAGCTTCAGCCCCAGCGCGATGTTCTTTGCAATCCGCGGCAGGATGTTTGCGCCAACCGCTGTTGCCATCACGTCCGTGTTCGCAATCGCTTCCGCGACAGCGGTTTCGTTCAATCCGTCAATCGCGTCTACGCTCTCCACCAGCACGTCTTCGTGCCCGTCCGTGTCGAGCATCCGCACCGGATAGCTGCCGCGGAGGTTCAGCGCGTCGACGAGGGGTTTGGAAACGTCGATCATCGTCACACGGTATCCGCTTTGTGAAAGCAGCATGCCGATGAATCCGCGGCCGATGTTGCCCGCGCCGTACATTACGGCGTGTTTGGTTTTAAACAGCATGCTTCAATCCCCCGCCTTCGCCTGCCTGCGCAGTTCCCGGCAGAACGCCGTCGCGTCCTCCGCCGTACGCATGCCCTCCGTTGCGCCGCTCTCGGTGAGCGAGCAGGCGGCTGCCGCGTTGCCGAGCTCGATTGCGTCCAGCATTGGCATCTTTTGATAGGCGCCGTAGAGCACGCCGGAGCAGAACGCGTCGCCCGCGCCGACCGTGCCCTTGATCATCGAGCGCGGCAAAGGCGCGCTGACCGTCTCGATGCAGTTATTCTGCTCGTCCATGCCATATGCGCCCTCCGGCGAGTGGATCACCGCCCAGCGGGACACGCCGAGGGCTTTCAGCCGCTTCAGCGCTTCCGGCAGGTGCTGGCGCAGCAGGTCTCCATTTTCACCGCGCAGCTGTACGCCCGTGGAGGACTGCGCCTCCAGTTCGTTGATCACGCAATAGTCCGTGTACTTCAGCGCTGGCGGAACGATCCGTCCAAAGCGGTCTCCCGCCTCGCTGACCACGTCGATAGAGGTCATGATTCCCCGGCTCTGCGCCGTGTGCAGAAGCCTTGCCATCTTGGTGCCGTACTGCTCATCCGGCTCATCCAGCGCATCCAGCAGCAGGATATAGCCGATGTGCAGCATGTCGGCATTGAGGGTGTCCCAGTCGATGTCCGCTTCGCAGAACCGCGCGTTTGCGCCGCGATAATGGTAAAACGTGCGCTGCTTGCCGATCGTGTCCGCCATGACCGCGGTAAACGACGTCAATCCCTCGCGCTTTACGCGGGAGGTGTCGATTTTCGCGTGCTCGTGCAGTTTTTCGAGCACATAGTCGCCCTCCGCGTCCGTGCCGATTCTACCCAGCGCAGTCAGCGGAAGCTGTGGGTCGAGCTTTGCCAGATCGACGATGACGTTGCAGAGTGCGCCGCCGGAGGAGCGCGAAATCCCCTCCGTAATCGTCGTGAGTTCGCCCGGCTTCGGGTGACCCACGATGGGATACAGCACGTCTACGATCATATTTCCCGCTACCGCGATGCCTTTTTTGTGCATATCGTTTGCCTTTCGTGAATGACAAACGGGCGCGCGTCTTTCAACAACACGCGCCCGCTCCATTTGGACTGCTTTCAAAGAGTTCGGCGTTTAAACGCCCATTAAAAGCTCCATCACATACATTTCAAGCTTTCTGAACGATTTTAAACGCCCATCAAAAGCTCCATAACGTACATTTCTAATTTCTCAAAGTTCTGTTCTTTCACGCACTGCGCCTGGAACTTATAGTCAAAGCGCTTGACTTTTTCGAGCAGGATTTCAAAGACACGCTTGGATTTGACGATGTGTGCATAGCAATCCTCGGCGGGCTGGGAGCGCATGGCCTTCACGTCGAGGCCGACGCATTCCATCTTGCCGTTGTCGCCGAAGTTGTTCTCGTACAGCACCTTGACCTGGTTGAACGCCTGACGCAGGTTGTCTACGCCGAACGCCTTGTCCTGGTCATACTTCATGCCGTTCTGGTCATTGAGGTGCACGCCCCAGAGCTTGCCCAGCGCAATCGCGTACGCCATGTCGTTCGCGGGATCGAGGCCCGCGAGGATGGAGTGCGCGCTCTCGATGCAGACGCCGACGCGGCTCGGGTCAACCGTGTACGCGCCGAGTCCCAGCGCGTGACCCACGGTGCCGCAATAGCTGCGGTCGATGGGCTCGTTGGGCTTGGGTTCTACGAGGATCAATGCATCTCTATCATACTCGAGAATCGTGTTCATTGCATCCCGCAGCTGCAAAATCTTCTCCACGGGGTTCTTGCCTTCGGCGCAGAGCGTGCCTTCGCGCGCAAGCCAGAGCTGGATCTTGTTGGTGCCCAGCGCTTTTGCGATGTCGCAGCTGCGCTTGGAACGCCAGATGGCAAACTCATAGTTCTCCTTCAGGCTTGCGGTATACGCGCCGTCGTTGCAGCGCGCGTCAAACCAGAGGCGGGGAGCCACAAACTCCGCGAACAGGCCGTATTTGTCCAGCATCGCCTTGACGTCTTTTGCGTAGTCGATGATCGCCTTGTCGGACATGTTGTTCATATCCGGCACCGCGTCGTCGTCATGGAACTGCACGCCGTGCATGCCGATCTCGGCAAATTTCTTGATCTTGTCTTCCAGAGAAATACTGGGGCGGATGCCCGGGCCGAATGTCTCGTTGCCTTCGTGAACGTTCCAGGGCCCTACCGTGAAGCGAAATGTACTCATAGCGAAAACTCCTTTTTCTCTCTTTGGTGGTCTATTTTGAACTTTTGATCTTGCTCGTCAAATCAGCGCGCTCTCTTCTTTTCTCGTCCAGGCGCCGTCGCCGATATATCCTTCCGGCAATGCTGCCGGGGTTTCAAACGTGCTTGCGAGGGGATACGCTTTTCCGCTCTCCGCGCTCGTCATGATGCCGTGCATGGTTTCAAACACGTGCAGCGCCATCTCCTTGCTTGCGCGGTGGTTTCGTCCCGCGCGGATCGACCAAGCCATCTCGGCTGCGCCAAGCCCGCGTGAATTCTCCGCAAACCCGTGCGTGAGCGGGAACGCGGCAGGCTGGCTGTTGGTCTTTTGCAGATACACGGTCGCGCCAAACAGGTTCGGGTCGCCCATGATCAGTATGCCATCGGTTCCGTAAATTTCGAGGTTCGTGCGTTCGTCGATGATGCTGTCAGAATTCATATGCAGCGTGCCCAGTACGCCGCTTTCATACTGCATTGCGGCTGCAATGACGTTTGGCACTTCCAATTCATATTCCTGTTCAAACATCGGCGCACCGACGCGCGTGTTCTTGCGGCTCTTTCCGCTGATTTCGGTAAATGCGCTGATCTGCTTGATCGGGCCAAGAATCGCCGCGAGCGCGGTCAGATAGTAGCCGCCCATGTCGAAGCCGATGCCCGCGCCTTTTTTGTAGAGATGCGGCAGAAACTCGCCGTAAATGCCGTAGTTCCGGCTCACCGAAGCGCGGCAGGAGACGGGCCTTCCGATCAGTCCCTTGTCCACGATGTATTTCGCGGTCTGCACGCTCGCGCCGAGAAAGGTATCCGGCGCGACGCCGAGGCGCAGGCGTTTTTCGTTTGCCAGCGCGACAAGTTCCCTGCCTTCTTCGAGCTCGACCGCGATCATCTTCTCAGAAAATACGTGTTTCCCCGCGAGCAGCGCGCGCTTGGTGATCGGATAATGCGCAGCGGGCGTGGTGAGGTTGAGCACGAGTTCGATGCTCGCGTCCGCCAGTACCTCATCCAGCGTCATGGCGCGGATGTCGAACCGCTCCGCGCTCTCGCGCATCCTCGCCTCGTCCAGATCGCTGCATGCGATCAGTTCGATGATGCTGAATTTGCCGTTGGTGAACGACTCCATATAGATGTTGCTGATCGACCCGCAGCCGATGATCGCCGTTTTCACGCGTTGCATGTTGTTCTCCTTGTTCCGGTCGCTCGTTACAGCGCGAGGATAATCTCCCGCAGCTTCTTTCCGACCTGTTCGATCTCTTCATCGGAAGAGTTGATGTTGATGCCGAATCCCGCGCCGAGCCCTTTGTCCACGACCCCGACACTGATGTTGACCGCACGGCCCGTGTGGAAATCCGTCTGCGGCAGCATGTGCTTATAATAGGTGCGCGAGGACTCATATTTCGGGCAGTCGAACGGGCAGTTTGCCGCAGCGCCAGTGACCTTGCCCAGCAGTTGTTCCATGTTGTTGTAGACATGCCAGCCGGAGTATGCGATGGGTTTCCCGCCGATCTTCTCGCAGAATCGCTCCGCAACCTCCGGCGTATCAAACAGCAGTGTCAGAAGCGTCGCGCATTCGCCCGCCTCGTCATTGAGTTTGCGGAAGCTGACATTTGGCAAGCCCACAAGATGCGCTTTCAGCTTCGCTTTCTTCTCGTGCAGCGTGGCGAGAATTTTGTCGAGCTTACGCAGTTGCGCGAGGGAAACCGCGCCCGTGAGCTCGTTCATGCGCATATTCATGCCGATGATCGAGCGATTGCCGATCTCAACGCCCATGCGGCTGGGCTTGTGTCCCTGATCGTGGAAGCCGAACGCCCGCTCATAGAGCAGATCGTCGTTGGTGACGACCGCGCCGCCGTCTCCCGCGGTGATGGTCTTAAACACGTTCAGCGAGAATGCCGCGATGTCGCCATAGCTTCCGACGGGCTTGCCCTGGTAGCTTGCTCCGAACGCCTGACAGCAATCCTCGATCACGTAGAGGTTGTGCTTTTTCGCGATCTTCATAATCGCGTCCATATCGCACGGATTGCCGAGCATATGCACCGGCAGAATCGCCCGCGTATGCGGCGTGATCAGGGATTCGATCTTCGCAGGGTCGATCGTGAGCGATTCGTCCACCTCCGCCAGCACGGGAATCGCGTTGGCGAGGATGATGGTCGAGATCGACGCGATGAACGTATACCCCGGCACGATGACTTCATCGCCCGCGCCGATGCCGAGCGCAGCCAGGCAGCAGAGCAGCGCGCCCGTGCCGCTGGAGGTTGCAAATGCGTGCTTCATGCCGAGTTTTTGCGCAAGTTCCAGCTCAAACGATGCGACTTTATGTTGAAAACCGTCGACGCCCTCCGTACCGTAGCGGAACAGATATCCGCTGTCGATGACGTCCATGAGTTC
>Ga0209066_10007755_pt1 | contig 10570 bp, 10 predicted proteins | sample All_14_2_FD_187198 | JGI IMG/M metagenome (GOLD analysis project Ga0209066, IMG submission 187198) | Freshwater microbial communities in response to fracking from Pennsylvania, USA - Allegheny Zone_MetaG_DW_15 (SPAdes) (version 2) ... | reverse complement strand
AGGCCCTCGTGAGCTTCGCGGCTGACCTTGACTGGGCCCGTCAGGCCGGCGCCCAGATCGAGCGCTTCAACCTGGCCCAGCAGCCCATGGCCTTTGCCGAGACGCCCGCCGTCAAGACCTTCCTGGAACTGTCTGGTCAAGAGGGCCTGCCGCTGACCCTGATCGATGGCCAGATTGCCCTGGCGGGTCGCTACCCCTCGCGAGACGACCTGGCGCGCTGGGCCGGGATCACCGCTGTGGCGGCCGCACCCTCTGCCGGTGCTTGCTGCTCGGGCAGCCGCTGCTGCTGAGCCCGGAGACCGCCATGCTGTTTCTGGACCACGCACCGCGCTTCCTCTTTTTCACCGGCAAAGGCGGCGTGGGCAAGACCTCGCTGGCCTGCGCCACGGCCGTACGACTGGCCGAGGCCGGGCGCCGTGTGCTGCTGGTGAGCACGGACCCGGCGTCCAACGTCGGGCAGGTGTTCGGTGTCCAGATCGGCAACCACATCACGCCCATCCCAGCGGTGGCCCACCTGTCCGCGCTGGAGATCGACCCGCAGGCTGCGGCGCAGCTCTACCGCGATCGCATCGTCGGGCCAGTGCGCGGCGTACTGCCCGACGCGGTGGTGAAAAGCATCGAAGAGCAGCTCTCGGGCGCCTGCACCACCGAGATCGCCGCCTTCGACGAGTTCACCAGCCTGCTGCTGGACTCGCCCCTGACCGCTGACTTCGATCACATCGTGTTTGACACGGCCCCCACCGGCCACACCATCCGCCTGCTGCAACTGCCAGGTGCGTGGAGCGGCTTTCTGGAAGCCGGCAAAGGCGATGCCTCGTGCCTGGGCCCGCTGGCCGGGCTCGAAAAGCAGCGCGTGTCGTACAAGGAGGCGGTGGATGCGCTGTCCGACCCTTTGCGCACCCGACTGGTGCTGGTGGCACGCGCCCAGGGTGGTGCCCTGCGTGAAGCGGCCCGCACACGCGACGAGCTGGCGGCCATCGGCCTGTCGCGCCAGCATCTGGTGATCAACGGGCTGATGCCAGAGCGCGAAGGTGCGCACGACGCGCTGGCGGCCGCCATCCACGCACGCGAAGCGGCCGCGCTGGCCGACCTGCCCCCGTCCCTGCGCGACCTGCCGCGCGATGAGATCGAGCTCAAGGCCTTCAATCTGGTCGGGCTGGACGCCCTGCAGCATCTGCTGTCTGACCAGGCGCCGCCCACCGACACGACCCCGGTGGCACTGCCGCCCTCCCTGCAAGCGGCGCGCCTGTCGCAGCTGGTGGACGAGATGGCGCAGGAGGGGCATGGCCTGATCATGCTGATGGGCAAAGGCGGTGTGGGCAAGACCACGCTGGCGGCAGCCGTGGCCGTCGAGCTGGCCCACCGCGGCCTGCCCGTGCACCTGACCACCTCCGACCCGGCCGCGCACCTGACCGAAACGCTGCAAGGCAGCCTGGACAACCTGACGGTGAGCCGCATCGACCCGCACGAGGTGACTGAGCGCTACCGCCAGCAGGTACTGGCCACCAAGGGGGCCAAGCTCGATGCACAGGGCCGCGCCATGCTCGAAGAAGACCTTCGCTCGCCCTGCACCGAGGAAATCGCCGTCTTCCAGGCCTTCTCGCGCATCATCCGCGAGGCCGGCAAGAAGTTCGTGGTGATGGACACGGCGCCCACCGGGCACACCCTGTTGCTGCTGGACGCCACCGGCTCCTACCACCGCGACATCGTGCGCCAGATGGGCGACACGAACGTGCACTTCACCACGCCGATGATGCAGCTGCAGGACTCCAAGCAGACCAAGGTGCTGATCGTGACCCTGGCCGAAACCACCCCGGTGCTGGAGGCCGCCAATCTGCAAGCCGACCTGCGCCGCGCCGGCATCGACCCCTGGGCCTGGGTCGTCAACAACAGCATCGCCGCCAGCCAGCCGCAATCGGCGCTGCTGAAACAACGCGCCCGCAACGAGCTGCGCGAGATCGACCTGATCCGTTCCCAACACGCGCAGCGCCACGCCATCGTGCCGCTGCAACAGCAAGAACCGGTGGGCGTGCAGCGCCTGCTGGACCTGTCTGAGATTTCCGACCTTCCCGAACCAACTACCACTGGAGCCTGACATGGCTGACAAGATCTTCAACGTGCTCTTCGTGTGCACGGGCAACTCTGCCCGGTCCATCCTGGCCGAGAGCCTGCTCAATGGCACAGCCGGCCACCGTTTCAAAGCCTGGTCGGCCGGCAGCCAACCCAAGGGCGAGGTGCACCCTCTGGCCCTGCAGGTATTGGCCCACCTGAACCTGCCCCACGAGGGCCTGCGCAGCAAAAGCTGGAATGAGTTCGCGGGCCCCAATGCCCCTGCACTCGACTTCGTGTTCACCGTCTGCGACAACGCCGCTGGCGAGGTCTGCCCCGTGTGGCCCGGCCAGCCCGTGACGGCCCACTGGGGCGTGTACGACCCTGCTGCGGTCACCGGCACCCCGGCCCAGCAACTGCACGCGTTCGAAGAAGTGGCCCAGATCCTGAAGCGCCGCATCGACTTGATGCTGTCACTGCCCGCTGAGAAGCTGGCCTCCCTGTCCATCCAGGCAGACCTCAATGCCATCGGCAAACTCTGACGCGCCCGTGCCCACCATGACCACCCACGTTCTGATCCTCTGCACCCACAACTCGGCCCGCAGCGTGCTGTCCGAAGGCATGCTCAACCACCTGGCCGCCCAGCTCGGCAAGGATGTGAAGGCGCACAGCGCTGGCAGCGCGCCCAGCGGTCGCCTCAACCCCTTCGCCATCGAGGCCCTGAACCGCGCGGGCATCGACACCTCGGCCTACCGCAGCAAGAGCTGGGACGAGTTCACCACGCCCGACGCGCCCCCGCTGTCCATCGTCATCACCGTGTGCGACAGCGCCGCAGCCGAAACCTGCCCGGTGTTCTTCGGCGGCCACGGCCACCCGGTCAAGGTGCACTGGGGCTACCCGGATCCGTCCAACGCCGAAGGCGGCGACGAGGGCAAGCGCCGAGCCTTCGAGCTGACCCGCCAGGCCATTGGCTACAAGATGCTGCAACTGCTGGCCCTGCCGCTGGATGCGATGCCCCAAGACGCCCTGCAGGCCGCGCTCGACGACATCGCGCGCAGCTGAACCCACACTACGGAGTATCCAAATGGGATTGTTTGAACGTTATCTGACCGTGTGGGTGGCCCTGGGCATCCTCGCGGGTGTGGGCCTGGGCCTCTTGAGCCCCGATGCTTTCCAGGCGATTGCCGCGCTGGAATACGCCCAGGTCAACCTGGTCGTGGCCGTGTTCATCTGGGTGATGATCTACCCGATGATGATCCAGATCGACTGGCACGCCGTCAAAGACGTGGGCAAGAAGCCGCAGGGGCTGATCCTGACGCTGGTGATCAACTGGCTGATCAAGCCCTTCACCATGGCCGCCCTGGGCGTGCTGTTCTTTCAGTACATCTTTGCGCCCTGGGTCGACCCGCAATCGGCCAGCGAGTACATCGCCGGCATGATCCTGCTGGGCGTGGCCCCCTGTACGGCCATGGTGTTCGTGTGGAGCCAGCTGGTCAAGGGCGATGCCAACTACACGCTGGTGCAGGTGTCGGTCAACGACCTGATCATGGTGGTGGCCTTTGCACCCATCGCGGCCTTCCTGCTGGGAGTCACCAACGTGACCGTGCCTTGGGAGACCCTGGTGCTGTCCACCGTGCTGTACGTGGTGCTGCCCCTGATCGCCGGCATGGCCACCCGCCATGTGCTGGCGCGCCGCTCCAGCCATGCGGTGGCCGACTTCACGGCCCAGCTCAAGCCCTGGTCCATCGTAGGCCTGATCGCCACCGTGGTGCTGCTGTTCGGTTTCCAGGCCGGCACCATCGTGGCCAAGCCGGGCGTCATCCTGCTGATCGCCATTCCGCTGACCTTGCAGACCTACGGCATCTTCGCCATCAGCTACCTGGCCGCGCGCTGGCTGAAGCTGCCGCACAACGTGGGTGGCCCCGCCTGCCTGATCGGCACCTCCAACTTCTTCGAGCTGGCCGTGGCCGTGGCCATTTCGCTGTTCGGCCTGAACTCGGGTGCCGCGCTGGCCACCGTGGTGGGCGTGCTGGTGGAAGTGCCGGTGATGCTCACCCTGGTCGCCATGGTCAACCGCAGCAAGGGCTGGTACGAACAAGGACAATGCGCAGCATGAGCGACACCATCATCTATCACAACCCCAAGTGCGGCACGTCTCGCAACACCCTGGCGCTGATCCGCAATGCCGGCATCGAACCGCAGGTGATCCTGTATCTGGAGACGCCGCCCAGCCGCGCCCAACTGGTGCAGCTGATTGCCGACTGCGGCCTGAGCGTGCGTGAGGTGCTGCGCGCCAAGGGCGACCTGTACGACGAACTCGGCCTGGCCGACCCGAAGTGGACGGATGACGAACTGCTGGACTTCATGGTGGCCCACCCCATCCTGATCAACCGCCCCATCGTCGTCACGCCCAAGGGCACGGCCCTGTGCCGCCCGTCCGAGAAGGTGCTGGACATCCTGCACCAGGCTCAGCAGGCGCCCTTCACCAAAGAAGACGGCGAAGTGGTGATCGATGCGGGAGGCCAACGCCGTGTCTGAGCCGTCCGCCGCCCTATCCGACCTGCCTCAGGTCGCGGCCGAACACTTCCATGTGCCCGACCCGGCGCGTCTGCACTCGGCAACGCCTGCCACGCACGCCCCGCGCATCCTGATGCTCTACGGCTCGCTGCGTGAGCGCGCCTTCAGCCGACTGCTGACCGAAGAAGCCGCTCGGTTGCTGCGTGCGATGGGCGCCGAGGTCAAGATCTTCAACCCCAGCGGCCTGCCGCTGCCCGATGACGCACCAGAGTCCCACCCCAAGGTCGCCGAGCTGCGCGAGCTGACGCAGTGGTGCGAAGGCATGGTGTGGTGCTCGCCCGAGCGCCACGGCGCCATGACCGGGATCATGAAGGCGCAGATCGACTGGATTCCGTTGAGCGTGGGCGCCGTGCGGCCCACACAGGGCAAGACCCTGGCTGTGATGCAGGTCTGCGGTGGATCGCAGTCCTTCAACGCCGTCAACCAGATGCGCGTGCTGGGCCGCTGGATGCGCATGATCACGATCCCCAACCAGTCCTCGGTGGCCAAGGCCTTCATGGAGTTCGATGAACACGATCGCATGAAGCCCTCCAGCTACCACGACCGGGTGGTGGATGTGATGGAGGAACTGCTCAAGTTCACCCTGCTCACGCGGGACATCAGCCCCTACCTGGTCGATCGCTACAGCGAGCGCAAGGAGAGCGCCGAGGCCCTGATGAAACGGGTGAACCAGCGCTCGCTCTGAACCCGCTCTCGGGGAGCACCGAGGACTAGAATGACCTCTTCAGAGCTCCCCATTCAGGTTGACGCATGGAACTGCTGCTGACACTGCTCCACGGCGGAGCCGGAAGCCTGGCGTCTTACCTGGCCGCACACGTGTTGCTGTGCCTGCTGCCGGCCTTCTTCATCGCCGGCGCCATGGCGGCGCTCATCCCGAAAGCCAGCATCACGCGCTGGCTGGGCCGGCACACCCCCGCCTATGTCTCCTACCCGGCCGCCGCCTTGGCCGGTTCGCTGATTGCGGTCTGCTCGTGCACCATCGTGCCGCTGTTCGCCGGCATTTACCGCAAAGGCGCCGGCATCGGCCCGGCGGTCACCTTCCTGTTTTTCGCGCCGGCGGGCAACATCATGGCGCTGGCCTACACCGGCAGCATCCTGGGCGTGGAGTTTGCCGTGGCCCGGCTGGTGTTGTGCCTGCTGTTCGGCATCGGCATTGGCCTGCTGATGGCGCAGATCTTCTGGCGGGACGATGCCCAGCATGACAGCGAGACGGACACCCTGTTCGCCGACCAGGCCACCATTGCCCCAGCGGCACTGGGCGTTCTGCTGTCCTTGGTTGCCTTGCTGATTGCAGGCACGCTCAAGCTGTGGCCGCTCACCGCCACGCTGGTCAGCATCGAGCTGCCGGCGTCCTGGGCCCAAGCCTGGCAAACCACCCTGTTCAACTGGCTGCCATTTGATGCCAGCAAAGGCGAAGAAGGCGTGAGCGTCCAAGGCACCATCCTGATCGGCTTGCTGCTGATGATCGGCGCGACGGCCTGGCGAGGACTGGAAAACATCATCGAAGGTGCCAACCGCTGGACGTGGACGGCACTGGGCCTGGCGGCTACCACCTTGTTGGTCGCATCCCTTCAACTGACACCGACCCCTGAAGGCCTGCAGGTGGGCATCACCGGGCGGGTCATCGGTGTGGCGCTGGCACTGGGCGCCACTTGGCACTACGCCCGCCGCTTGCCGGCCGATGACTGGCGAAGCTGGTTGTGGGAGGCCTGGCGCTTCGTCAAGCAGATCTTCCTGCTGCTGGTTGTGGGGGTGTTCATCGTCGGCATGGTGCGCGAGGTCATCCGCCCCGAATGGATCGAGGCTCTGGCGGGCAGCAACACCGTGCTCGCCAATGCCGTCGCCGTCGGGTTCGGCGTGTTCATGTATTTCCCCACCCTGGTGGAGGTGCCGGTGGCCCGCATGTTCCTGGACCTGGGCATGCACCCCGGCCCCCTGCTCGCCTACCTGATGGCCGACCCGGAACTCAGCCTGCAAAGCATGTTGATGGTGGCGGCCGTGATCGGGCGTCGCAAGACCGCAGGCTATGTGGGCCTGGTGGCCTTGTTCAGCACGTGTGCCGGCTTGACCTATGGCACCTGGGTCGATGGTGCCCGCTGGACGGCCGTGGCCATGGCCACCGGCGTCTTCCTGGCTGTGTTGCTGCTTTCCATGGCCTGGCTGCGCTTGCGTCCGCCCGCGCCCCCTGCCGACTGACCGACTCACAACCCCAACCACAAGGAACACCCATGCTGACCGTCAAAATTCTGGGATCTGGTTGCGCCAACTGCAAGAAGCTGGAAGCCGTGGCGCGTGAAGCCGCCGCCCTGGCGCAGGTCGAGGCCGAGTTCGTCAAGGTGACGGACATGAACGACATCCTGTCCTTCAATGTCATGTCGACCCCGGCGCTGGTCATCAACGACAAGGTGGTCAGCAGCGGCCGCATCCCCAGCCTGGCCGACATCCAGAAGTGGCTGACCGCCTGATGGATCACAATGGTGCGTCCGGTGAGGCTGCGCGCATTGGCAGCCCAGCTCACCGGAGGCACGTGCGCACTGCGCCACCTGGAGCGATGAATGCCCTACCTGCTGCAAGTTGATTTCCCCTATCAAGGTCCCTGGGGCGACGAAATGGCCGCTGCCATGACCGGACTGGCCCAATCCATCGCCCAGGAGCCGGGTCTGATCTGGAAGATCTGGACCGAGAACCAGGCCGCCCAGGAAGCCGGCGGCATCTACCTCTTCCAGGATCTGCCCAGTGCCGAAGCCTATCTGACGATGCACACCCAGCGTCTCAAGGGCTTTGGGGTGCCTCATGTGAACGGCAAGATCTTTGCCGTGAACGACACCCTCTCGCGCATCGACCGCGCCCCGGTCACCCAAAGTTGAACATGTCGGCCGCCTTACGCATCAGCCTGATCTACCTGCTGCTGGCCAGCGCCTGGATCTGGCTGTCCGATGCGTTCGCACACCTGCTGCCCATCCCTGCCGAATGGGCGGCTGACGTTCAGACACTGAAGGGTCAGTTGTTTGTGGTGCTCACCGGCTTGCTGCTGTTCTGGCTGATCCGCAAGGAGGAGCGCCGCCAGCGTGAGTTGCGAACGGAGTTGCGCCAGACGCGCGCCCGGCTGGAACACTTCGTGGACGTCAGCCCGGCGGTGATCTATGTGTTTGAGGTCCAGGATGCGCACCCCAGGTTACGGCTGTCCTACCTCAGCGCGAACATCGAACGCCTGACGGGTTTCAGCGCCACACATTTCTTCCAGCACCCGTCCACCGCCGCCGATCGCTTGCACCCTGATGACCAGGCCCGTGTGCGAGCGCATTTGCGGCGTGCGGCCAGCGAGGGCACCGAGCTCAGCCTCCAGTATCGCTGGCTGCACCGCGACGGCCGCTACCGCTGGATCGAAGACCGCGCCACACTCAACCGCAACCCATTGACCGGCAAGACCGAACTCGTGGGCAACTGGCGCGACATCAGCCAAGCCAAGCAAGACGAGTTGTTGCTGCAAGCTGCGGAGGAGCGCTGGCGTTTTGCCATCGACGGCAGCGAGATCGGGCTGTGGGACTGGAACGTGCCCGACAACACCGTGTTCTTCTCCACCCGCTGGAAGACCATGCTGGGGCACGACGAGAGCGAGATTGGCAACGAGCTGTCGGAGTGGTCGTCACGCATCCACCCGGACGATCTGCGCGCCGTGCAGGCCGATGTGCAGACGTTGCTGAACACCCCCCACACGCAATACAACAACGAGCACCGTGTTCGCTGCAAGAGCGGCAACTACATCTGGATCCTGGACCGGGGCAAGGTGGTCGAACGCAATGAGCGTGGCGAAGCCGTGCGTGTCATTGGCACCCACACCGACCTGAGCGCGCTCAAGCAGCGCGAGGCCGCACTGGAACTGCACGCCGGCGTGTTCATGAACAGCCTGGAAGGCATCGTGATCTGCGGCCCCGACCAGCGCATCAAATCGGTCAACCACATCTTCACCGACATCACCGGCTACACCGCCGAAGAGGCCATCGGGCAGCGTCCGTCCTTCCTCAGCTCAGATCGCCATGACGCCGACTTCTACCGGCAGATGTGGGAGCAGATTGAACAAACCGGACGCTGGCAAGGCGAAATCTGGAACCGCCGCAAGAACGGCGAGGTCTACATCGAGTGGCTCACCATCAACGTCGACCACGCCCCGGATGGCAGCGTGCGCCATTACTACGCCATCTTCAGCGACATCAGCGAGCGCAAGGCCAATGAAGAAAAGATCAGGCACATCAGCCAGCACGACACCCTGACCAACCTGCCCAACCAGTCGGTGCTGCGGGATCGTCTGGGCCTGGCACTGGCCCATGCACAGCGCACCCAGAAGCCTCTGGCCGTGCTGTTCATGGACCTGGACCGCTTCAAGATCATCAACGACTCGCTCGGCCCCACCGCCGCAGACGCCCTGCTGGTCGAAGTGGCGCACCGCCTGACCCAGACCGTACGGCACCAGGACACGGTGTCACGCCAGGGCGGTGACGAGTTCACCTTGCTGCTGCCTGAAGTCGATGCCGCCGACGCCGCCCACGTCGCGCAAAAGCTGCTCAAGTGCTTTGCCGACCCTTTCTTCGTGTCCGGCCAGCAACTGGTGGTGACCCCGTCCATCGGCGTCGCGGTCTACCCCGCCGACGGCCATGAGGTCGACACCCTGCTGCAAGCCAGCGACATGGCGATGTACCGCGCCAAGAGCGACGGTGGCAACACCTTCCGCTTCCACACCGCCGACATGCACCAGCGCGTGAGCAAGACGCTGCGCCTGGAGAACGATCTGCGCAAGGCCCTGCGGCAAGACGAGTTGCTGCTGCATTTTCAACCCCAGGTGTCGTTCACCACGGGCCGGGTTGTGGGCTGCGAGGCCCTCGTCCGCTGGCAGCATCCGGAGACCGGCCTGATGCCGCCTGCCGAGTTCATTCCGGTGGCCGAAGACAGTGGCCTGATCGTCCCCATTGGTGAATGGGTGTTGTACACCGCCACCCGCCAGTGCCGCGACTGGCAGCTCGCCGGCCTGCAGGACCTGGTGGTCGCCGTCAACGTCTCGACCGTCCAGTTCCGGCAGGAGGACTTTGCCCAGACGGTTCAACACGCGCTCACGGCCGCCAACCTGCCCCCGCGCTTTCTGGAGATCGAGATCACCGAGAGTGTCATGGCCGACAACCCCGAGCGGGCCATTCGCACGATCCGCCAGTTGCATGACCTGGGCGTTCAATTGTCGATCGACGACTTCGGCACGGGTTACTCCTCGTTTTCGTACCTCAAGCGCTTCAAGATCCACAAGCTCAAGATCGACCAGAGCTTTGTGCGCGACCTGAACACCGACAGCAACAGCGCCTCCATCTCCCAGGCCATCATTTCCATGGCCCACAGCCTGGAGCTGTCCGTCATCGCCGAAGGCGTGGAAACGCCCGAGCAAGCCCACTGGCTGGCCACGCACCAATGCGATGAGGCGCAAGGCTATCTCTACGCTCGCCCCTTGCCTGCGGATCAGTTTGAAGCCTGGCTCACCAGCCCGACCAGCACCGCAGCGACGCTCCAGCCCGGCCGCTGACATTGAGCCTGTAACATCGCGCCCTTGCGGTCGCTGCGCCGCAAGCGTTTGATTGAACAGACTCCCCCATGAGAATCCAACAACTGCGTGCCGACACCCTCGCCGGCATCACCACGGCCTTTGCGCTGGCACCGGAGTGCATCGCCTTCGCGCTGGTCGCGCATCTGCATCCCTTGATGGGTCTGTACGGCGCCTTCATCATCTGCACCCTCACCGCCCTGTTTGGCGGCCGCCCGGGCATGGTGTCGGGCGCTGCGGGCTCCATGGCCGTCGTCATCATCGCGCTGGTGGTGCAGCACGGCGTGCAGTACCTGCTGGCCACGGTGCTGCTGTCCGGCCTGCTGATGGCCGTCTTCGGCCTGCTCAAACTGGGCAAGCTGG
>Ga0209066_10007754_pt1 | contig 10570 bp, 11 predicted proteins | sample All_14_2_FD_187198 | JGI IMG/M metagenome (GOLD analysis project Ga0209066, IMG submission 187198) | Freshwater microbial communities in response to fracking from Pennsylvania, USA - Allegheny Zone_MetaG_DW_15 (SPAdes) (version 2) ... | reverse complement strand
CTATCACCGACGTCGACGGCAGCGCAGCTTGGGCCGGTTGACGCCCGTTGAGTTCGAAGCAATCATGACCACACGGGCCGCATCCGCGGCCTAACCGAAAGAGTCACCTAAACCGTCAGCAATCCCCTTTGTCGGAACCCGCTACACACCGACTCTCGTGCTCGGCACGCTCATCACGCGACCACAACGCCCCGAGTGGGTGGATGCGAACTCGAAGCGGCTCGCGTGGGGACTCGGCTTGGGCATGGCCCTTGCCGGGTGCCTCGCGCTCGGCTGGCTGGGACTGCCCGCTGTCATCGCGCAGTCAGTGTGTGGAGTGTGCCTGAGCCTGCTGTACATCGAAGCTGCGTTCGGCATCTGTGTTGGTTGCGAGCTCGCGCGACGATTCAGTCGGAAGCCGCCGACACTCTGCGCAGGCGACACGTGCACCTACGTGCCCCCCGCGCGCGGCGAAGGGCACACTGCAACGGTGATCGACGAGGGACGTTCGACTCTGCCGCGATCGGCTCGCGAGCCCTAGTCTGGCGGGTGCGCGAGGACGCGCATCCATCGCAGAAGGAGCATCATGCAGATCAGCGGCAAGGTCTTCGCCGTAACAGGCGGCGGCAATGGAATCGGACGAGAGGTCGTACTCGGACTCGTTGCCAAGGGCGCGCGCGTCGCGGCCCTCGACCTCAGCGAGGAAGGCCTCGCCGAGACCGTGCGACTTGCCGGCGATCACGCCGACCGCATCTCGACACACGTGGTGAACATCACCGATCGCAAGGCGGTGAGCAAGCTGCCCGCCGCGATCATCGCCAAGCACGGCCAGATCGACGGCCTACTGAACATTGCCGGCATCATTCAGAAGTTCGTGCCCGTGTTGCAGCTCGAGTGGGATCAGATCGAGCGCGTCATCGACGTGAACCTCTATGGAGTTCTCAACACGACGAAGGTCTTCTTGCCCGAACTCGTGAAGCGCCCTGAGGCGGCCCTCGTGAATGTGGCCAGCATGGGGGCGTACGCGCCCGTTCCCGGACAGTCTGTCTACGGCGCGACCAAAGCGGCGGTGGCGCAACTTAGCCGTTCGCTCCACTCGGAACTCATGGAGACCGGAGTGCAGGTCACTGGAGTCTTTCCGGGCGCGATTGGCACCAACATCGCTCAGAACTCCGGCATCATGACGGCCGCAGAGATGGAGGCGATGACGGCATCAGCCGGGGAGGGCAAACCCCGCAAGACGACAGCGCCCGCCGAGGCCGGTCGTCAGATCATCGAGGCGATGGAGAAGGGTCGCTATGAGATCTTCATCGGCTCTGACGCGAGCTTCATGTCGCGCTTGTCGCGACTGAGCCCACGTCGGGCTGCCAAGCTCATTTACTCGCAGATGAAAGACCTGCTGTCGAGCTGAGAGGTCAGCTGTCGAGGTCGAGGTGCTCGCCACGGCGATGATCTGCCGCGTAGCGTGCGAACTAGTCGTGTCGTGTCGGCTCGACTGCCCCGCGCCGCGCCAAGCGCCTGCCGCGGATGACGCCCGCCTCATAAGCCGTGACTGCGACGAGCGTGAGGCCCACGAGCGGCAGCACGAACCACAGCATGACCTCGGTGAAACCTTCGAGCAGAGCGTGTTGCGTCGCTGCGAGAACCAGGTACGCCGTGTAGGCGGCGTAGAGCAGCACGAACAGTGCGCCTTCCCAGCGGGCGACGACGAAGCCCGTGAAGGCGAACGGCAAGAGCGCAAACGCCGCCGCCACCATGAGGGGCAGGTCGAGCGCGACCACGCCTGACGGCACAGGGATGCCCCCGCCGACGATGACCGCTGGCAGGCCGAGCACCATGCCGATGTTGAAGATGTTGCTGCCGACGATGTTGCCCACCGCCATGTCACGCTCACCGCGTCGCACGGCGATGATCGACGTGGCGAGTTCGGGAAGTGACGTGCCGAGCGCGACGACCGTGAGTCCGACAACGACGCTGTCGACGCCAAGGCCCGTGGCGATCGAGACCGCTCCGTCGACGAGCAGTCGCGCACCGAGCACGAGCAGACCGATGCCACCGAGCAGCAACACTGCGGCGAGCCAAAGGGGCACTCGGCGGGCCGGCTGCTCGGTCGTGGGAGCAGAGGCCGAGTCGGAGGCGGAGTGGGAGTAGGCGTCGGAGTCGCGCTGAGACTCACGGCGGCCGAAGAGGATGCTCACGACGGCGTGCACGACGAGCACCCCGAGCAGCAGCACGCCGTCGAGGAGTCCGATGTCGCCGTCGAGCGCGAGCACGAGCAGCAAGATCGAGATGCCCACCATGATCGGCAGGTCAAGGCGCACGAGCTGTCGCTTGACGAGCAAGGGCATGACGAGCGCCGACAGCCCGAGAATGAAGAGCACGTTGACGATGTTGCTGCCGACGACGTTGCCGAGCGCGAGGCCCGGTTCGCCCGCGAGCACTGAGTCGAGGGTCACGGCAAGCTCGGGGGCCGAGGTCGCGGCCGAGACGACGACGAGCCCGATGACAAGGGACGAGAGCCCGAGTCGTGCGGCGATCGTGGACGCTCCGCGCACCAGCGCTTCGCCTCCTGCCACGAGAATGACGAGCCCGGCGATCACGAACACGATGTCGAGCGGCTGCATGATGCGAGCCTAGGGCGCACGGCTGAGGTCGTCTTCACCCTTGCGGAGCGAGTGCGCGCAACCACTGCCGCAGAGCGCGTTCCAGGTGCTCACGCTCGGGCGGCTCGAGCAGCGACAACAGCCGATGCTCGTTCGCGAGATGCGCGGCGATTGCCTCGTCAACGAGCGCGCGACCTTTCGTGGTGAGCGCGACGACGCGTACGCGACCGTCATGCTCCGCGGTTCTGCGACGCACAAGGCCTGCCGTCTGCAACCTGTCGACTCGCTTGGTGAGCCCTCCCGCAGTGATCATCGTGCTGCTGGCGAGTTCGGTCGGTGTGCGCTCGAAGGGATCGCCCGCTCGGCGCAGTGCCGCGAGAACATCGAACTCGCCCGCGCTCAGCCCGAAGGTTGCGAACACTGCGTCGAGCTCGACGTCGATGAGTGCGGCGAGCCTGCTGAGGCGGCCGAAGATCGCTTGAGGCGCGGGGTCGAGGTCGGGTCGTTCGCGCCGCCACTCGGCCTGAATGCGTGCGACGTGGTCGTCGGGAAGCGGGTCGTGAGCATCCACTGTCATGCGGGAATAATAGTTTCCATGGAAAGGTTCTGACCATCATGACTGCTTCATGGCGGTGGATGCTCGTCGCCACCCTTGCTCCCGTTGCGTGGGGCTCGACCTACGTCGTGACCTCGCAACTGCTTCCCGCCGACGCTCCGTTGTGGGGCGCGGCACTGCGGGCACTGCCCGCGGGGCTCGTGCTGCTGCTGCTCGCGCGCCGACGCCCCCGCGGCGTGTGGTGGTGGCGCTCGGCCGTGCTCGGCGTGCTCAACGTCGGCGCGTTCTTCGTGCTCGTGTACCTCGCGGCCCAACTATTGCCCTCGGGGGTCGCTGCCATGCTCATGGCGACGTCGCCCGCCGTGATTCTGCTTCTCGCCTGGCCGCTCGCGTCCGAGCGCCCAGCGCTACTCTCACTCGCGGGCGCGGCGATCGGGTTCGCCGGAGTCGTGGTGCTGCTCGCTGGTGCGACCGGCCCGATTGACCCGTGGGGAGTCGCCGCCTCGCTCGCCGCGATGCTCATGTCGTCGGTCGGGTTCGTGCTGGCACGACGCTGGAACGACGGCACCCCCGTGCTCGCGCTCACAGCCTGGCAGCTGACGGGCGGAGGACTCGCGCTCGTTGTGGTCGCGCTTCTCACCGAGGGCCCACCGCCCGCGCTCACCGTGCCAGAACTGCTGGGCTTCGCGTACCTCTCGCTCGTTGCCACGGCGCTCGCCTTCGCGACGTGGTTTGCCGCACTGCAGCACTTGCCGGCCGGGGCCGTAGGCCTCATTGGACTGCTCAACCCGGTCGCGGGAGTCGCGCTCGGCGTCATCGTGGTGGGCGAAGCCTTCAGCGCCGCTCAACTCGCGGGTATGGGCATCGTGGTGGCGGGAATCCTGCTCGGGCAGCCGCTCGTGCGCGACGCGATTCGGCGTGGCTTCAGTCGGCAGCGAGTTCGCGCAACAGGTGCAGCCTGAAGAGGCGCACGGTGCGACCCGAGTCGCGCTCGTAGGCGCGATACTCGGGCCATTGCGACTCGAGGTGGCGCCAGACGCGATCGCGGGCATCCCCCTCGATGATGAATGCTCGCACCGCGTATCGCCGCCCGCGCACCGTGATCTCGGCCTCGGGACGAGCGAGCAGGTTGTAGGTCCAGGCTGGGTGGCTCGACGCAGCCCAGTTCGTGCCGGCGACGATCGCGCGCCCATAGCCGTCTGCTGTGTACATGAGCACGGTGTCACGCTGCAGGCCACTCTTCGCACCGGTTGTCGTGAGAATGAGCGACGGCACGAAGAGGCTGCTGAACTGCACGCGCCCTGCGGTGAGAGTCGCGAGCGCGCTCTCGATGGGCGGCATGACCCGATGAGCCGCCCACCGCCAAGGGCTCGTGCGCGTGATCGCCGAGACCACGATGCGCACGGTCTTGACGACCGGGTCGGCGGTCGGAAGCGGGCGGAGTTCTGTCATGAGCGCGGCACCAACTCGGTCAGCTCGGCCGTCAGCACGAGGCGGAACAGCCGCACGGTGCGACCCGACTCGCGCTCGTAGGCCCGATAGCCGGGCCACTGGTGCTCGATGCGTCGCCAGGCCAGTTCACGGGCATCCCCCTCGATGAGAGACGCGCGCACCGCGTACCGCCGCCCACGCACCGAAATCTCGGCGTGGGGATGAGCAAGCAGGTTGTAGGTCCACGCGGGGTGCCGGTCGCGGGCGAAACTCGTGCCGGCGACGATCGCGTTGCCCCGCCCGTCTGCCGTATACATGAGCACCGAGTCGCGCGGCAGCCCGCTCTTCGCACCGATCGTTGTGAGAATGAGCGAGGGAACCAGCAGGCTGCTGAGTTGAACGCTGCGGCCGGACAGTACGGCGATCACGCGTTCAATGGGCGGCATCGCTCGAGGTGCGACCCAGCGGAACACTCGCGTGCGCGTGATCGGGGCGACGATGTGGCGCACCACGCGCACGACGGGGTCAGGGCGACGTTCGGTCAAGGGCCGATTCATGGATGCTCGCTCTCTACCTCTTCGGAGCGCGCGGCTCGTAACCCTTCGAGAGTACCCAGCGCGAGGTCGAGACGCTCGGCGAGATACGAGCCGAGGGGGCGCAAGGCATCATCGGGTGCGCTGGGAATCCAGCGCACGAGCACGGTGTCGTCCCGCAGCACGAGCGGCCCGCGCTCGGCGGCCATCGCAGTGGGGTCATCGAGCGGAATCGGACGCGAGTCGATCACGACCGTGCTGCCCTCGGGCAAGCGCGCGTCGAGCAAACGCTGACGCAGTTCTTTGCGGGCGCGAGCACTCTGCGACTGGTGGCCAGGCAGAACCTGCCGACTCGCGCGCGCGATGCGGCCGGGCTCGGCCGCATCGCCGCGTGCGGTGACGAGGAGGGCTCCGAGGAGGAATCCTTCACCGGTGCGCCGAAAAGACTCGCGCCGCGGAATGACGCCGAGCACGCGGTGCGCCGGCACCGTCTCAACGAGCAGTTCGGGGGTGGCGCCCGCCGCGGCGAGGCGCTCGGCGGCGCGGGCGAGTGCGGCTCGGGCGTCGATAAGCGCGCGGGGAGCATCCACTCGCCTATCGTGCCCGACCCGGTGCGAATGCGCATGAGTGGCGGTCGAGTCCGCAGGTATTCAGTCGATTCCGGCGAGGCGTTCGAGGGCGGCTTGCACGATGACGTGCGCGGGGTGGGCGATGAGGTGGTGGTTGACGTAGACGCCTTCGAGCCACTGCACGACCTCGGTGGCGGGCATGCCGACGGCGTTCCAGTCGACACCTGGCTCGGCGACGGCGCGCGGCGCTTCGGTGCGCTCGTCGAACCACGCGCGGGCGATGCGGATGCTCGGCTCGAGACCTGCGGGATCCCACAGCAGTTCGATCGGGTGGTGGTCGCCATCGATATGCTCGTGCTCGACCGTGCCGCTGCCGAGCCACGGCAGCAGCATGAGTTCGCCTTCGAGTTCGACTTCGATGATCTCAAGAGGAACTGGCCCGGTCTCGCGAGCGAAGACTTTAAGGCCGGCGGCATGCCACTCGGCAGCCTCCTCGGCGTCGGCAAGCAAGTCGGGCACGACCGGTAGCGCGCGACGGGCGAACTGATGCGCCCAGTCGAGTAGGGCGGCAGTCTGGTCACGCTTCCATGGGCTGCCGTCGATGTCATCGCCGTTTGCTGCGTGGAAGTGGTGTTCGACGCCGTCGTCGCTCACGTCGAGATGCAGCTGGCCAGTCGCGAAGTGCACGAAGAGGCTGACGATGCCCGTTTCGTCGTCGACATCGGCGTCGAGCTCAGGCCGCCCGAGACCGCGCGGCAACGGCGGAAGCGTGCCGATGCCGTCGCCCAGGTCGAGCACTGCCCGGAAGGTCTGATTGGGAAGCCTCAGTGTTGGATCGGTCACCGCATCACACTAAAGGCTCGATCGAGGGTGCTTTAGCCGATGAGCCCCACGACGAGACCCGCGAGGGTGAGGCCCACGACGTCGCCACCGACCTCGATTGCCCAAACCTTGAAGCCGTCACCACCGAAGAGGCGGTGTGACAGTGAGCTCGCGGCGGCAAGCCCGATGCCGAGCAGCAGGCCGGCGAGCGCGCCGCCGAGAGGGCCGACGGGTCCGTCGACTTGGGCGACGAACCACAGCACGCTCGCGAGGGCGATGACCTGCACGATCGCACCGACGGCCGTGAGGCTGAAGAGCAGGGCCGGGCCGTGAAGGCCGGGAGGGTTCTCGGGGTCGTGACCTTTGGCGCGCATCCACGCGGGGTAGAAGGTCTTCGGCCCAAACCAGATGGCGCCAGTGATGAAGTAGACGACGAAGCCGGCGAGAATACCCAGCCAGTTGAGCTCGAGAAGGAACATGGGCGTGAGGTTACTCGCGTGTGCGGGTGCACGTCTATGGTCGAGCGGTTGCGGGCCGTCGCGTGCAGGTGCTGCCGCTGGGTGGCGGAATCGCTGTCGTCGTGTGTGCCGCTGACGGCACATGCCTCGAATGGCACACTCGGCAGCGATGCCGACGAACACCCCCGCGCCCCGCAGACCATGGAACGAGCATCCGCCCCGCCTACTGTTGACCCATGCACCTTCGACGACTCGTCGCCCGCACGTTCTGGGCGTTCAGCCGCTGGAAGCTCGTCTCTGAGCCCGCCCCCGATCGCCCCACCGTGCTGATCGGTGCACCGCACACGTCAAACTGGGACTTCGTGTTCATGCTCGCCATCTCGTGGCGGCTCGGCATGCACATTCGCTGGCTCGGCAAGACGAGCCTTTTCCGCGGTTGGCGGGGTCCGATCATGGTGCGTCTCGGCGGCATTCCGGTCGATCGGGATGCTCCGTCTCGCGTCGTTGCGGACGTACTCGAGCGCATCCGCTCGGGTGAGGTGTTCGGCCTCGTCGTCACACCCGACGGCACCCGCAAGGGTCACACTCACTGGAAGTCGGGCTTCTACCGCATCGCCCGCGAGGCCGGGCTGCCGGTGACGCTCGGCTATGTCGACCGCACGACGATGACGACGGGGCTCGGCCCTACCATCGAGCTCACCGGCGAGGTGTCGTCCGACATGGACCGCATTCGGGACTTCTACGCCGACAAGTCGGGCCACACGCCAGCGAACCGCGTCGCGCCGCGGTTGCGTGAAGAGTTCTCTGTCTGATCGTCGACGCACCGGGGATGGTCTCGAGCTACGCAGCTCCAGGTCTATCGCCTGCGACAACCTAGACGTTGAAGCGGAACTCCACCACGTCTCCGTCTTGCATGACGTAGTCCTTGCCCTCGATGCGGGCCTTGCCCTTCGCGCGGGCCTCAGCCACCGAGCCGCACTCGACGAGGTCGTCGAAGCCGATGACCTCGGCCTTGATGAAGCCCTTCTCGAAGTCGGTGTGGATGACGCCCGCGGCCTGGGGCGCCTTCCAGCCCTTGCCGATCGTCCACGCGCGCGACTCTTTGGGGCCAGCCGTGAGGTAGGTCTGAAGACCCAGCGTGTCGAAGCCAATGCGGGCGAGCTGCGCGAGGCCGCTCTCAGTCTGACCGGTCGAGGCGAGCAACTCAGCGGCGTCGTCGGCGTCCATGCCGATCAGTTCGCTCTCGATCTTCGCGTCGAGGAAGACCGCCATAGCGGGTGCCACGAGCGCGGCGAGCTCGTCCATTCGGGCCCGATCGCCCAGCACACCTTCGTCGACGTTGAACACGTAGATGAAAGGCTTCGCGCTGAGGAGGCCGAGCTCGCGGATCGGCGCGGCATCAAAACCAGCGGCCGAGAGAGTGGTGCCGGCGGAGAGGAGGGCGTGAGCATCCTGCGCAGCCTGCAAGACCGAGGGGTCGAGCTTCTTGCCCTTGACCTCTTTCTCGTACCGCGGAATCGCCTTCTCGAGCGTTTGCAAGTCGGCGAGCATGAGCTCGGTGTTGATGGTCTCCATGTCGCTGGCCGGGTCGACCTGGCCGGCGACGTGCACGACGTCGCTGTCGGTGAAGGCGCGCACGACCTGAGCGATGGCGTCGGACTCGCGGATGTTCGCCAAGAACTGGTTGCCGAGGCCCTCGCCCTCACTCGCGCCCTTGACGATGCCCGCGATGTCGACGAACGACACCGTCGCCGGCAGAATGCGCTCGCTGCCGAAGATCTCGGCCAGCACCTTGAGGCGCGGGTCGGGTAGCTCGACGACGCCGACGTTCGGCTCGATCGTCGCGAACGGGTAGTTCGCCGCGAGAACGTCGTTTTCAGTGAGCGCGTTGAAGAGGGTGGACTTGCCGACGTTGGGCAGGCCGACGATGCCGATAGTGAGAGCCACGAAGAGTCAGCCTACCGGCGGTGCGGTGCGAGGTAGCCTCGATGGATGCTCGTCTCCGCCTCCCGCCGCACCCTTGCCGCTCTGCTCATCGCCTCCGTGATCGGCGGGGTCATCGGTTCGGCAACACCGAGCGTCGCAGCCCACGGGGCCGAGGCCACGGCATCGTCACAATCGTTGCCCACAGCCGCCGAACCTGCGGCTACGAGCGTCGACCGCATCAGCGGCAGCGACCGTTACGGCACGAGTGTTGCCGCGAGCAGGGCAGCCTTTCCGGAAGGCACGACTCCTGAGGTCGTCTACCTCGTTACGGGCGCAGACTATCCCGACGCGGTCGCCGCCGGGCCAGTCGCTGCCGCGGCTGGCGCCGGACTCCTGCTCACAGCACCCGACCGGTTGCCCGCCTCGGTCGCCAGCGAGCTACGCCGCCTCGGCCCTGAGCGCATCGTGCTCGTCGGAGGCACCTCGGCCATCTCATCCGGCGTCGCGAATAGTGCTGCCACGATCGCGCCCGTCACGCGCATCGCTGGTGCCGACCGCTACTCAACGGCCGAACGGCTCGTGCGATCGGTGTTTGCTGGGCCAAGCGGGTCAGGCGCGACACACGTTTACGTTGCGACCGGCGCGAGCTTCCCTGACGCGCTCACTGCTGGCCCCGCCGCGGCCATCGCCGACTCACCCGTCGTGCTCGTGCGCGGCGACCGATCGACCCTCACCCCCAGTGCTCTGACGCTGCTGACGGAGTTGGGAGCATCCACCGTCACGATCGTCGGCGGCACGAGCGTGATCTCGAGCGGTATCGAGCGCCAACTGCGCGGGCTGTTCGGCGACGACTCCGTCGAGCGCACCGGCGGCGCTGACCGCTATGCCACCGCTCTCGCCGTCAACTCGAGCGCCTTCGGTGCCGCATCCGGTCGAGTGTTCATCGCGTCAGGCACCGGATACGCCGACGCACTCGCCGTCGCAGTGTTCGCCGCACAGCAAGAACGCCCGCTCTACCTCTCGCTGCCGTATTGCGCTCCGAGCGCGATGCGCACGGCCCTCGGCGACGTTGAACAGCTCACGCTCGTCGGAGGCCCAGCTGCGCTGAGCCCCGGCGTGGGGCGCCTCGAGCGATGCCTCAGCATCGACAGTGCGTCATCGCTGTGGGTGCTCGTGAACAAGCGCAATTCCTTGCCGTCGAACTACGCCCCAAGCGGCTTGCGCTCGCCCTCGATACCGAACGTCGGCACCCAGTACTTGCGTTCCGTTGCCGCCTCAGCGCTCGAAGACATGGTGACGGCCGCACGCAGCGAAGGTGCAGGGCGCATCGGCATCACGAGCGGATACCGCTCCTACGCAAGCCAACGCTCGATCTACAACCAGAGCCTGCAATCGCGCGGCTACGCGACCACTGAGTTGTATGTCGCACGCCCCGGTCACAGTGAACACCAGACGGGGCTCGCGGCCGACCTCTATCCCATCGGCGCCCCGAACTGCTCGAACTACCGCTGCCTCGGCGACACCGTGCAAGGGCGATGGTTGCGCGACAACGCCTGGCGGTTCGGGTTCATCTTGCGCTACGAGCCGAGCCAGACGAGCATCACCGGCTACGGCTACGAGTCGTGGCACTTCCGCTACGTCGGCCCGACCCTTGCCGCCGACTACGAGGCGAGCGGTCACCGCACCTTCGAGC
>Ga0209066_10007753_pt1 | contig 10570 bp, 9 predicted proteins | sample All_14_2_FD_187198 | JGI IMG/M metagenome (GOLD analysis project Ga0209066, IMG submission 187198) | Freshwater microbial communities in response to fracking from Pennsylvania, USA - Allegheny Zone_MetaG_DW_15 (SPAdes) (version 2) ... | reverse complement strand
CCTTGGGGTTTGATCCGTTGCCCATCTCCCTGACCCACGCACGCGTGGCTGGCTTGCTCTCCATCCCGCACAAGGACCCTTTCGACCGTCTGCTGATCGCTCAGGCGCTGGTCGAGGAAATGACACTGGTGTCGAATGAAGTGGCTTTCGACAGCTTCGGCGTCAGTCGACTCTGGTAGGCGGAGCCTTCAGGAAAGCGCTCAACACGCCCCACATTTCCGCCTTCTCCGCCAAACTCCGCGCCGCATGGGCCGGGCTGGAGGAGGGCAGGGCGATGAGTTCAAGCCGGTCCGAAGCTGGCGCCAGCAGGCGCGAGCCCAGCTTGGCCGACGTGCCGCCATTAAAGGCCACGGCGCGCAGGACGGGCAGGGTTTCGACCAGGGCCAGCAGGTCGTTGGCGCTGGGATTGAGGATGGCGGCGTCCAGGCTGCCACGCCGCTCGGCCTGCTCCACCACATCCCAAAGGCCGATGCCGCGCTGTTGCAGCGTCGCCAGGCGATCGGCATAGGGCAGGGCGACCAGCGGTGCGTCCAGCACCGTCTCCAGCAGACGCCAGAAGGTGTTGCGCGGATGGGCGTAATACTGGGTCGCGGCCAGCGAGGCGTCGCCGGGCAGGCTGCCCAGGATCAGCACGCGGGTGTTCTGGTCGACGACCGGCGGAAAGCTGCGTTTGCGCTCAGCGGCCATGGGGCGGATCGTTCCGCAGCCAGCCGGTGACGGCCAGACGCGGCGCGCCGGCATAGGGCGCGACCGGCGCCACCGAGTGTCTGCGCTGCGCCTTGAACAGGGTCAGCACATTGAAGGCCGGCGCAAAGCCGCGTTCGACGTCTCCGGCTTCGTCGTGAAGCAGCAGCTGTCCGCCCCAGTCGGGCCGCCACTGGCGCGTCAGGCCCAGGCTGTATGCGGCCAGACGCCCGCCGGCGCCGGCGCCGTCGCTCAGAGTCTGAAAGTCGGCCGGGCGATGCAGGGTGGCCTGCGCGTCGACCCCGGTGAGGGTCGTTTCGCCGGTGACGGCCGCGCCGAAGGCGATGAACTCCGGGCTATTGAAGAAGCTCGTCACAGCATGGACCGGATGCCCGGGGTCACGGCCTTCGACCAGGGCGTCGGTCATCCGATAGCCCAGATGGATAAAGGCAAAGCCGGTGCGGGCGCGAAGGGTGGCGGCATGGAGGCGGGCGGCCACGGCGTCAGGGCCCAGTTGGGCGTGATCCAGGATCTCGGCCTCGCCGGCCGCATTGGAACAGATGACGTCCCAGTCGAGGGTGTGCTCCAGAATGCCGGCCAGACGGTCGACGACCGCCGGCTCGAACACGTCGGGAATTTTCACCAGGCCGTCGCGGGCATAGGCCTGGGCGAAGGCTGCGGGGTCCAGCGCCGGATTGAGGCGAAGGACCGGCGCGTCGTTCATGTCAGCCCTGCTCGCCGAACACACGCCGGAAGATCACGTCGACGTTCTTGGTATGGTAGCCGTAGTCGAACAGCTCTTCGAGCACCCTGTCGGACAGGGCCTTGGAGACCACGGGGTCGGCCTTGAGGAAATCGATGAACCGGCCCTCGCCGCGCCACACCTTCATCGAGTTGCCCTGCACGGCCGCATAGGCGTCTTCACGGCTGACACCCTCTTGAGTCAGGGCCAGCATGACGCGCTGCGAGAACACCAGGCCCCCCAGCTTGTCGAGGTTCTTGGCCATGTTCTCGGGATAGATGTTGAAGCGCTCGATGACGCTGGCCATGCGGCGCAGGGCAAAATCGAGGTGGACGGTGGCGTCGGGACCAATGCCGCGCTCGACCGACGAATGGCTGATGTCGCGCTCATGCCAGAGGGCGACGTTTTCCAGGGCGGGGGTCACGGCCGAGCGCACCAGACGCGCCAGGCCGGTCAGGTTCTCGGTCAGGATCGGGTTGCGCTTGTGCGGCATGGCCGACGAGCCCTTCTGGCCCACATCGAAAGGCTCCTCGGCTTCGAGGACCTCGGTGCGCTGCAGATGGCGGATCTCGGTGGCCAGGCGCTCGATCGACGAGGCGACCACGCCCAGGGCGCAGAAATAGGCGGCGTGGCGGTCGCGGGGGATGACCTGGGTCGAGACCGGCTCGACGGTCAGGCCCATCATCTTGGCGACATGCTCTTCGACGCGCGGATCGACATTGGCGAAGGTGCCGACGGCGCCGGAGATGGCGCAGGTGGCGACTTCGAACCTGGCCATGGCCAGGCGCTCCTTGGCGCGCTGGAATTCGGCATAATAGCCGGCCAGCTTGAGGCCAAAGGTGATCGGTTCGGCATGGATGCCGTGGCTGCGACCGACGCAGACCGTCATCTTGTGCTCAAGGGCCCGGCGCTTCAGGGCGGCCAGCAGCAGGTCGACGCCCTCAATCAGCAGATCGGTGGAGCGCGACAGCTGCACGGCGAAACAGGTGTCCAGCACGTCGCTGCTGGTCATGCCCTGGTGCAGGAAGCGGGCCTCGGGGCCGACGATTTCCGACACGTGAGTCAGGAAGGCGATGACGTCGTGCTTGGTGACGCGCTCGATCTCGTCGATGCGGTCGCTGTCCCAGACCGCGTCGCGGCCCTTTTCCCAGATCGTCTGGGCCGACAGCTTGGGGATGACCCCCAGCTCGGCCATGGCGTCGGCGGCGTGGGCCTCGATCTCGAACCAGATCTTGTACTTGGTCTGGCTGGACCAGATGGCGGCGGCTTCGGGGCGGGCGTAGCGGCTGATCATGGACGGGGCGTTTCGGCCGGACCGCCGCTTGAGTCAAGCATGATGGCCGGGACAGGCCGGACAAAAAGACGGCCGCCCTCCAGGAGGAGAAGGCGGCCGAGTCATTGGGAGGAAACGCCCTGGAAGGGCACTGTTCCTATAGCGCGGTTCAAATCGTTTGACAACGTTGTCATAAAAATATCGGCAAAAAATAGAAAAGGGAGGCGGGCCCAGGCCTGCCTCCCTCCTGTTCTATGGGCGTCGTCCGATGCGGGACGAGGCGCGCTACTTCTTCTTGGCGGCCTGGACTTCGATCTCGACCAGCATGCCATCGGCCACCAGGCCGGAGATCTGGCTGGTGATGCGCGAGGGCTTGTTGGGCTGTTCGGCGGTGCCGAAGAACATCTTGTAGCCTTCCATCATGCCGGCGAAATCCATCTTGCCGCCCTTGGCCGGATCGCCGACCAGCAGAACCCGCATCATCACCACGTCACCCAGGTCGGCGCCCTGGGTCTTCAGAGCGTCTTGCAGGCGCTTGATGACGCCGATGGTCTGGGTCTTGGTGTCGCCGAACCTGGCGACGCCCGTGGCCTTGTCGTCGACCACCGGCGGGGTCATGCCGCTGACATAAATGGTGTCGAAGCTGGCGGGCACGGTGACGACGCTGGCGATCGGCGACTGCGGATTGCCGCCGCGGACGATTTCCTGGGCCGAAGCGGCGCCGGCGAGACCGGAGGCCAGGGCGAGGGCGGTGGCGAGGGTGGCGAAACGGGTCATGGTCTTCTCCTTTTGAAGGGTCGATCAGTGTGCTTGCAGGCCGCGCGCCTTCTGGGCGGCCTTGGCCTTGGCGCGGATGGCGGCAACCTCGGCGGCCGTCACCGGCTTGGCCTTGTTGCCCCAGGAGGTGCGCACATAGGTGATGATGCCGGCGAGGTCGGCGTCGTTGATGTCGTCCTTGAAAGCCGGCATTCCGGCCCGGCCATTCAGGACCGTGGTCACCAGGGGCGCCGACGGACCTGTGACCAGAGGCGCCGCCACCAGGGTGGGGAACGCGCCCTTGATGCCCTTGCCGGTCACCTGATGGCAGGCCGAGCAGTTGTCGTCATACAGGCTCTTGGGCGAAGCGGCCGAGGCGACGGCGGGCGCTGACGCGGCGGCGACGAGGCAGAACAGGGCCAGGCGGGAAGCAAACTTCATCGGGTCCTCGGATCCTTGAGCTCTCCTGACGAGGAGGGCCCTACATCTATCGTGTTGAGCGTGACGGGCGCCGACAACTGTGTCCAGCGTCGGCGGTCACGCCTAGGCCTGCTGAACGCGGGCATGGATCTTGGCGATCTGCTGCCAGGCCGACTCGATCGCGCCAGCCTGCCAGCCACCAAGGTAGCTGAGGTGCTCGCCGGCCAGATACAGCCGGCCATCGGGTTCGCACAGCAGAGGATAGGCGTCGCGCCGGCCATCCTCGCCCCATTCGGCCCAGCCCCCCAGATTGAACTCGGCCAGGTGCCAGCAGAACGAAAAGGCGTTCTCGAAATTCTCGGCGTATTCGGGGAACACCTTCTGGCCGCCGGCCACGGCGAAGGCCGCGCGCTCGGCCGGCTTCATGGCGCTGATGCGCGCCGCCTGGCCGCCGAAATTGTAGAAGCCCAGCAGCACGCCCTTCTGGCTCTGCCAGCCGGTGGAGGGCAGGGTGATCGTGCCGATGCCGGGGATGTCGTTATAGATGTGACCGCCATAGATGTGGTGCTTGTCTTCCCAGAACCGGGTCTTCATCTGCAGGCCGATCTTGTTGACCGGCGCGTAGGAGACGCCCGCCATCGCCGCCTTGAACGGGGCCGAGGCGTCCAGATCGATCTGCTTGAGCACGCTGAGCGGGATCGTGCAGATGCAGTAGTCGGCCTCGATCTCGCCGGTCTTGCCCGAGGCTTCCTTGAAGGAGACCTTCACGCCCTTGTCGGTCTGGCTGATCTTGTCGACCACGGTCGAGTAGCGGATCATCGATCCGACCTGCTTTTCGAAGCCCTTGGCGATCTGGTCCATGCCGCCGATGGGCTGCAGCATGGTGCGCTGCTGCTCATAGCCGGTGACCGAGCTCAGAACCCGCCACGCGCCGCTGTCGAGCACATCCTTGAAGGCGAAGGGCGGCAGCTCCTTGCCAGGGCCCGGGTTTGTGCCCGCGCCGGGATGCACGGAAAAGCCTCGTCCTTCAGTGCCCTTGTAGGCCAGGTCCTTGGGCGATAGGCGGCCCTCATTGATCATGTAGGCGACGAATTTTTCGCGGTCGGCCGGAGTCAGGGCGGCGTCCAGCTCGCCCTTGCTGGCGGCCTTGGCGATGAGTTCGGCGGCATAGCCCCGGGCGTCGGCGGCGATCTCGCCCTTGCGGGTGGGCTTGCCCTTCAGCGGGCCTTCGCCCTTCTCGAAATAGACATAGGCGGCGTCATTGTCGTTGACGAAGCTTTCCAGCAGCACGCCGAACAGCTTGGTGTAGTGCAGGGTGGAGCGGTGATGATACGGAATCCGCCAGGCGCCGTGGTTGATATAGAGGCCGTCGTCGAACTCGCAGGTCTGCTTGTTGCCCAGCAGGTCGGTGTGCTCGAAACCCTTGCGCGAGGTCTGGCAACGGCCTCCTGCGAAGGACCTCGCCTCCAGAATCTGCACCTGATAGCCGGCCTTGGAGAGCTCATAGGCGGCGGTCATGCCGGCAAGGCCCGCGCCGAGGATAAGGATCTTGGTCCCCTTGGCGTCGCCGGTCAGGGTGGGCGGCAGTTCAGTGGCCGAAGCCATGCCAAAGCCCAGGGCGTCCATGCCCGACAGCGCCAGAGAGATGCCGCCCACCGCAGCCAGACCCTCGAAGAAACGCCGCCGCGTCAGGACTCCGCCCGTCGCCGGGCCTGCAGTCGTATTCATGCCAATCCGCCACTCAAACAGCCGACGCCGAAAACGCGTGCATCGACGAGACGATACACCTTTCGTTCCTCCGGTCGAACGCGCCCCCGCCGAAGTCCCGGGCATCTCGAAATGTCGTGGCAAGCCGCGCAACCCGATTTCGGGCGGGGAGCGAGCTGACATGTTAGATGGCGGCTGGATGCTCCGCCCTTGGGCGCCCTGGGCGCCCCCTGTGCGAACTCTGGGCGCGTAGCGGCCATGACGGGGCGCAGGCCGGAATCAGTCTTTCGTCGCGTGGGACGCGGCCGATGAAGCTTTGCCACTGTCGCCTGCGGAGACCGCCTTGACCCATGCCCCCGTCCCCCTGCGTCTGCGACTGGCGCGCGCCCAGGATATGCCGGCGCTGTCAGCCCTGATGAAGGCCGCGATCAGTGAGCTTCTGACGCCGTTTTTGCCGCCCGAGGGTGTGGCGGCGTCGTTTGAAGTGATGGGCCTGGACACCCAACTCATCGCCGACGGCACCTATTTTGTCGTCGAGGATTTTTCAGTCCGTGCGGACGGTCAGATCGCCGGCTGCGGGGGCTGGAGTCGGCGCGCGACGCTGTTTGGCGGCGATCACTCGGCCGGACGCGATGCGGCCTTGCTGGATCCCGCGATCGACGCCGCGCGGGTTCGTGCGATGTACACTCACCCCGATCACACCCGCAAAGGCGTGGGCCGCCTGGTGCTGGACGCCTGTGAGGCGGCGGCGGCGGCCGAGGGCTTCAGCCGCGTCGAGATGGCCGCGACAATGGGCGGCGTACCGCTGTATCGCGCCTGCGGCTATCACGACATCGAGCCTTTCACGGCCCTGACATCGAGCGGTTATGCGGTGCCGCTGATCCGGATGGGCAAGGCGCTGCCAGGGAGCGCCCGGTAGCGACAAACAAAAAGGGCCAGGCTTTCGCCTGGCCCTTCGTCTTGTCTGGAGCGTGGTCCTAGAAGGTCGCCGAGACCTTGGCGTACCAGAAGCCGCCCTGCCAATCGACGATCGAGTCCGAGCGATAGAGACGGCCGTTGGTGGCCGACTCGCCGGTCTTGTCGGGGTCGGGATAGTTGGAGAACAGGTTCCGGGCGCCGATGGCGATGGAATAGATGTCGGTCGCCTGATAGCTGAACTCGGTGTCGAAGAAGACTTCCGGGTCCCACTTCTGGACGACGGGATTGCCGACGCTGAACATGTTCTTGTAGGGGCCCCAGATCGTGGCGCGGCCCACGGCCTTGAACTTGCCGATCTCGTGCGAGGCCGACAGCACCGAACGCCAGCGGGGCTGGGCGTTCTCGAAGTCATGCACCCCTTCGGCGTCGAAGAAGGTATATTTTACGGCCGCTGTGGCGGAGGGCGTGTTGACCTTGTCGATCTTGAACTTGTTGACGTTGCCGCTGGCCGTGAAGCTGGTGGTCTGGCCGTTGTCCCAGTTCACCTTGTAGGTGGCCACGACATCGACGCCGGTGGTGGTGGAGTCGAAGGCGTTCTGGAAGAACTGCACTTGGCCGATGGTGTCGGCGCCCGGCACCTTGGCCGCGATCAGGCCGGCGCGGATCGTGCTGTTCACGGCGATGGCCGAGGTCGCGTAGAACTGGTCCTCGATCTTGATGCTGTAGGCGTCGACCGTCAGGCTGAGGCCGTCAAACAGGGTGGCGGTGAAACCGGCCGCGATGTTGAACGACTTTTCCGGCTTCAGTTCCTTGGCGCCCATGAACTGGGCCACCGGGTTGGTGGCCGGGAACAGGCCCGAGGCGATGATCGCGCCGTTCTCAACCCGCGTGGAGACGTTGGTCGTGAACAGCTGGCCCGGGGTCGGGGCGCGGAAGCCGGAGCCGACCGAGCCGCGAACGCCAAAGCTGTCGGTCACCTGATACTGCGAGGCGACCTTGCCGTTCCAGGTGCTGCCGAAGTCCGAGAACTTCTCGCCGCGCACGGCCACGTCAAAGAACCAGGCTTCGGTGACGTTGGCCGAACCTTCCAGATAGCCGGCATAGGAGTCGCGCGTCAGCTTGCCCGAATAGTCGGGGGGCGAACCGGGGGCGCCGTTCGACCCGACGGCCAGGGCCGCGTAGACTGGATCCTGTCCGGCGAACCCGTCGGCTGAGCTGGTCAGGTAGTTGGCGCAGTTCAGACCCGCCGTGGCGGGCAGGGCGGCGCCCTTGGCGGTCGCCGTGTGGGTCGTGGCGTCACAGAAGCCAAACGGGTCGGGCGTGGCCCAGGCGCCCGCCACATAGGAGGGCACGTCGCCCGCCTCGATCTCGTAGCCTTCCTTGCGATACTCGGCGCCGAAATTGAACGTGATCGGCGTGTGCAGGCCAGCCACGGTCCAGTCATAGGCGAAGTCGGCGTTGGCGGCGCTTTCGGTCGAGATCAGCGAGCCGACATAGAACGACTTGGGCGAGGCTGGACCCATGGACGGGTTGACGGTATCCCACAGCGTGTAGGACAGCTTGTCGTCGCCGTAGCGGCCGCTGAAGTCATACTGCACGCCGTTGGCGAACTTGCCCTTGATGCCGCCCGTCAGGCTGTAGTCGGTGATGTCGCCGCCGAACATCGGGGTGAAGCCGGCCGGGAAGATCGAGTTGAACCGGAAAGTCGAGCCGTCGGCCAGGCGGACCGGCGTGTCGTTGACCGCGTTGCTGACGGGCGGACGGTAGTTGAAGTACTCGACCGCGCTGCTCTTGGAGTAGTTGGCGAAGGCGTAGATCGAGAGATTGTCGTTGATGTCGTAGCCGGCATTGATCACGCCGCGCAGGGCTTCGGCGTCGGGCTGGCCCCACTTCTGCACGTAGTCAGTGATCAGGTCGCCATAGCCGACGGCCTGACCGGCTGGGGTCGCCGCATAGTCGGAGACGCAGAAGCCGGCCGACTGGTTGGGGATGCCCTTGTTGCAATACTGCTTGCCGCGGTGAACCTGGTTCTGGCTGGTGTATTCGAAGGTGCCGTTGACGAAGCCGCTGTCGCCGATCGGCAGGCCAAGGTTGCCGGTGACCATGACGTCTTCGCCGTCGCCCAGGAAGAACTGGCCATATTGCGCGGTCAGCGAACCGCCGCTGGGGCTGTCCTTCAGCTGGAAGTCGATGACGCCGGCGATGGCGTCCGAACCGTATTGCGCGCCGGCGCCGTCGCGGGTGACGACCACGTTCTTGAGGGCCGAGGCGGGAATGGTGGCCGCGTCAGGCGCCTGGGCGCCGGTGCCGCCGATGCTGACCAGCGCCGAGCGGTGGCGGCGCTTGGAGTTGACCATGAACAGGGTCTTGTCGGTGGGCAGGCCGCGCAGGCTGGCGGGGCGGATGAAGGTGGCGCCGTCCGAGATCGGCTCACGGGCCAGGGTGTAGGACGGGACCAGCGTCTTCAGGATGTCATTGGTGTCGGTGAAGGCTGCGGACTGCAGGTCAGCCTCGCTGAAAGAGTCCACCGGGACCGCGCTGTCCAGAACGGTGCGGGGCTTGCCGCGCGCCGTCACGATCAGGGTCTCAAGTTCGGAAGTGGTTTCAACCGCAGTATCGACGGCCGGATCTGCAGCGTGGGCGTAGGCGGAGTATCCAAAAGTAAATGACATCGCAGAAATACCTGCGATCAGAGTCTTTTTAAAGTGCCGATTCATAGAGAGCCCCCTCTTTTCATTTATCAACGCACGATTGATTCCCCTTCCATGGCGTTTGTCTCCCGACCTTTTATTTTTTTGGTACTGACGCGACTTTTCATTCGGACTTTGCCGACCAATTCAGCGTGGAGTGAAGATGACGGCTTCGGCAATGGGGGGCGTGACAAGAAGCCGTCACAAAAACGCGCTGCGGTCTCGGCGCCCCTTTGGGTGGCGTCGAGACCGCATTTTTAGGCAGAAACTTGCTTGCAGATCGCCCGGATCGCGGGCGTTGCGACCGGCTGATCAGGCGACGAGGCGGTGATCTGTCGGTTCGCGCACCTCGGACTCGAACAGATCGTAGGCGTCCTCCCAGGCCGCCAGTCGGGAATCATGCTGTTCAGCGTCGTCGATGATCCGGATGATCTGGTCCTCGCGGTCGTTCCAGACGAGGCCCAGGTCGACCACCCGCTCGGCGTCGCGACCCAGCAGCAGGATGACGTCAGCCCGCGCGGCGCGTTCGGGACTGATCCGCATCAGGGTGCGTCCGCCGCCCAGGTCGCGGTGAATGTCCGCGAAAGCCAGGACGGCCGAGATCATCGGGGCGTTGATCGGGGCGATGGCCCAGGCGGGGCAGGCAAAGCGGGACATGGACGTCTCCTTCGTTCGGACCCCCTCTGTTTGCACGCGCCATGCGCCAGATTCGGTCGTATGGAGAACGTATGAGGCACGAAAAAGCTGCACGGCTCCTGGATCTGGCCCGCATGCTGGCGGGATCCGCCGAGGGCATGACCCTGGATGAAATGGCGCGCGCTCTTGATGTGGGGCGTCGCACCGCTGAGCGCATGCGCGATGCGGTCTGGACGGCTTTCCCGCAGATGGAGGTGGTCGACGATCCGCCAACCCGCCGTTTCCGCATCCCCGCCGGCCTGGACGGCCTGTTCCAGACGCCCACCGCCGAGGAGCTGGCGGCGTTGCGAACCGCAGCGGACGCTTACAGGGCGTCAGGGGCCGAGGGCCGGGCCGCCTCGCTGTTCGCCCTGGAACGCAAGCTGCTGTCGGCCCTGCGCGGCGCGGCCCGGCGCAAGGTGGCGCCCGATGTGGAGGCCCTGGTCCAGGCCGAGACCATCGCCGTTCATGCCGGACCCAGGCCCTATGAGGACGAAACGGCGCTGGCCGCCATCCGCACGGCGATCAAGGGACTGAGCGCCCTGTCATTCCGCTATGACGGCGGCAGCACGCCGGGTCGGACGCGCGAGGTGACGCCGCTGGGCATCCTGTTCGCGCGCAGCAACTATCTGGTGGCGCTGGAGGGCGAGGATCCGCGGCCGCGCTCCTGGCGCCTGGACAAGATGAAGGACCTGAAGGTGCTGG
>Ga0209066_10007751_pt1 | contig 10572 bp, 11 predicted proteins | sample All_14_2_FD_187198 | JGI IMG/M metagenome (GOLD analysis project Ga0209066, IMG submission 187198) | Freshwater microbial communities in response to fracking from Pennsylvania, USA - Allegheny Zone_MetaG_DW_15 (SPAdes) (version 2) ... | reverse complement strand
CAAGGCGCGCCAGAACGAGCGCCGGGTCGCGTGGTTCTTCTGGGCGTCGATCGTCGGCAGCATCTTCGCCGTCGTCGCCTACTTCGTCTTCCCGATCGATCCCGCCGATCCCGGCTCGGTTCGCGTGAACAACGCCCTCCTCGGGCTCGGGATGGCACTCGCGCTGTTCGGCATCGGGTTCGGCGCCGTGCACTGGTCGAAGTCGCTCATGGACGGTCACGATCTCGTCGAAGACCGCAACGCCGGCCACCCGCCCGAGGAGAAGTACGAGAAGCGCGCCGGCGCCGCGGCCGTGTTCACGGCGGCCAACCAGGAGTCGGGATTCACCCGCCGCAAGCTCATCCGCAACTCCCTCATCGGCGCGCTCGTCGTGTTCCCCCTTCCCGCGGTCGTGCTGTTCCGCGACCTCGCGCCGGCGGAAGACCCCGTGGGGCTGCTCAAGCACACGATGTGGAAGACGGGCACGCGACTGGCCCGCGACCCCGACGGCGCCCCGATCAAGGCGTCGGATGTCACGCTCGGCTCCGTCTTCCACGTCATCCCCGAAGATCTCGACGAAGCCGCGCACCCGCTCGAGGAGAAGGCCAAGGCCGCCGTGCTCCTCATGCGCCTCAAGCCCGAAGACCTCACGGTCTCGCCGGGCAAGGAGGACTGGAACTACCAGGGCATCGTCGCCTACTCGAAGATCTGCACGCACGTCGGCTGCCCGGTCGCGCTCTACGAGCAGCAGACCCACCACCTGCTGTGCCCCTGCCACCAGTCGCAGTTCGACATCAAGGAAGAGGCGAAGGTCATCTTCGGCCCCGCCAAGCGTCCGCTGCCTCAACTGCCGATCACCGTCGACGACGAGGGCTACCTGATCGCTCAGAGCGACTTCACCGAGCCCGTCGGACCGAGCTTCTGGGAGCGTTCGCTGTGACCTCTGACATCCCCTCCCGTCCCGGTGAAGGCCCCGCCACGCCGCAGACCGGCCGCGGCATGCGGTTCACCAACTGGGCGGCCGGCTACGTCGACGAGCGCTTCAAGCTCTCCGGCTGGGTGCGCGACTACGGCCGCAAGGTCTTCCCCGACCACTGGTCGTTCATGCTCGGTGAGGTCGCGCTCTACAGCCTCGTCGTCGTGCTGCTCTCGGGCGTCTTCCTGACCTTCTTCTTCCAGGCCTCGATGGTCGAGGTGCACTACGAGGGCTCCTATGTGCCGCTCAAGGGCATCGAGATGTCGGCCGCGATGGCGTCGACGCTCGACATCTCCTTCGACGTGCGCGGCGGACTCCTCGTGCGCCAGATCCACCACTGGGCCGCGCTGCTCTTCGTCGCCTCGATCGGCCTGCACATGCTGCGCGTGTTCTTCACGGGTGCGTTCCGCAAGCCGCGCGAGATCAACTGGCTGCTCGGCTTCACACTCTTCATCCTCGCGATGGCCGAGGGCTTCACGGGCTACTCGCTGCCCGACGACCTGCTCTCCGGCAACGGCTTGCGCATCATCGACGGGATGGTGAAGGGCATTCCGATCGTGGGCACCTGGATCTCCTACCTGCTGTTCGGCGGCGAGTTCCCGGGCACGACCGTGGTCGGCATGTTCTACAGCCTGCACATCCTGTTGCTCCCCGCGATCCTCGTCGCGATCGTCGGCATCCACGTGCTCACGGTGTTCATCAACAAGCACACGCAGTTCGCCGGGCCCGGGCGCACCAACGACAACGTCGTGGGCGTTCCCGTCATGCCGCTGTTCGCCGCCAAGGCCGGCGGGTTCTTCTTCATCGTGTTCGGCGTCATCGTGCTCGTCGCGGCCAACGTCACGATCAACCCGGTGTGGAACTACGGGCCCTACGACCCGTCCCCCGTCTCGGCCGGCACGCAGCCCGACTGGTACATCGGCTTCGCCGACGGAGCTCTGCGCCTCGTGCCACCGGGCTGGGAGTTCGAGCTCTGGGGATTCACGTTCTCGCTCAACATCCTCGTGCCGCTGCTCATCCTGCCGCTGTTCCTCGCCCTCGTCGCGTTCTACCCGTTCTTCGAGGCGTGGATCACGGGCGACAAGCGCCACCACAACATCGCGGATCGGCCGCGCAACGCCCCGACGCGCACCGCGATCGGCGCCGCCGGTGTCACGTTCTACGCGGTGCTGTGGGCGGCCGCCTCGTCCGACCTCATCGCGACGCACTTCAAGCTCACGATCGAAGGGGTCACCCACGCGCTGCAGGCGCTGTTCTTCGTCGCGCCGATCATCGCGTTCTTCGTCACGAAGCGCATCTGCCTCGCCCTGCAGAAGAAGGACCGCGAGATCGCGCTCCACGGCTTCGAGTCGGGCCGGATCGTGCGCCTTCCGGGCGGGGAGTACGTCGAGGTGCACGAGCCGCTGAGCGACTTCGAGCGGTGGCGTCTGGTCTCCTACGAGGACTACACGCCGCTCATGGTGCGCCCCGACAAGCGCGGTCGCATCTCGGCGATGCAGCGCATCCGCGCGGCCGCCTCCCGCGTCTTCTTCGAGGACCGCATCGCGCCGGTCACGAAGTCGGAGCTGGAGAGCGCCTCCCACCACTGACGCTCGTCCGCGAGAGGGCCGATCCGCTCAGCGCTGTTCCGCTCAGCGCAGCGAATCGGCCCTTCGGCGTTCCGGGCGGTCGAGGCTGGAGTCATGACCGACTCCCCTCCGCGCCAGTTCTCGACCGGGATGCGCGAGCGCCTGCTTCACGAGCGCATCGTCGTGCTCGACGGCGCCCTCGACGACGACAACGGAACGCTCCTCGCTTCGCAGCTGCTCACCCTCGCCGCCGAGGATCCGCGCGCCGACATCGCCCTGTGGATCCACTCCCCCGGCGGCTCGGTGCCCGCGATGCTCGCCATCCGCGACGTCATGAACCTCGTGCCGTGCGACGTCGCGACGCTCGCCCTCGGGCTCGCCTGCAGCGCGGGGCAGTTCCTGCTCTCCGCGGGAGCGCGCGGCAAGCGCGTCGCGCTGCCGCACGCGCGCATCCTCATGCACCAGGGGTCCGCGGGGATCGGCGGGTCGGCCGTCGAGATCGAGCTGCAGGCCGACGACCTCCGTCACACGCGCGACACGGTGCTCGCGCTCATCGCGCACGACACCGGCCAGAGCGTCGAGCGCATCTTCGAGGACTCGTTGCACGACCGCTGGTATACCGCCGAGGAGGCCCGCGCCTACGGCTTCGTGGATGCGATCGTCACCTCCTTCGCGCAGGTGCTCCCCCGACCGGAGCGCGCCGTCGGCATCCGTGCCGCCGTGGGAGGCGCCCGATGAACGGCTACCTCGTTCCGAACGTCGTCGCGACGCATCCCCGCGGGGACCGGATCATGGACGTGTACTCGCACCTGCTGAGCGAACGCATCGTCTACCTGGGAACCGCCGTGGACGCGGGCGTCGCGAACGCCGTCATCGCCCAGCTGCTGCACCTCGAGGCGGAGTCGCCGGGGAGGGAGATCGCGCTCTACATCAACTGCGAGGGCGGCGATCCCGCGGCGATGCTCGCCCTCTACGACACGATGCAGTACGTCTCCTCGCCGATCGCCACGACGTGCGTCGGCCAGGCCGTCGCCGTCGGCGCGGTGCTGCTCGCCGCGGGCGCGCCGGGGCGGCGTTCGGCGCTGCCGCACGCCCGCGTCGTGCTGCACCAGCCGAGCGGACAGGGCCGGGGCACGATCCCCGACCTCATACTCGCCGCCGACGAGATCGTTCGGGTGCGCAACGACCTCGAGCAGATCCTCACCGCGCACACGGGACAGAGTGTGGAGACGCTCCGCCGCGACACCGACCGCGACCGGGTGTTCACCGCGTCGGCCGCCTGCGACTACGGCCTCATCGACGAGGTGCTGGCCGCGCGCGCGATGGTCACGCCGCGAGCGCGAGGGTGATGCGCTGCGGCGTCGCCGTGCGTCGACCGAGGTCGCGCCCGACGGCCGTCGCGAGCTCGGCGAGACTCGTCTCGAGCGCCCCGGCGACCGCGGCGATCATCTCGCTCGAGGGCTCCTTGAGCCCGCGCTCGATCTCGGAGAGGTACTGGGGTGAGATGCCGGCCCGTCGTGCGGTTTCCACGAGGGTCCTGCCCCGGTCGGCCCGGAGCTCACGCAAGTGGTCACCCAGCACGTCTCGCCAGAGCGGCTCGGGTTCGCCGCTCGCGGCGCGGCGGCGGGGGGCGTCTTCGATCGGGGTCACGTCGGCCATGGCTTCACGCTAGCGAGCCGCTGGCTCGGCACCGCGCGGGTTCCGCTCTCGGCGGAACGCAGCCCGTCACCTCGCCCGCGCTAGGGCAGGACGCGTCCGATGGCCCGATCGGCCGGGAAGAAGCGTCGCATGTACTCCGCGGCGTCGGTGAAACCGAGACGGTCGTAGAAGCCGCCCGCGCGGCGGCTCGCGACGGTGAGCTGGGTGACGCCGCGCCGTTCGCATTCGGCCTCCACCGCCCGCACGAGCAGCGTGCCGTAGTCGTGCCCACGGGCGTCGACGTCGACGACGATCTCCTGCAGTTGTGCCGACGGACCGTTGGTCGCCAGCAGCGGCACGATCGTGGTCAGCGCGTAGCCGCCGAGCCGGGCCGACCCATCGTCGACGACGAGCAGCAGAACGCTCGGATGCTCTCCCGCGAAGTAGGCCGCGAGCGTCGTGTCGTACGCCGCGCGCTCCGGGGTGAAGGCGTGGCCGAGTTGCTGCACGAGCGCGAAAAGCGACTCCTCGTCGCCCGGGCGAGCCTCGCGGATCGTCGCCGTCGTCATCGGATCAGCGCGCGAAGTTGTTGCGGTAGTACTCGAACTGCCACCCCACGACGGCGATGATGACGATCGGACCGCCGATGAAGGCGATCCAGATCCCCACCGCGAGGCCCAGGAACATGAGGGCGAGACCGAAAGCGAGCACGAGCGGCCACCAGCTCCACGGCGAGAAGTGGCCGACCTCGGGGTCACCGTCGTCGATGTCGGCGGTCAGCACATCCTCGGGCAGTTCCCCGCCCTGCGCTCGCTTCGTGATCGAGATGTAGAAGGCGAGGAAGGTCGCGAAGATCGCCGAGAGCGTGAGCGCGACCGTGCCGACCCACTCCACGCCCTGCGCCGTCAGCTGGTGCTGCGGGGTGGTGTTGCTGTGGTCGATGAGCGACCACACCGTGTAGAGCGCCGCGAGGATCGCGAAGACGACCGCGAGCAGCCAGAACAGGTTCGCGTTGACGCGCACGTTACTTCACCTCTCCGTCGACGAGGTCGACGACCGGACGTTCGGGGGCATCCTTCGCCGGACCGATGCCGACCTGGGGACCCGCCTCCGGGTGGTGCAGATCGAACGCCGGCGACTCCGAGCGGATGCGCGGAATGGAGACGAAGTTGTGACGCGGCGGCGGCGACGAGGTCGCCCACTCGAGCGACCGGGCGTTGCCCCACGGGTCGTCGACGCCGACCGGCACGCCGCGGCGCGCGGTCACGAGAACGTTGAGGAAGAACGGGATCATCGACGCGCCGAGGATCATGGCGCCGATCGTCGAGACCTGGTTCATCCAGGTGAGCCCGTCCTCTTCGAGGTAGCTCCAGTAGCGGCGGGCACCCCCGAGCACACCGATCCAGTGCTGGATGAGGAAGGTCGTGTGGAAGCCGATGAAGAGCACCCAGAAGTGCCACTTGCCGAGCGTCTCGTTGAGCATCTTGCCGGTCCACTTCGGCCACCAGAAGTAGAACCCGGCGAACATCGCGAAGACGACCGTGCCGAACACGACGTAGTGGAAGTGGGCGACGACGAAATAGGTGTCGGAGACGTGGAAGTCCAGCGGCGGGCTCGCGAGGATGACGCCGGTCAGACCGCCGAAGGTGAAGGTGATGAGGAAGCCGATCGCCCAGAGCATCGGCGTCTCGAACGTCACCGATCCCCGCCACATCGTGCCGACCCAGTTGAAGATCTTCACGCCCGTCGGCACCGCGATGAGCATCGTGAGCAGCGCGAAGAACGGCAACAGGACGGTTCCCGTGACGTACATGTGGTGAGCCCACACCGTGACCGAGAGCGCCGCGATCGCGATCGTCGCGTAGATCAGGGTCTTGTACCCGAAGATCGGCTTGCGGCTGAAGACCGGCAGCACCTCGGAGATGATGCCGAAGAACGGCAGCGCGATGATGTAGACCTCGGGGTGGCCGAAGAACCAGAAGAGGTGCTGCCAGAGGATGGCGCCGCCGTTCGCCGGGTCGAGCAGGTGCGAGTCGAACACCCGGTCGGCGCCGAGGCTGAACAGGCCGACCGCGAGAACCGGGAATGCGAGCAGCACGAGGATCGACGTCACCAGGATGTTCCAGGTGAAGATCGGCATGCGGAACATCGTCATGCCGGGCGCGCGCATCACGATGATCGTCGTGATGAAGTTGACGGCGCCGAGAATCGTGCCGAAACCGGCGAGGGCGAGACCGAAGACCCACAGGTTGCCGCCGAGACCCGGGGTGAAGGTCGTGTTCGACAGCGGGGCGTACGCGAACCACCCGAACGACGCCGCGCCTTGCGGTGTCAGGTAGCCGGCGACGGTGATGATGCCGCCGAAGAGGTAGAGCCAGTAGGCGAAGGCGTTGAGTCGCGGGAACGCGACGTCCGGGGCGCCGATCTGCAGCGGCATGATGGCGTTCGCGAATCCGGCGAAGAGCGGGGTCGCGAACAGCAGCAGCATGATCGTGCCGTGCATCGTGAACAGCTGGTTGTACTGCTCACCGCTCTGCACGAGCGTGCTGCCCGGCTCCCACAGCTGCGCACGGATGATGAGCGCCATGACGCCGCCGAGGCAGAAGAAGACGAATGACGAGATGAGGTAGAGGTACCCGATCGTCTTGTGGTCGGTCGTCGTGATCCACTTGACGATCACGTTGCCTTTGCGTTCGACCTTCGGGAGCGCGGTGCTCATCAGTTCTCTCCCTCGGACGATCCGTTGCCCGGCAGGTTCTGGTTGACGTTGTACTCGGTGCCGATCTGGCCCTCGTCGAGGAGCGCCATCTGCCGCTCGTACTCGGCTTCGGAGACGACCTTCACGGTGAAGAGCATCTGCGAGTGGTACTCGCCGCACAGTTCGGCGCACTTGCCCGCGTACTCGCCCTCCTTGAGGGGCGTGAAGTACATGTAGTTCGACCGCGCGGGGATCATGTCCTTCTTGTAGAGGAAGTCCACGATCCAGAACGAGTGGATGACGTCGCGCGACTCGATCTTGATCTCGACCGACTTGTCGACCGGCAAGTAGAGCACCGGAAGCTGGTCGACGTCGACGAACTGGCCGTCGGTCTCCTGCCCCTGGATGCCGACCTCGTAGCGGTTCTCGTCGACGTAGTTGAAGGTCCAGGACCAGCGCTGGCCGACGACCTCGATGCGCACGTCCGGATCGGCGGTCGGCTTCTCGATCTCCGACTGGTCACGCGCGGTGAACGCGAAGAAGCCCAGCACGAGGATGAGCGGCACGATCGTGTAGAAGATCTCGATCGGCATGTTGTAGCGCAACTGCACCGGGAGGCCGGTCTGGCCCTTGCGGCGGCGGTACACGACGGCGGCCCAGATGATGAGCGCCCAGGTCACCACGCCGACGACGAGCAGCACGATCCAGGAGTTGACCCAGAGTGCGGTGATGCGATCGGTGTGATTGGTGGCGCCGGCGGACCCTTCGGGCAGGAAGCCCGTCATCTGCGCCTGCGTGCAACCGGCCAGGACGACCGTGACGGCCCCCAGGATCGGGAGCAACGCCCAACGCGCCAGTTTCGACTTCGGGGGGCGAGTAGAGCGCACCGGTGGACCTCTCAGGAACGGGGAAAGTTCTGCCCGCTCAGTCTATCCATCCGTCGGAGCGCGAAAACGCCCCGCGCCGGAGAGTCGTGGCGCGGGGCGGTCGCGAAGGACGCCGAAATCAGTGGAACGAGTCACCGCACGCGCACGATCCCTGCGCGTTCGGGTTGTCGATCGTGAAGCCCTGCTTCTGGATGCTGTCCTCGAAGTCGATCGCCGCGCCGTCGAGATACGGGACGCTCATCTTGTCGACGACGACCTCGACCCCGTCGAAGTCGACGGCCGCGTCGCCCTCGAGGAGACGCTCGTCGAAGTAGAGCTGGTAGATGAGGCCACTGCAGCCGCCGGGCTGCACCGCGACGCGCAAACGCAAGTCGTCGCGACCCTCCTGGGCGAGCAGCGTCTTGACCTTCGTCGCCGCGGTGTCGGTGAGCTTGACGCCGTGCGCAGCGGTCTGGGTCTCGGAGGTCAGGGCGGTGTCGGTCATGCTCCGAGTGTAATCCGCCGAGCCGGGAACGCGCCGGAAGCTATCCCGCACGCCCCTCGAGCCGGCTGAGCAGCAGGGCCTCGGCGAGGATCGAGCGCCGCAGCGTCGGCAGATGCAGCGACTCATTGGGGCTGTGCGCCCGCGACTCCGGGTCCTCGACGCCCGTGATGAGGATCTGCGCCGCGGGGAACATCTCGACGAGGTCGGCGATGAACGGGATCGACCCGCCCGCGCCGATCTCGACGGCGTCGCGCTCGTAGGCCTCGGTCATCGTCTCGAGCGCGTCGGCCGCCGCCCACCCGCTCGTGTCGACGAGGAACGGGTTGCCGCTGTCGACATCCTCGATCGCGATCTCGGCCCCGTGGGGCACGTGCGCGTGCAGGTGCGCCTCGATCGCGGCGAACGCCTCCTGCCACGTCTGTCCCGGCGCGACGCGCGCGCTGAGGCGCACCCGCACGCTCGGCACGAGGGTGTTCGAGGCGTTGCGGATGTTGGGGATGTCCATCCCCGTGACGGTGATCGACGGCTGGTACCAGAGCCGCGAGAGGATGTCGCCCTTCCCGATCGGATGCGCCCCCTCGAGCAGGCCCGACTCCTCGCGCAGCTTCGCCTCGTCGTAGTCGGGAGTCTCGGCGTCGTGACTCGTGAGCCCCTCGACGGCGACCGATCCGTCCTTCTTCCAGAGGGTGCTGAGCAGTTCGATCGCCGCCATCGGGGCGTCGGGCACCGCGCCGCCCATCATCCCGGAGTGGTTGGCGTGGGCGAGGGTCGTGACGCGGAGGTTGAAGGCGACCGCGCCGCGGAGGGCGATCGTGAGCGCGGGGGTGTCGGCATCCCAGTTGCCGGAGTCGGCGACGACGATGACGTCGGCGGCGAGACGCTCCCGGTAGCGGCGCAGGATCTCCGGGAGGGAGCGGGACCCGAATTCCTCCTCGCCCTCCACGAAGAGCACGAGTCCCAGGTCGAGGTCCTCCCCCGCGGCCGCGACGAGCGCGCGGATCGCCGCGATGTGGGTCAGCACGCCGGCCTTGTCGTCGGCCGCGCCGCGCCCGTACAGCCGGTCACCCCGCAGAGTGGGCTCGAACGGCAGCGACTCCCAGGCCTCGTCCTCCCCCGGCGGCTGCACGTCGTGGTGGGCGTAGAGCAGGATCGTCGGCCGGCCGTTGCGGGCGGCGCGCGTCGCGATGACCGCGGGGAGGCCCAGTCGGGATCCCTCGCCGATCGGCACTCGCACGACCTCGACCTCGTCGAAGACCCCCGTGCCCTCCGCGAGGTCGCGCACCGCCTCGGCGCTCGCGGCGACGTGCTCGGGATCGAAGCCGTCCCACGACACCGACGGGATGCGGACGAGTCGCGAGAGATCGGCGACGGCGACGGGGAAGCCGGCCGCGACCGCCTCCGTGAGTTCGGCGGCGAGGGGCGTCGAGTGGGGTGTGGCGGACATCCCGTAATCTTAAGTCGTGGCCAAACCTGCGAAGTCCGAACCGACCCCCGAGGTCGAGCCGGAGCCGACGCCCGCGAAGAAGGGGCACGCGACCCCGACGCGCAAGGAGCAGGAGGCCGCCCGGCGCCGTCCCCTCGTTCCCAAGGACCGTCGGCTCGCCGCCCGCCAGAATCGCGCGAACATGGCGAGCGAGCGCGAGAAGGCCCGCATCGGCATGGCGCGCGGCGATGAGCGCTACCTCCCGATCCGCGACAAGGGTCCGCAGAAGCGCTTCGTGCGCGACTACGTCGACGCCCGCTTCAGCGCCGGCGAAGTGCTCATGCCGGTGCTCGTGCTCGTCATCCTCACCTGGTTCGTGCCGCTCATCGCCGACTACGCGTTCCTCGCCTTCTGGGGCGTGTTCGTGCTCGTCGTCGTCGACTGCATCGTGCTCGGGTTCCAGGTGACCCGCAAACTCGCCGCGAAGTACGGCAAGGACAAGGTCGAACGGGTGCGCTGGTACGCCGCGATGCGGGCCATCCAGATGCGGTTCCTTCGGCTGCCCAAGCCGCAGGTCAAGCGCGGCGAGTACCCGACGGCTTAGGCCGACATCCGCCGACCGGGACGGTCGTCGGCGCTGGCGTCGCGGCGAAGGCCAGAACTGGCCTTCGCTCTACTGCTCCAGCGCGCGGTTGATGCCGCGCGCCCAGAACGGACCGCGGTAGAGGAACGCCGTGTAGCCCTGCACGAGCGTCGCGCCCGCGGCGAGTCGTTCCGCGACGTCGTCCCCGGTGTCGACGCCGCCGACCGAGACGAGCACGAAGTCGTCGGGCACCGCCGCGCGCAACAGGCGCAGCATCGCGAGTGACCGCGCCGCGAGGGGCGCTCCGGAGAGTCCCCCCTCCCCCGCGACGGACTC
>Ga0209066_10007750_pt1 | contig 10574 bp, 8 predicted proteins | sample All_14_2_FD_187198 | JGI IMG/M metagenome (GOLD analysis project Ga0209066, IMG submission 187198) | Freshwater microbial communities in response to fracking from Pennsylvania, USA - Allegheny Zone_MetaG_DW_15 (SPAdes) (version 2) ... | reverse complement strand
GGACTGCACCGGGTGCCACCGAAAACAGGGCTATCAAGGCCAGGGAGGAAGTAATGAGCACCCGCATCCCGCAAGAGGTCGCCAATGCGATCGTCGATCCGGTGGTCTTTGGCGAGCCGGCCAAGATGCATGAATATTACACCTGGCTGCGCAATAATATTCCGCTCGGCATTGCCGAACCCGATGGGTACGACCCCTTCTGGGTGGTGACCCGCCATGCCGACATTCTGGAGGTCAGCCGCCAGAACAGCCTGTTCCATAACGGCGACCGGCCGACCACGATCATGAACAAGGAAGGCGAGCGCCTGGTCCGCAACCTGACCGGCACGCCTCACCTGGTGCGTTCGCTGGTGCAGATGGATGCGCCCGACCACCCGAAATATCGCGCGCTCACCCAATCCTGGTTCATGCCCCAGAGCCTGCGCAAGATCGAGGACCGGGTGCGCGCCATTGCCCGGGCGTCGGTCGAGAAATTTGTCGCCCGGGGCAGCGGCACCTGCGATTTCGTGGCTGATGTCGCCCTTGGCTATCCGCTGCATGTGGTGATGGATATTCTGGGCGTGCCGCCGGAGGACGAACCCCGCATGCTGCGCCTGACCCAGGAATTGTTCGGCGCCCAGGACCCGGATCAGGCCCGCATGATGAACATGCTGGAGCCGGAGCAGATCCTGATGATGATGAAGGCGACGATCGACGACTTCGAAGCCTATTTCAAGGTGATCACCGACGACCGGCGCAAGAACCCGCGCGACGATCTGGCCTCGGTCCTCGCCAATGCGACCATCGATGGCGCGCCCATGTCCGATTTCGAGCGCATGAGCTATTACATCATCGTCGCCACCGCCGGCCATGACACGACCTCGTCCTCGACCGCGGGCGCCATGGGGGCCCTGGCGGAGGATCCAGCGCAACTCGACCTGCTGAAGCGCGATCCCAGCCTGATCGCCGGCCTGGTCGATGAGGCGGTCCGCTGGACGACGCCGGTGAAGACCTTCATGCGTTCCGCGACCGAAGACACCGAACTGGCCGGCCAGAAGATCGTCAAGGACGACTGGCTGATGCTTTGCTATGCCTCGGGCAACCGCGACGAGGCGGTATTCGACGAGCCCTTCAAGTTCAAGGCCGACCGCAAGCAGAACAAGCACCTGGCTTTCGGCTATGGCGCCCACCTCTGCCTCGGCCAGCATCTGGCCAAGATGGAGATGCGGATGCTGTTCGAGGAACTCATCCCTCGGTTGAAGTCTGTTGAACTGGCAGGTGAGGCCAAGACGGCGCAATCAACCTTCGTGAACGGCCCGAAAACTTTGCCGATTCGCTACGAGATCGCCTAAATTCCGGTCCATGACCGACGAACGCTCGCCACGCGGCGAAGACACACGCGACAGGATCAAACAGGCGGCCCGCCGCCTGTTTGCCGACCTCGGCATCGATGCCGTGTCGATTCGCGACATTACCAAGGCTGCGGGGCAGAAGAACGCGGGCTCGGTAAATTACTATTTCCGCAGCAAGGAGGCGCTGATTGCCGAATTGATCGCGGAGACCGCCGCCGTCGTCGAAGTGGCGCGCAACCGCAGGGTGGATGCGATGGAGGCCGCCGGCGGTCCCTATACGATCCGGGAAGTCCTGACCATCCTGGTCAATGTGCCGCCTGAAGATGCACGCGACCTGCCCGGCGGGCAGGATGACGGCGTCGCCTTCCTGCGCCGGGTCATGGCCAGCCATGCCGAACTGATGTTCGAGGCCATTCATATCGATCTCGATTCAGCCACCCGCCGCTGCCTTGCCCATCTTCGCCGCATGCTGCCGCCCATGCCGCCGCTGATCCTGAACCAGCGCCTGCGCATTGCCATCCTTCAGGCTTTCTCCGTCCTGTCGTCCCGCGTCCAGGCGGAACGGGCACCCGCTCTCTGGCCGGCCGGCTGGAACGAGGATCTCGCCCACCAGAATCTGATCGATACGCTTGAAGGCATGCTGCGCCAGCCGCCCTCGCCGGAAACCCTGGCCCTGCTGCCGGCCTGAGTCGAAGGCCTGCCGGTCGCCGGGGCATTGGTGCGGCCCGGCTTGCCAGCCGCCGGGGGGCGGGGTTAGGCTTTGGGCATCGTGAAAATTGCAGATTACCTTGGCCGGGAAAGGCTCACCCTCACGGAATTTGCCCGACGCGCCGGCGTCTCGGTCGCGGCCATGAGCCGCTACGCCAGTGGCCAGCAGATTCCCCGCCCCGAAACCATGCGCCGCCTGGCGGAGGCCTCCGGCGGCCAGGTCGGTCCCAGCGACTTCTATGCGCCGGCCGGCCAGGGCCATGATCATCATGACCCGGCGCAGGCCGCCCGCCACTTCCTCGACGGCCATCCGGAAATCCGCTACGTCGATCTCTTCATCGCCGATACCAATGGCGTCTGTCGGGGCAAGCGGGCCCTGCGCAGCGAAGCGCTGGAGGTCATCGACCATGGCCTGAAGCTGGTCGGCTCCATCTTCGGTCTCGATATCCATGGCGAGAATGTCGAGGAAACCGGCCTCGGCATGGAAACGGGCGACCGCGACCAGATCGCCGTTCCGGTCGATGGCCGTATCCTGCCCATGCCCTGGGTCGGGCCCGGGGCGGCCCAGATGCTGCTGACCCTGCTGTCGGAGGAGGGGGAGCCCTTTTTCGCCGATCCGCGCCAGGTGCTGGCCGGTATTCTGGCGAAATTCCGCGAGTTGGGCCTTAACCCGGTGGTCGCCTGCGAGCTTGAATTCTATCTGATCGACCGGGAGCGCACGGCCATGGGCGGGCCGCAGCCTGCTGCCTCGCCTCATACCGGGCGGCGGGACTGGTCCACCCAGGTGCTGTCCCTCGACGAGATGGAGGCCCACCGCCAGGTGTTGGCCGAAATTACCGAGGCGATGGAAGCCCAGGGCGTGCCGGTGACCGGCGCCCTGTCGGAATATGCGCCGTGCCAGTTCGAGATCAACCTGCACCATGTCGCCGATGCCCTGGTGGCCTGCGACCATGCCCTGCTGTTCAAGCGGACGGTCAGGGCGGTTGCCCGGCGTCATGGCATCGATGCCACCTTCATGGCCAAGCCCTATGGCGGGATTTCCGGCTCGGGCCTGCATGTCCATGTCAGCCTGGTGGATGAAAAGGGCCGCAATGTCTTCACCCCCGGCCAGCCCCAGGCCGAGGAAAGGCTGCGCCATGCGGTCGGCGGCCTGATGCAGGCGATGGCGGAATCCATGGCGGTCTTCGCCCCGAACGCCAATTCCTTCCGCCGCTTCCAGCTGGGATCATACGCCCCGGTGGCGCCGACCTGGGGCTTCGAGAACCGCACGGTCTCGCTCCGCGTGCCGGGCGGCGACGGCAAGGCGCGGCGGGTGGAACACCGGGTTTGCGGCGCCGACGCCAATCCCTATCTGGCGGTGGCGGCCATGCTGGGCGCCATGCATTTCGGCCTGACCGAACAGCTCGACCCGGGCCCGCCGATCGAAGGCAATGCCTATGACCTGGTGGCGCCCAGCCTGCCGCGCCACTGGTCGAACGCGCTCGATGCCTATGATGACGGTGTGATCCTGCCGCGTTACTTCGGCGAACGTTACCATCAGCATTACGGCCGCCTGCGCCGCGCCGAATTCGAGCGCTACCAGGCCGAGGTCAATCCGCTCGACCACGCCTGGTATCTCGACCGCCTCTGATCAGGCCTTGGGATCGACATAGGTGATGACGAGATACATCACCGCGTCGTCCCGGCCGATGTTGCGATAGGCATGGGGCTGGTCGGCGGCGAAGCGGATGGCATCGCCGGGGCCAAGCTCGTGGCGCTGGTCGCTCACCGTTACCTCCACCCGGCCCCGGGTCACCACCAGATTTTCGATGGTGCCCGGGGCATGGGCATCGGCCAGTTCATGACCGAGAAAGCTGAGGCGCAACTCATAGAATTCCGCCTTCCGGTCGGCGGTGACCGGGAACAGGGCGCGGGAGGTGAAGCGGCCATCGCGGGAGGTCAGGCTTTTCGCCTGGTCGGCGCGCAGCACCACCGTGCCATCCTCGTCGATGGCGGTGGTCAGGGCGGAGAACGGTACGCCCAGCGCCCGGGCGACTTTCCACAGGATGCTGATCGATGGGGCGGAGCGGGCCAGTTCGATCTGCCCCAGCATGGAGCGGCTGACCCCGGAACGCGCCGCCAGCCGTTCGAGGGACAGGCCCTGGCGCGTGCGCAGCCGTTTCAGGTTGCGGGCCACGGTGGCGATCAATGTATCGCCTTGATCGTCCTCGCCATGCATGGGCAGCTCGACGTAGCGGATGCCTGCGCTTGCCGGTCCCTCCATCAGATCACCCAATCCGCCGTATCGGGGGCGAGTTGCGCGATGGCACCATGGCTGTAACCGACGCCGAGGCGATAGCCGCCGGCAGAAAAAGCCAGGCCCGACACGGCGCCACCCGCCGGCTGGGCCTTCTCCAGCAGCCCGTAGTTCCAGGCACTGTAGCGAAGGATCTGGCCATCTTCCGTCCCGATGGCGATGACGGCGCCTTCGGCACTGAAGGCGAAGGCGGTGATGCGCCGGCCGTTGCCCGGGCCGAACCAGCGCGGTTCCTGCGGTTGGCGCGGGGAGAGGGCGAAAAGCCGGTCGCCGCTGGCGCCGAGCAGGACCGGGTCGCCCGCGATATCCCGGGCCCAGGCCAGATCGAGGGCCGTCGCCGGCAGGGTGAGGGCGAGCCCGCCCCGACCGTTCTCGACCCGCCACAAGCCGATGCCGCCGCCATAAAGAGCCGCCGCCACCAGGCGCTTGCACGGGCTGAGTGCCACTTTGACCGGCGCGCCCTTCAGCAGGATGGTCCGGCGCAGCACGCCTTCCTTGGCGGCATCGCGGATCTCGATCCTCCCGGCGCGGGAGGTAACCACCAGCCGCGCATCGGGGGAGACCGCAAGGCCGCTGGCCTCTTCCGGCAGCAGGATGCTCTGCGCCTCCTCGGGCCCCAGAATGGTCACGGAATCGGCGGCGGCAAAGACCAGATGCCCCTCCGCCGTGGTCGCCACCTGATCGATGAAACGGTGCGGTTCCGCCGCCAGCGAGAGGATCTCGCCCGAGGGCTCGACCGCCAGCAGGCGGCCATCGCTGCCGCCTGAGATAAAGCCGGGGCCCTGCGGATGGGCGACCAGCCGGAGCGATGTACCCCGGTGCAGGGCGATGGTTTGCCGGGGCAGGCTCTGCGCCCCGGTGTCGACGATGGTCAGACTGCCGTCGTCGCGGCTGACACCGAGCCAGCGGGACGAACGGTCGAATACGGTGGCGCCAGTGGTCATGTCGCACCCCAAGGGCAGGGGGCGCCGGATGAAAGGCCGCGCAACCCCATTGCCGGGCGGCACCCGGCCAGGAAATTCATCAATGGACAGCCCCGAAGGGCGTGGTGACGGGTTCAGGCCAGACAGCGCCGACAGGAACGCAGGGCATTCCAGCGGGTGGGGGCGGCAGGCATTCGACAGGGCCGGGCCTTGGCTGCCGGCATCGAAACCGTGAACACGTCGTTTCCTTTCCTGTGGCCTCGAACTGCCACCCTGGAAGACTGCCTGCGGCGGGCGGCTTGTTCAAGCCATAGCTTTGCAAATAACAACTGTAAAATGAAATAACATGATATAACTGCACATTAGTGTTCTTGATTCATTTTAACTTGAAACGAATATGAAATTGGCATAGTCGAATCCCGGAATGTGATCTCAAGCCGGGGACTTGCCCTGGCGGCAATGGTTCGGGAGACGGGGAATGCAGGATCGGAAAGGGGGGCATGGGCACGGGCCGCGATGTTGCGGCTGATGCCGGGGCGGCTTGGCCGCAGCCCGTTCCTGCGCTGTCTGTCACGAACCTGAGATCTGTGGTGTATCATGCTCGCCCTTGGTGTGTCCTCCGTGGTTTCCTATCCTGCCGGCCTGTCGGGGCCGGTGTTCGATGATCCGCTGTCGCGCCGCCTTGCCGCCGAGATCGCCCGGGTGGCCGGGGCGGCCGTCCATGTTTTGATCCTGGGGGAGACCGGCGTCGGCAAGGAATTGGTGGCCCGCCAGATCCACGCCCAGAGCGCCCGGCGCCAGCGCCCCTTTGTGGCGGTCAATTGCGCCGCCCTGTCGGAAAGCCTGTTCGAGAGCGAATTATTCGGCCATGAGCGCGGGGCTTTTACCGGCGCGCTTTCGACCACCACCGGCTGGTTCGAGGCGGCGGACGGCGGCACCCTGTTTCTCGACGAGATCGGTGAGCTGGCGCCGGCCATGCAGGCGAAACTGCTGCGCGTCATCCAGCAGCGCGAGGTCACCCGCGTCGGTGCGCGGATCGCCCGGCCGATCGATGTCCGCCTGATCACGGCAACCAATGTCGACCTTGAGCAGGCCATCGCCGACGGCCGTTTCCGCGAGGATCTCTATTACCGGATCAAGGTGGCGACGCTGAAGGTTCCGGCCCTGCGCGACCGGCCGGGGGATATCCTGCCGCTCGCCCGGCATTTCGCCCGTCTGCATGGTGGCGACGGGGTGGATTTCACCCCGAAAGCCGCCGATGCCCTGGCCGGGCATGATTGGCCCGGCAATATCCGCGAACTGGAGAATGTCGTCCAGACCGCTCTGGTCGGGCTGGAAGGGAAATGGATCGATGCTCATGACCTGTCGATCCTGCAGCGCCACCTGCCGGCGCGGGCGCAGAAGGGGGCGACCAGCCTCGAACAGGTGATCGACGACTTGCTGCTGCGCGACACGGAAAACCTGTTCGAGACCGTGCAGCGGCAATTGGTTGTGCGCGCCCTCGATTACAGCGGCGGCAATCAGGTGCATGCCGCCGCCTATCTCGGTGTAACCAGAAATGTGCTGAGGACCCTGATGCAGCGCCATGGCCTGCTGCCGGGGCCGCGGCGCGGCTGACCTTGGCCGGTCGATGGCGGACGCTGCGGGCCCCGGGCAACCGGGGCCTTTTTTGTGCGCGCTATGGGCCCCGGGGGTAACCGGGGCCCCTTTTTGTATCGGACGCCCGCTGCCCGGAAATCGACAGTCTGCTGGCCTGCTGCTGATATTCGTGCAGTTTCTATACCTGCATTTGTTGGAAAATAGCGGAATTAACACAACAAAGCGTTGGCATGGTTCTTGATAGTGAGGGTATGTGTGAAATCTAGTTCCGGGTGTTGCTGTGGGTTACGCCAAGCCTTTCAATCTTGTGGCCGTCAACGGCAGTTCGCGTGAAGCCTCTCGGACCGGTGCGCTGGTGCGGGCCTTGGCCGATGCCATTTCCGTCCGCATTCCGGTCGCAGCGGAGACGCTGGATCTGGCCGGTGCCGCGTCCGGCCTGCTGGCGGCGCCTGACCGTGCCCGTCTCGGCGAGGAAGGCGAGGCCCTGATCCGCCGGATCGAGGCGGCGGATATTCTGATCGTCGGCACGCCGGTCTATCGCGCGTCCTATACCGGCCTTTTGAAGCATGCCTTCGATCTGGTCTCTCTCGATGCCCTGGCGGGCAAGGTCGCGGTGCTGGCGGCGACCGGTGGCAGCCCGCTTCACGGGTTGGTGACCGAACACCAGCTCCGCCCGCTGCTCGGCTTCTTCGGCACCTATACGGTGCCGACCGCCGTCTACGCCACCCAGGCCGATTTCAATGAAACCCGGCTGATCAATCCCGCCATCACGGCGCGGATCGAGCGTGCGGCCAGCGAGGCGGCGCGCCTCCTCGACCGTCAGGCATTGGTCGTGCCGTCCCCCGTCGTCCTGGCCAAATCGGCCTGATTTTCCGCTTCCGGAGTAATGCCATGAATGCCGTCACCCCCGTGATTTCCGCCGAAGACGCCCTGAAATTCGCCTATTGGGTGCCCAATGTCTCGGGCGGCCTGGTCGTTTCCAAGATCCCGCAGCGGACCGACTGGAACCTCGACTATAACATCAAGCTGGCGCAGATCGCTGAACAGGCCGGCTTCGACTATGCCCTGTCGCAGATCCGCTTCATCGGTTCCTATGGTGCCGAATACCAGCATGAATCGACCACGTTCTCGACCGCGCTGCTGGCCGCGACCACCAAGCTGAAGGTGATCGCTGCCATCCTGCCCGGGCCCTGGCATCCGGCCGTCATTGCCAAGCTCGGCGCTACGGCGGATCAATTGTTCGGCGGACGCTGGGCGGTCAATGTGGTGTCGGGCTGGTTCAAGGGCGAATTCACCGCGCTTGGCCTGCCGTGGCTGGAGCATGACGAGCGCTACCGCCGCAGCCGCGAATTCATCGAAGTCCTGAAGGGCATCTGGACCCAGGACAATTTCACCTTCAAGGGCGATTTCTATCAGATCAATGACTTCAACCTGCGCCCGAAGCCCCTGCAAAGCCCGCATCCGGAAATCTTCCAGGGTGGTAACAGCCGGGCGGCCAAGGAAAATGCCGGCGCTGTCTCCGACTGGTATTTCGCCAATGGCAATACGCCCGAAGGCCACAAGGCCCAGTTCGACGAAGTGAATGCCATCGCCGCCCGCAATGGCCGTGCCGGCAAGGTGAAATTCGGCGTCAACGCCTTCATCATCGCCCGCGAGACGGAACGCGAGGCCAAGGCGGAACTTCAGGCGATCATCGACCATGCCGATGCGGAAGCCGTGAATGCCTTCGGCGGCGCGGTGAAACAGGCCGGCCAGGCTTCGCCCGAGGGCGATGGCATGTGGTCGAAGTCCACCTTCAACGACCTCGTCCAATATAACGACGGCTTCAAGACCAATCTGATCGGCACGCCCGAACAGATCGCCGAGCGCATCTATCACCTGAAGACGCTGGGCGTGAACCTGGTGCTCGGCGGCTTCCTGCATTTCCAGGAAGAGGTCGCCTATTTCGGCGAGAAAGTCCTGCCGCTGGTGCGCGAACTGGAACGGGCAAAGCCGATCCAGGCCGCGGTCGCCTGATCCCGTCGCAAGTTGTAATGGGGCCGGTTCCGGCCGGCCCCGCTTGCGGAAAGATGTGCCATGAGTGATCTGATCGCTACCGCCTGGGCCCTGGAACAAGCCGGTCTCAGCCCCGATTTCATCCGCCGGGACCGCCAGGAGGCGGTGGCGGCCGCTGCGCCTTTGCTCTACCTCAGCGAGATCGACCTGGCCTTTGGCGGGGTGACGGCCCTGTCCGGCGTTGGCTTCGAAGCCGCGGCGGGGGAAACGCTGGCCATCATCGGGCCGAATGGCGCGGGTAAGAGCTCCCTGCTCAATGTCATCAACGGCATCTATCGGCCCCAGGGCGGCCGTGTCCTGTTCGAAGGGCGCGATCTGACCGCCCGGGGGGCGCGGGCGGCAGCCCAGGCCGGCATCGCCCGCACATTCCAGAATATCGCCCTCTTCAAGGGTCTGTCGGTGGTCGAGAATATCGTCACCGGGCGCAGCCTTCGCCAGCGTGCCGGGTTGATCGAGCAGATCTTCGGCCTGCCCCGGGCCCGGCGGGAAGAGGGGGAAGCGCGCGAGGCCGCCCTGCAATTGCTCGATTTCCTCGATCTCGGCGCCTATGCCGACCGGCAGGTCGGGGCGCTGCCCTATGGCTTGCAGAAGCGGGTGGAACTGGCGCGGGCGCTGGCGGCGCGGCCGAAGCTCCTCCTGCTCGACGAGCCGATGGCGGGCATGAGCGCCGCCGAGAAGCAGGAATTGTCCGATGCCATTCTTGCCGCCAAGGCGCGTTTCGGCATGACCGTGCTGCTGATCGAACACGATATCGGTGTGGTTATGAACCTCTCGGATCACATCGTCGTGCTCGACTATGGCAGCAAGATCGCGGATGGCACGCCTGATGAGGTGCAGCACGACCCGCGTGTCATCGAAGCCTATCTCGGCCGGGGCCATTAAAGGCGAAAGACCATGGATTTCCTTCTCGAAGTGCTGGTCGGCGGTCTGCTGTCCGGTGTCATGTATTCCCTGGTCGCGATCGGCTTCGTGCTGATCTACAAGACTTCGGGCGTGCTGAATTTCGCCCAGGGCGCGCAATTGCTCTTTGCGGCGCTGACCTTCGTCAGCCTGGTGGAACGGGATATTCCCTTCGTCGCCGCCCTGGCCATCACGCTTGCGGCCATGGTGGTGATCGGCCTTGCCATCGAGCGGCTGGTCCTGCGCCCGCTGGTGAACCAGCCGCCCATCACCCTGTTCATGGCCACCCTCGGCCTCTCCTATGTCATCGAGGGGGCGGCGCAATTGCTCTGGGGGGCGCAGGTCCATGGCCTCGACCTCGGCATCGACGATTCCCCGATCGAGGCGGCGGGGATCTTCATCAGCCAGTTCGATCTTTTTGCCGCCGGCGTCGCCGGTCTGATGGTCACCGCGCTGGTGCTCTTCTTCCGCAAGACGCGGACCGGGCTGGCTTTCCGGGCGGTCGCCGACGATCAGGTGGCGGCGCTTTCCGTCGGTATCCGCCTGCCCCGGGTCTGGGCGGCGGTCTGGATCGCGGCGGGTGTCGTTGCCCTGGTCGCCGGCCTGCTCTGGGGGGCGCGGCTCGGGGTGCAATTCTCCCTGTCCCTCGTCGTGCTGAAGGCCCTGCCGGTGCTGGTCCTCGGCGGTTTCGACTCGATTGCCGGGGCCATCGTCGGCGGACTGCTGATCGGTGCTGCCGAGAAGCTGGCGGAAGTCTATATC
>Ga0209066_10007749_pt1 | contig 10576 bp, 8 predicted proteins | sample All_14_2_FD_187198 | JGI IMG/M metagenome (GOLD analysis project Ga0209066, IMG submission 187198) | Freshwater microbial communities in response to fracking from Pennsylvania, USA - Allegheny Zone_MetaG_DW_15 (SPAdes) (version 2) ... | reverse complement strand
ATTGCCAGGCAGCGTCATGTCGCCGTTGGTGAACGACACCAGCGTGCCCGTGGTGCCCTTGATGAACATCGAACCCGAATTCACAACGATGGAATTCGGGTCATTGCTGTCGAACAGCGTGGCTGAGCCGGTTGCCAGGCCGGCCTGGCCCACCACACGCTTGTTGGACACGATACCCGTGGCCGGGTCGATGGTCACCACGTCGCCGGCAGCCGAGGTGAACACGCCGGTGGCCGCGTTGAGCCGGCCGTTGCAGTTGATGGTGACAACGCCGGTCTGGGCGATGTTGACGCAGTTGTTCGCGCCGTTGTTGACGTTCAGATCGCCGTTGACAGTGGCTGCGCCATTGCTGATGACGCCGTTGGCCGTGAGCAGCCCGTTGACCGTCAACGTGTTGTTGAGGGTGGTGGGCCGGGTGTCACCGCGGCGCACGTACAGGTTGAAGGTGGTGGTGTCCAGCGAGGTGTAGAAACCGTAGGCGCCACCGCCGGCTGCGCCGAACGGGTTGGCCACGGTGGCAGTGGTCCCCACCAGTTGGGCCTGACGGAAGAAGTCTGCTGCGATGCCCCCCTCGGTGGCGTTGCGCACCTGGGCCATCAGGCCGTAGCGGGGGTTGCCGGCCGCGTCGAGGATGCGGGTTTGGGCCGTGCCGATCGCCTGGATTTATCGGGGCAGCATGGTGGGTAGCTCCGCTCTGGCCTGGAACTCGCCGTATCCACGCCGTGAGACGTACCCACCCCACCATCACGACACGAATAGCCTTCCCCCTTCTATGTAAAAATGAAGTACAACTTCAATTTTGCATAGATTACACCAAAGAGGTCTCACCCATGAGCTTTCCCCGCCAGATGGAAGCCACCCTGCGCCAGCGGGCATTGAGCCGTCCCATCGTCACCGTCACCGGCCCGCGTCAGGCAGGGAAAACTACCCTATGTCGGGGCACGTTCCCTGCGCTGCCCTACGCCAATCTGGAGCGTCCTGACACGCGTGAGTTCGCGCAAACCGATCCTCACGGCTTTCTGGCGCAGTTTCCCCAAGGCGCTGTGCTGGATGAGGTACAGCGCGTGCCCGATCTGCTGTCTTGGCTGCAAGTGCACGTCGATCGGCACCCGGCGGCAGGCCCCTTCATCCTCACCGGCAGCCACAGCTTCGATTTGATGAATGGCATCAGCCAGTCGCTGGCTGGACGAACAGCCCTGCTGCATCTGCTGCCGCTGTCGATCAACGAGCTGCGGGCAGTCGGCGTCACCATCAATGCGAATGCACTCATCATCCACGGTGGCTACCCGCGCATCCATGCTGACAAGCTGAACCCCAGCGACACGCTGGCCGACTACTTTGCAACCTTTGTCGAACGTGATCTGCGACAACTCGCCGAACTGCGCAACCTGGATGACTTTCGCCGCTTCGTGCGCCTAGCCGCTGGGCGGGTGGGTCAGATCCTGAACCTTCAAAGCCTGGCCAACGATGTCGGCGTGTCGAGCCACACGGCAAAGTCATGGATGAGCTTGTTGGAAGCCAGCTACATCGTTCGCTTGCTGCCGCCTTGGTTTGCCAACATCGGCAAACGCCTGATCAAGGCACCCAAGCTGTACTTCTGCGACACCGGCCTCGCTGCGTGGCTGATGGGGCTGACCCATGCCGACCAGGTCGCCACACACCCGCTGCGCGGCGCCCTGTTCGAGAACCTGGTGGTCACCGAATTCTTCAAGCACGCACTCAACCAGGGCCATCACCCCCGGCTGCACTACTTCCGTGACAGCAACGGTTTGGAGGTTGACTTGGTTGTGGAAGATGGGATGGGGCCCGGCGAGCTGGGGCTGGTGGAGATCAAGTCAGGACAGACCTTCCAGCCCGACTGGCTCACCCCAATGCACAAGGTGGCTGCGCTGCTGCCCGCGCCGGTGAACCGGCGCATGCTGGTGTTTGGGGGTGACGGCGGCTATGTGCGCAACGGTGTCGAAGTCGTCGGGCTGCGTTCCTGAGCTCAGGCGCTCACGCTTTCAAAAACTCCGCCTTGCCCCCCAACCACCGGCTCACATGCGCACGCGCAGCGGCGGCATGGCGATCCAGCAGCAGCGGGGCCACCTGGCGGGCATGGTTGAGCAGGGGGGCGTCTTCGGCCAGGTCGGCAAAGCGCAGCAGGGCATCGCCGCTTTGGCGTGAGCCCATGAACTCGCCGGGGCCGCGAATCTCCAGGTCGCGGCGGGCGATCTCGAAGCCGTCGTTGGTATCGGCCATGGCCTTCAGGCGGGCCTTGCCGGTGGGTGAGAGCGGGCCGCTGTAGAGCAGCACACACACGCTGGCCGCCGCACCCCGGCCCACGCGGCCGCGCAGCTGGTGCAGCTGGCTCAGGCCAAAGCGCTCGGCATGTTCGATCACCATCAGGCTGGCGTTGGGCACGTCCACGCCCACTTCGATCACCGTGGTGGAGACCAGCAGGTGCATGCGCCCGGCCTTGAACTCCTCCATCACCGCGCTCTTATCGGCCGCAGGCATGCGCCCGTGCAGCAGGCCCACGCTGCGGCCGGGCAAGGCGGCGGCCAGCTCGACGTGGGTTTCGGTGGCGTTCTTGAGATCGAGCGTTTCTGATTCTTCGATGAGCGGGCAGACCCAGTAGACCTGACGGCCTTTGTCCAGCTCATCCTGGATGCGCAGCACCACCTGGCTGCGCTTGTGTTCGTCGAACACCTTGGTGAGCACGGGAGTGCGGCCGGGGGGCAGCTCGTCAATGGTGCTCACGTCGAGGTCGGCGAAGTAGCTCATGGCCAGCGTGCGGGGGATGGGCGTAGCGCTCATCATCAGCAGGTGCGGCTCCAGGCTTTGCGTCTTGAGCTTGTTGCGCAACTCCAGCCGCTGGGCCACGCCAAAGCGGTGCTGCTCGTCGATGATGGCCAGGCCAAGCTTGGCGAAGTGCACGTCGTCTTGAATCACGGCGTGGGTGCCGATCACCAGCTGCGCATCACCCGAGGCCACGCGCTCGCACATCTGCTTGCGCGCCTTGCCCTTGCGGCTGCCGGTGAGCCAGGCGATGCCCAGCCCCAGCGGCTCCAACCACTGCACCAGCTTGCGAAAGTGCTGCTCGGCCAGGATCTCGGTGGGCGCCATCAGCGCGCATTGCCAGCCGGCGTCGATGGCGCGGGCAGCGGCCAGCGCGGCCACCACCGTCTTGCCCGAGCCCACGTCGCCCTGCAGCAGGCGGTGCATGGGCTGCGGGCGGGCCAGGTCGGCCGCGATCTCGGCCACCACGCGTGCTTGTGATCCCGTCAGCGTGAAAGGCAGGACGGCGGAGAAGGCGTCGTACAAGCCCCCACTGCGGGGGGCCAGAGGCGGTGCTTGCAGGATGGCGCGTTCGCGCTGGGCGGTGAGCTGCGAGAGCTGCTGGGCCAGCAGCTCCTCGAACTTCAGGCGCTGCCAGGCGGGCTGGTTGTGATCGTCCAGCAGCGACAGGCCAGCATCGGGCGGCGGGTGGTGCAGCCAGTGCAGCGCGGCGCGCAGACTGGGCAAACCGGGCGGCAACACGCTCGGCGGCAGCACTTCTTCCAGCGGCGCGCGGTGCAGGGCCGAGGCCACCGCGCGGCGCAGGTAGGCCTGCGGCAGCTGGGCGCCGGCCGGGTACACGGGGGTGAGCGACGCGGCCAGCGGCGCACCGGCCTCCACCGCCTTGAACACCGGGTGCACCATCTCCAGCCCGAAGAAGCCGCCGCGCACCTCGCCGCGCACGCGCACGCGCTGGCCGGGGCTGAAGGTCTTTTGATGTGACGGATAGAAGTGCAGGAAGCGCAGCACCAGCTCGGCATGGCCTTCGCGCAGGCGCACCACCAGTTGGCGGCGCGGGCGCAGCTCCACGCGGGCGTCATGCACCGCGGCTTCCACCTGCACGGTGTCGCCTTCGCGGGCCGCACCCAGCGGGGTGATGCGGGTCTCGTCTTCGTAGCGCAGCGGCAGGTGCAGGGCGAGGTCGATGTCGCGCACCAGGCCCATGCGCTCCATGGCCTTGGCGGGGGCTGACTTGGTGGCGGCCGCCTTCGCACCAGGGGCCGCGGCGGGCGCCATGGCAGGCTCGATGGGCTGGGGCACAGGCGGGGGACCGGACATGGAACAATTCTGCCTGCGCCGAGGCCTCCGGCCGGCGCTACGCATCTGCTTCTTCACTCAGGCCGGTACAGCCTGCTGCCATGAACCACCCTGCCCCGCCTTCGCCCCCCACCCCCGACTACACCGTCAGCGACTTCGACTTCGACCTGCCGCCCGCGCTGATCGCCCAACACCCGGCCGCTGAGCGCAGCAGCTCTCGCCTGCTCGATGCCACCGGCTCCACGCTGGTCGACCGCATCTTCCATGAACTGCCCACGTTGCTGCAGCCCGGCGACCTGCTGGTGTTCAACGACACGCAGGTGATCAAGGCCCGGCTGCATGGCACCAAGGCCACCGGCGGCTCTGTGGAGGCCTTGGTAGAGCGTTTGCTGCCCGAGCCGCGTGAAGTGTGGGCCCATCTGCGGGCCAGCAAATCGCCCAAGGCCGGCGCCACGGTGTGGTTCCACACCCGCGCGGGCGAGCGCTTCGCCGCCGAGGTGCTGGGCCGCTGCGGCCCGGAAGATTCACTCTTCCACCTGCGCCTGCCGGACGACGCACTGGGCTTGCTGGAGCGCTTTGGCCACGTGCCGCTGCCGCCCTACATCACGCATGACGACAGCGCCGATGACCTGACCCGGTATCAGACCGTGTTCGCCAGCCGGCCCGGTGCCGTGGCGGCCCCCACCGCTGCGCTGCACTTCGACAGCGAGCTGCTGAACCGCCTGCGCCTGGCCGGCGTCAACGCGGCCCGCGTGACGCTGCACGTGGGCGCAGGCACCTTCCAGCCGGTGCGGGTGGAACGGTTGGCCGATCACCAGATGCACAGCGAATGGTTCGAGGTGCCCGAAGCCACGGTGAGTGCGATCCACACGACGCGGGCCCGCGGCGGCCGGGTGGTGTCGGTGGGCACCACCACGCTGCGGGCGCTGGAATCCGCAGCGCGATCGGGCACCTTGCAAAGCGGCGCCCAGGAAACCCGCATCTTCATCACGCCGGGGTTCGAGTTCCGCGTGGTCGATCGGCTGATCACCAACTTCCACCTGCCCAAGAGCACCTTGCTGATGCTGGTGAGCGCGTTCGCCGGCTACGTGCCGATGCGCCGCGCCTACGCCCACGCCATCGCCGAGCAGTACCGCTTCTTCAGCTATGGTGACGCGATGCTGCTCGACCGGCTGACGCCCTGACACCGCAATGCCCGCCCACCCCGTGCAATGGGCCGGCGCCGCCCTGATCGGCGTCCATGACCTGCGTGCGCTCGTGCCGCTGGTGCTGAACATCACCGCGCTCACCTTCGCCGTCTTCATTGCGCTGGCCTGGATCCGGCGGCGCAGTGAGATGACGGTGGGGCTGCTGGCCATGCTGTGGGGGGGCGCCTCGCTGCGCAACATCTGGCGCCTGTTCGTGGGCACCCCGCCGCCGTACACCTGGATGAACTGGGCCGACCTGGCGGTGCACCTGCTGATCCCAGCGGTGGCCATCCACCTGTGTCTCAGCATCCTGGGCCCGGTGCCCAGGGCGCGCATGCGCGTGCTCTACGGCGCGGTGGCCGCCCTGCTGCTGGCAGGTCTGGCGCTGAACGAGCACAACGATCTCTACCTGCTGCGCATCGCCGGCTACGCCGGCATGCTCACGGCTGCCGGCGTCACCTTTGTGCGTGCTGCCAGGCACTCACAAGCGACCCAGCACATCGACCCCACCCACGTGACCATCCTGCGCTGCCTGGGCCTGGTGTGGGTGGTCAGCCTGCTCGACTACCTGCGCATCCTGCTTGGCTGGGGGCCCACCGTTCCCTCCGCGCTGCCCTACGCGGTGCCACTGGCATTGCTGCTGTCGGCCTGGGCGTTGTTGCAACGGCTGGTGCGCCACACCGCGGAAGCCCAGCTGGCCAACGCAGAGCTGGAGCGCCGCGTGCAGCAGCGCACCAAGGAGCTGGAAGCGGCCAACGCCGCCAAGTCACGCTTCCTGGCCTCGGCCAGCCACGACCTGCGCCAGCCGGTGGTGACCATCGGCCTGCTCATCGACCTGCTGCGCGACCTCAGCAACGACGAAACCCAGCGCGCCATGATCGACCGCGTCGATGGCGCCGTGGCATCCATGGAGACGCTGCTGGGCGGCCTGCTGGATCTCTCGCGCTTCGAGGCCGGCACCGTGAGCCCCAAGCGCGAGCCGGTGGATGTGCAGACGCTGTTCAACGCCGTGGCCAGCCACAGCCACGAGGCCGCCCGGGTGAAGGGGCTGCGCGTGGCATTCCGCTGCGCCCGCGGCCTGGGCGTGCGCTCCGACCCGCTGCTGCTGGAGCAGATCCTGCGCAACCTGGTGAGCAACGCGCTGCGCTACACCGAGCGCGGCGGCGTGCTGGTCACCGCCCGCCGCCGCCGGCACCAGGTGTGGATCCAGGTGTGGGACACCGGCATCGGCATCCCGGTTAGTCAGCAGGGCATGATCTTTGAAGAGTTCGTGCAGCTCCACAACCCGGCGCGCGAGCGCACCCGCGGCCTCGGCCTCGGCTTGGCCATCGTGCAGCGTGCGGCAGCGCTGCTGGGGCATCGGCTGCTACTGCGATCAGTGCCGGGCAAAGGCAGCTGCTTTGGCGTGGAGCTGCCCCGCAGCGATCCACCGCCAGCGCCGGCACCGCTGGTGCAAGTGCCCCAACACCCATTGGCCAACCTGTGCCTGGCGCTGCTGGAGGACGACCCTGCCGTGCGGGCTGCGTTGCAGGAGCGACTGCAACAGTGGGGCGCCGACGTGTGGACCTTCGGCACGCTGCACGAGCTGCTCGATGCCTGCGAGCCGCTGCGCGAGGCGGGCGAGCCCCTGCCCTGGGCGCTGCTGGTCACCGATCAGCGGCTACCCGATGGCTCAGGCCTGGAAGCACTGGCCCGGCTGCGGCTCGAAGCGCCGCGCCTGAAGGCCGTCATCATCACCGGCAACACCCGCAGCGAAGAGCTTGCCGCGCTGGAAAGCTGCGATGCCGCGGTGCTGCACAAGCCGTTCCGAGCGGAAGTGCTGCTGGCTGAGATTCGCGCTGTGTTGGGGCTGGTGTCGCCCTGAAACCAGCGGCGTGAGGCCTCAACCGAACCGGTTGGGCACCAGGCCCATGCGCACCGCCGCCAGCACAGCCTGGGCGCGCGATTCCACACCGAGCTTACGGAAGATCACCAGGATGTGACTCTTCACGGTGGACTCGGCCAGGCTCAGCTCACGCGCGATGTTCTTGCTGGACAGCCCCGCCACCATCAGGCGCAGCACGTCGAACTGGCGGGCTGACAGATCAAGCGCGCTGTTCACCACCGGCGCATCCTCATGCACCCCCATCGGTGGCAGCGGATCGGGCTGCGGTGCGCTTGGGTACGCGACCTGATGCAAGCGCGCCGCGACCAGCGCGTTGCGCGGCAGGTAGACGCCGCCATTGATGACCACCCGCAGCGCCTCGTCGATCACGCCGCCACGGGCCGTCTTCGGAATGAAGCCGCTGGCACCGGCGGCCAGCGCGGCCTCCACCGTCTCCGGCCGGTCATCACCCGACAGCACCACCACCGACACCTGCGGCTGCACCGCGTGGATGCGCGCCAAGCTGCTGACGCCATCGCTGTCGCGCAGGCCCAGATCGAGCAAGACCAGATCAACGGCCGGAGCGACCGCCAGGCGCACCAGAGCGTCTGACAGGTCACTGACCTGTTCCACATCAACTTCGGGAAACCGTTGGTTCAGCAGGAGGGCAAGACCATCGCGGAAGAGGGCGTGGTCATCGATGAGCAAGGCGTTCACGGGGCGCGATGCTAACGGCTGAAACCATGCACCGCGCCATCTTCCCAGCGCGGAGCAAGGTCATGCACCGCTTCAGCGCGCGATGCTGTCCAGACCTGCACAGCCCGACAGAGCCATTGCGATCTCCAGCTCATCGCGCAGCAGTCTCACCACGTGAGCCACCCCCAGCGGGCCGGCCACCGCCAACGCGTACATGGACGCGCGGCCGATCAACACGGCCTGTGCGCCCAGCCTCAGCGCCGCCAACACGTCGGTGCCGCGCCGGATGCCACCATCCACCAGCACCGGCACCTGCCCGTTCACAGCGTCGACGACAGCCGGCAGCAACGTCGCCGTGGGCGCTTGCCCATCCAGACAACGCCCGCCGTGGTTGGAGACGATCAGGCCATCGGCCCCCACCGCCAGCGCCTGGCGGGCATCGTCTGGATCGCCAATGCCCTTGAGCAACAGGGGCAGGCGCGTCCAGCGCCGCAGCTGCTCTAGCTCGCGCCAGGTCGGCGCAGCCTGCAACAGGCCACCGGCAAACACAGCCTGCGGCCGGCTCACGCCGGGTGAATCAGCGGGTGGATCACTGGATGAGCCTGTCCCCACCAGATGAACGGCCTGCACCCCGGCAGGCAACTGAAACGCGGCTCGCCGCTCGCGGTCACGCGCGCCATGCACCGGGGCGTCCACGGTGAGCACCAGGGCCTCGTAGCCACTGGCTTCGGCACGCTCCACCAGACGCCGGGTCAAGCCTTCATCCGCCTGCCAATAGAGTTGAAACCAGCGCGGGCCCGCACTGGCGCGCGCCACCGTTTCCATGGCGATGGACGACAACGTGCTGAGCACCAGGCCGGCCCCCTGCGCCTCGGCCGCCACAGCGGTGGCCACCTCGCCATCGGGATGGAACAACCGCTGGTACGCCACCGGCCCGATCAGGATGGGGTGCTCAAACCGCCGCCCGAACAGCGTGACCTGCGTGTGCGCCGCGCGCAGATCAGCCAGCACCCGCACGCGCTGCGGTTGCGCCGCCCAGGCACTGCGATTGGCGCGGTGCGTCGCCTCATCACCGGCCGCGCCATCGAGGTAGGCCCAGACGGACGGGTCGAGCCGCTCACGCGCGAGTGGCTCGTAATCGGCCACCGCAGCGATCTCGGTGGGAATGCGGCTCAGGTAGGGCGTCATGTGCGGCGATGGCTGTGGCACACCGCAGGGTCAACGGTTGGTTTCCGGATCGCTGACGAAGCCCACCTTCTTGAGGCCAGCCGCGGTGGCATCGGCCAAGGTTTGCGCCACATACCGGTAGGCCACCGACTGATCGGCCCGCAGATGGATCTCGGGCTCGGGCTGCACCTGGCCCTGGGCCTTGAAGCGCTCGGCCGCCTCTTCGCGGCTGACGGGCTCGCCGTTCCAGAAGCGCTGGCCCTGCGCATCGATGGCGAACTCGATCTTGTTGGGCTGCGGCGGATTCACCTGGCTGGTGGCCTGCGGCAGCTCCAGCTTCACCGCATGCGTGAGCAGCGGCGCGGTGACGATGAAGATCACCAACAGCACCAGCATCACGTCGATCAACGGCACCATGTTGATGTCGGAGACAGGCGCGCTGGTGGTTTTGCGGTCAAAACTGGCGAAAGCCATGATGGGGCTCCTTGACGATTGGCTCAGGCGCGCAGGGCGCGCACTTCGGCTTGCGGCTTGGCGCCTTGGTTGCCGTTGTCGGCCAGCGGCGAGCCCATCGACAGGAAGGTGAGCAACTCGAACGCAAAGGCGTCAAGCTTGGCGTTGAGCACGCGGTTGCTGCGGGTGATGGCGTTGTAGCCCACCACGGCCGGGATGGCCACGGCCAGGCCGATGCCGGTCATGATGAGCGCTTCACCCACCGGGCCGGCCACCTTGTCGAGCGTGCCCGAGCCGCTCATGCCGATGGCCACCAGCGCGTGGTACACGCCCCACACGGTGCCAAACAAGCCCACGAAGGGCGCCGTGGCACCCACCGTGGCCAGCGTGGTGAGGCCGTTCTCCAGGCGGGTGGTCTCTTCGTCGAGCACCTTCTTGATGGTGCGGGTGACGAACTCCTGCGCGCTGCCCGCCTCCTGCAGCTTGGCCGCGCCGTACTTGGCGTGGTGGGCCTGGGCGTGCATGGCATGGGCGGTGAGGTGGCCGAAGGGATCCTTCACGCCGTGGGCGTTGATCTCGGCGCCCACTTCTTCCAGCGAACGCGCGTTCCAGAAGAAGTTGAGGAAGGCGTCGCTGCGGCGGCGCCGCACCATCTGCGTCAGGCCTTTGATGAGGATCAGCGCCCAGGAGAGCACCGACATGACGATCAGGATGAGCAGCAGCGTCTTGCCAACGGCATCGGCCTGGCCCAGGAAGTGCGCAAAGCCGAGTCCGGCTGCGGGGTCGACGGTCACGGGGTTCATGTGAGCTCCAATCAAACGATACGAGGCGGGGTTAACGGGTCACCGGTCCAGGTTGAATTCAAGCTGGAAGCTGGCGGAAAAGACGATGGGCACGCCGTTCTCGAGCAACGGTTTGACGAGTGAGCGTCGGGTGGCGTTGAGGGCTTCCTGGTCCAGGCGCGGGAAGCCGGACGACCGCAGCATCGTCACCTGGGTGGGCTTGCCCTTGGTGTCGAACACCGCGCGCACGGTGACCGTGCCCTGCTCGGCCAGGCGCTGCGAGGCCAGCGGGTAGTTCAGGTCGGGCTCACGAATCCAGTCGGTGCTGCTGAGCTGCACCACCCTCGGCG
>Ga0209066_10007747_pt1 | contig 10577 bp, 3 predicted proteins | sample All_14_2_FD_187198 | JGI IMG/M metagenome (GOLD analysis project Ga0209066, IMG submission 187198) | Freshwater microbial communities in response to fracking from Pennsylvania, USA - Allegheny Zone_MetaG_DW_15 (SPAdes) (version 2) ... | reverse complement strand
AAATCAATGTGTTCGATGCTGCTTTGCTGCAGGAATGCAATATTTACGCCGATAGTCAGCAACACTGGATCCAGCGTTTCCCCTGTCAGTTCCCCACAGGCTTCCTAAATTCGCAGGACCTCGTGACCATTCAACCCGGCAACCTGGACACACTGGCTAAAACATTCGATATTCAGATCGCCAACCCGCTCAACCGGACCATGGCTTATGAGTTTTCAGTCAGCGGAATTGCAATTACGGCGGTGGAAAACCTCATTCCGGAACATCATGTCACGCCTTTGTTTAACCCTGCCAGCGGCAAAATTCTGGCCCTGGCGGCTGATCAATCCAGTATTCCCAAAAACGCAACGCCGACCAATTTTCTCCGGGTTCATTATTCCAACCTGACCGCGAACAAAGTTTGTGTGTCGGAGATCACCGCAGTGGTGAACCATAAATACCAACAGAGCCTCGCCACCCTTGGCAATCCAAATTGTATTCCGGTCAACTATGTGAACACGGTGGAGCCCGGGAAGGCGCCATTTGCCGTTTTTGTACAGCCGAATCCGATGCGTACCAGCACAACCGTGTTTTTCGAAAATAAAAATGCCGAACCAATGTCCTTCAGGCTGACAGATCTGACCGGTCGCGAGTTGCGCTCCTACCATGAACTCCGCGGAGAATCCATTATTATCGAGCGCGGGGATCTACCGGAAGGCACTTACTTTTTCAGCCTGAACGGCAGCCGGGGAACGGTGAGCGGAAAAGTCGTGATGCAATAGGAGCCTGAACAATGAATCCGCTGCGCCCGGTTTCCTGGACTGCCAGCATAGAGGATCAACTACCCTGATATTTTGCTGTTTAATGCTTAAAACAGGCAATTAGGTAGATAAATGGCGTTTGTTTGAACAATTTAAGGGATTTTTGTCTTTGACAAGGATCCCTTTCTTTTTAAATTCAGATCTAAAAACAACTATATCATGCAAAAATCACTACACCGAAGTCTGATTTTCAGCCTTTCCTTCTTTGCAATTGGACTCTTGAATGCCCAATTGCCGGTACCATTCTGGTCCGAAAACTTCACCAACGGATTCCCTTCCGGTTGGACCACCACGGATGGTTCCGGGCAGAATGTGCTTTGGACCTGGTGTCCGGATCCAGCACTGGGCAACGGAAACCCTGGCTGCGCCCCCCTTTTTGATGATGCCCTCAATGGCCAGGTTGCCTTCAATTCCACCACTGCAAGCACCGGTTCCATGGTGATTGATTCCGATGAAGCCGGAAACCTGTCTGCCAATCACGTTTCCCGTCTGACCACCTCCGGGATCAACTGTACCGGCAAGGATCAGATCTTCATCACCTTCCAGACCCATATCGGGGTGTACACCGAAGGTGCAGAAGCAAATGCGATCCTGCGTGTAAGTACGGATGGTACCACCTGGACCAACTACACTGTTTTCCCGGGTCTTACCACCACTGAACGCTGGTCTGCCAATCCGGAAATCCCGATCATCGACATCTCTGCTACTGCGGCCAACCAGGCCAATGTGTTGCTACAGTGGCAATGGACCGGCAACTGGGAATATATGTGGAGCCTGGACGATATCGAGATCTACGACGAAAACCCGACTCCGCGCAGCGACCTGGCGATTGGTGCATTTTTCTATCCTGTTTCCAGCTTCGCAACCCCTGCTTCGCAGATCGCAACAGACACCTTTGGCTTTGAGCTCAACCTCAGCAACAATGGCCTGAATCCACAGACCAATATCGTGGCTACGGTGTATGTAAAAGAAGATGGTGGAGCCACCCTGCATAGCCAGACCCTAAACATTCCATCCCTGGCGCCAGGGGTTTCTGACAGTGGTTTTGTGTTCCCGATGCGCTATGCTCCTGAACTCAACTCAGGCGTATATATTATTGGATACTCGGTCACCGCCGATTCCGTGGACCAGCGTCCTTCGGACAACGAGGTTAGTTCCCCTTTTGTGGTCTCAAACGACGTCTTTGCCAAAGAAGATGGTCCGGAACAAGGCTACCGTCCAAGTGCCGGCGGGGAATGGGCTGTAGCGAACTATTTCCGTATGTCGGGGGGCAATTTCGAAGCATATAAGGCCACCACAGCCGAATTTGCCTTCTCTACCAACGATGATGAGATTGCCAACGAGGATGTAGAAGCGGCTGTTTATCTTTTTAAGATCAACAACGATGTGGCTGAAGATTTTTCAGACTTCGACGGCTCCTCTTTGTTAAGCCCGAGCACGGAGTGGCTGGGCATTGCCAGTTACGAAGCACCGGACACTTTGGCCGACTATGAACTGCAACAAGTTGAGATCAATGATCTGAACGCAGGGGTGCCTGGTGTGGCCCTTGAGCCTGGAGGTCGCTACCTCCTCGCCATCGAATATGCCAACAACAGCGCCTTTGTTTTCCATGCCTTCAACGATGATGTGTACTACTACTTCCCGTCCACTTTCATTTTCAATACAGACTGGAATATCAACGGATTTGGCGGCGACATCAATGCCTTGTTGCGGATGTACATTTCTCTGGTGAGCAGCACAGATGAAAAAGCGCTTCCGGAAAACACCCTGAGCATCTACCCGAACCCGGTTCGGGAAACACTGAGTCTTGGAATTGACTTCGCAGTGCCCACCGATGCAACGATCACGATTGCAGACATCCATGGTCGGGTGATCACTTTTGAAGACCGCTATGGGCTGACTCAGGAAACCCTTCAATACCCATTGCCACAGCTTGCTTCAGGCACCTATATTGCCCGTATTGCAACCGCAGATGGCACCCTCACGAAGAAGTTTATCGTTCAGAAATAACTTTGGGGATAAAATTTTAAGTCGCAAGGGGGCCCTGTTGGCTCCCTTGCGACTTTTTTATTCGACCATAACTGCTGCAAATCGCTACCTGATACCTGCTTCTTTCAGGATAGCCTTCGCCGCCCTTTCGGAAGCCCCGCCCCCACCCAGCAGCTTGCGCAGTTCGGCGTAGCCTGCCCGCATGGCTGCTGCTTTTTCCGGTTGTAAAATTTCGCTCAGCGCGGTCGTCAGGTGCTCCTTATTCAAGTCATTCTGGATCAACTCCCGAACCAATGGTCTATCCATGATCAAATTGACCAGCGAGATATATTTTACTTGAATCAATTGTCGGGCAATCCGGTAAGAGAGCCAGTTCCCGGTGTAACAAACCACCTGTGGAACATCCAGCAAGGCGGTTTCCAGCGTTGAGGTTCCCGATTTGATCAGCGCCGCTTTTGAATTCCGCAATATCTCATAGGTCTGCCCCTGTACCAGGCTAACCTTTGGATAGCCGGATAAAAAGGTTTGGTAATACGCTTTAGGCAAAGACGTAGCTCCAGCCACCACAAATTGATAGTCTGGAAATGCCTCCGTAATCTCCAGCATCCGGGGCAATATCCTGGAAACTTCCTGCTTTCGGCTGCCCGGGAGCAGCGCTATCTGGTTGGATAGTTCAGATCGTGTTTCTGGTCTGGCAGGTTCTTCCGCCTCTGCATTGATTTCATCCAACAGCGGGTGACCGACGAATTCAGCTTCAATGCCATACTTCCTGAAAAATTCCTGCTCAAAAGGGAGAATGACCAGTAGTTTATCTACGTCTCTGCGGATCGCATGTGCCCTCGAGGCGTGCCAGGCCCAGAGTTGCGGAGAAATGTAGTACACCACACGGATACCTTGCTCCTTGGCCCAGCGCGCAATGCGCAGATTAAAGCCCGGGTAGTCAATCAGGACCAATACATCTGGCTGAAACTCCAGGATATCCCGCTTACAAAAAGCGATATTCCGAAATATGGTACGCAGGTTTCTGGCAACCTCCACAAAGCCCATAAATGCCAGGTCGCGGTAATGTTTGACCAGAGTGGCTCCGGCCTCCTCCATGAGATCGCCTCCCCAGGCCCGGCAGGACAAATCTGGCTGTTGCGCATAAAGCGCTTTTAATAGGTTGGAACCGTGTAGGTCCCCGGACGCCTCTCCTGCAATAAGATACAATCGCATAAATCTGTAAAAAAATAAAAGCGGCAACCGCTTTACGCGGTTACCGCTATCATCAAAACACGCTTCATTATGCCAAAGGTAAGTTAATATTCTCCTTTTTGCAATGGTTTTTTAAAAAAAGTCGGCAGTCGCACCTAAGCACGACTGCCGACAAATAGGATACTTATTGGCATTTAAACCCCAATAGGCTCCGGAATAGTTTATTTTACTACCACCCATTGGGTTTGAGCAACGCCTTCGCTGCCTTGCAATACCACACGGTAGCTGCCGGAAGCAAGTTTGTTGGCGTCCAGAACCACACGGTGGTCGCCGGAAACGAGTTCGCCGAGCAGTTGTGACTGCACCAGAGCGCCCTCTGCGCTGTACACGCGGAGTTCGATGTTTTGAGCAGTTTCGAGACCAAAACGAACCTCAGCGTAATCGCGGGTTGGGTTTGGAACCATGCTGAAGGTGCTGAGCGAAAGCTCCTGAGTACCCACGGTAGTGGTTACATTCAGGTTGTCCACATAGACGTTGTTACCGTAGCCGCTATCTCCAACGAATCGGAAAATTACTTCAGCCTGGCCGTTGAGTGCGGTGATATCCACCTCATTTGGCTGCCATTGAGAAGCTGTAGGAACAAAATTGGCGGTATTTGCAGGCGCCGTTGCCAGCGCAGGATCTGACATAGAGAAGAGCGTGGTCCAGGTTTCGCCGCAGTCAACAGATGCTTCAACGTGCAGTTTGTCAATATAAGATGCATTGTATTGAGCGTGTGCACGGTCGAAAGTCATGGTGCTGGCGCCCGTAGCGGTGCTCAGGTCAACCTTTGGAGAATGCAGGTAAGCGATCTGACCGGCAGCCATATCGTAGTAGTTGCAACGGGCAGAACGGGAGCTTGCTGCACCAGCATTGGTGGCAAGTTTCCAGCCATTAGCGCCTACATTGATGGAAGACCAACCCACTGGAGGGAAGGCTGCACTTTGGAACGTGTTGGCGAAAGGCAATGGCTGTGCCGCACCGATGCTGGCAACTACTTTAATGATTGAGCTTGCACCCACCAGGTTGGTCTGAATGCCAAGGTTGGAGCTGATCACAGCAACCTCTACATTAACCGCACCACTGGCGTTGATCACGATGTCAGAAAGCACCACATCCAGGGAAGCACCGGGAGCGAGGTCGCCGGTCCAGTTCAGATCCGTCCAGGCGCCTGTGCCCTGACGGTAGCGCAACAGGGCGCTGGTCAGGTTTTGTGTGCCGGTATTGATCATTGTGAAAGACGGAGAGTAGCCGTCTGTACACGCAAATACATTTTCAGAAGGGATTGTGATCCCAACGCCAGCGATGGCTGGAGTAAGTGGCTCAGAGCGAACGGACTGGTAAACCTCTTTCGTGCCGTCGTTCTGCAACCAGGCAGCAACGCTCATTTCGTTCAGGTCATAAAAATTGGCAAGCTTCCAGGTAAAGTTATAGTTCTTGGTCTCGCCAGCAGCGAAATCAGTGGTAGCGGTACCGGTTGCGTTTGGCAACATTTTGCGCATGATCTGGAAAAACTCAGCTTCGCCATTTGTGCCGGGAGCCGAATCAAAAATGATCTCATCTTCAACCACCGCTACACGAAGACGCAGGTTGCCGGTCAGGGCAACGTCCGAGGTCACCGAAACATTGATATGCACGGAATCAAGGGTAGCATTCAAGGAGTGGTTGAGGGTCATGGTTACAGGCGTGAGTGTATTGTACGCGGCCTGAATCATTGCGGCTGTGTAGCCGGTCAACGGGAACACTTCCAGGGTACCATTCTGGCGACCATTCGGCACACCGGTTACCCCATAATATGTAACGCGTGGAGCAACGTCTGTTTGCGTCTGAACGTTCATCGGGTCGAAACCAGGCCAGTTGGTCTGGTACTTGATCGGCGTCAGGTATTGGATATTTGCGTCAACAGTTGCGTTAAATGTTGGATTTTGCGCTGCACAAGGCGGGCAAGAAGCATTGGTGAACTCCTCAATGAGTACACGACGCTGGTGCTGAGCAGAAACTGCAACCGCACACAGAAGTACGAAGACTAGGATGGATAACTTTTTCATCATGTTTAGCAATTAAATAGTTGGTGATAAATGCTCGCAAATGTAACCAACACATTAAGTCTCCCAATTTTTTTGGATAAAAATGTCTGCCATTGACATTCGATTGTGTCAAAAAGGAGTGTTTGCAAGTACCTGTTTGTAAATTAGCAGGTTTCGCAAGGGAATGAATTGAATATCTGGGTTCGGCCAATCATAAAAAGAACTCGTCTCCCGAATGAATGGCACATGACTACAAGGCTTATTTCCGGCGGCGTTCCGGATTTTTCGGAGCCAAGAAACCCTTCCATAACAAACAGCCCCGGCATCGTTTGAACGAGCCGGGGCTGCTTTTATATCCAAAATAAAGTAATATCTTACTTCGTCTGGATCATCTTCTTCGTTGCGCTATGCGTTGCGGTTTCCAGTTTGTAGTACAACAGTCCGGTGGTATTCAGGAGGGCACGCTCAAGCAGGACCGTATTCTCTCCCTTTGCAAACTGGCCTTTCTGCTGATACACCATTCGGCCCGCTTCATCGAACACCGACAAGGTTGCCTCCCCAGCTTCAGGAAGGTAGAACCCAATGCTGGTCTTGTTCACAAACGGATTCGGCTGGTTCTGGTACAACTCGAAGCCAAGGCCGCTGATGGTGATTCCCGCAGGGGAACCAAAGCGGAAGGCTACGCCCAGGCGACCGTTTTCGCCGTATGCTTCAGCCCGGGTGATCGCACCCGATACGCCCAGCATCTGGCTCAGTTTGCCTGACTGTGTTGCACGGAAACGAAGGGTGAACTCCTGTGCTCCGTCAATGGAGACGGTCACCTGATCGTCAAAGATCAACCCGAAATTGGAGGCGTTTACACGATCTGATTCAGTAACGCGCACCGTTTCTAATCCCTGGAGCGTCATGGTGAACTGGAAGCCTTTCAGGTACTCCGCAGCCTTAAAGTGTACCTCAAATTCTTCCCCGGCATTTACCTCGCGGTCGTTGATATCGAAGAGTGCCGTGCCAGTGGTCCGGTCTTCTGCCTGCATGGTAGCATTGGCCACCGCAGTGTAGTTCACATCTCCTACTTTAACGCCCATGAAGTCTTTGCCCATCTGATGCGTCATGGCATCTGCAATGGAAACCGTTTCCGGGAAGCCCGTTTGGAACGGATTGTTCGGATTCGGGAAGTTGAACGCGTAGTCCACAAACCGCCAGGATTTGTTGTTCGGCAGGGAGGTATAAATCCCCAGGATCAGCTTGCGCAGTTCCACGATGTCGAAGGTGGTTACAGAATTGGATTTGTTCGCATCTGCCGCAATGATCTTGAACGGAGAATCCAAGGGCTCTGTGCCCAGGATATGTTTGGAGATTAATACCAGGTCGTAGGTGGTTACCCCGTTGAGCGGGTTGTCGTCTTTCTCCGGTACGATCTCAAAGGTCGCATCCAGAGGAAGGTTGTTCATGACCTCGTATTTGCCCACATTATCTGAAAGATCGAAGTAGTTATACGGCGGGGTAAAGCTGCTGGTTCCGGTGATCTGAACCATGGCCTCCTCAATCCCTTCCGACATTTCTGTTTTCAGGGCGCCTGCCACATTGATATGATCACTCGGAGCACAGTTGCCCATATTGTCCTGAACAATGATATAGGTCTCGCAGTAATCAGCGTTGCCGGTTTGATCCACGGACCAAATTTCAACACACTGGGTGCCAAGATCTGCACAGGTGAAGGTCACACTGGTTTGCGGGAATCCACTGCCATCTACCGGGAAGCCTAAGCCGGTGCCACATTTACGGACCCCAAGTTTCAACTGATCCGGGGGCGTGCAGTTGTCTTCCATATACTGAAGGAAGTCGGATGCCCATAAAGTCACCATTCCGTTCGGCATGATGTTCACAGATAAGCCATTGATACACACCACAGTTGGTGGCTTGCAGTCCTCTACGGTAAAGGTGTACTCGTACTCTGAATTATTACCGCAACCGTCTGTAATGAACCACTTGATCTTGTGCGTACCGTGGGGCAATTCAGGGACCACAAAATTGTTCTGCTGCTGCTGGGTGTTCCAGCGCACACAAGCCGTCTTGTTGTTGCCCACTACGGTTTCCTGGATCGCAAAGCCGTATTTCTGGTTGGCTGGAACCGGGCGCTCGTCAAAAGTGCGCGGGGTGCCTCCACTGAAGTTTGGCGTATTCAGGTTATTGTATAATACGTTGTTCCAGCCGAGTCCGGCAAGTCCGGTATTCACGGAATTTATCACCGTTTCCATCGTGCCGTCGCCATCCAGATCCAGGAACAGTAGGTATTCGATGTTGATATTGGATCCGGAACAAGCGTCCGTTCCGGTGATGCAAAGATCAGTAGGTTCTTCACACAGGTCATGGGAACCAATGCCGCTGCTCCACCAGAACATTTCATTCAGCAACTGATTGTTATTTGGAGTGGTCCAGTTTTGGTTAGAACAATCCGGAATAACGTAAGTGCCGGTTGGAGGCTGATTATCAAGCACTTTGATGACTTGCTTGTACTTATAGCAATTGGCGTTCTTGTTGTAGAAGCTGCAGAAGTTCGTGGCCTGTGGATCCGTCGGGTTAATTTTCACCACAGTTGGCGCCCATGGGGCAATTGTGCCACAAGCCGATACGGTTGGACCGGGCAAATTGGCCGCTGCATTTGAAATCGGGTTTGGATTCGGGTTCGGAACTTCAATACAAGGCAGGTTTGGATCGTACGTACACCAGTTGATGATGGTCCAGGTCCGCTCGATCTTGAAACAAGCGTCCGGCACCACCGTAAATATCTGATCTTCATAGGATACGCCCAAGAGCTCGCAATCTTCCCCGAAGAAAGTAGGTTCCCCGTAAACTCCCGATCCGTCACAAACCGTGATGATCACATCATTCGGGAACTTCACAAAATAATCTTGTTCGTAGGTCACGATCACACGCTGGGTGCACTGGCTCGAGAAGCCGTGGCAGTCAAACACGCGGAAGGTGCGGGTGATGGTCCCTTTATTACAAACGGTGTCAAACAGCGCGTAGTTTGCTGTATGGGTCAAGCCACACTGGTCCTGGTACACTTTCGTGGTATCGAGACAACAGTTGTCTGCTGCCTGTGCCTTACCGTAAGCCCAAAGGCTTGGGTCAAAGTTTTCGCAGTTTACCGTCACCTGGGCAGGAGGAATGCAAGCCGGTTTCAGCTTGTCCTGTACTTCCACCTGGATCATACACTCGTTCTTAATGAGGGAACCATCTGGTCCCACGGCAATGCCGCCGTTGATATCCAGTTGATACACACTCAGAATAATAGTCTGAGTGGTTCCCACTTCGCAGCAGTAGAACTTGATCGAGTCCTGCTCGCTGATCGCCCGATCGTATTCGGTCGGGAAGCTCTGGGAAGTGGCATCACAAGGCAGGGTTCCGCGGTTGTTATTGAGGCCCTGAATGCAATCAGAATAGGGAGCCATCCGGCGGATGGTAAATTTCACATTATTGCAATGATCATAAGAACCGTCGTCAAACGTGGTTGCCTTGACCCAGGTCACCCCACCAAAAGCACAGTCATCCAGACCGGCAGGCAAGCCATTCGGGCCGGACGGGCCATAACAGTCGAACGGATCGTCTACGCCAATTGAAATGGTGGTGGTTTCATCACAGGCTGCTACCGGCGGCACATAGTCGCGGATGGTCAGGCGGAAGGTGCAGGAGCTGGAATTTCCACAGTCGTCCTTTGCAATATAAGTAACGGTTTGAGCGCCAATGGGCAGACAAGTCGAAAGGCCAAATACGCCCATCGTGTCGCGGTCCCACCAGTTGTTGCCCGGGAAATCCTGTAAGGAACCCGTGAGCGGGTACATGCCTGTTTGCGCTCCGGTAAATGGATCGAAGGTGGTCACCATCCCGCTGAGCTTATTGATGCGCGAGCACTCGTCTTCGATCAGGAGGTCTGGGAGGTCAATATTGCCGCAGCACTGGAATGGATTCACCGACACCGTCAGGTTGGCCGGGCATACCATCGTTGGACCTTGTTTGTCCTCCACTTTGATCACCTGACTTGGGAAGATCTTATTGCCGGTGCACCAGTCCACGATGGTCCAGTCACGGCGAATGATATAGGATCCGTCACATACACTGATCCTCACATCATGGAATTCCCAATTGATGTTACAGCCGCCTGTCTGGCCAAAAACATAAGGATATCCTTGCAAGCCTTGCGACTCGATCCAGTCAGGTGTTGGATAGGTAGAAGTACAATTAAAGGCCGGGGCAGCAAAACCATCGTAATTAGGCGCCAGGGTCACATCCGCCAAGCTTGGGCGGAGCAGGCCGATGGTCTGTTCGCAGGTGGAACTGTTGCCGCTGGCATCCACAGCCGTCCATTTGCGGGTAATGATTTTGGTCAGCCCGGAAGCACAATTCTGTGCGACCTCTGAGTCGATATAAGTCAGCGTGAAATTCTGGCAATCAGTTACTGTTGGCAAAGCTGCCAGGATCCCCAGGGTATTGAACAGATAGTCCGGGCTCAGCGTTGGGGTATTAC
>Ga0209066_10007746_pt1 | contig 10580 bp, 8 predicted proteins | sample All_14_2_FD_187198 | JGI IMG/M metagenome (GOLD analysis project Ga0209066, IMG submission 187198) | Freshwater microbial communities in response to fracking from Pennsylvania, USA - Allegheny Zone_MetaG_DW_15 (SPAdes) (version 2) ... | reverse complement strand
GCGGTCGGCCGCGCGACGGATGGACTTCATCCGCTTCACCGGGGAGTGGGCGATCTACTACACGCTCATCGCGCTCGGCGGCGCGGTACTTCTCGTGCTGACCGGGTTCGTGCTCACCCCCATCGCACCCGATCTGGTCGAGCAGGTGATCGCCTGGGTTCTCCCGTCGGGGGCTGCAGCAGCGGTGGTGGTCGCGGCCTGGCTGGTGGAGGCGAAGAAGGGCATCATCGAGAACCTCGCGCCGGTTCTGACCGCCATCTTCACCCCGCTGTTCGCAGTGATGCTGGTGGTCTCGACCATCGGCTATCTCTTCGCCGGAATCGGGCGCGACTTCGATCGTGACCTTCTCACCGTCTTCGACCTGTTGATGCTGGTCGTGCTCGGTCTCGTGGTGTTCGGCATCTCCGCACGGGATTCGGCAAGGCGCGCGGGCGCGATGGATGTCATCCGGCTGGTCGCCGTCGTTGCCGCCATCGTTCTCGACGTGCTCGTACTGGTCTCGATGCTCACCCGAGTGGGCGAGTTCGGGTTCACGCCGAACCGGGTCGCGGCACTGGGGCTCAATGTCGTACTGCTGGTGAACCTTCTGGGCACCACCTGGCAGAGCGTTCGGCTGCTCAGCGGGCACGCGGGCCCCGTGCGGCTCGAACGGTGGCAGACCGGCTACCTGCCGGTGTTCGCCGCCTGGGTCGTGGTGGTCATCGTGCTGGTGCCGCCGCTGTTCGGCTTCGAGTAACGACCCGGCGCGGCGCGGGTCTCATCGGCCCGGCCCTTGCCGGGATTGGGCTGCGTTAGCGTTGATAGGAGATCCCCATCGGAAAGGTCGTGAGCGTGCCCGTAGCAGCCATCGTCGGAGCAGGACCCGGAATGGGCTTGGCCATCGCGCGACAATTCGCCGGCAACGGATTCTCGATCGCACTGCTCTCCCGCACGGTGAGCTCGTTGGAGGGCCTCGTCGCCACGCTCGCCGCCGAGGGATACCGCGCGGAGGCATTCACGGCCGATGTTCTGGATCGCCCATCGATCGTCGCCGCCCTGACCAGAGTGGAGGAGCGGCTCGGCCCGATCGATCTGCTCGAGTACTCCCCCTCTAGTGCCGGCAGCCGCGTGCCGCCGACGGAGGTCACGGTCGAGAACGCGCAGGAACAGCTCGAGTTCTACGTGTACGGCGCGATCACCGCAGTTCAGCACGTGCTGCCCACGATGCTGGAGCGCGGCAACGGCACGATCATCGTCACCACTGGAGCATCCTCGGTGTACCCGAACGCCACTTTCGGCAATGTCGCGCTCGCCGCAGCCGCCCTTCGCAACTGGGCGCTGAGCCTGCACGCCGCAGTCGGCGAGCACGGGGTGCAGGTCGGGCACGTCGCGATCAATGCCTGGCTCGGTCATCAGCCGGGGGCCGAGGCCGAACTCGTCGCTCCGCTCTACTGGAAGCTGCATACCGAGCGGGACATCGCCGAGCTGGTGTTCGCGCCGGCTGGCTGACCAGAGCCTCGTGCCTGCGGCGGGTCATCCGTCACTCGCCAAAGGAGTCGGGGCTACTCTCCCGAGTGGAGCAAGCGATCACCGCGGACGATGAGTATCGGGCAGTGGGCGTGCGCGGCGCACGCCGCACTCACCGAACCGAGAAGAAGTCCGGCGAAGCCTCCATGACCCCTGCTGCCGACGATCAGCAGGTCCGCCTTCTCGCTCTCCTCGATCAGACGCCGGGCGGCAGTGCCCTCCACCGTCGTCTGAGCGAACCAGGAAGGAGGAGTCTCGCCGAACACCGCTTGTACTGCGTCCTGGAGTATCTCCTTGGCATCGTTCTCCGGCGACCAGTCCGGTGGGAAGTACCCGATGGCGGAAGCCGGGAACTCCCAGACGGAGACTGCCTCGACGCCGCCGCCGAGGGTTTGCGCCAGGACCCTGGCCTGGCGCAGTGCCGCCAGCGACTCCGGCGAGCCGTCGACCCCGACCACGATATGAGGTCGGAGCCCAGCACTTGCGCGGGCGGGGAGTGATTCGGTCATGGGGATACCTCCTGCAGTCGTGGTTCGACGCTGCCGATGTAGAGCGGAGCGTCCGGGGTGATTACGAGGAGTTCGACGCCGCCGAGATGCCGCAGCGGCACGAGCTCCCATGCGCCGCGACCAATTGTCTCGAGCGCGCGGCGAAGGAAGATAGCGGCCATCTCCGTGGTCACGGTGTACTCGTGGCCCCCGAAGACGACGGTCACGCAGTCGCCCGATCCACTCAGCCTGCGCCCTTCATCGCCGGGACTTCTCATGGCACCAGCGTTCTGCGGGGTGAGCGATCACACCAGGGCACAAGGTCCCGTGGACGCCGGGTCCGGTCCCGCTACCCGAGACTTGTCCCCACGCGGCGGACCATCGGACCTCAGTCCTTTGCGGCCCGCATCGGGTCTGACTGGTCGAGTTGGGCCAGGCCCTCATAGAGCAGGTGTTCAGGCAGCACGGAGAACATCTCCCGCTTGAGATAGTTGGTCACGATCATGCGCGACGAGCGCAGTAGCGAGTCCGGTTTCTCGGCGAGCTGACGGGCGAGTTCCCACGCTCGATCGAGCACCTTGTCCTTGGGCAGCACCTCGTTGACCAGGCCGTACTCCTTGGCCTCCTGCGCCGTCAGGCGCTGGCCGGTGAAGTGCAGGTAGCGGGCCCGGTTGATGCCCATCAGCAGGCCGAGAATGATGTTCATACCGTCGCCGGGGGCGAGGTTGCCGTGCTTGACATGGGCGGCGTCTTCGAAGACCGCGTCCTCCGAAGCGAGAACGATGTCGCACAGCAGCGGGATCTCCATGTGCCGATAAGCGGGGCCGTTGATTGCGGCGATCATCGGGACATCCACATCGAGTTCGTACATCAGCATCTGCTTCGCCTCGCGCATGATGGTGAACCAGTGCATCGGGTCGAGACTGTTGCCGACCGAGCGAGTGACCGGAGTCGCCTCAGGGCCGCTGAAGTTCTCGCCCGTCCCGGTCAGAATCACGATGCGGTTGTCGGGGTCCTCCCCCACTGCGCGCCACAGGTAGGGCAGTTCGGAGTGCGGCTTCATTCCCCACACCCACTCGCCGCCATCGGTCCCCAGTCGGACCTCGAGGATGCCGTTGTCGCGCCTCAAGGTCGCACACTCGAAATCGTCCTTGTAGTCCTCGAATGCGCGTCGCATCTCCGCCTCGACCTCCATGTCGTTTCTGGCCGGTGCATCCATCGCCGCCAGGTCCACTCGGACGCTAGCCGTACCGCTGGCCCCCGACACCTTTGTCCGGATAGTGGGACAGCAGAATCCCCGTTTGTGGTCGTACTCGGGTATTTTGGGCTTGCCAGCGCAGCAAGGAGGCTTCGACATGGCCGACAACGAGATCCAGGTACTGGGCAAGGCGATCGAGCTGATGAGTGCGCTCGCCGCCGAACGGCCGCTTTCCGCTGCAGAGCTGTCGGCAACCCTCAATCAGCCGCGCAGCACCGTCTACCGCATCTTGGGCACGCTCGTCGATCGTGGCTGGGTCGAGGAGTCATCACGTGGGCGCTACCGGGTCGGTGCGCAAATGCTCGCTACCGGGCGCAGCGCCCTGGATCAGTCGGCCATCCGACGCGAAGCGATCCCCGTGATGAAGTACCTGTCGGAGAAGTTCAACCAGACGATCTTCTTGTTCGTGGCGAGCGGCGATCGCGCTGTCTGCCTTGAGACCATCGAGGGCAATGCCTATGACCCGACGTGGCTTCGCCCGGGCGGCTGGCTGCGCTACGAAGATGGCGCATCTCCACGCGTCCTTCTCGCGAACGATTCGGGCGGCGCCCGGCAGGCCTGGGAGGGGCGGGTCGCGACCGACCGTCTGAGCGGAGCTCAGACCGAACACCTCAAAGCGTTCAAGGTGCGCCTCGCAACGATCAAGAATCGCGGTTACGAGGTCTACAACGGCAGCGACCGCGGCTACAACGCGGACACCTCTGTCGCTGCGCCGATCTTCGACAAAGCCGGGCGCTGCATAGCCTCGATCTCGGTCGGTGGTCGCAAGGATGCCATCACCGAGTTCAGCGAGCAGGCCTACCTGCGAAGCGTCGTCGCTTCGGCCGCTGAGACAGTGAGGGTCGCCTAGCCTCGGCGATCAGCTGCCAGTCGGTCGCGCATGTCACGAACTGCGAGTCCGAGCGGGTAGCGCTGGGTCACTCCCAGCACGGTGAATGCCTCCTCGGTTTCCATGACCGGCATTCGCATCTCCGGAATCAGATCGCCGGCCACCTCGATGCTGAGGTCAGCATTTCCGGTCTCGCTGCCGATGATCTCGACCATCTGTGCGACGGTCAGCAGGTCCCGAGTGGGAGAGTTGAGGGCTGAGTAGGGAGGGAGCGAATCGGCAAGGAGAAGGTCGGCGCAGGCGCGGATCGCCTCCCCGATGTCCGGTGCGTACATCGGCTGAAGCCTGCCTCGGGCACCGAAAGGCGCGGTCAGCACTGCTGGTTTACCCTCGATCGCGTCGACGATGAACTGGGCGAACATTCCGGGCACTCCAGTTCGCCGATCGAGACCGTAGACGAAGGTCGGGCGGATGCTGACGAAGCGGGTCGAACCGAGCGTCGAGTAGTACTCGGCCAGGCCCTCCCCCAACAGCTTGGTCTGCGCATACAGCGACGCGGGAGCGAAGGGGCCGCGTGAGCCGACCGGCTTGTCGCCGGGCAAGTCTGGGTGGTTCTCCGGCAGCCCATACACGCCTGAGGTGGAGGTGTAGATCACCCCGACCGCACCCGCCTCGAGAGCCGCACGGAACAGCAGATCGGTAGCTGACACGTTGGCGGCGAGCATTCCCTCGGCGCTCGGCTGGTCCTGCGACGATTCGCCGAATCTGGACTGTTGGGCCGACAGGGTCATGGCCGCGACGTGCACCAGCACATCGCACCCGGCGAGATCCGCCGGGAGTATCTCGTTCAGCTCCTTCAGGATGAACGGAGCGGATGACGCAGCTTCGGGAGGCGGGCCGACCCGATCCGACCGAACAACCTCCCAGCCATCGGCCTCCAATGCGTTGGCAGTCGCCCGCCCGATCAAGCCTGATGCACCAGTGATGAATGCGGTGGGAATTGGTCAACCTCCTCCGTCAGGACGGACCCGTGGATGCCGATGTCGCATCCACGGGTCCTAGGGAACTCCCGGTCCCTACTTCTTCACTTTGGGCTGGAAGACGTCTACTGCCGGATACTGTCCACCATCGAGCGGGGAGACCTGCACCACAGCGAAGGCGTTGTCGGGGAGCGTCGGGAAGGCCGATTTATCGGTGTAGTCCAGCGCGGCCTTGCCATAGGTCACGAAAGCACCGGCTGGCCACTTGATATCCCTGATCGCCTTGATCATCTTGGCCGGGTCGGTGGACTTAGCGTGCTCAGCGGCCGCTGCGAACATCATCAGGCCGTCGTATGCGATGCCAGGAGCCGAGGTGCTCGTCACCGGCCCAGCGTCGGCCATTCCTGAGTAGAACGCCTTGAACTCCTCGGTCTGATCCTTCGCGGGGTGCTTGAGCATGTCGTCCCACATCAATACGTGCAGGTTCTTGACCGCCTCGGCAGGGGCGTTCGCGGCGGGCCCACCAGCTGAGCCGGCCATCGAGATGTCACCGAACATCGGGATGTCGGTGCCCCCCGCGACGGAGAGGCGTGAGGCGACGAGTCGGTTGCACGGCGCGCCGAGGCAGTTGGCGTAGATCGCGTCTGGCTTGCCCTCGCTCGCACGCTGGTAAGCGACAGAGAGGTCGAGGTCGGCAGGGTTGTAACGGAAGATGTCGACCGTGATGTCGCTGTCCGCGTACTTGGTTTTGATGGCGCTGACGGCGGATTCGCCTGCAGCATCCTCAGGAGCGAGCACGGCGATGTTGTCGTACTTCTTGAACTCCATGTAGGTGCGACCCATCTCGACCTGGCGCAGGAACGGCGCACTGATGCCGACGTTGAACGGGTAGGTTTTCGGATCATCGAGCAGCGGAGACGAGGAGCTCGTGTACGACGCGATGCCGGCACGGGTAGCGGCCGGCACCAGCGCCAGCGCGTCGTTGCTGCCGAGACCCGCCCGAACCAAGTCCGGCTTGTCACCGCTGGAGAGGCGCTTCTGGAGTTCGGTAACTGCCTGGGTCGGGTCACTCTTCGAGTCGAGAGTCTCCATGACCACCTTGCGGCCGAGGATTCCGCCCTCGTCATTGATGCGATCGACTGCAGTGTTCAGCGCGATCACCTCCTGGGCGCTGATCGAGGCGAGCGCCCCGGTGATTCCGCCGATGTAGACGAACTCGAAGGGGTTCTCGTCTGAGGCTGTCGGGGCAGCGGTCGGGGTGGGAGAACTACAGGCGGTGAGGGCGAGCGCGAGCAGCGCGACCACCGGGATTGCTGTTGACTTCATCGTCAAATCCTCTGGTTGTGGTTATGGTGCCGACCGCCAATAGGGAGCAGCCGCACTGGGCATGGTAATTCGGCTGTGGCCACCCGCTCCGGGAGCCCCACTTTTTAGCACGATGTGAGACAAAAGGCGGCCACCGAGCGGCTCTCGGCGCCGGCCGACATAGATTGCGGCTACCGTTTTACCGACACTCATCGATGAAGATGCGAGGCGCCATGAGCGAGCTCTTGAAGGACAAAGTTGTCGTGATCACGGGGGCCGGCCAGGGCCTCGGTCGCGCCTATGCGCTCCACGCGGCCAACGCTGGAGCGAGCGTGGTGGTCAACGATCTCAATGGCGAAACCTCACAGGCGACAGCCGATGCGATCCGTCACGCCGGAGGCTCCGCGATCTCGTGCCCAGGGGAGGTCAATGCACAGGGATTCGGCGACCACCTCATGACCCAGGCCATCGAGTCATTCGGTCGCCTCGACGGGGTGGTCCCCAACGCGGGAGTGCTCAACGCCGCTTCGCTCTTTGACGAAACCAGTGAGCACGCTCGGAAGACGGTCGAGACGAATCTCATGGGCACGATCGAGGTCGGGCTCGCCGGCGCGCGTGCACTGCGAGCCGGCGGAGGCGGCGCGATCGTGCTGATCACCTCGGGTTCCAGGTTCGGACTCTTGGAGAGCACGACCTACGGCGCGACCAAGAACGCTGTCGCTTCACTCTGCTGGGGCTGGGCGCTCGAGGCCGCGCCATTCGGCATCCGCGTGAACGCGGTCTCCCCCATGGCTCAGACCCCGATGACCATCGGCAACGTGATCCAGACGACGCTGCTCCCCGAGGAGATTGCGCCGGCCGTCACCTACTTCCTCTCAGATCTCTCAGTGGATGTCACTGGCCAGATCATGCGGATCTACGAGTCCGGCATCGGCCTCTATCCCGAAGCGCGCCTCGTGCCGCACGAGGTTCCTGGTCGGAACTGGACGACTGAACGGGTTGCCGAGGCCATGTCGACGAGTCTCGCGAAGGACCTGGCGCCCGTCGGTCGCAGCGGGGAGCTGGGATCGCCCGCAGGGCAGGCCAGGTGACCCCGTACTGTTGCGGGGCGCCCCACCCGTGCTCCCCCAAACGCCGCTGGACGCGGCGCACGGGGCCCCTCGCCGGGCAGGTCCGCTGACTCCTCACGACAACGAGAAAAGGACCGCCCATTCGGGCGGTCCTTTTCTCGTTCTGTTGCGGGGACAGGATTTGAACCTGCGACCTCTGGGTTATGAGCCCAGCGAGCTACCGAGCTGCTCCACCCCGCGGCACAAGAATCGAGTCTAGCACGGGGTGGAGCAGGCGGTGTTCGGTGGTCAGTTCTCCAGGGCGAAGAGGGCGTTCAGCGCGGTGACCAGCTTCTTGTCGGCATCCGCATAGGCACTGAGGTCGCCGGACTTGAGGGCGTCAGCTCGCTCGGTGAGTGCAGTCTGCACGTCAGCGATCGCCGCCTTGAGGTCGCCGTCGGTGCCCGGTGTCACGGGAGCGACCGGGATGGTCGGGTCCACCGGAGTGGTGGGGTCGGTCGGGGTCACGACCTCGCCGTCACCCGCTTCGGCACCCGAGTCGCCTCCGAAAAGCTCATCGAGGGCGGCATCCAGTGTGTCCTCGAATGCGATCTTGTCACCGAACGAGACCAGGATCTTGCGGAGGATCGGGTAGCTGGTCTCGGCAGTGGACTGCACGTAGACCGGCTGCACGTAGAGCAGGCCTCCGCCGACGGGCACCGTCAGCAGGTTGCCCTTCTTGACAGTGGTATCGCCACGGGTGAGCAGGCTGAGTTGGTTCGCCACCTCGGTGTCGGTGTCGAAGCTGGTCTGCACCTGGCCGGGGCCGGGCACGGTGTCCTGCTTCGGCAGCGTCAACAGGGTGAGCTTGCCGTAGCTATCAGCCTTCTCGCCCTTCACCGCACCGGCATCCGCATTCGCCGCGAGATAGCCGGTGAGGATGTTGCGGGTGCCCTCACCTGTCGACTTCGGAATGTAGGTCGAGTAAAGGGTGAAGGCCGGATCGGTCGCACCAGGCAACTTCATCGTGAGGTAGTACGGCGGCTGCGCTTTCGCGTTTGCCGCGCTCGATACCGGATCGTTCGGCGTGATCCACGCGTCGGTCGCCGAGTAGAAGGTGTTCGCGTTGGTCACGTGATAGGTGCTGAGGATCTCCCGCTGCGCCTTGAAGAGATCCGCCGGGTAGCGCACGTGGCTGATCAGGTCAGCACTCATGTCGCTGATCGACTTGAGGGTGGAGGGGAAGATCTTCTGCCAGGTCTTCAGGACAGTGTCGTCCTCGTCCCAGGCGTAGAGCGTCACCTCGCCGCTGTACGCGTCGACAGTCGCCTTCACCGAGTTGCGGATGTAGTTGATGTTGTCGAGCGGGAGTTGCGGCTCTGGCGTGTACGTGTCAGAGATTGCACTGGAGAGCGCCTTGCTCTCCGAGTACGGGTACTTGTCGCTTGTCGTGTAGCCATCGACGATCCAGAGGATCTTGCCGTCAACCACCGCAGGATACGGATCGCTGTCGAGCGTCAGATACGGCGCGGCCTTCTCGATCCGGTCCTTCGGGTCGCGGGTGTAGAGCACCTGTGACTCGTCGTTCACCGAGTCGGAGAGCAGCAGGTCGGTGGACTGGAACTTGATGGCGTACGCCACCTTGGTGAGCAGGTTGTCGAGGACCGGCCCGCCGTCGCCGGCGAAAGTGGTGTTGGCGTCCTCATTGCTGTCGTCGCCACCGGCCGGGTAGTCCAGCTCGATGGCCGGTCCGTCCTTCGGCCCACCGACGATCGAGTACAGCGGCGAGTCCTCACCGAAGTAGACCCTCGGCTCGAACTCACCGAGCGCGCCCGAGCTGGGGATGCCCGACTCGAGGAACACGGGGAGGCCGTCGCTGGAGCGCTGGTTTCCGTAGGCAGCCACCACCCCATAGCCATGGGTGTAGACGAGTGTGTCGTTGTACCAGCTTTGCGAGGCCCCGGTGTTGGCCTGGTTCAACTCGCGCACCGCGATCACGGTGTCCTGGGTCTTGCCGTCGATCGTGTACCGGTCGACGTCGAGGTGGTCGTTGAACTGGTAGTACTGCTTGATCTGCTCGAGCTGGGCGAAGGAGTCGGAAACCAGCGCGGGGTCGATGATGCGGATGTTGGCGGTGGTCTCCGCGTCGTTGCGCAGGGCGCCCTGCTCGGCATCGGTGGTCGCCGAATACGACTCCTCGTCCACCTCCGACACGCCGAAGGCGGTGCGGGTGGCCTCGATGTTCCGCTCGATGTACGGCTGCTCGAGCGTACGAGCGCTCGGTGTGACCGTGAACTGCTGGACGATCCACGGGTAGACGGTGCCGACCAGCAGACCACTGACCAGGAGCAGGGCGGTACCGACGATGGGCAGGCGCCAGCGGCCGATCACGGCGGTAATGATGAAGAGCACCGCGACGACTGCAGCGATCCCGGCGAGGATCGCCCGACCGGGAATCACGGCGTTCACGTCGGCATAGGAGGCACCGACGAAGAGCTGGCTGCTGGTGTTGGTGCTCAGCGTGGCGTACTGGTCGAGCCAGATGCTGACCGCCTGGATGGCGAGGTAGATCGCACCGATGATGGCCAACTGGATGCGTGCGGTCTTGGAAATGCGCAGCTCACGGCCACTGAACCTGAGGGCTCCATAGAGGTAACTGGTCGCCAGCGCGGCAATGGCCGAGATGAGGACGACGGCTGACGCGAAGGCAGCCACCGACTGGAAGAACGGGAGGGAGAACATGTAGAACGACGTGTCGAGGCCGAACTGCGGGTCCTCGACGCCGGAGGGAACCCCGTTGATCCAGAGCAGGGCGCTCTGCCAGTGCGAGGCGGCGGCGACTCCGGCGAAGATGCCGAGCACGGCGGGGATGCCCCAGGTCGCCAGTCGCCGCAGCGGCTCGATCACCTGCTGGTATCGGTCGAGCTGAGCGTTCAGCTTCGCGTAGACCGGGCGGAACCTGAAGGCGACGTCGATGCTGATCCACACCGGCACGGCCATGCCGATGAAACCGACCCCGAACATGGCGGCACTGGCCCACCACTGGGTGGTCAGCACCTCGAGGTACCCGAGCTGGCCGAACCACAGCCAGTCGGTGTAGAGGCTGGCGAAGATGAAGAACAGCACGACCAGCACCGCGAGAACCGCGATAGTGACGAGAAGTAC
>Ga0209066_10007745_pt1 | contig 10580 bp, 6 predicted proteins | sample All_14_2_FD_187198 | JGI IMG/M metagenome (GOLD analysis project Ga0209066, IMG submission 187198) | Freshwater microbial communities in response to fracking from Pennsylvania, USA - Allegheny Zone_MetaG_DW_15 (SPAdes) (version 2) ... | reverse complement strand
CGGGGCGGTTCCGAAGGTGATCGCGGACGGACCGGCCGCCCGCGATGCGACGGCCCGGGCGCCCGCGTCGTCGGCGGACGTGACGAGCAGTTCCGACGCCCCGGAGGCGACGCGCACGAAGGCGTCCTCGACGGCCGACTCGGAGCCGTAGTGGTCGAGGTGGTCGGTATCGAGATTGGTGACGAGGACAGCGGCCGGCTCGTAGAGCTCGAACGAGCCGTCGGACTCGTCGGCCTCGATGACCCACCACTCCCCGGCGCCGGTTCCCGAACTGCGGCCGTAGCCGGCGATGACGCCGCCGTTGACGAAGTTCGGGTCGGCGCCGAGCTCGCGCAGCGCCGTCACGACCATGCCGGTCGTCGTGGTCTTGCCGTGCGCGCCCGCGACGGCGATGAGGCGGGTGCCGCGCACGAGGAAGGCGAGAGCGTGCGCGCGGTGGAGCACCGGGATGCCGCGCCGCAGCGCCTCCTGATACTCCGGGTTGTCGGCCCAGAGCGCGCCGGTGACGACGAGGGCGTCGACATCGGGCGCGACATGGGCGGCATCGTGACCGACCCAGACCTCGGCGCCGGCCTCCCGCAGCTCGCGCACCGCGGCGCTGTCGCTGCGGTCGGATCCGGTGACGCGGTGCCCGGCCTCGAGGAAGAGCCGGGCGATGCCGCTCATCCCCGACCCGCCGATGCCGACGAAGTGGAGGGTGCCCAGGGTCGCCGGCAGCTCCAGGTCGAGGTCGGGCTTGATCATCGGATCAACGTTACCGGCGGCCCGCGGCGCGCGCTTCGACGCCCCGTGCCTCGACGATGAGGTCCACCATGCGGTCGGCGCCGTCGCGCACTCCGACCGACGCGATCCGGGCGGCCATGTCGGCGATGCGGGCGCGGTCCGCGAGCAGGACGGGCAGCTCCCGGGCGACGTACTCCGGGGTGAACGCGTCGTCGGCGACCAGCAGCGCGCCGCCGGCCTCCACGGCCCCGCGCGCGTTGAGCCGCTGCTCGCCGTTCCCGACCGCGTAGGGCACGAAGACGGCCGGGATGCCGATCGCCGCGAGTTCGCTCACGGTCGCGGCACCGGCCCGCGACACCGCGAGATCGGCGACGGCGAGGGCGAGATCCATCCGGTCGCAGTATTCGAGGAGGTGGTACCCGGTGAGCCCGGGGTCCGCGACCGGCGTGTGGCTGCCGGTGACGTGCAGCACCTGCCAGCCGCTGCCGAGCACCGCGGAGATCGACGCCGAGACGCTCAGGTTGAGCCGTCGGGCGCCGAGCGAACCGCCGGTGACCAGGAGCACGGGCTTCACCGGGTCGAGGCCGAAGAGCCGCAGTCCCTCGAGGCGGGCGGCCGGGCGGTCGAGCCGCTCGATCTCGGCCCGCAGCGGGAGGCCGACGAGGCGCGAGCGCCGCAGCGGGGTGCCCGGGAACGTCACTCCGACGAACCGGGTCCAGCGGGCGGCCAGCCGGTTCGCGATCCCGGGGCGCGCGTTCTGCTCGTGCACCGCGATCGGCAGCCCCTCCTTGCGCGCCGCGGCGTAGGCGGGCGCCGACGCGTAGCCGCCGAATCCGATCACGACGTCGACCCCGCGGTCGCGGAGGATCCCGCGGGTCCGATCGACCGAGGCGCGCCAGCGACCCGGAAAACGGAGGGCGTCGGCGTTCGGTCGCCGCGGGAACGGCAGACGCGGCACGGTGACCAGTTCGTATCCGCGCTCGGGGACGAGCCGCGCCTCGAGTCCCTCCGCGGTGCCGAGGACGAGGATCCGCGCATCCGGCTCGCGCTCGCGCAACCGGTCGGCGGTCGCGAGCAGCGGGTTCACGTGACCGGCGGTGCCCCCGCCGGCGAACAGGTAGGTGGTCACGTGACGATTCTCGCCGACCGCGCGAGCGGGACGTCGTCGGCCAGCGTGTGCGGGCGGTGGCGCGCGAACGAGAGCACGACGCCGATCGCCGCCATCGTGGTGAGCAGCGCCGAGCCTCCCGCCGACACCAGCGGCAGCGGCACGCCGAGCACGGGCAGCAGGCCGATCACGACGGCGATGTTGACGAACGCCTGGCCGATGATCCAGGTCATCACCGCGGCCGTCGCGATCTTCGCGAACGGGTCGTGCGACATCCGGATGATGCGCACGAAGCAGATCGCCAGGAGCACGAACAGGGCGAGCACGAGCAGGCAGCCGAGCAGCCCGAGCTCCTCGCCGATGATCGCGAAGATGAAGTCGTTGTCGGCTTCCGGGATCCACGACCACTTGCCGGCCGAGTTGCCCAGTCCGACGCCGAGCACGCCCCCGTGGGCGAGCGCCTCCCAGCCGTGCACCGTCTGCCAGCACTCGTTGCCGAGCAGGTTCGGGTCGGTGCAGCCGGAGAGCCACGCGTCGATGCGGTCGCGGCGAGAGAGGCTCAGGGTCGCGAATGCCACGGCGGCCAGGGCGATCGCGGCGACGGCCACCCCCAGGTGCCGCAGGCGCACGCCCGCGAAGAACAGCGTGCCGAGGGTGAGGATGACGATGATCGACGCCGAACCGAGGTCGTTCCCGGCGAGGACGAGAACGAGGGCGATCCCGACGATCGGGCCGATCGGGACCAGCACGTGGCGCCACTCCTCGAGCAGGTGCGCCTTCTTCACGAGGATCCAGGGCAGCCAGAGGACGAGCGAGAGCTTGATCAGCTCCGACGGCTGGGCCGTGAACGCGCCGAAGTCGAGCCAGCCGCGGTTGCCACCGGTCTCGTACCCGAGCGGCGTGAACACCAGGAGCTGCAGGACGACGCCGATCACGACGGCGACTCCGGCCCAGCGCTTCCAGAACGAGATCGGCGCGCGCGCGGCGAGCAGCATCGCCGGGAGCCCGATGACCGCGAACAGTCCCTGGCGCGAGGCGCGGGCGAAGAAGTTGCCGTCGTCGATGCGGGACTCGATCGCCGACGAGGACAGCACCATCACGAGCCCGAACACCAGCAGGAACAGCGTCGTGCCGAGCAGCAGGAAGAACTCGGGCGTCTCGGCGCCGAACAGTCTGCGCACCGCGACGATCGCGCGCGGGACCTGCTTGTCGTCGGACGATTCAGCCGGCGGGCGGGGGGGCGTCGCCGGACGAGACGTCGCCGGGCGCGTCCGGTCGGGGCGCGTCGGGCCCGGGCGCTGCACTCTCGCCATCCGGCCCTCCCGTGAGCTCCCGCACCGCGTCGGCGAACCGGCGTCCGCGGTCCGCGTAGTCGATGAACTGGTCCATCGACGCCGCCGCCGGAGCGAGCAGCACCACGTCGCCCGGCTGAGCGAGTGACGCCGCGGCGCGTACGGCGGCCAGCATCACTTCAGTCTCAGCCTCGTGGACCTCCACGAGAGGGACGCCGGGCGCGTGTCGCGCGAACGCCTCACGCAGTGCCGCGCGATCCTTCCCGACCAGGATCGCACCGCGAAGGCGCCCGCCGTGCCTCTTCACGAGCGGCGCGGGATCGACTCCCTTGAGCAACCCGCCCGCGATCCAGACGACCGATTCGAAAGCCGCGAGGGCCGCGTGCGCCGCGTGCGCATTCGTCGCCTTCGAGTCGTCGACGAAGGTCACGCCGCCGTGCGACGCGACCACCTGGGTGCGGTGGGAATCGAGCGCGAACGAGCGGACGGCATCCCGGATCGCCCCGGGCGCGACGTCGGCGGCCCGGGCGAGTGCGGCCGCCGCGAGGGTGTTCGCGATGCCGTGCGGGGTGCCCAGGCCCGAGGCCCGCAGGTCGTCGAGGGTGCACAGCTCGAGCGCCGAGTTGCGGCGCTCCTCGAGGAAGGCGCGGTCGACGAGGATGTCCTCGACGAGTCCGAGATCGCTCGGCCCCGGCATCCCGAGGGTGAAGCCGATCGCCCGGGCGCCGTCCTGCACCTCGGCGTCCTCGACCATCTCGCGAGTCGCGAGATCGCCCTGGTTGAACACGCAGGCGACCCGGGTGTTCGCGTAGACCTTGGCCTTGGCATCCCGGTAGCCCTGCTTCGAGCCGTGCCAGTCGAGATGGTCGTCGTCGAGGTTGAGGCACACGCTCGCGAGCGGGGCGAGCTCACCCCCGGAGTTGCGGTTGATCCAGTGCAGCTGGTAGCTGGAGAGCTCGATGACGAGGACGTCGAAGCCCGCCGGGTCGCGCACGGCGTCGAGCACCGGGATGCCGATGTTGCCCGCGGGCGCCGCCCGCAGGCCGCCGGCGACGAGCATCGTCGCCGTCAGCTGGGTGGTCGTCGTCTTGCCGTTCGTGCCGGTGATGCAGATCCACTCCGCGGGGCTGCCATCGGCGCGGGTGACCTTGTCGCGCACGCGCCAGGCGAGCTCGATGTCGCCCCAGACCGGGATGCCGCGCTCGGCCGCCCAGTTCAGGAGCGCGTGGTCGGGGTTGTAGCCGGGCGACACGACGACGAGCTCGGGGTCGAACGCGGGCAGCGCCTCCGGAACGACGGTCTCGTCGGGCTGGAGCTCGAGCCGCGCGCCGATCACCTCGAGCAGCTGGGCGTGCTCGTCCGAAGCCCGGCCCGCGACGACGAGCACGTCGGCCTCGAGTTCGACGAGGGTGTCGGCCACGGCGAACCCGGTCACCCCGACGCCGAAGACCGCGACCCGCAGGCCGGCCCAGTCGGCGTTCCAGCTGGTGAGGACGGAGAGGTCCCGCATGCTCAGCGCCGGCACCCGATCAACGGCTGACCCATTCGAGGTAGAACAGCCCGACGCCGGCCGCGACGAAGAGCGCCGCGATGATCCAGAAGCGCACGACGACCGTGACCTCGGCCCAGCCCTTCAGCTCGAAGTGGTGGTGCAGCGGGCTCATCAGGAAGATGCGCCGCCCTTCGCCGTACCGCCGCTTGGTGATCTTGAACCAGGCGCGCTGCAGGATGACCGACCCGGTCGTGATGATGAAGAGCCCGGCGATCAGCACGAGCAGCAGCTCGGTGCGGCTGAGGATCGCGAGCGCGGCGAGGGCGCCGCCCAGGCCCATCGATCCGGTGTCGCCCATGAAGATCTTCGCGGGCGAGGTGTTCCACCAGAGGAATCCGATGAGCGCCCCGCAGATCGCCGCGGCCGCGACCGCGAGGTCCATCGGATCGCGCACCTGATAGCACTTGTAGAGGTCGCCGGGGAAGATGTCCTCGTTGAAGCACGACTGGTTGAACTGCCAGAAGCCGATGAAGATGTAGGCGCCGATCGCGAAGATCGAGGCGCCCGCGGCGAGACCATCGAGGCCGTCGGTGACGTTGACGGCGTTCGAGGTGCTCGTCGTGATGACGTTCACCCAGATCACGAACAGCACGAACCCGATCACCGCGCCGAACGCCGCGAGGTTGAGCCATTCGATGTCGCGCACGCCCGAGATGTACGTCGACGCCGGCGTGAGCTGGTGCTCGTCGCGGAAGTTCTCGGTGATCGCGAAGACGGCGAACACCGTGCCGACGATGACCTGGCCCAGGATCTTGGTCCAGCCGCCGATGCCCAGGCTGCGCTGCTTGCGCGTCTTCGTGAAGTCGTCGACGAACCCGACGAGGCCGAGTCCGAACGCCATCCCGAAGACGAGCACGCCGACCATGGTCCACGGGACCCCGGCGACCAGGTGTCCGACGAGGTAGCCGAGGAACGCGCCGACCAGGAAGACGATGCCGCCCATCGTCGCGGTCCCGCGCTTCGTGTGGTGGGTGAGCTGCCCGCCGGCGACGCCGTCGTCGCGGATGAACTGCCCCCAGCCGAGCCGCTTGAACAGCCTGATGAACGCCGGGGTGAGGAAGAGGGTGAAGGCGAGTGAGAAGGCCCCCGCGATGAGCAGGGTGATCACGAGGCGACCCCGGCCAGCCGGTCGCCGAGGAACCGCAGCCCTGCCGACTTGGAGGACTTCACGAGCACGACGTCACCGGGCCGGAGTTCTCCACGCAGGAAAGCGTATGCCTCGTCCGGATCGGCGACGAACACCGACTCCCCGTCCCACGAGCCCTCGAGGCCCGCGGCCGCGTGGATGTGCCGCGCACGCTCGCCGACGACGACGAGCTGCGAGATGTTGAGCCGCACGACGAGCCTGCCGATCCGGTCGTGCTCCTCCTGGGCGTACTCCCCCAGTTCGGCCATCTCGCCGAGGACGGCGATCGAGCGCCCGGGGGCGCCGCGCGTGATCTGCGCGAGGGTCTTGAGCGCGGCGGCGGTCGAGTCGGGGCTCGCGTTGTAGGCGTCGTTGATGACGACGACGCCGTCGCCGCCGTCGAGGACCTCCATGCGCCAGCGCTCGGCCCGCGGGACGCCCTCGATCGCGGCGATCGCCCGGGCGGCGGGGACGCCCAGTTCGCGCGCGGCGGCGAGGGCGGCGAGGGCGTTGGTGACGTGATGCTCGCCGAGGATCCGCAGGGCCACCGGAAGCCGGACGCCGTCGGCGAGGTAGTCGAACGTCGTCCCCGTGGCGCTCGCCTGCACGTCGTCCGCACGCACGTCGTTCACGTCGCCGAGCCCGAAGCGCACGACCCGGGCGGCGGTCATTCCCGCCATCTCGGCGACGCGTGGATCGTCGCCGTTCAGGAGCGCGACCGCGTCCGGCGGCAGGTCGGTGACCATCTCGGCCTTCGCGCGCTGCACGGCGTCGACGCCACCGAACTCGCCGGCGTGGGCGAGGCCGACCTTGAGCACGATGCCGATGTCGGGGGTGACGATCGAGATCAGCCGCGCGATCTCGCCGAGGTGGGAGGCGCCCATCTCGACGATGAGGAACCGGGTCCGCTCGTCGACCCGCAGCATCGTGATCGGCGCGCCGACGTGGTTGTTGAACGACCCCTCGGGAGCGACCGTGGGGCCTTCGGCCGAGAGCACCGCGCGCAGCAGGTTCTTCGTCGTGGTCTTGCCGTTCGAGCCCGTGACGGCGACGACCCGCAGCCCGCCGAGGGCGCGCACCCGGGCGACGACGAGCCGGGCGAGGGCGGCGAGAGCCGCGACCCCGTCGGGCACGACGATCAGCGGGCCGTCGACATCCGGCTCCCGCTCGGCGATCACGAGCGCCGCCCCCGCCTCGACCGCCGCGGGGGCGAAGAGCGCGCCGTCGGTCGTCTCGCCGGGCAGCGCGACGAAGACCGAGCCGGGACCGACCAGGCGGGAGTCGGTCTCGACGCTGCCGGACACGACGGCGGCGGGATCGCCCGACACGAGGCGACCGCCGAGCGCGTCTGCGATCTCGGCGAAGGTGAGGGCGATCACCAGCCGGCCTCGCGGAGGGCCGCCCGGGCGAGCTCGCGAGCGGAGTACGGCGTGCGCACACCCTCGATGTCGCGGTAGTCCTGGTGGCCGGGCCCGGCCCAGAGGATCGAGTCGCCCTCCTTGGCCAGCGACACGGCCTTGAGGATCGCGGCCTCCGGCGGACTCACCTCGTACGTCTCAGGCTGGTGCTCGGCCTGCCGAGCACCCTCGAGGAGGGTGGCCCGGATCGACTCGGGGTTCTCGAAGCGCGGGTGGTGGTCGGTGATGATGAGGATGTCGCTGCCCTCCGCCGCGACGCGCGCCATCGCGTGCCGCTTCGAGGCGTCGCGGTCGCCGTCGGCGCCGAAGACCATGATCGTGCGCCCGGCGGTGAACTGCCGCACGGCGGCGAGGGTGTTCTCGAAGGCATCCGGGCTGTGGCCGAAGTCGACGTAGACGCTCGGCCCGCGATCGCCCGAGACGCGCTCCGTGCGGCCCGGCAGATAGGCCTGGATGCCGCCGTCGGCATCCAGCGCCGCGCCGATCGCCTCCAGCTCGAAGCCCGCCTCGACGAGCATGACGATGCCGAGAGCGGCGTTGGCCGCCATGTGCCAGCCGATCAGCGGCTCGCGGGTGACGAGACTGCGCCCCTCGGGGCCGCTCAACCGGAACTCGGTGTACGCCGGCGTCGAGTCGAGGATCTCGACCGTCCAGTCGGCGCCCTCGACATCCTCCTCGCTCGCGTGCCCGACCGTCGCGATCGTCGTGACCGGGACGCGGGCCTCCTCGACGACACGGGCGCCGTACGGGGTGTCGAGGCAGATCACCGCGCGCTTGGACAGTTCCGGCTGGAAGAGCGGGAGCTTCGCCTGGAAGTACTCCTCCATGTCGGCGTAGTCGTCGAGATGGTCGTGGCTGAGGTTCGTGAACCCCGCGACGTCGAACAGCAGCCCGTCGACGCGGTGATGGGTGAGGGCCTGCGCGCTCACCTCGACGGCGACCGCCCGGACCCCGCTCTCCCGCATCCGCGCGAGCAGGGCGTGCATCTCGCTCGCCTCGGGGGTCGTCAGCCGGCTCACGATCGTGAGGTCGCCGATGTGCCGCTCGGCGGTCGACGACAGTCCCGTGACGAGACCGAGCTGGCGCAGCACGGCCTCGAGCAGGTAGGAGGTCGAGGTCTTGCCGTTCGTGCCGGTCGTTCCGAACAGCAGCGCGGTGCCCTCACGCGTGCGGTAGACCCAGGCGGCGATCTCGCCGAGCGCGAGCCGCGGGTTCTCGACGAGCAGGATCGGCAGCCCGGCATCCGCCGCCAGCTCCGCCCCTTCGGCATCGGTGAGCAGCGCGACCGCCCCGCCCTCGCGCGCCTGCGCCGCGTAACTGGCCCCATGGCCCTTGAACCCCTTGACCCCGACGAACAGATCGCCCGGATGCAGGTCGCCCGTGCTGAGCGTCACTCCGGTGATCTCGACGCCGTCGACACTGCCGCGGTACTCGATGCCGAACTCCTGCACGAAGCCGGCGAGCGACCGGGGCGAGGGATGCTCCGGACGGAGGACCGGGGGGATCCGAGAACTCACCCGACTCCTTCTGCTCGTGGCTCCCGCCTACCAGGTGAGCGGGAGATTCGGGGCCGGCTCCGTCGAGGGGGTGATCCGGAAGGTCTTGATGACCTGCTCCATGATCGCGTTCGCGACGGGAGCGGCGGCGCCCGAGAACTTCATCGTATCGGGCTTCCCGAGCGTCACGACAATGGCGTACTGAGGGTTCTCGGCGGGGAACACGGTCGCCAGGGAGACGATGCGCTCCGACCCGTAGTGGCCGTTCTCGGCGACCTCGCCGGTGCCCGTCTTGGCCGCGATGCGGTATCCCGGGACGCTGATCACGTTGCGCAGCGAGCCCTGGCTCGCGACCGTCTCCATCATCTGCAACGTGGTGTCGGCGGCGTACTCGCTCACGACCCGCTCCCCGGTCGGCACGGGGACGTCGGTCCAGGTGCCGTCGGGGCCCTCGCAGCCCGAGACGAGGGTGAGCGGCACCCGGACGCCGCCGTTGCCGAGGGTCTGGTAGAGGCTCGCCATCTGCGCGCTCGTCGCCGTGATGCCCTGGCCGAACATCTGGGTCGCGAGAGTCGCCGTGTCGTACGTGGTGTCCGACGGCGGCCTCACGGTGCCGCCGTCCTCGCCGAGGAAGTCGGCCGCGGTGGGCTCGCCGAATCCGAAGCCGCGGAAGTAGTCGTACTTCTGCTGCGGCGTCAGCTTCTCGCTCAGCATCACCGTGCCGATGTTCGAGGAGTTCATGAGCACGCCGGTCGCCGTCCACCGGGCGTTGTTGGCGGAGAACGAGTCGGTGATGTTCTCCGTGCTCCCCGGCGGCGTGTAGGAGTTGGGGATCGTGAGCGGTGTGCTCGGGGTGATGAGCCCCTGGTCGAGCAGCGCCGCGAACGCGACGGGCTTCATGATCGAGCCGGGCTCGAACGGCGCGGTGAAGCTGCGCGCCCCGGAGTTCTCGGCGCTGACCGAGTCCAGATCGTTCGGGTCGATCGAGGGCCAGTCGGCGGCGACCACGATCTCCCCCGTGGCCACGCGGACGACGAAGGCGGTGCCCCAGTCGGCGCCGAGCGCGGTGCCCTGCTGCGCCAGCTGCTGCTGCGCGAACCACTGCAGGTCGGAGTCGATCGTGAGATGGACGGTGCCGCCGTCGACGGCCTCCTGCTGCACGACGAGGCTGCCCGGCAGCCGCACCCCGTCGGCGCCGCGCTCGTAGGTCGAGGTGCCCTGGGTCGGCGCGAGGCACTCATCCCACTGCAGCTCGGTTCCGGCGAGCGGCCCGTCGGTGCCGAGGAAGCCGACGAGGTTGCCCGCGATCGCCCCCCGCGGGTACGTGCGCGAGGGGCGGAGGTCGGAGTACACCCAGGGGATGTCGAGGTCGAACACCGCCGTGAAGGTCTCGAGGGTCACGCCTTTGACGAGATACGCGAAGTCGGATTCCGGGTCGGCGGTCAGCGCCGTCACGAGGTCGGCGGCCGGCGCGCCGGTGATCTCCGCGACCCGGGCGATCGCCTCGGACGTCGGGACCTCGGTCTTCTTCCCGTCGACGGTGATCTCGGTGGTGTCCTTGACGTTCTTGGGCGACGCCGTGATGTCGAACCTGTCGACGCTGTCGGCGAGCACGGTGCCGTTGGCATCCACGATCTCGCCGCGCTGGCCCCAGACCGTCACCTCGCTCGAGCGGCGCGCCTCCGCCGCCGCGGTCAGCTCGGCGGCCCGCACGACCTGGATGTCGACGAGCTTGACGACGAAGACGCCGACGACGACGAACACCGCGAACAGCGTCAGTGCGAGACGGCGCGCGGTGAGCCGCGAGTGGGTCATCCCGGCCCTTCCGTTCAGCGAGTTGTCGGCGAGGGGATCGTGCCAGGCGT
>Ga0209066_10007744_pt1 | contig 10583 bp, 8 predicted proteins | sample All_14_2_FD_187198 | JGI IMG/M metagenome (GOLD analysis project Ga0209066, IMG submission 187198) | Freshwater microbial communities in response to fracking from Pennsylvania, USA - Allegheny Zone_MetaG_DW_15 (SPAdes) (version 2) ... | reverse complement strand
GTCATGTTGTACCTCGCCGCACGGGCCTTCGCGATGCGCACCGCCTCTTGCTGGTCTCTTTCCTTCTGTCGCAATGCAGCCGCATGTTGTTCTGGCGTTAATGTCACCTGCTTGGACGCCTCGAACCTTTTCTTGAGCTCCGCAACCTTGGACATTTTCGGGTAGTGCGATCGCCGATGCACTCAGTAATGTTCCCCAATGATAAAGTTAGATTATGATCGTGACGCTCACTGCAGAACACAGCGAGAGAGAGAGTAACCGGCCAAAGTCACACACAAACGGATTTTTCCAAGGATTTTTGCCAGGTTCTCCTACCAAGGGGTATGCAATAAGACACGATAACTTAGAATCCGATACCTTGGTACAGAAATCCTTCCCACAGCTTCCCAAGTTCACTTACCTTCATCAAAAAGAATCCGCAAAAAGTGCCAAGATGTCAATGGAAGTCGAGAAGGCGCCCCTCCTCGGAGTTAAAGAGGATGGCGTCGCCTCGTACTTTAGACAACGTGCGGAGAGACTCGCGGCACAGCTGGCAGAGAAGAAGCGCGATTTATATCGCTTGCAGGCTCAGCGAAATGAGCTGAACGGTAGAGTTCGCGAGCTACGCGATGAGCTTCAACTCCTGCAAGAGCCTGGATCTTACGTCGGGGAAGTTGTTCGTTCAATGGGGAAGAATAAGGTTCTAGTCAAGGTTGGACCTGAGGGCAAATATCTGGTCGACATTGACCCCGAAATTGACATCGCGCTTTGCACTCCGAACACTCGTGTGGCCTTGAAGAGCGACTCGTACGTGCTTCACAAGATTCTTCCAACCAAGGTTGATCCGTTGGTGTCGCTAATGAGAGTCGAAAAGGTGCCAGACTCTACATACGACATGGTCGGTGGTCTCGATCAACAAATTCGAGAAATAAAGGAGGTAATTGAACTTCCTATCCGTCACCCGGAGTTGTTTGAAGCTTTGGGAATCGCTCAGCCGAAGGGTGTTCTCATGTACGGACCTCCTGGAACGGGTAAAACGCTCTTGGCCCGTGCAGTTGCCCACCACACGGACTGTCAGTTCATCCGTGTGAGTGGAGCCGAGCTCGTCCAAAAATACATCGGTGAGGGTGCGAGAATGGTTCGTGAATTGTTTGTGATGGCCAGAGAAAAAGCGCCAACGATCATTTTCATGGATGAAGTTGATTCGATCGGTAGTGCAAGAACGGAGGGTGGTGGAGATTCTGAAGTTCAGAGAACAATGCTTGAGCTTCTGAATCAACTCGATGGGTTTGAGCCGTCCACGCAAATCAAGATCATCATGGCGACCAATCGTATCGACATCTTGGATCCCGCCCTCTTACGGCCTGGTCGTATCGATCGTAAGATTGAGTTCCCCGCACCGAATGCGGAAGCGAGAGAGATGATTCTCAGAATTCATTCTAAGCGCATGAACCTAACCCGTGGTATTGACCTCCGAAGTGTGGCCGAGAAATTATCAAACGCGAGTGGGGCCGAGTGTAAAGCTGTATGCACCGAGGCAGGGATGTTCGCTTTGCGGGAGAGACGAGTGCACGTTACTCAGGAGGACTTCGAAATGGCGTGTGCCAAGGTCATGAAGAAGAGCGAGGATGCCAATACGTCGCTTGCCAAGCTGTTCAAGTGAGTTCGTATCTTACAGGTAATTGTACATGTATCAATCATACTCTCTTGGAGTTGTTGTTTCGGGTCCCGCAGGTCGACCTTGTTACCGCTTAGAGAAACAGTTGCAACTTGCAGATAACGACTGAAAAGAATCCGAACGTCAAGATCCGCGCGACAAGCAAACCTTCGACAACGGAACGTCGACCGTTCGAAGGACTTGGGAGGGTGCCTACATAGATCACTCAGCAACTCTACTCGTATGTACTTAGTCAAGTGGGAGCCCTTACCCTCTAGCTTACAGTTCGGGAGGCTTTTGAGAGGACTGTTCATTCTTCTGGTTCTGGAATCTGTCGCCAACCCTATTAATTATGCTCGGAATCGGAAGCCACACCACCTCGTCGTAAAAACCTAGACCTATGGGTGCTTTGAAATTTCGTCGACATCCTCAGGCCAATCTTTGCCCGAGTACCCGGGTAGCCCTAGTCCAAGTACCGCGGTACAGCCCAAATTCAAACCCAGACACACGCAAACGACCAGAAAGCAAGCAAGCGACAACAAGATACAACCAGGGAATCCCAAAAAAGGCCGAAATCGATTCATAGTCTCCCTGGGAGGTACGCTCACAACCCTACATACTGCGGAAGGAAGAATCAGCCTAGAACCCAGGAGAATGTCGCGCGACCTGAGCGGAGGGGGCCTGTTCCTCTCGGCCTTCTCCACTCTGGCCTTGGTGGTATCGTGCGTCATTCCAATTTGGTGGCTCACGACAATTGAGCTCAAGGGACAGATGTGCTCGTGCGGAACTGGACTATGGAGGGCCAACTTCACCTGGGGCGACGACCTCACCGACCCAGACTACTACCAGCCACTCGTGTGCACGGAGGATAACCCGCTGGCCACGGAGGGCTGCAACGCTGATTGGCATGAGGCAGACAAAGTACGGGACATGGGCAGGGAGGCTGGGCTGGTCTCCATCGCCGCCATCTTGTTCCTATCGCTAGCTACGTTCTTTGGATGGAGACACGTTCCCGGGTTCGGAGACCCTATCAACGCCAAGCGCGCATTCCAAGCGTCTGCAATCGCGTTTGTTCTTCAGTTTGTCGCTCACGCGTGGTTTTCGTCCTCCCCTCTATTCAAGGACCTGTCGTATAACTTTGGGTGCCATTTCGTATTTGTGCACCCGTTGAACTCAAACAGCCTCGTTTGCCATGCTCTTGGCCCTGGATGGGCGTTGAGCGCAGTGGGACTGATCCTAACCGGAGTCGGGGCCATTCTCTATTTTTTCGCCTACTACCCGACCGAGTACGTCAACCCGTCTACTGGACGATACTCGCTCTTTACGGAGATGTTTGAACGAAAGCTCGATAAGCAGCGACACGTCCTGATGGCTCGGAACGAAAGCGAGCCCCCAGTGGACGACTCTACTGCGATTAGACGTTTTGTTCGAGCCTATGGCATTCCTCTCTTGTGTATGGGGAACTTCGCCTTATTCCTGTACTCAAATATTTCGACCGGTGCGACGGTCGAGCCTCACATCCGATTGGAGTTTCCCAACTGGCTCGCGTCAGTTGTAAAGGCTGTGGGAATCAAGTTAAAGGATGGGTCTGTGCTGGAGTTTCGTGATGACGTCTTCAACTTTACACTGGTCTCGTCACTTCGCCACTTTTGGAGTTCCAAATCGTATGCTCTGGCGTTTCTGATCGGTGCCTTCTCTGGGGTTTGGCCTTACGCCAAGGTGTTCGGAATGTTGATGCTGTGGTTTGTGCCTGCTTCAGAGCGTCTTCGAGGCCGTGCGCTGCATTGGATTGACTTACTTGGAAAGTGGTCCTTGATTGACTCCTTCTTTCTGTGTCTGATGTGCGTTGGCTTTGGGTTTGACACCACGGTGAACATCCTTGGTATTCAGATTGCAGTCAACATCAAGGTTAGACCTGGCTGGGGAGTCTATAGCTTTGTCATCGCCACCATCTGGTCCCTGGCCTTGTCACACTACCTGACCTATGTCCATCAACGAGCCATTGAACGACGCACTTGGACTCGTGCCTTCCTCTCGAGCATGAAGGATCCACCCCTGGAGTCGCTTGGAACGAGGCCCTACGCCCCTCTGGTCCGTCGCAGACGCTTCAAGTGCCGGAAGTTTGGTCGTGTCCTCGTCTGGTGGCTCTTGCTCTGTGCCTTCTGCATCACTCTCGCCGGCCAGATCACCAAGACGTTCAGATTCACGTTCGGAGGTTTGGCCAAGCTCATTCTCTCCCCGGAGAAGCAGGTGACCGACTACTCCATGATCTCCATCGGGGAAGCCATCCCCGACGCTGCCAGGGAAGGAGGGTACCTATCGGGCGAGGGGTGGAACTGGTTCTTGGCCGTCCAGTTCTTCTTTCTCGCGATGGCCATGCCCCTATTCCGTGTTCTCTTGCTGATGGTCCTCTGGGCCGTCCCCATGAGCCTCAAGAACGCCAAGCGACTACATGACCTTGCCCACGTCGTTGCCGCGTGGGCCGCGATGGACGTCTTCCTGGTGGCGATCATTGCTGCCGTGATGGAGATTGGCAAGCTTAGCGCTGAGGTCATCTCCAGTGCGTTTGGTCCCCTGGAAGCGACCTTGTGCGAGGTAATTGAATTGCTACCGCCACCCGTCCTGAACGCGATTCTTCACGCTGTCGGTTTGCCTTCTCTAGACATGAACGGAGGATGCACCCTGTTTAGAGTGGATGCCGAACTCCAGGCTGGCTGCTGGATCCTGCTCATCGCGGTGCTGATTTGCGAGATCGTCGCGCACATCATTGTCGAGCTTGGGGAGGCGGCCATCTCCGAGCGCATGGCCATGTTGAGCGCCTACCATCGAGCCAAGAACCCTCTAATCTCCCCTAGGCGAAGATCGAGGCGACAGGCCGCGTTCGTCGAGGATGAGGAAGCCCCGACCCGCACGCTCAGGAGACTTTTGAACGCCCAGGAAGTAGGAGCCCAGAACTTTGTTGGAAGTTGGTTCGATTTCGTCTATGGGCCTTTTCCTCGCAGAATGTGGGGCGCGTTAGTTTGCGGGTTCATGAAGCGAGTGGACTGGGTGGAGGTAGGACAGGACCTGCATGAAGACATGGTGGAAGTTTCAGACGTGGATGATGAAGGTTCCGTGAGCAGTACGAGCAGCGCCACAGGGACCACCGCGAGCGCTGCTGCCGTGCAAGCCACAGCGAACAGACATGTGTTGTCATCCGCTACCGAGTCTGAGCAGCTTCTCGAGCAGTTGCTCCGTTCGGAGGACTCCGAGTCGTGGATGGCCGAGTCGCCCGCCGTGCGCCATTGATATTGTGGACAGCATTGCTGTTTGTTATTCATTATTAGATGAATACTCTGTTGCTGTTATATTGTCAACCCTTGTCTTACAAAAGCTCACCAGCTTGAACCTTATCAGAATTAATCACGATTCAGTAGAGCATTGCAACAAGAGTTCCTTCAGTTCATGGGCAAATCGGTCCAGCGAAGATCGGGAGACTGCCAGGGAACGAGCGGTCACAGTTACGTACATATCCTTGGTTGCCATGTTGGTGACGACATTGACAGCCAACAGAGGGCCAATGTAGTGGTTGCCCTGTGCAAAGAACCAAGGCCTTGATGTATCGCACTCGCCTAGATTGGATACTTCTATTGCAGCTGTGCGAGCTAGGGTAGATTCAAACTCCTTCTTTCGTCGATACTCGGCGAGATCGCTGATGAGGGCAAGAAGACCCAGCTCCCTTTCGGCTCCTTCCATGTCTTTCCTAAGATTGCGATGAACATCCTTGGATAGCCTCCACACCTTCTGAAGGGCACTCTCCTTGTGGGCCGATGACACGTCGGCGATCACACTCGAAGGAGCGACATAGTTTCCGAAAGGCTGATCGATCATGTTCGGAACTCGTTTTCTTAGAGAGATCGGGACAAGCACCTTGAAGCGCAATGGATGAAGCACTGCAGATTCATTGCTGTGACGCGTCGATGCAAGTGCTACACATGCGCACGAGCATATCAGCGAGTGGATTGTCACTTCATGTTCACGTGTCACAACGCGGAGACGCTGCATCGTCTTCCCTGGAACCGTTGTGAATCCCAGAATAGTTCCGTCTTGTGTTTCCGCATTTGGACGATAATCCAGTGGCAACGGCCCCACAAAAAGCCCTTCCGAGGCGGAGTCACCCTTGACGGCCCTCACAAGTCGTCGCAGATCGGTTCTCACGTCCACATGGTCCTCGAGCGCTGGAGGAAATCCTCCAGACTCTTCCCGCGCGTCGTCCACAATCGCCTTGACCAGACCCGCCAGGCCCAGTCCGTCCGTCAGCACATGGTCCACCATAATGATCAAAAACCTCTCTTTCTCGCATATGGCAGCTCGCCAGAGCACCGATTCGTCGCACATGTTTTCCGACAAAAGTCGCTCTGCAACGGATTTCCATCCGTCCTCTTCCCCTCCAGTGTCAGTGATGACCTCCAGTGGGATGGTTGCACCAGCTGTCTCCTTGTTCTCTCTTCCTGGAAACGAATCTTGAGGATGCTGATGTTGCCATCGACCTTCACGAACCAGGCAACCCATCAAGGCGAATTGCTTGACTTTGCGAGAAAGGAGCGAGCGAGTAGAGAGAGCATCTAGAGTCCAGTTAGGAATAACCGCAACTACCCTACGGCGCTTGAAAGAGGCCGCGTACCATCGCTCGAGAAGGGAAAGCGCCGGTCTTTTGGGGGAGGGAATCGCCAATGTGGTGGAGAGGAGAATCCGCCATCCAGCAGCGGCAACGGCCAAGGCTGCAACGAGCGCCCGCAGGCCAGTTAATGCAGTCGGCCAAGATATGGACATGTTCATGGTGGATCATTGGCTTTGAAAGAACATCAAGTATGGCCTTTCAAAAGTGATGTAGATATATAGCATTGAAGTAGAGACAACTGCAAATGTGTCGCTCTACTGAGGCTGATTTCCACTTGGAAGCATTTTTGTCTGTAAAGCATCGCTAGTCAGGGATTGTCGCACAGAAAGCTCGCTGTGTTTACTATAGCATATACTGTGTCCAGTGGTCTACTTTACGTCTAGCCCGCTGGCGCGTTATACTAAGCCAAGCCCTTCCAGCGTTGGCAATACAAGAGTTCGAAAAGAATCATCTACCATGAAGAGTCATCTATATTACTCATAGGAGAACATGTCCAATCTAGAGGCTCGCCTTTTCCTTCCCATCAAAAACCTCTCCAATATCCTCGGCCCAGAGCTTTGGAGAGTCCCTAATAAAGTTCTTCATCATGGTCATGCACTCCTCATCTTGAAGAACAGTCACCTGAACACCCTTTGATCGCAAAAGGTCCTCCTCTCCCATGAACGTCTTGTTCTCCCCGATGACGACGCGGGGAATCCCGTAAAGCAGGATCGCGCCCGTACACATAGAACAGGGCGACAAGGTGGTGTACAGGGTGCTCTCTTGGTATACCTTCGCAGGGTACCGTCCGGCATTTTCTAGCGCATCCATCTCTCCGTGGAGGATCACACTACCCTTTTGGACTCGGCGATTGTGCCCTGCACCGAGGACCTTTCCCTTGTGCACAATGCAGGATCCGATTGGGATTCCGCCTTCCTTCAGGCCTTGCTTGGCTTCGGCGATGGCCACACTCAGGAACCTTTTGTCATCTTCCTCCGGGCAGCCCCCATTGCCTCCACCGGACTTGCCGTTTGCGGGATTCTGCAGCAGAAAGTCGTTCGCGCAGCAAGACATTGTACTGGACGTTTTAGCTGATTGAATGGTCTTATGTCTAGAATTCAATGGGACCTGAACCGGTGCAAGTTTAAACAAACGGCAAGCGCTGCCAACAGTCAAGTAGTGAACGCGATACAATGCGTTCTTCTCTATCGCTCTTAGAGTAAGATGGGGGAAGATTGACGGGGAAATTCCAAAACCGGAGTATATCTTCCCGCCAAACTCTGCGTCGAATTCTTTCTTCTGCAAGCGATACTAGAGGTTAAGGAAGTGCCGAATGTTCTGTGCGCAGGAATATTCTCCGACTAAAGAACACGAGGAAGAGATCTCCGCTCTGTGTGTTCTACTACTCCGACTCTTGTGACTGTGTGAGACTAAGAGAGGAGATCAAGAGAGTTGAAGGAATCGAAGCCGAAGCAGCGGCATGTACCCGGGTACATGAACCATTGCTACCCGGGTACATGCAATCAGAGGTTCCGCTCCGCTCAGAACCCATTCGTTCATGTACCGGACAATCTACAAACCACTGTGAGCGGTCATTCATTCCGCCACAACTGATTTATCTTTGGGGGATTGACGGACGACACTTCCCGTCCTTGACCCTTTTGGCTCCACATCCTTCCACAGAAACAGCAGAATGGGCGGCGGTCCAGTCGATGAAGACGATGAGAGCGTCGGTCACGGGGAACCGCTCGGGTTCGCCTCGCCACCTCCTCAAGAGCTAGTTGACTCAACGACTCCATCATCCCCCCCGCCCACTTCGAGCTTTCCAGCGACCGCACCGCCGCCGTTGCTGTCCGCAGAAACGCCTTCCCGCGTCAACGAAGCTGATCTCGAGCGACCGGTACTCACCACCATGGCCGCTGGAGGCATTGTCGGAGGGGTGCTTGGATCAATGCTAGGGATGGGCGGCATGCTAGGGACGACAACCGGTGCCATCATTGGGGCCTCCGTAGCGAGCAGGGACGACGCGATGGGAGCCAAAGCGCGCCACACGGCACTGTTTATGAAGCACAAGGCTGAGGAGGGCATCACTAAGGCGCTTTACAGGCTCAACCAAGAGCCAGTGGGAAGAGACCTGACGGGTACAATGAGCAATGCACTCCAAACCATCGTTGAAGTAGGAGAAAAATACAAGGTTGTAGACCAGGTAGAATCTGCCGCGAACAAGGCTTACCGCACGGCGGAACCGAAGGTGCAACACCTGTATGAGAAGCTTCGAGAAGCTGATAGGCACGAGTATATCCCAAGGGTCCAGAGCGCTGTGTTTGCGCTTGACCAGGCTACTGGATTCTCTCGATCAGTTGAAGCTGTCAAACGTGAACTCAAGCTGTGAAATAGTTGTAGGCTATCCCATGTAACCTCTTGATCGAAGAAATCAGCTGATCAAGGTACCGTATATGTTACAAGTGCAATAAGAACATAGAGCACAATACATCTACCATCGCACAAAGCACCCGTTCGACGTCTCAAAGAACTTTTCATCCAATCGCTGCAGCACAGCGAGGGTTTCGGGAATATTTCGAATACTGGTGTCGCGAACGTCCAGCAAGCTCAGCGCAAGTTCCCTCTCACCTCGATGGGACTCCAGGATGCTCGTAACAAGCTGAACAGTGCCGTCGTCAAACTGCTTGCACGAGCACAGTCTGAGTTCCGATAGAGCATGAAGGTTTTGGACGATTTCCCCAATTCCGTTGGAGGTGATTTTCAGACAATGGGATACATCTAGTGACCTCAGGCTCCACAAATGCATCGAAAGGCTGCGCAGTCCAGCATCTGTGACACGAAACAGATAACAAAGACTGAGGTGTTGCAGGTTGACCAGCTGGGTAGACACGGTCTCAATCGCCCGGTCCGAGAGCTTGTGACAGTACTTGACGTTCAGAGAGAGTAAGGTCTTGGAAGACGAAGAGCTGCACACTTGATCGATCGCCCTATCGTCTAGCCCTGCGCATCCCTCCAAAGATAAGGACCGAAGCGCAGGAATGGGAAATCCGGTAAGAGAATGCGCTGTTAAGCGATGGAGACCCCACAGCGAGAGCTCGTGCAGCTTACGGAGATTCAGTGGGGCATTCGACTTCTTCTTCTTTTCAAAGCCCGCGCGTCGTTCCACAGTGGAGCACAGCGTGGAGATTCCGCGGTCTGTGACACGGTGATTCTCCCGCAAAAACAGCGCTCGGAGATTGACGAGGTTGTGACCGATTGCCTCCAGCGTATCGTCGGTCACATTTCTGAGTTCCGAGAGATCCAAACGTTCCAATTTGAGGCAACCACTGACAACAGGGACAAGGGAGACATCGGTAAGCTTGGAGCAACGCTTGAGGGTCAGGGCGATTAAGTTAGGGCAACACGATCCGAGCAAGAGTACTGATTCATCTTGAAGTTGAATGCAGTCGGTCAAATCTAACCTTGACAATCTCTCAGCCATACGGAAGATCTTGGATGCGCTCGCATCAGTGAAGACCCTATATCCGTCCAGATTCAAAATCTTGAGCGAAGACCTTGATTTCGATACAATCATTTCTACGAACGAGGGTGGTTGACCCAGATAACAAGGTCCGGGTATGTCCGGTGCGCCGATCTTGAACTCCTCGGTCAGACCATTCTCCGCAAGTGAGTGCGCCCACTCCTTGCACACAAGCTGACAGATGACGCGATCAGGATAGACGGGTAAGAACGACATGATCACCGGCAAGGCTTCGTGTGGAAAGTTATCGGTGGCAGGTGTCGCCCGCGGAGTGAGTGGATCTCTGGGCGAAGCTACCTTCGCGGCGAGCGCCTTGGAGGAAAAGGTGTCTACATCCACATTCACCAGCGCTCCCTCGACCCACCTCACCTCGTGTTCCTTGTCCCTTACCCTGAACACGACCACTAGCTGCTTCGGCTCACCGGGACAAGGGTCCCCAAAGTACTTGTTAAACTCTCTCCGGATGTACAGCCGCGCTCCCTCCCCGCGCTTCTGGACCCTCTGACGCAGCTGGGCCGTCACGAATCGAGTCTTCCAAGGAACCGGTCTGCGCAAGGGCTCGTATCTCGCACTCACAATCACCAACTGCCTCGCGGGGTCTAGCTGCACGGGCGACCTCCTACTGTACTGGTCGCTGTCACTGCCCGAGGACGATCCCGACCCGCCCGAGCGCTGTCGCTTTGGGAGCGGAGACGGACTCCTACTTCGGCTGCTAACACTGATTGCCGAATCCATCTCTTTCGGAAGCGAATCCGCTAATATTATACTGCACTAATAAAAATAAT
>Ga0209066_10007743_pt1 | contig 10584 bp, 11 predicted proteins | sample All_14_2_FD_187198 | JGI IMG/M metagenome (GOLD analysis project Ga0209066, IMG submission 187198) | Freshwater microbial communities in response to fracking from Pennsylvania, USA - Allegheny Zone_MetaG_DW_15 (SPAdes) (version 2) ... | reverse complement strand
CCGGCATCCTGCAGGTCGATGGCTATGCGGGCTATAACCGGCTGCTCAAACGCGCAGATCAGGGGATCGTGCTGGCCTATTGCTGGGCCCAGGGGCGACATGGGGGGTGCCCGATCCCGGCTTTGGGGGCGATGATCTGCCCGCCAACAAGACGACGCTCGCAGAGGTCCTCGAAGACACAGGCGCCAACGTGATCTCCTATCTCTACGACTTCGGCGACGGCTGGCAGCACAGGCTTGAGATCATCAAAATAGCCGATGAAATGCCCGGTGACCTTTACCCGAGGCTGATCCATATAGTTGGCGCATGTCCGCCCGAAGACGTCGGCGGCCCGCCCGGATACGAGATGTTCCTTGAGGCCATGGCTGATCCAAAACACCCGGAGTATCTGGCCCTCAAAGATTGGTACGGCGACACATTCAGCCCCGATGCGCCGCCCGCCGATGAACTTCGTCTCGAAGTCCTCAAGCTCGCCAAGCGTTGGAAACCAAAAAAGAAACCCAATTAGGTGGGGCCAGAACACCGCTTACACTCGATCGCATCCAGCAGAAGATGAACCATGTCCGTCTCACAAACCCACTCCGACATGTCCACCGGAAGAAGAAACCGCTGCCGCCGATCCGGTTCGCGATAGAAGTTCGCCATCTCTGCCACCAACATCTGTTGCCGCATCCGAGGGAATCAGCCCGGCGTCGGGAGGTCAAGCGGGGACGGTAGGGTCAGGCGGCATTCTGCAACAGGCTCTCACGAGCTGGACATAGTCGGCATGTGCCGGGGGTGGGGCGATCTGGCCGAGAAGCTCCGAAGGGCGGTAAGGGAGCAACGCTTTCATATCGCGGGTGAGAGAGAAAAGTGCGAGAACGAACTCAAAATGCTCAGGGTGTCCGTTTACGTTGCAACGCTTCGCGGGGGAATATCCACGATTGATGTCCGCAGAAAATTATCAGGTTCGAGAAAGGTGGGCTTTTCTCCGTGCAATCCGCCATTTGGAAGACTGGCGGGCCAACATAAATAAGATCCTCCTTGATGCCTTCTCCCACATCGATCTTCGAGATGTCGGCACGTGGAGAAGATGCGACTTGCTTCCACATTTCGGCTCCCCGGCCGATAGCGGGGACGGATTGAACCAACGTCAGCAGGGCGAGAGGTAGCAGCACGGTCATACCGGTCACTATGAGCAGCCGTTCCAGCTTCATCTGACGGAGAATGTGGAACAGGATCAAAGCCGAGCAGGCGATTGCAGGAAAATAATATCGTGTTCCGCCCCTTATGAACGCATCTCCCTGTTTTGAGGCAGCGAAGGCTATGAGTGTCGCAAGAGCGAAAATGGCCAGCAGAAAAATAGCTGCATTCTCTTTCCGAGATGTGGATTTGTTCCGCATATATTCAATGAAAGAGGGAATGTAATAAATGGCTGCTGCCATGGATAGAACCAGAGAACCCAGCCTAACGACACTAGGCAGGTTCAGTCCGCTTAATCCTCTGCCGTTGGTTATGCTGGAAAAAAATACCGGGAGGTTTGTCAGCAGATTTGTCGCCATGGTACTCATAGTTCCACCGCGTGCCTGATCGCCGCTTTCTCTCAATATGAAAAAGGCGAAGATCGTGGCGGCAGTCAGAACGATGAGTTTCGCATCACGACGCATGAAGGCCGAAACCGCAAGCACCGGCACGGCACAAATGGAGAGGGGCGACGCAAAGCAGAGAATTAGCGCAATGCAGAAAATTCGCCAGGGTAGAGGTCTCTCGGTTCAATACTGCCCCCCCCCGATCAGCGCTAGAATGAGAATAGAAGGCCAGATCGTATAGGTCAGGTTGGCAAAGTAGATGGGGTCGTAGCGGAAGAAGTACAGACCAAGAAGACCGACCGCGATTGCGGCATTCCAGCATCTGTGTGCGATCGCGATCAGCAGAAGCCAGATAACCGCGGCAACGCTTGCATACATAAGGGGCTGAAGTACCGCCGGGAGTGCGGAAAAGCTCCAGGCGAGCAGTTGTGGGTGGAAAGAAATATATCCCTGATAATAGAACAAGACAGTGGCGTCTGAGATGCCGTTAAATCTGTTGAAGAGGACACTGGCGTCCTCTGCGGTCAGAAACTCCGTGAAAACGGTTACCGTGGAAAAGACGATGCTCGTGGCGAATATGATCCACAGCAGTTTTTTCGGTTCCGGTTCGAGGCTCGCTGCGTATGCGTTCTTTTCCTGCAGATAATGGAGTGCCTCGTCTACAAAGGTCTTGTCACGCACGCTTCACCTTCTCCGAATGGATGATCTTCCGCGCAAAGACAGGAGCAACGTCCTGAAATTTCAGAATACCTTAAGAGCCCGTTGCAGAATAGGTCGGAATTGGCGGCATGAAGCGGTCCCCGGCTGGTTTTCGCTGTCGATGGCCGCGTTCCCCGCCCTATAGCCTCAATTTCGGAGCCATTTCCCGCCGCTTTTGCCCTGGCGGACGGACGCCGAGTGCAGTTTCCTGAAGTTGTGGCCGGTGCAGTGCAGGCTCCACTCGCCCCGGGCTTCCTCTTCACCCCGCATCATGAAGCCGTCCGCGCCCTGGATCTCCTTCATCTGGCCGAACACCGGTTCCACGGTCTGCCCGCGCAGCCGGTAAAGGGTGCGGCCACGTTTGGTCAGCAGCTTGCGGTCCATCCGCTCGCGGGCGCTCAGGGTCTTGGGCATCCGGCCCCGGGGCGGCGGAGCGTCGCGCATCGCCTTGCGCTGCTTCCAGTCCTTGGTAGTGGCGATCAGGTACTCGCAGTCCGCCGTCTCCGCCGCCGCATTGTCCTGCGACCAGTAACCCGCGTCGAACAGGCCCACCCCCAACGCCACTTCGTCGCCGGTGAGCGCCTCCATCATCGCCAGGGCCTTGTCGATCATCGGCCCCAACTGGTGGACGTCGTTGGCCTCGTTGGTCACCCCGGGAGCGAGGATGATCTGCTCGGCCGTCACCACCGCCTGGGCGTTGTAGCCCTGGAGGTAACCCTTGCGGCTCTTCATGATCCGGCTGTCAGGATCGGTCACGTTGGCCTTGGCGTCCTCGTCGACCACGGCCTCGGCGGGCGTCGGCTTGCGGCCCCGCTTGCGCTTGCCGGTCGCGGCCTCCTCGGCCGCGCGGGCGTCGATCTTCTCCTGCTGACGGGCGGCCTTCGCATCCGCCTCGGCACGAAGTTGATCCAGGCAGATCTCGCCCGCACGGCGCTTTATGAGGCGGCGCATTCGCTGCTCACGCGCTCGAAGAAATGGTCGAGCCTCAATGCCTGGGGCATGAGCGTCGCCAAGCGCCGCGGCATGGCGCGGGCGCGCGTGGCGGTTGCGCGCAAACTCGCCGTCATCTTGCATCGCATGTGGACCGATGCGAGCGACTTTCGCTTTGGAAAGGAACCCGCCTGTGCGCAGGCGGCGCTGTAACCGACAAGGAAATATCGAAGAAGCAATGAACTGAAGCTTTCGTCCGAAAGGGCGATCCCGGATCGTTCCCGTGGGGACGATGGGCAAGGCGACCACGTTTAGAGTCTAGAGCCTGTCGAGCGCGTCCCGGCAAGGTCGTGAAACAGATTGAGGCGCCTCGCTCTCCTGACCCCATCATGCGGCGGTTCCGTCAGAACGAAGACTGACGCCGACCGCGAAGAGAAGCGTGTGACCTACGGAAACGACATCCGGAAAAATGCAGGAGCTGCTTGACCTCAACGACCCCAATCAGAGAAGGCTCTATGACCGTTTATTTTCTGCTGAACGGTCCGATCGTTCATATCGTTCCGGCAACGGGCGCTTCATTGCTCCTCCTGGCTGCCACCCTCAATAGAAGCGTCCGTGCCCATCCGCTTAACCCCCACAAAAGCTCTTTCCTTGAATCCGGCCTGAAATGACTCACTTTCGAATCTGTCGAAGTTCCGCCCACTCACATCATGGGTTCCGAACAAGCGGGTCTTGATCGTGCGCGGAAGGTTGCGCCGTTCCGTGACAAGGGAGTAGCTATCCCGCTTTTCCTCAAACCACTGCCGAGACAACGCGCTTTCATCGAAGTCAATAAAGACCGGCTGCCTGGATATCAGGGGCATAAGAATAGACCGGCCTTCTCCATCGATTACCTTCGCTTCCGTCAGCGCGTCGCCGCGCCACGTGAGGTTCACCGGCGCAGCGGGGTCGACTGGGCTTGCCAGCATGTGTTCGATGGATTTCAGGGAAGCGAGCATGACGGGTCACCGTCGGAAAAAAAGAAGCAGTGCAAGGCTCGCGTGCGCAAGCGTCCTGCCGATCATAAGCGCCGAACGATGAAAGCAGGGGCAAAACGGACAACCAGCATGACAATTCGCCACCAAGCCGGGGCATATATGACACAACTTCGTCCTTTCTGAACCGCTCGCACAATTGGCCCCGCCACCTGCGCCGGCGCCGCCCAGAGCGGTCCCTTCTTGAAAGCCTCCGTCATCGGCGTATCGACAAAGCCCGGCTTGCATATAATCACACTTACACTGGCCGCCTCGAGTTCCATCCCCATACCCTCCCCCATGATGGAGAGCATGGCCTTGGCGCCGCCATAGGCCCAGTTGCTGGGCCGTCCGCGGTCGCCCGCCACCGACGACATCACAACCAGGCTGCCATGCTGCTGGCGCTTCATGATCTGTCCCAATTCGACCATCAGCGCTGCCGGGCTCAGCGCGTTGACAGCCAAATTTTTCAGAAGCTGCTCCGCCGACGCAGCAACCTCCGCCTGGTCCGGCAGAACGCCATGCGCGATCAGCGCAATGTCGATCCCTTCAAGCACGCCTTCGGCCTCGTGGCAAAGCGCCGCGAGCCCCTCCATTTCCATCAGATCCGCCGTCCGGATCGTTACCTCTTCCGCCCCGCGCACTTTGAGGTCGGCAGCAATATCGCCGAGAGCCGTTTCGTTACGTCCGACCAGAAAGAACCGGGCCCCTTCCCCCGCCCATTCGCGGGCAGTCGCCTCGGCAATTGCTGAGGTTGCCCCGAAAATCGCCACGCGCTTCATCCTTGCCCCCTCAAAACCCGGCGCCCGAAACTCGACCCGAAAGCCGGATCGACATGCTTCATGAATTGCCCGAAGGCCGGATATCCCTTTTCAAACATGTCGCCTGTCATCCGTGCGTCCTTGGCCGGGTACAATCGGCCACCGGCCTCGGCCACGATCCGGTCCAGTCTATCCAGGAGCGAAAGCGTCTTCCCCCCGGCCATCGGAAAGTCGAGAGCAAGCGTCGCCCCCTTCATCGGAAAAGACAGCATGCCGGGCGATACCACATCGCCGAAGGTCTTGAACACGACCAGCGGCGAGCCCTGGCCCGACCGGCTGATCTCCGTCAGCAACGCATGGGACGCATCCCGCACATCCGCCATCGGCACCACGCATTGATACTGGACGAAGCCTTTGGGCCCGTATACCCGGTTCCAGTCCGAGATCGTATCGAGCGGAAAAAGATATGGATTGTAGTGCCAGCGCCGCGCGACCACCGCGGTACGCTGACGTTCGTAGTAAAGCGTGTTGAAAACGCCCAGGCTCAACCGATTGACGAGAGAAAGAGGCGGCGTCGCCGGCATGGCCAGCGGCAATGAGCGCGGCGCCTCGAAACCTCCCGTCTCGGCGTGATTGGCCCGCATGAAAAGCCCGCGGCCGAGCGCCTCCCCCTCGGCAAGACAGTCGATCCAGGCGGCCGTGTATTCATAGGGGTCTTCGGACTTTTCGGCGAGGGTGAAGAACTCGTCCAGCGTGCGGAACTTGATCTGCTCACCCTCGAAATAACCCGATTTGACCGGGCGCAGCTTGAGCCGCGCTTGCGTGATGACGCCGGTAAGCCCGAGCCCGCCAATCGTCGCCGCAAAGAGCTCCGGATTCTCCGTCTGCGAACAATGCAGATCCGATCCATCCGATCTCGACAGGCTGAACGCCAGCACATTCGTCCCGAATGTGCCGACACGATGATGGTTCTTGCCATGTACGTCATTCGCGATCGCGCCGCCCACCGTCACGAACTTCGTGCCGGGTACCGTCGGCAGGAACCAGCCCCTTGGCCCCGCGAGATCGAGTATGTCGGCGAGCAGCACTCCCGCTTCGCAAACCAGCTCCCCCGCCTGCACATCGAAGGCGATGAACCGGTTGAGATCGCGCATGGCAATGAGCGTCCCCCCCTCGTTCAGACACACATCGCCATAGGACCGCCCATTGCCATAGGCAAGATTGGGTCTGCCCGCATCGAATGGCGGCAAGGCATGGCGGTCGCGCGCCCGGACGACGTGCTGATCGCCGACACGCGGATACCGTCCCCAGCTCTGGAATTCGTCGGTCATGACCTCAAATCGCCGAAATGAGAAGAACGCTGGCCGCGGCGATGGCCGTCAACTGACTGACGCGGTCCTTCAACGCAAAGACGATTGGATCGTCATGCATCTCGCCCCGCCATGTCAGAAGCCAGACCCGGCTGATCCAGAAAAGGATGAGAGGCACGAAGAGCCACAAAAACTCATGATGTGGATAGAGCGCCCGGCTGTCCGGCGCGCTGATATACAACGAAAAGATGACGACGCTGGCATAACCGGACGCCACGCCCAGCGCAGTCATGATAGGCGCATCATCCGATCTGTAGCCCCGCCCACGCAGTTCCGTGATACCGCGCCTTGAGGATGCCTCCAGCTCCGCCACGCGCTTCACAATGCCAAGACTGAGGAAGAGAAAGATCGAAAAGGCCAGTAGCCAGGGAGACAGGTGGATGCTCGCGACCACGCCGCCCGCCACGATACGCACCGTATAGAGACCGGCGAGCGTGAAGACATCGACCAGCGCGCGCTTCTTCAGATCGAAGGAATAGGCCAGTGTAAGAAAATAATAGACCACCAGCACACCGGCGAAGGGAAGGCTGGTCGAAAGCGCTATGGCGAAGGCCGGGATGAGCAGCAGAGGAAACACAATAAGCCCCTGCTCAAGCGGCAGGGATGCCGCGGCGAAAGGCCGGTTCCTTTTCGTTGCGTGACGGCGATCCGATCCCAGATCCAGCAGATCGTTCAGGACATAAACACTGGATGCACAAAGGCTGAAGGCGAAGAATCCCGCCAGCACCTTGAGGAATTGCGCCGGATCGGCGATCTGATGCGACAGGACCAGCGGCACGAACATAAGCCCGTTCTTCGCCCATTGATGAAGCCGGAGCTGCTTCAGCCAGAGCCGCCAGGTCGCCTTGGCGGGAGCCGGTTCGAAAACACGGTCGAATACCACCCGTCCGGCGAGCCGCTTGGCGATGCGTGGGGAACCGGCGACAAGCACGGCACCATCGGCAGCCTCCCAGACAGGCACGTCCACGTCGCCATTGGCCACATAGACGAATGTGCCATAGGCATCGCGGAGCACCTCCGCCTTGGCTTTTCCCTTGCGGTTCGCCGATCCGTCACTGGCAACAACATCGTCGAAAACACCGAGATACTCTGCAATCGGCCGGGCTATCCGCTCATCGGCAGCGGTCGCAAGCACGATGCGCCGGCCCCGCGCCTTTTCGGCCTTGAGCCAGTCAACCAGTTCCTCGTTATAGGTAAGATCCTCGGGATCAAACCTGACCGATTGCGCAACGGCCGCCTTGAACGCGGCCCTGCCGCCCAACAGCCAGAGAGGCAGCATCAGCAGCGCCAACGGCCTTTGCCGCACCAGCATCAGCAGACTCTCGATCAGTGTATCCGTGCGTGAGAGCGTGCCATCGAGATCGACGCAGAGAACGGAGTCCGCTCCGAACTGAGCCGTTTCATTCATTGGGAAGCCTCTCCCTGATGAGTCTTGCCCTGAGGAATCTCGGAGGCATTCATGTCGCGCGCGCCCTCTCCTCCGCCACCGCGATATTCGAGCCAGAGAAGCGCCGCAACGCCCACCGCCACGGCAAACCACAATGTAGCGAGCCGACAGATCAGCGTGATCGCCACCGCTTCAGGCAGCGCAAGCCCTGCCGCCAGCAGAAGACCCGTCATCACAGCCTCCGTTCCGCCAAGGCCCGCAGGCAGGAAAACCGCTGCCGCACCGGCCAGGATCGCCAAGCCGTAAACCCCAATTGAAAATGCAAGATCGGGACCGGCGGGAAAAGCGGCGGCGAGCACCCACACACCGACACCTTCCGCGCCCCATGAAACGATTGCGATAAGGAGTATCGGAACAAGGCGCCCCCAGCCGAGAAGGCCGCGGGCATGCATGAGCGTCGTTGAAAGCCAGTCCGCCGCCGTTGCAACCCGTCCACCGAAACGCTTGCCAAGCGCGCTCAACATCTCCGGCGTATGACGGTGATGCAGCACAACGAGCCCCAGAACGAGGCAAATGCAGAAAAGGCCGACCGTCCAGGAAAGATCCTGACGCGTCAGCAGGATGAATGAGGCAAGCACCAAAATGGCGATGAGGTCGATAAGCCGTTCCACAAACATCATCGCAAGGCCGGTGGCGTAGGAAACGCCATCCTGCCGCAGATAGAGGCAGCGCACCGCCTCGCCCGCTTTGCCAGGGCTTACCGTAAGGGCAAATCCGCTCAGATAGATGAGAAGACTGCGGCCCGCCGGAACGCCATGGCCGAGCCAGCCCAAGCAAAGCTGCCACCGCCAGAAGCGCAGCGCATAATTCACGACCGAAAGCAGCAGTACCGCCGCGAGCCGCCCCCACCCTATTGCAACGCCCGCTTCCATCAGGCGGCGGCCATCGGACATGGCAGACATCACGAGATAGCCGACAAGGGCCAGCACCGTCACCGTGATCGCGCCCTGCCGCCAGCGTGGGGAGATACGCTGCATATGATACTAAGCCCTTGATGCCAAGCCCTTGCTTGGTCGTCTGCCGCGGAGTGTAGCACATCGGGATGGGCGAAGGAACCGGCTGCAAGCCGCCAAACCCGCGACTTCCTTTACCGTATTGGACGATTCCGCTTCGGTCTCTTCCCCTGCTACAAGAAGATGCAAACAACACCGGCGCAGCCGGCTGGAAAAGGGGACCGGCCGGGCACCATTAACCCTTTCAGGAGTCCGATTTGTCGAAAAGCAAGGTCGGCGCCGCCTCACCGGAGACAGCCCAACCGCACGATCACCTCGCTTCCGCCCGGCGGACGCTGGAGCTCGAAATCGATGGTCCAAAACAGATGACCGCCTCGCTGGATGGCCCGTTTTCCGGCGCAGTCGAGCCGCTGGCGGGCGTAAGGGGCGAGGACGGCGAGGGCCATCGCCGCGCGGGCCGCGTCATCGTGACGGGCATGGGCAAATCGGGCCATATCGGCCGCAAGATCGTTGCGACGCTCGCCTTTCACCGGCGCGCCCGCGCAGTTCGTCCATCCGGGCAAGGCCTCATGGCGATTTCGGCATGATCACGAAGGATGACGCCATTCTGGCGCTCTCCTGGTCGGGCGAAAGCATCGAACTCACCTCGACCATCACCTTCGCCAAACGCTTTTCGATACCGCTTGTCGGGATCACTTCGGACGGGAACAGCGCGCTCGGCCAGGCGCCGGATGTCGCGCTCGTACTACCCCGCGCCGAGGAGGCCTGCCCCAACGGCCTCGCGCACAAAATTACTGACAGGCCCCTGGGCCAGGCTCTATCCCAACAAGATGCCGGTCACCGCCGTGCATCTGCTCAACACCGACGTGCTGCCGACCTTCGAGCAGCGCAACCGCCACGCGCGCCCGCGCCATGCCGCGGCGCTTGGCGACGCTCATGCCCCAGGCCTTGAGGCTCGACCATTTCTTCGAGCGCGTGAGCAGCGAATGCGCCGCCTCATAAAGCGCCGTGCGGGCGAGATCGTCGCCGCAGCGGCTGACCCGCCCCTGTATGTCGGTCTCGCCGGACTGATAGCGCGACGGCGTCAGCCCCAGATGCGCCCCGACATTCCGCGATCGCCTGAAACGGTCCGGTCGGTCAATCGTGGCGCGGAAAGCGAGCGCGGTGATCGGCCCGACGCCGGGAACGCTCATCAGCCGCCGGCAGACCTCCTCCTTGCGCACGATGTCGAGAACCTGTTTGGTCAGCCGGGTAAACTCCTTCAGCATCGTCTCCAGGATCGCCAGCAGCGGGTCGGCCATCGCCATCACCCCGGCGTCCCCAGCTTGATGCCGGCTTCGCGCAGGATCGCGCGCACCACATTCTCAATCGAGCGCATCTCATGCAGAACGGTCCGCCGCGCGACCAGCAGCGAACGCCATAGACGGCACTGTCGGCTCTTGACATGCACCTGCCGGAACCAGCCCGTGCGCATGATCTGCGCCAGGGCACGGGCATCGTTCCTGTCGGTCTTGTTCGGCATCGTCTTCATTGCTGCATTCGCTTGACGCGTCTCGATGCAGATCGCTGGCAGGCCCTCAGTACGCAACCCGTCGTGAAGCCAGGCCGTCAGCGAGCATGCCTCCAGCCCAACGCGCTCCAGCGGCAGATCAAGCCCGCGCGCGTCGTCAGCGTCGGCGGTTCCACCACCGAGATCGTCTATGCGCTCGGCGCGGGCGGCAGCCTCGTCGCGTCGACCACATATACGTCCCCATAGTCGCCGGTATGGGTGACGGGCGTGCGGCCTGCATGCAGGTCTTCGAGCCTGGTATTGCGCACGCAGATCATGGCCATGACTTTGGCC
>Ga0209066_10007741_pt1 | contig 10585 bp, 11 predicted proteins | sample All_14_2_FD_187198 | JGI IMG/M metagenome (GOLD analysis project Ga0209066, IMG submission 187198) | Freshwater microbial communities in response to fracking from Pennsylvania, USA - Allegheny Zone_MetaG_DW_15 (SPAdes) (version 2) ... | reverse complement strand
CTGGTTCGCTCGCGGGCACTTTCCCGTCGAGCTCGCCCGCGCCTTCGGCGAACTCGGCGTGCTCGGCATGAACCTCGACGGCTATGGATGCCCCGGCCGCAGCGCCGTGGAGTACGGTCTCGCTTCCCTCGAGCTCGAAGCCGGCGACTCGAGTCTGCGCACGTTCGTGTCAGTGCACGGTTCGCTCGCGATGGGCTCGATCCACCGCTGGGGCAGTGAGGAGCAGAAGAAGGAGTGGCTCCCGCGCATGGCCGCCGGCGAGGTGATCGGCAGCTTCGGGCTCACCGAGCCCGGCGCGGGCAGCGACCCGTCGAGCATGAAGACCTTCGCCCGGCGCGACGGTGCCGGCAAGGACACCGACGATTGGGTGCTGACCGGGTCCAAACGCTGGATCGGGCTCGCTTCCGTCGCGCAGCTGACCGTCGTCTGGGCGCAGACCGATGACGGCGTGCGCGGGTTCATCGTGCCGACCGATGCTCCGGGGTTGCACATCACCGCGCTCGAACCGAAGCTGTCGATGCGCGCCTCGATCGAGACCGAGCTGCACTTCGACGACGTGAGGCTGCCGGCATCCGCTTTGCTTCCCGGTGCGCGCGGGCTGCGCGGCCCGTTCTCGGCGCTGAACGAAGCTCGGTACGGAATCGCGTGGGGTGTGCTCGGCGCGGCGCGGGACAGCTACGAGGTGGCCCTGCGCTACGCGCTGACCCGCGAGCAGTTCGACCGGCCGCTCGCCGGGTTCCAGCTCACCCAGCAGAAGCTCGTGAACATGGTGGTCGAGCTGCAGAAAGGCGCGCTGCTGGCCCTGCACCTCGGACGCCTGAAGGATGCCGGCGAGATCACGCCCGCGCAGATCTCGCTCGGAAAGCTCAGCAACGTGCGCGAGTCCCTCGCGATCGCCCGGGAAGCCCGCACGATCCTCGGCGGCAACGGCGTGCTGCTCGAGCACTCTCCGACCCGTCACGCCGCGAACCTCGAGTCGGTGCGCACCTACGGGGGCACCGACGAGGTGCATACTCTGATCCTCGGCGAGCACCTCACCGGCATCGGGGCCTTCCGATGACGAACGGTGCCTGGTGACTGAACCACTGCGATTCGGGCTCGCGCGCGGCATCGGGTAGTATCGGAGGGTTGTCCGCTTGCGCACCCCTGTGTGCGAAGCCGGACGACGTGCACACACCCTCCTGCTGTCGGGAAATGCCCGGCAGCCGTTCTAGTCCGAAGGAGGTGGGTCAGTGACGCACCAGTACGAACTCATGGTCATTCTGAACCCCGAGATCGATGAGCGACAGGTCCCCGCGATCCTCGACAAGTTCCTGAAGGTCATCACGACCGACGGCGGCTCGATCGACAACGTCGACATCTGGGGCAAGCGCCGTCTCGCGTACGAGATCCAGAAGAAGAACGAGGGTGTCTACGCCGTCGTCGCCTTCACTGCGAGCAGCGCCGCGACGCAGGAGCTCGACCGTCAGCTCAAGCTCAGCGAGCAGGTCATGCGTACCAAGGTGCTCCGTGCCGAGGAAGCGATCGCCCTGATCGAGTCCGAGCGCGTGCGCGCCGAGGAGAAGGCCGCCCGCAAGGCCGCCCGCCCGGCGAAGATCAAGCAGGACGCGTAACGACGATGGCCGGCGAGACGATCATCACCGTCGTGGGAAATCTCACGGCCGATCCCGAGCTGCGCTACACGCAGAACGGACTCCCCGTCGCGAACTTCACCATCGCCTCGACGCCGCGCACGCTCGACCGCGCCACCAACGAGTGGAAGGACGGCGAAGCGCTGTTCCTCCGCGCGAGCGTGTGGCGTGAATTCGCCGAGCACGTGGCCGGATCGCTCACGAAGGGCTCCCGCGTCATCGCGACCGGTCGCCTCAAGCAGCGTTCCTATGAGACGAAGGAAGGCGAGAAGCGCACTTCCATCGAGCTCGAGATCGACGAGATCGGTCCCTCGCTCCGCTACGCCACCGCACAGGTGACACGCGCGGCCGGAGGCGGGCAGTCCCGTGGCCAGGTCGCGGACGAGCCTTGGTCGACTCCGGGCAGCCGCACCGCTCCCGCGGCCGGCGGCACCTCCGGTGGAGACTCGTGGGCCGCCCCCGGCGCCTACGGCGACGACACTCCGTTCTAGAGCACCGGTGGTCGAGTAGGCGCGCCAGCGCGTATCGAGACCCAGACGATTCCCGGAAGCCTCAGGACGAGGCATCCGATCTTCTTCAAGTAAAGGAAAAACAATGGCTGGAAAGTCAAGCGGCGACCGCCGCAAGCCGCGGAAGGGCGCGAAGAACGCCGCTCCCGCGAAGCCGACCCGCGTCGGCGTGATCGACTACAAGGACGTCGCGACGCTCCGCAAGTTCATCTCGGAGCGCGGGAAGATCCGCGCCCGTCGTATCACCGGTGTCTCCGTGCAGGAGCAGCGCCTCATCGCCCGCGCCATCAAGAACGCGCGCGAGATGGCACTTCTGCCCTACGCCGGCGCCGGCAGGTAGGGACTCGATATGTCGAAGCTGATTCTCACGAACGAGGTCGCCGGGCTCGGTAGTGCCGGTGACGTGGTCGAGGTCAAGAACGGGTACGCCCGCAACTACCTCATCCCCCAGGGCTTTGCGGTGGCGTGGAGCCGCGGTGGCGAGAAGCAGGTCGCGTCGATTCGCGCCGGCCGTGACGCCCGCGCGATCCACGACCACGAAGAGGCCGTCGCACTCAAGGACGCACTCGAGTCGAACAAGGTCAAGCTGAGCGTCAAGGCGGGTGCCGAAGGGCGCCTGTTCGGGTCGGTCAAGACCGGCGATGTCGCAGACGCCGTGAAGGCCGCAGGCCTGGGCGATCTCGACAAGCGCAAGATCCACATCACGTCGCCGATCAAGTCGGTGGGCGAGCACGAGGCGACGATCCGCCTGCGTGAGGACATCATCGCCGTGATCACCCTCGTGGTGGTCGCCGCGAAGTAAGTCCAAGGCTCGAGCTGAGCTCGCAGTGCGCGATGTGAATCTCGCGTGATCGAGTAGGCGCGTCAGCGCCGCATCGAGATCAAGGCATGATGGATGCCGCAGCCCGGCCCTCTCGCGAGGGTTCCGGTCTGCGGCATCCATCATTTCGGTTCGCCGCTGACCGACCGCGGGATCATCGACGTTAGCCCACCCCTGCCGATGTGTCCACCCATGTCGGTGTGCGGCCGAGCGCTTCCTGTGAAATCTGTACACAGGCGGTCGGTATCAGACGGAACCTTCAAGCGGGACTTCAATCACATCTCAACTCACCACGGTGCTTTCAGAAAACCGCAGGCCAAGCAGAAGTATTTTCTTCAGATCCGACTGCTCTCGACACTTCTCCACAGGTGTTGTGCACAGGGTTCGCGGCGTTTCGCGCAGTCTCTCCACAGAGTTATCCACAACCGCTGTTGCATGTCGTGAAACCCCTCTCTAGCGTGGGGTTCGGCCCACGGGGGGACTAGCGCACGACACGTCGGCGCCGGCGGATGTCGGAGCTTGGTGATGTGCTCACACCACGACGAGAGGGATGCCGCCGCATCCGGTTTCGTCCCTTTGGAGCGCGCATGAACGCGCAGTGTCCCGTGAGATCTGCTGTGCGGTGGCCGGACGACGTGGAGGAAGGTGCATATGTCGATCGCCGACATCTCGGAAGAGCGCCTGGGCGGGCAGCGTCGAGAGCACGAGCGCACGCCGCCGCATGATCTTCTCGCCGAGCAGAGCGCGCTCGGCGGCATGCTGCTGTCGAAGGATGCCGTCGCCGATGTGATCGAGACCCTCCGCGGCGCCGACTTCTACGTCCCCAAGCACGAGCTGATCTTCGACGCCGTGCTGACGCTCTACTCGCACGGCGAGCCGACCGACGTGGTGGCGGTCACGGATGAGCTGATCAAGACCGGCGAGCTGCAGCGCGCCGGCGGCGCGGACTACCTGCACACGCTCACCTCGATCGTGCCGACCGCGGCGAACGCCGGCTACTACGCGTCCATCGTCGCCGAGCGCGCGCTGCTGAGGCGGCTCGTCGAGGCGGGCACCCGCATCGTGCAGCTGGGTTATTCGGGTCAGGGCGAAGCGCTCGACCTGGTCAACAATGCGCAGGCCGAGATCTATGCAGTGGCCGGTCACGAGAGCGCCGATGACTACGTGCCGCTGACGGTCGCGGTCGACGCGGCGGTCGAAGAAATCGAAGCGGCCCGCGGCCGCGAGGGGCAGATGACCGGTGTGCCCACCGGCTTTCTGCAGCTCGACCAGCTCACCAACGGTCTGCACCCGGGTCAGCTCATCATCATCGCCGCGCGACCCGCACTGGGCAAGTCGACGCTCGCGCTCGACTTTGCGCGTTCGTCGGCGATCAAGCACAATCAGCCCACGATCTTCTTCTCGCTCGAAATGGGGCGCAGCGAGATCGCGATGCGTCTGATGAGCGCCGAGGCCTCGGTGCCGCTGCAGGCGATGCGCAAGGGCACGCTCGACTCGCGGGACTGGACGACGATCGCGTCCGTGCGCGGTCGCATCAACGACGCGCCGCTCTACATCGATGACAGCCCGAACATGACCCTCGTGGAGATCCGCGCGAAGTGCCGTCGGCTCAAGCAGCGCGAGGGTCTGAAGATGGTCGTCATCGACTACCTCCAGCTCATGACCAGCGGCAAGCGCGTCGAGTCGCGTCAGCAGGAGGTCAGCGAGTTCTCGCGCGCGCTCAAGCTGCTCGCCAAGGAGCTTCAGGTTCCGGTCATCGCCCTGTCGCAGCTGAACCGTGGTCCCGAGCAGCGCGCCGACAAGAAGCCGGCGCTCTCGGATCTGCGTGAGTCGGGCTCGCTCGAGCAGGACGCCGACATGGTGATCCTGCTGCACCGCGAGGCCGCGTACGAGAAGGAGAACCCCCGCGCGGGCGAGGCCGACTTGATCGTCGCCAAGCACCGCAACGGTCCGACCGACACCGTGACGGTCGCTTTCCAAGGCCACTTCTCTCGCTTCGCCGACATGGCGGTCGGGCTGTAGCGCGCGCATGCAGGTGTAGGTTTTTTTGAAGTTGTCCATTTCGCAGGAGACTTGTCCACGCGATGTCCATATGGACATTTCGGCCCCCCCGGCAGCTGCGTAGCTGCCAGTTGCGGTGGAGTACTCCCATCTGAGACGGTCCCTTGTCCCGCAAGACACACCGAACTGCGAATCCAAACCGGGCGGGTCTTACGCGAATTCGGACGGTCCGTAAGCGGTGCCGACGTCCGGTTCGGGGTAAGCCAGGGCAGCGTCGCATTGAGCGACAGGCTTTCGGGCCGTGCCGGATCCCAGGCTTCGCGCTTTAGCCAGCCGTGGCTGACATGAGCCAGGTGAGATCGATCTGGGTGGTTAGCGGAAGCGTGATGTCGGACGGGCTGATGGGCTGCGCATTGGGCTGATCGATCGCCGATATACCGTCCATCACACGCCGCAGGTGGACACGTCGGTTGGCGCAGCGTCAACGATCTCGGTGGTGGCAGCCGTCCATCCAACAGTGGTGCCAGCGGCCACGGCACCGCCGCCATAGCCTTCCAGCGCTACCTGCCGCTCCCCGATGAATTGTCCGGTTGCGGTGTCGACGATGATCTCTTGCCGGAAGGCGTTGTTCGTTTCATCACGCCCGATGGCGATGCCTGTGGCTCCGTTGAGGGTTGCCTGACCCTCGGTGATGGTCACACCCGGGATCAGCGCGGCCGCTTTATACATGGCGGCGCGGTATTCGGCGGGTACGGTGCCCTGCCGGAGGGTGTCCGCGATCCAGACGAGTGCTTCCCCATCGCGGGAGGGGCCCGCCCCGGCGGTCACACGATAGATCTCCGCCAGCAGTTCGGCTGGATCCAAGGGAAGCTGCGTGAAGTCACTGCTCGTTCCACCCGGAACCCAGAATCCGTCCACCGGGTCGCCGAGCGTGACCTTATCGCCGGGCCCTTCCACCTTGAACCTGCCGCCTGGCAGATCATAAAGGCGGTCGGTGACCCCTGCCAGCCCTGCCGGGCTCCGCTGCGCCGCCAGCTCGGATCTAGGGCCGAAAGTCTGGGCCAGAGTGCTCGCACACCGGATCTGCCACCAGGTGTCGTTGAGATCAGCGGGTACGAACAATTCGGTCCGGTCCTTCAGCATGAAGAACACCGGCTCGACCGTTACGTTATCCATATCCTCGCCGTTCGCGCGGGCCGCGTCGAAGTCCTCGTCGAGCCATCCCTGCGCCATGTACACCGCGTCGGTGTGCACGCGCAAGTATTGGCCGGGCGCGAGCTGAGGATCGCTGACTTCAAGGGTGGCGACAGCTGCGGCGTTGAGCGCGTCGGCGGCTGCCGGATCGGCGCCGCCCTGCCAGCCTGCAATTCCGAGCAGGTTGCTGCCGACGAGCGCGGCAACCACGGCGGTGGCGCCCAGGGCAGAGAATCCCGTCCACGCCACGGTGCGGCGTCGACGACGGCGCAGCGGCAGAGGGGTGAAGGAGGTGTCGTCCCCTAGAGCTGCGAACGGCGCGTATGGCGTTTCTGCCTCGATCTGAGCGAACAGCGCCGCCCGACCGCGAGCAACACCCGCCGGAGTGCGCTCGGGGATATCAGTCCGCGTTCGGCGCAGGAGCGAGATTTCGTCCATGGCTCTGTTCCTTCTCTTGATTCAAAATCGGTTCGATAGCGGCGCGCAGCTTGCGGCGCACGCGGTTCAGTCGTGAACGGACGGTCCCGACCGGAATGCTCAGCGCTTCGCTGATGCCCTCGTAGTCGAGATCTCCAAACGTGTGCAACAGAAGAGTGTCGCGGTCGCCGGTTGGCAGGCGGGCCAGTGCCTTGCCGAGTCGGCGGGTGAGGCGCTTCGCGTCGAGGCGAGCGTCGGCGGCGTCAATCTGGTCGATGTCGGTGCGGGCCAGGTCCGACGCGAGCATGCCCCGCCACGCCTTCGCTTCCGTCCGCGCGTGCTGTCGCATCAGTGTTGTGGCAATCCCGAGCAACCACGGGCGCGCGTCCTCGCTGCCCGTGAAGTCTCGCCGGTGCGTGAACGCGACGAGAAACGTCTCTGAGGCGATGTCATCCGCCTGGGTTGCACCGATCCGACGGGCCGCATAGCGAAAGATGACCCGCTCGTGCCGGTCGTACAGCTCGGCGAACGCCGCTGGCTGCTCGAGGGAGCGGCGGATGATCGCGCCGTCGTGGGTGGTCACACTAAGTATTGTCCGATTCGGCCACTCGAGTTCACGGCAATATTCCCGCAACCCAGCCGAGGCGACTCGTTCGCGTTAGCCGATCCGTCACCGGGTCCACGTGAGCTGGTCGCGGTCAAAGGATGAAGGGGTGGCTGCTTCTTTCCAGATGTCAGGTTGCTGCCGGCAAAGCGTTGGTTGTGAATGCCAAGTTGAGATATGGCAGTTCGTCTCGTGCGAGCACGACTGTGACGACGACGTGGTCTTCGAGCTGGAACCCGATCCCGTGAACGAAGGGATCTGTGTCGAGCTCCAGCGCATCGACATCGCAGCCGTCGAGCCGTGCGGTCGCTCCGGCACGGACCGCGGCGGCTGTTGCTTTCCAGCCTGTATCCGGATCTGTCCCACGTCGCAGACCGAGCTGTTCACGGTAACGATTCCGCAGAACGTGGTTCGCGTGATCGACGAGCTGCTGAGCGAGCGATGAGTCCTAAGAGTTTTCGCGATCCCAGCTCGTTCGCACCGCCTCCCACAGCAGCGGATATCTCATCAGCTGCACCAGCTCCTTCATCCAAGCCGGTCTCGGCCGGGGCGGTTCAGTTTCGAGCGATGCGCGAGTCTGCCCGTCGAGATCAGCAAGGTTCGTGGGGTCTGAGTGATCGGATGGATTACGCCAGAACGTGTAGCTGATAGAAACAGCCGCCGAGGTGCGGCCCGAACTTCCTTCATGCTCCCGGAATCCGTACCCGCCAGTGTCGGTGATTGCAGGCTGCTGAATGAGACCGACGATGGGAAAAGGGAAGGCGCGCGCCCGAGCAGCTGACTCCAGTCGCGGGTCAGGAGCGTCTTCGGGCACCGGTCCTACGATCTGCATAGCGAAACGATCCCACACGCGCGCGGTGATTGGCCCGCGAGCGGATCGCTCAGCAGCAGGCTGATCGGAAGTAGGAACACTGTGACAGTGTGGACATGGCTCGGTGTGACCCTGGCCGCGACTTAGACCTCGTTTGAACAACGTAAGGGATAGGCAATCATGCAGTTCGGTGGAGTCCTTCCGGAAGACGCGCCCGACCCGCGGTTCGAACGCGAACAGCAGCTCCAGCGCATGCCGATCCCCGTCTTCGAGTTTGCTCACCAGCGTTCTGTGGGGGTCACCGACATTGGCGTCAGCTCCGGTACCGATGAGCGCGGCATGAACATGATGAGTGTGAGTGTCTCGGCGACATTGTGGCGAAACCCGGATGATAAGTCTGACCCGGTGAATCTCGCTGACCTCGATGACCAGACGCGTCGTTCGCTCGAGGAAGTCCCGCCGTGGCCGCGTCCAACCTGGCTGCTCGAGTACGTCGAACGCATGCGGTACCCGACACTGTGGGACGCAGTGCAAACTTGGTGGCATCGTGACGAGTCCGAGTACACCACGCTCCCTTACCTCCTCGTCCATCACGCGAACCACATCCTGGTGAATCGTTTCCGCGATCAGCTCGGACTCGGCCTACACGTCTGGGATTCCCCCGCGCTAACCTCGGAGCGCGTGGTCCGCCATGGGGTCGACGTCATTGTCGATGACCTGCCCGTGATCGGCGCAGAGATCGACACGGACCCGTTTGTCTACGCCATCGGCGCGAACCTCCCGAGCGGCGGGACACTCACTGCTGTCATTTCCCGCGAGCATGTCGAGTATGTCGACCTCAAATTCGCGCGGCGGAAAGCCAGCTAGTACGACCGGTTGATGAAGTGGCGGTCGATTGCCGCGACGGGCTCCGGGCCGCTGCGGGATCCGCAAACCCGGCGGAGCGAGCCGGCTGCTCCGGTCGGCATAAGGTGGACCCAGGCGCACTCGGGCGTTCTCGGTATATGCGGATGCTGCGGTGATCATCATTCCCAACTCTGTCAATTCGGGAGCAACGTGCTTGTGACACGCGGTCTCATTCAGCGCACCATGTGTACGTTCGTTGCTTTGGGGTTGGTCGCCGGGCTTACGGCGTGTGGCAACGAGGCTCTTCGCAGTTGAGGGTGTAGTCGGGGTTCGCGGGCCGGTTCGCGGATAGGGGTCGAGGTCTTCCAGGATGGAAGTTCATAGGCTGTCCATCTGAAAGACCTCGACGTTGCTCCACGCTACCTTCGCTGCGCCCGATCTGACCACGTTCTGCCGTCTCGATGAGCTCGGCCTCGAAGCCGTCGGGCAGCGGCTCGAGCCGGATCGGGCGGTGATCGAGTGTCGCGTTGTCGAGCCGGATCCGTGGTGCCGGGAGTGCGGCGTCGAGGGCGTCGTGCGCGACACCGTCGTGCGTCGCCTCGCGCACGAGCCGTTCGGGCACCGGCCCACGACGCTGCTGGTGCGGGTGCGCCGCTACCGGTGCGAGCGCTGCGGGAAGACGTGGCGGCAGGACACCTCGAAGGCCGCGGCGCCCCGGGCGAAGATCTCCCGCGGCGGGCTCGGGTGGGCGTTGGAAGCGATCGTGGTCGACCACCTCACCGTCTCCCGGGTCGCGGCGGGGCTCGGGGTGTCCTGGCACACCGCGAACAGCGCGATCATCGCCGAGGGCCGCCGTCACCTGATCGACGACCCGGCCCGGTTCGACCACGTCACCACGATCGGGGTCGACGAGCACGTCTGGCGACACACGAGGTTCGGGGACAAGTACGTCACCGTGATCATCGACCTCACCCCCGCCCGGAACAAGACCGGCCCGGCCAGACTGCTGGACATGGTCGAGGGCCGTTCCAAGGCGGTGTTCAAGCAGTGGCTCGCAGATCGCCCGAAGCAATGGAGCGCGGGGATCGAGGTGGTCGCGATGGACGGGTTCACCGGATTCAAGACCGCCGCCGCCGAAGAACTGCCCGACGCGGTCCCCGTCATGGACCCGTTCCACGTGGTCCGCCTCGCCGGCGACGCGCTGGATGTTTGCCGGCGTCGAGTCCAGCAGGACCTGTTCGGCAGGCGCGGGATGAAGGGCGACCCGCTCTACCAGGCGCGTCGCACCCTCCACACCGGCGACAAGCTGCTCACCGACCGGCAGAGAATCCGGCTGGAGGCACTGTTCGCTACCGAGGAGCACGTCGAGGTCGAAGCGACCTGGGGTATCTATCAGCGCATGATCGCCGCGTACCGAGAGCCCGACAAGAAGAAGGGCAAGCAGATGATGCAGGCCGTGATCGACGCGGTCACCACCGGCGTCCCGGCCGCGCTCGTCGAGATCCGACGCCTCGGCCGGACGCTGAAGCAGCGCGCCGCGGACGTGCTCGCGTTCTTCGACCGACCCGGCACCAGCAACGGGCCGACGGAGGCGATCAACGGACGGCTCGAGCACCTCCGCGGCTCTGCCCTCGGCTTCCGCAATCTCACGAACTATGTCGCCCGCTCGCTGCTCGAAGCCGGAGGATTCAGACCCGCACTACACCCTCAAATGCGATGAGCCAGAAAACCACCAATCCACTGTCCGAAAAC
>Ga0209066_10007740_pt1 | contig 10586 bp, 8 predicted proteins | sample All_14_2_FD_187198 | JGI IMG/M metagenome (GOLD analysis project Ga0209066, IMG submission 187198) | Freshwater microbial communities in response to fracking from Pennsylvania, USA - Allegheny Zone_MetaG_DW_15 (SPAdes) (version 2) ... | reverse complement strand
CATCTTCCATCAACAAACGCGCCACGATAGCCTCCGCAAAAGCTATCTTGAATCAGAGTTCAGGTGATTTGGGAATCCAGTTTGTCAACAGAACCTAGAGGACATCATGACAGAACCCGCCGCCAAGTTTAGCAGTCTGGTGATTGAGGGCCAACCGCAACCAGCCTTGTGAATCCCTGCTCAACAGTGAAAGTTTAGCAGTCTGGTGATTGAGGGCCAACCGCAACCGCGATCAACTTGAACATGGCACCGATTTCAGTTTAGCAGTCTGGTGATTGAGGGCCAACCGCAACACGAATCGGCACAACGGAACGCCGTACCTTAGTTTAGCAGTCTGGTGATTGAGGGCCAACCGCAACACCGCCGCCACCGCCTCCGCCGCCGTAATAAGTTTAGCAGTCTGGTGATTGAGGGCCAACCGCAACTTCATTCAGTGTGCAGATGATTGTCCGACTAGTTTAGCAGTCTGGTGATTGAGGGCCAACCGCAACGGTGTCGGCGCGCCGCCGCCCGCTGCTTGGAGTTTAGCAGTCTGGCGATTGAGGGCCAACCGCAACCCTTCAACCGCGCTGCCGACTTCATGCGCCAGTTTAGCAGTCTGGTGATTGAGGGCCAACCGCAACAATTCGGACATTCGCGCGATCAAGGACTCTAGTTTAGCAGTCTGGTGATTGAGGGCCAACCGCAACCGAAAACGTCTTTCGCAACACGATCTCGTCAGTTTAGCAGTCTGGTGATTGAGGGCCAACCGCAACCAGATCATCCGGCTTGATATAGTCCATATGAGTTTAGCAGTCTGGTGATTGAGGGCCAACCGCAACGTGGAACGACTCAGGCACGATCCGCTGCACAGTTTAGCAGTCTGGTGATTGAGGGCCAACCGCAACCGTGGCTGTGCGTCATGCCGTTGAGCGGGCAGTTTAGCAGTCTGGTGATTGAGGGCCAACCGCAACGTGGCACAACCCGCATGAGTTTCCCGGGCCAGTTTAGCAGTCTGGTGATTGAGGGCCAACCGCAACGCGTTGCGGCGTGCAGAGAAGTGCTGTGTAAGTTTAGCAGTCTGGTGATTGAGGGCCAACCGCAACGGCGGCATGTTCATGGCGCCGCCGGTGCCAAGTTTAGCAGTCTGGTGATTGAGGGCCAACCGCAACCGCAAGGCCCGTGTCTGTTCAACCGTCAGCAGTTTAGCAGTCTGGTGATTGAGGGCCAACCGCAACAGGACCAGCGCCGCATCGTCGCCCATACCGAGTTTAGCAGTCTGGTGATTGAGGGCCAACCGCAACAAAAGGACTTATCGGACAGGCGCGAGGGTTAGTTTAGCAGTCTGGTGATTGAGGGCCAACCGCAACGAACTTGAAGGCCTTGACCACAGCATCATTAGTTTAGCAGTCTGGTGATTGAGGGCCAACCGCAACGTCCGGCGCGGGCACTGATATGCCATTCGCAGTTTAGCAGTCTGGTGATTGAGGGCCAACCGCAACCTTGTCAATGGCAAGGTCAAGCAATGCGCCAGTTTAGCAGTCTGGTGATTGAGGGCCAACCGCAACTTTCGACCCACGCGATCTGTTCGATGACGGAGTTTAGCAGTCTGGTGATTGAGGGCCAACCGCAACTCAATTCAGTGATGCGAAACGTGGGACCTGAGTTTAGCAGTCTGGTGATTGAGGGCCAACCGCAACAGGTGCTAGACCTCCGAGCTTTGCATCCACAGTTTAGCAGTCTGGTGATTGAGGGCCAACCGCAACGTTTTGCCAGCCGCATTGATGTTGATCGCAAGTTTAGCAGTCTGGTGATTGAGGGCCAACCGCAACTGATCAATCTCTGCCCTGCTCAAACCAATGAGTTTAGCAGTCTGGTGATTGAGGGCCAACCGCAACAAAGACGCTGGCGGACCAGTCAACCATCGCAGTTTAGCAGTCTGGTGATTGAGGGCCAACCGCAACGATTGACTTCATTTGGGCAGCGAGCCTGAAAGTTTAGCAGTCTGGTGATTGAGGGCCAACCGCAACCTCAAGCGTTTCAATAATGGCAATGGCCACAGTTTAGCAGTCTGGTGATTGAGGGCCAACCGCAACTATTCATCACAGGAGTGGAAAATGAAAATCAGTTTAGCAGTCTGGTGATTGAGGGCCAACCGCAACGGTTACTCGAAGGGCCTCGATGACCCCCTTAGTTTAGCAGTCTGGTGATTGAGGGCCAACCGCAACCAAAAAACGCGACGCTCCATTCTGGATCAATAGTTTAGCAGTCTGGTGATTGAGGGCCAACCGCAACCAGGTCATGACGCGATAGGCACACCGCAGCAGTTTAGCAGTCTGGTGATTGAGGGCCAACCGCAACCTTGCATCTCGGCGTAGTCGCCAGGGTCCGGAGTTTAGCAGTCTGGTGATTGAGGGCCAACCGCGCTTCACTTGGGGGCGAAGCGCACTTCGTGCGCCCGATGAAACGAGACGTGCCTACATCGATGCACTCAAGGCAGCGGATAATCATGACTTCTCGGCATTGTTGAGCTTCGCCCGGTCCTAACCCCAGGCATTCGTTCAAATAAAACTTGGCGATTCGCGCAGGATCGCTAAAGTTGCATCCATTCATGGACGGGGCGGCTGACACGACTTCCAAAGTCTCTCAATTCGGATCAACCGTTCGCGCACCGCGCTTCTGGGGGCAATTTGATGAGCGAGACGATAACGATCGGGATCGATCTCGGCACCACTAACTCGTCCATCGCGATCAACCGTGATGGCAAAATCGAAATCGTCAAAAAGCCGGGTGGGGTAGAATATACGCCCTCCGTTTTTGGCTTCGACAAGGCGAAGAACAAGATCGTCGGCCAACGCGCTTACGAGTCGCTCTACAAAGACATCGCTGACGGCGAAGAGAATAACTACAAGCCGGAAATTAAGCGCGTCATCGGCACTCCGCAGAAGTTTTACTTTGAGCGCGCGGGAATAGAAATGAGCGCGGAAGAAATTTCCGCCGAAATTCTCAAGAGCCTTCGGCAGGACGTGCTGCGCAAGTATCCTGATTTCGACGCCACCGCCGCCGTAATTACCATCCCGGCAGCTTTTTCCGTTCTACAATGTGAAGCGACAAAGCGAGCGGGAAATCTCGCCGGATTCAAACACGTTGTCCTGCTTCAAGAGCCGATTGCCGCAGCCATTTCTTACGGCTTCGCTAACGCAAAGGACGAGACCTGGCTCGTTTATGATCTTGGTGGTGGTACGTTCGACGTTGCCCTCATTTCATCGAGGGAAGGCGTTTTGTCGGTACTCGGTCACAATGGCGATAATTTCCTAGGCGGTAAAAACCTCGACTGGGATATTGTTGATCGCATCATCGTTCCGAAAATTCTCAAAGAGTTCGCGGTCGCCAATTTCACTCGCGACAACAAACTACATCAGGGCAAGTTCGCGCGGTTGAAGTACCTTGCCGAACGAGCGAAGATTGAACTGTCGGCTTACGAAAATACAACAATCGAAGTTGACGGCATCGGTAGCGATAGCGCCAATCATCCAATCGCACTTTCAGTAGAGGTTTCCCAAACCGACATCGAAAGTCTGATGAACCCGATGGTCGCTCGGACCATCGACTTGTGCAAAGAGACATTGAAAGATGCGGGACTAAGGAGTTCTACAGTCTCTAAGATTGTTCTTGTCGGCGGGCCAACCCAAAGCCCCTATATCCGGCAAAAACTTGAAGTGGACCTCGGCATACCAACCGACGCTTCGGTTGATCCGTTGACAGTTGTAGCGCGAGGCGCGTGCGTCTTTGCAATGGGTCAAAAAATTCCGGCGAACGTCGATGGCGAAAAAATCATATTGCCTAGTGGCACTCTGGCGCTGTCACTGAACTATGAGACACTTACCGCCGAGACCGAGCAGACCGTTACAGGAACCGTCAAAGGATTGAACGGCGCGGGTAATCAGCACTTTATCAAGATCGAAGCTGACGCTAGTGGATTTTCAGGGTCGAAGATTCCGCTTCGGGCTGGCAAGTTTCTCGCGAATGTCACCCTTGAACCCAATAAGTCGAATTTGTTTTGGATTTATCTACTCGATAGTAGCGACGGCACTATCCCGCTTTCGCCGGATTCATTCACGATTACACACGGACTTTCTATCGGTGGCGCTCCAATCCCCCATTCAATCGGCGTAGCGGTGTTTCGCAAAGATTTCCGCGAAAAGGCGGGGCACGTCGAGATATTCGAGAAATTAATTGAAAAGGGTTCTGTTCTGCCTGCAAAGCGAACAGAAAAGTTCAAAACCGCCCGCGCGGTGAAAAAGAGCGAGAACGACAATCCACTTTGGATACGGGTTGGTGAGGGCGAGTCGCAAATTCCTGATCGCAACGCATTCGTATGCGAATTGGGTATTAAGGGTAGCGACTTGCCGCGCGACCTTCCAGAAGGAACAGATCTCGAGCTGACAGTTGAAGTAAACGAGATTCGCGAGCTATCGGTTACCGCCTACATTCCGCTCCTCGATTTATCCCTTAACGCGCGGTCTACCGTTCGCGATGAATTAATTGACGTAAGCGATGTAGAGAGCGAACTCGACGCGCAACTTGAACGGGCTCGACTCGTTGTTGAAAATTGTACGGAAGAAAAACTCGTCAAGATCGAAACCGCAGTGAATTCGGTTTCGACAAGTTTGCGCAACGCCCACATTGACGAGGACGAAAAACGTAAAGCTGTGAAGCAGCTACGCGACCTCAAACTTGTGCTCGACCAGACACAAAAAGAAACGGAGCTGCCGCAGCTATGCCAAGAATTTGCGGATAGCGTCGCCGGCGTTCGACAGATAATCACGAGCCTACCTGACCCGTCCGACCGCGAAATGCATACCCGGCAGGCCGATGAAATGCAGGCCGAGGGCGATAAGGCAGTAAGAGACAAAAATAAGACACTCTTGCTCGGTGTGCTTGAACGTCTAAGCGACCTTACTGGCCACGCGTTACAATCCGACCCCGCGACTTGGGTCCATCATTTCCGCAGATTAACGAACGGCTCAGCGACTTTCACGAACGAAAAGGATGCCGCCCGCCACGCCGAGAGGGGCGAGAAGGCAATCGCTAGCGGTGATGTCGAGGAGTTGAAGCGCTGCTGCCGTAGCCTCTCGAACTTACTGCCATTGGAGAAGCAAAAATCTATCGCTTCTAGCCTGTCCGGGATCACGCACTAGCTATGGCAAACTCGCTCAAATCCAACGCCTACCACGTCCTCGGATTGGATACGTCCGCGACGAGTAAGAAAATTCTCCAGCGGGCAAATGAAATTGTCCGGCGTTTGAAGATTGACGATTTCCCTGCTTACGACTTGGACATCATCACGTTCAAGAATTTCAGGACCGAAGATACCGTCAAAGATGCATTGCGCCGCCTTCAATCTCCGAAACTACGCATTCAAGAATACTTCTTTTGGTTTGGATGTGCCGATTCTATTGACGAGCAGGCGCTATCGCATTTCGCCACGCAGGATTATCCAGGCGCGATAGGCGTGTGGGAAAAAGGCGCAAGCGGCGACAACGATGTCTCGTTTCGCTTTGCGCGGTACGCCGCCCTCACTCGCTGTTTGGGGCTGCTAACGGGAGGTGAAGGCGATCAGCTTGAGGCGTCCCTGCAAGCGTGGAAGCGGCTTTTGGAATCGGACGCTTTTTGGTCATCGTTCTCTCGAACGTACAAATTCGATGACGCTTACACTGCGAGCGACGATGTATTCGCGGATTTTCGAGCAAGTGCCTTGGGCTATGTTTCGGACATCTACGTCGAGCTTCAAGACGCGCGCAAAGGGAGCGATTGCGTCTACCGGTTTCAGAAATTGTTTTCTGGGACTGGCGAAAAAGTCGAAAAGGATATCTTAAATCCCGCCTTTCAAGCCATTCAAAACGCTATTAGCGCTCTCGACGCCATAGACACTGGGGAAGGCGTCAAATTTGATGCGGGCGCGGCGGAAAGAGTGCGGAAGGGCGTTGAGGCCATCCAGTCAGAGTTGAACAAACTTGTTGATCTTGGACTGTTTTCGGACAGCGCGACGAAGGTCATTCGAGACCACGCGGCAAATTCCATTCGGCGCATTGTGTTGGACTTGCACAATCACCACGACGAGATGGAAAAGTCCCACAAGCTACTGGCAGTGGCAGCACAAATCGCCGGTACGGATAGCCTCAAATCGGTGCTAGCTGGCGAGCTAGAGCAGATTCAAAAAAACATTACGCACGACGCCGAAAACACGCTCGCGTTGGATATTCCGGGGACTTTCGGCGGCGGCCGAGTTGTCTTCAAGAACAATTATCTGACCTATGATGATCGCAAAATATTCTACAAAGACGCAACGAGCATTTCCTACCATTCCGTCAGCCGCTCGGTGAATCTAATTCCCGTGTCCCAATCGTACAGCTACATGGTGTCAACAAAAAATGAGACCATATCGTTCTCGTTCGGCACCACTCTCTATATCGGCAACGACAAGAAGAGGGATGTTTGGGCCAGGCTGGCGGGGGTGTCCCAAAAGCTCATTGAACCGTACATCGTGGAAAAACTAGTTCGCCGAATCTTTGAGAATGGCGAAACGGTACAGATCGGCAGCTTAGAATTTAGTCGGGAAGGCTACTTCCGATCCAAAATGTTTGGCGGTCGCGAGGGCGTCGCATGGTCAGATACCATCTATATTCCCAAATTGAATGCTGGCAACGTCATCGTCTGGAAAGATAAGAGCGGAAAGGGCGTGCAGTTCACCGCAGTACCCATGTCCACGCCGAACGCTGTCGTTATGCCGGAACTTGTCCAAGCGTGCCACAACGCTGTGCAGAGCCATGGAAAACGATGAAGACCATCTGAACGTCGATTTGACGTTCCTCGACGAAAAGACCGCAGAGGTAGCGGAAACACATCCGCATAATACCCGCTACAAATATAACTGGAAAAACATCGCGATTATCGGCGGCATAGTTCTTGTAGTGGGCTGGCTCATTTTTTCCGGCAATAACTCTCCCGCACCGACTGGAGGACAGGATACCTCCACTATTCCAAATACTGGCTCGCCCGACACATCACCTGCTCCTCAATCATCGAACAGTGCCGACAGCGTAACAGTAGACGAGTTCAGATGTTCGAGTTCAGATTCCGCCGAGGTAGACCGTCTAGCGCCCACGGAAAATCAGTCGCAGCTTGCAAGCGATCAGAGTGCTCTAAACGCGCGGGCGGCCGAACTGGATCAACTCAAGACGCAGATTGATACCAGCACGACAAACGAAAATTCGACACAGGATGAAATTGATAGCTATAACCAGATGGTCGAGGACTATAACTCGCGGCTCGGCGCCTATAAGAGCGACGCGGCAAATCTGCAAGCGAGGTTAGACCAGTTCAACGCTGAAGTAGAAGCGCACAACACCTATCTGGAAACCCATTGCGTCAAAGGCGGCCAATAGTATGAGTGCGGTCTCAAAACCAATTCTGCATCGCGGATACGCGATAAGAAGCGGCGTGACCGTTAAACAACGGGTCGAAAGCGTATTTTTTACGGAAGTGTATCTGCTTTCAGATGGAACCTATCTGTATCTTTTCACGAAGCTGAAAGCAGAAGATGTGGCCGGACGAGAGGAAAAATTTGGCCTGATTTTCATAGCTGCTGGGGAAAGAAGCTACCTTGCCGTGATAGTTTCTGACCATTCGCGCGAGAGGGTATTTTCGCTCGCAGAAAATGTTGCGCGCGCGCGCGGCTTTGACACCGTTGCAGGGATGCACGATCTGAAAAGGTTGCTCATCAACGATGTTATCAATCCGTTGCTCCATCCCGAGAAATATAAGAAGTTCAAACTCTCCATTCCCAATGGGATTCTGCTGTACGGGCCGCCGGGGTGCGGCAAGACGTTCATCGTGAAAAAACTGGCCGAAGAACTGGCCTATAAGTTTGTCGAGCTTAGACCATCGTCTGTTGCAACACCGTGGGTCCACGGCGCAGTTGGCAACATAGCAAGCATATTCGAGACGGCGCGACGAGAAGCACCAGCAATAGTCTTCATAGATGAGATTGAGGGCTTGCTCCCGAAGCGAGAGGAATTGGCGTCGCACGCAGACATCAAAAAGGAAGAGATAAACGAATTTCTGCTGCAACTTAACAATGCTGGCGATAGCAAAATCTTGGTGATCGGTGCGACGAACCGACCTCAGATGATCGACACAGCCATATTACGGTCTGGAAGGATGGACAAGCGTATCTATGTTCCGCCGCCGGATTTTGAAGCTCGAAAGGAAATGCTCCGCATTTGCCTAGCGGGCCGACCCTATGACGATTCAATAGACTTCGATGACCTCGCTCGCATGACCGAGAATTATGTCGGTTCGGATATAGAGCTAATTGTTACCGAGGCTGCGCGTGGAGCGGTCTTGAATGACAAATTGCGAATCGACGAAGAAATGATTAGCGGCGTTATCTCAAGGCTGAAACCCTCGATCTCTCGCGAGGAAATTGACCAGTATCAGCAGTTCTCAAATATGGAACGCTGGTAAAGGGGGCCGCGCCCCTTCGCCGTCAAGACCAAGACGAGCGCATTCAAGTGACCGTGTAGTCGCTTTGCTTCGGCCCGCGTCAGTTCACTTGGCTGCGGTCTGTGACGGCTTCTCCCCGCTCATTGCCGCAGGGCTAGTTCGGTTTGCATTGCGCAAACCACAAAGGAGCTAGTCATGAAAACAGAAAAACCCATCACCACCGAAATGCTGGAGTGGCAGGGCATCACCGTGTCCGTGTCGTGCGAGCGTAATTACGCGACCATGACGGGCCTGACCCACCTTTCCATCGTAAGTGTTGCTTAAGCCCGAAGCTACATCCATCTGAAGTCAGAATTCTTGGCTATTTGATCCGGTATAGTTCGACGATGCAACGGGATGTGCGTCCTGAACCCAATCCACCTTTTGCATCATACTGTCGCCTTTGGAAGCGCCTCACGGAGAGCATTCCGGAGCAACGGCGTCGGATCGGTCTTGGGATTGGTCCAGTCTGCACGTCCCGGATGACTCAGTCCGAAAACCATGAGCCCGGTTGCGTTGCGCCACGCCTTGCTTGTCCAGCCGCGATTATTTTGCTCAGTGAACGAGCCGATACTTTCCCTCGCACCAACTCGGTCGGCTACTTTCTCACCGATATTGACACCAAGACAGATAATGCCCGCGGGAGAGACGTTTTGCAGCACGGCAGCGTGAAACGGCCAACACAAGTCAATCAGCGCATCAAAATTTTCTCCCAAATCCATTACTTGCCGTGATCGAACGAAGACGAGATTGCTCGAAGGCACAAAACGCGGATCAAGCTCAAGCCCAGAAAGCAAATGCCGCACGCGCCTTTGCAGGGGTGCTTCTCCAATTGACCTCTTGTCACCCCAGCTCTCGTCGCAATAGGCCGACCAATGGGGCTTCGTTTTTTCCAAAACGAAGCGGGTGTGCTTCTCAAGTGTTTCATCGCACATAGCAATAGGATCGCCGCCCGGATTGGCTCCCAAAACATAAACGGAGGCCGGTCCCGCAAAGGCGGCGCGACCGCTGTAGAAAACGCTGCCACTTTGATTGCGCAATTGGCCAGGGATCAAACTCGCGAAAGTTTCGATCATTCCGCCGCCTTCATCTCGCGAGCTGTCACTGGGGCAAGAGCTTCGGCGAGCAGCGCGTCGAGCAGGCGGCGGCGGGTGGCGGCGGTGGCGGTGAGGCTCGCCTCCAGCCGGTTGCACAGCGCCATCAGCGCATCGACCTTGGCGACGATGCGGTGTTGTTCGGCGAGGGGTGGGAGGGGAATAAGAACCTGCGTCAGTATTTCGAGATTGATATTCTTCTGCGCCGTCGCTGGCGCAAACTCCAAAAGGTTCGCCTTCGCCGTTCGAACAAAGTAGTCGAAATACCGCGCATTCTCGAATCCTGATGCCGGAATAAAACCGACAACGCTATCGGGAAAGCAGGCATCGAAACTCAATATCCCACTATCCGCGATGTTCGCGGCAATCGTGATGCAAAGCGTTCCCTTCGGCCATTTAAAACTCTGGGATAGTCCGAAGTCATTGTACTTGCTCGTATAAGTCTTGATAACACCTAGTGAGCGGGCAACGTCACCCGTTTGGATCATTAGGTGTTCACCACCTTCGAACAGTGCAGAATCATTGCGCGGTCGGTGTTTCGATTTGCCTCTTCCGAAGGTTCCAATCTCAGGAAAACGCGCCCACGCCCATCCAGAGGGCAATTCGAACGGTGCTTGATCGAGGTCAATTTTTGGGAGTTCACCTTGGCGCTTGATCTTTCTCTCTCGGACGAGCCGCATCTTCTCCGTTGCAATCTGACGCAACAACTCCGACGCCGGTTCGTCGTTCGGGTCCTGCGGCACGAGTTTGCCGCGCACGGCGAGGTTGAGGATGGATTGGCGGAGTTGCTTGATCTGGTCGGGGCGCGTGGTCAGCGCGGGCAGCGCGTCGAGGGCGAAGCGGGCGTCCTCTTGGAATGTCGATTCATTTTCTGACGCATCGCCGGACGCAAAACCGGCGCCCACTTTTGCTGGCGATGCTTTGGTATCGGGCGCGTTGAGGCGGGCGAGGCTCGCCGCCGTGAGC
>Ga0209066_10007739_pt1 | contig 10587 bp, 4 predicted proteins | sample All_14_2_FD_187198 | JGI IMG/M metagenome (GOLD analysis project Ga0209066, IMG submission 187198) | Freshwater microbial communities in response to fracking from Pennsylvania, USA - Allegheny Zone_MetaG_DW_15 (SPAdes) (version 2) ... | reverse complement strand
AATGCGCAGAACGTCAGCGGCGTCCGCGGCCAGGCCGGCAGTGTCACGCGACTCGAAATCGGACAAGTGCCGCAGATCATCGAGGCCCTGCCGGAACTGGCGGCAGTCACGGCCATTGTGCGGGGGCGGGTGCAGGTGGTGGGCGAGGGGGGGAATGCGAGCACGGAAATCCTGGGAACGACCCCCGACTACCAGAAAGTCTATGCGGCCAAGGCGGCCTACGGGCGCTTCTTCACGGATGAGGAAAACCAGATGAGATCGCGGGTGGCGTTGCTGGGGGCCACCGTGGTGAAAAGTGTTTTTGGGAATAAAAATCCCGTGGGGCAGGATATCAAGGTGGCCGGCTCACCTTTCACCGTGATCGGCGTGCTCGAGCCCAAGGGGGCCAACGGCCCGCGTGATGACGACGACGTCATCGTCATTCCCCTGCAGACCGCGATGTACCGCGTGCTGGGGAAAAAGTACATCGACCAGATCGATGTCAGCGCCAAGAGCCCGGAAGTCATCGATGAAACGCAGCGGGACCTGCAGGAACTGACCCGGAAATGGCCGCAGATTCCCGGTGTGGTCGGGGACAGTTACCAGATCAACAACTTCGCCTCGATGGCGGAGGCCTTCACCGCCGTGACCAAGACCCTGTCGGTCCTCCTGGCTTCCGTGGCCACGATTTCCCTGGTGGTGGGTGGCATCGGGATCATGAACATCATGCTCGTGTCCGTGACGGAGCGTACGCGGGAGATCGGCCTGCGCAAGGCATTGGGGGCGAGGGGCAACGACATCCGCACCCAATTCCTGATCGAATCGGTCGTCCTGTGCCTGGGCGGTGGCTTTGCCGGAATTGCCCTGGGCTGGATTCTGACCCTGGTGATCGGCCTGGTGCAGGGGTATTCGCTGGCCCCATCGATTTTCTCCATGGTGCTGGCCTGCGGGTTCTCGGCGGCGGTCGGGATCGGCTTCGGCTACTGGCCGGCGGTGCAGGCCTCGCGCCTCGATCCGATTGAAGCGTTGAGGTACGAGTAGGGCCGGTTCTCGGCCTCGGGCGGACGCCCGGGGAGACAACGGCGGTTGAAAACCGCCGCTCCTTGGGGGGAGAGGGCAATCGATATCCCTAACGATCTTTTATCTTTAAGCGCATCTCGTCGCTGATGGCTTTGACTTCGGGGGCATACATGGCGAAGCCGGAAGTGGGGAGGGCGTGGAAGGTGCCCGGGGTTTCCGCCCGGAGTTTGTAGCGCAGGATGTGTTCGCCCTGTTCGAGCAGGCCGATGAAAAAGACGGTCTTCTCGTCGCGCAACTCGACGTTGGGACAAAGGCCCCCGGCGAAACGTCCGCCGCTGCGCAGTTCCACCGGCTCGCACCCCGCTGGCTTCATGTCCTCGAAGGCCAGGTAATCGTAGGTGTTCTTGGAGGTGATTTTCAGCACCACCTCGATGGTTTCGCCGCTGGTGACGGCATCGCCGTTCTTCAGGAGGATGCGTTCATTCCCGTCGCGGAGTTCCCGGCGCCCCTCGGCGCTTTCCGGTTTTTCGCGCCCGGCGGGAAGCATGCGGTCGAACCAGTTGGTCTTGGGCTGGGCGGTCACGGTTTCGGTCCTGGGTTTCAGGCGGTAATATTCGCGCTTGATGAAGATTTCGTTGCCGGCCCCCTGCACGTCCTCCTCCTTGGTGAAGTAGCCCAGGTAGGCCGAGTAATAGAGCGCCCCGGATCCCTGTTTCTCGATCGTCACCGTGTGGGCGCCGGGCTTGATTTGCAGGCCGTAAAGCAGGACGCGGTTGTCGAAAGTGAAGAAGTTTTCCTTCGTCACCTTCACCTCCCGGACCGGCCGGCCGTCGATTTTGACCACCAGGGTGTAATCGGGGTTGGATTCGCCGCTGGCCCGCATGTAATCCGACATCGCCGCAATGACCAGGGCGGTGTCGCGGGTGGAGCGCCAGTAGTGGCCGTTCTTGCGGTTGTTGAGCAGCCATTTGACCAGGCGGGGGGCGAGGTCGTTTTGGGGATCGATGGAAGCCATGGCCTTGAGCACCCAGGCGTTGGTCTCGATGTCGTTGTTCCACCAGAACCACCAGCCTTGTTGCGGGGTGCGGATCCAGGCGGTTTCATTGGAATCGTCGCGTACCGCGAATTGCAGCACATTGCGCAGGAGCATTCCGGCCCGGTCCTCCTGTTTGCGGAGCTTGAAGGTGAGGGCGAGGAGGGATTTGCCGTAGTTGTTCAGGTTGCCCCGTTCCTCATAGAGTTCATCGAGCCAGTGGACCTGGTCGTCGTTGTTGATGCGGCCGGTAAGGGCGAGCACATAGGCGAGGTAGGCCTGGGTCTCCAGACCGCCGAGGCTCTGGTCTTTCTTCTCCTTTTTCAATTCGCGGCGGATGGCGTTTTGCAGGTAACCCAGGCCGCGGTGGTATGCGTTGTCATCGACATTCACGCCGGCTTCCCTGGCGGCGTGCAGGCCGAGGATGACGTAGGCGGTTTGGAAAGGGGACGAGTCGTCCTCCCTCCACCAGCCCCAGCCGCCATCGTCGCGCTGGAAGCTGTAGATGCGGCGCAGGCCGGACGTGACCATGCGGTCAAGTTCCCTGGAGTTGTAAACCGGGTTCTGGTCGTCCCCCTTGAAGCGTTTTTTGACATCGTCCGGGTTCATCTGTTTGCGTTGTGCGCCGATCTTTTCCAGATCGGTGCCCATTTTCCTGAGGGTATCCTTGACCAATACGGTGGGGTAGAAGCGGCTCATGGTCTGTTCGACGCAGCCGTAGGGATAGCCGACCAGATAGGGAAGTGCGTCGATCATGACGCCGCCGAGGCCGGGGGAGAGGGTGATTTCCAATTGGGTTTGTTCAGGATCGATTTCGGCGGGAAGGTTGAGTTCCAGGCTGCGGCTGCCATTGTCGCCCACACGGAACGAGCCGCCCTGGGCGACGGTTTTATTGATGCCATGGACCAGAACAGGGAAGGCCATCTGCATGGCATCGCTTTCCTCGTCGGTCAATGCCTTGACGGTGATCCGTGCCAGGCCGGCCTTGCGAACCTTGACCGGCCAGTCGAAGCGGGCTTCATCTTTGGCTTTGACCGTGGCGGTGGCTTTGAGGTGGAGGTTTCCGTCTTTGTCTTTGACCGCGCCCGCATCACCGGTGGATTCGAATAGTTCCGCGGAAAGGACCAGTTCCGCAGTGACCTTTTTGGATTTGCCCAGGTAGTTGTGGACGTTGGCCGAGAGGACGACTTCGTCCCTTTCGATGAAGAAGCGGGGGGATTGGAGGCGGACGATGAGGCCCTTGCTGGTGATGGCGGAGGCTTTGGTATCGCCGACCTTGGTGTCGTTGGTCAATCCGTAGCCGTGCAGGCGCCAGGTGGTGAGGGAATCGGGGAAGGTGATTTCGGCGGTGGCTTTGCCGTCCGGCCCGGTTTGCAAATCGGGAAGCCAGAGGGCGGTGTCGGCGAAGTTGCTGCGGATGGCGGGATCGACGAGGGGGGCATGGAAGAGCGAACCGAGGAAGCCCGGCAATCCCTGTTGTTCCTTGGCAATGATGCGATGGTCCATTTTGTCTTCGTCCCGCATGGATTTGTTGCCATCGGCGAAATAGCCCAAGGCGGCATTTTGTTTCATGGGAGAGGCGGCAGAGGTGGGAAGGGCCATTGCCCGGGCCCCACCCACAGCGCTACACGCTGTTGAAACATCGGCGGATTCAAGAAGACGCGCATTGTAGCCATCGAGCCGTTCCAAGCCGGCGACCATGGAACCACTCAGGGTGAAGGATCCCGAGCCGCCCCAAAACATTCCCTGCCAGCCTTCCGGGAGGCCTCCCCGGTAGGTTTCCTGCTCGGGTGTGGTGAGGGACCCGAAGGCGTTGAAGCTGCGGTCCAGGGAAGCCTCGGCGAAAGGTTGATGTTCCCGGCGCTGTCCGTAGTAAAAGGTTTTTGGAGAAGGTGCGAATTCGTCCTGGATGTAAGTCACCGCTTCGTCGAAAGCCGTGAGCGTGACCCGACCCCCGACCGGCTTGCCATCCGCATCCTCGAGGGTGACTTCCACCCTGCCCTTTTCGCCCGGTTTGTAGATGGCTTTGTCGGTTTTCAGGCCGAGTTTGAGAAGGCTGCGTGACGGGGGGACAAATAGCTCGCGTTGCTCCATGTGGACCCTTCCATTGCGGACCAGGGTGGCCTCGACGAAGCAGTTGGGGACCTGCGCCTGGGTGATGGGGAGGTCGAGGATGGTGCTGCGCTGGGGCAGGTCGATGAAGCGGTAGCTCCGGAGCACTCCCATGCTGATCTGGTCGCTGAAGAGGATGCGGGAATTATTTTCGGCCGTGTTGATGAGCAGATGAGCGGTGTCTCCCGGCTTGTATTCCCGTTTGTCGGCGATGATTTCCAGGTCGTTGAAGCGGTAGATGCGTCCGTCGAATTGGGGTCCGCAGACCCAGAACACCGTATTGCCCAGGACTTCTTCCTTCCAGGAGTCCTTGGTGCGGTAGGTGATGCGGTACTGGCCCTCGCCGGGCAGGGGAAACTTGAAGGACAGGCGGCCTTCGGCGTCGGTGGAGGCATTCCAGTTTTTGACTTCCTCCTCCCGGGGCTGGGAGCGGGCAGGATCGTCGTAACGGATGCGGGTCACGGTGACTTTCCCATCGGTGGCGACAGGAACATTGTCCGGCGTGAGGGTCCTGACCTCGAGGAAGGCTTCGTTGCCGGGCTGATACCAACCGTTTTTGGTTTCGACGAAGGCGTAGAATTCCTGACGGGTGACCTTGATGTCACCCTGCCCGGTGATGGTGCGGCGGCTTTCGTCGCGAACCTCGGCCTCGATGGTGTAGCGGTGGTCGCGGTCGGCCAGGTCGCGCTTGGCCGGGGCGGTGTCGATTTCCACCTCGCAGGAGCCGTCGGCCCTGAGTTCGGATTTGCCCTGGGCGACGAGTTCCCTCAGGGCTTTGCGGGTACCGCTTTCGAAGCTCCGGCGTCCCATGTCGCCATCCTCTGCATAGGTGCCATTGTAGGAGGGATAAAACGGCCAGGGCCAGAGATCGCCGAGGATGAAACAACCCCAGCGGTTCCACCACGGGAACCAGGAATAGGGATAGAGGGAGCGACCGTAGCCTTTGCCGTAGAGCCAGTCGTACTCCGAGGGTCCCCAGTAGACGTGCTGGTAGTTTTCGCGGAATACCTTGTAAGTGACTTCGCCCTTGGCGACCGGGGCGCCGAAGAAGTAGTTGGCCTCGATCCGGGCTTTGACTTTCTCGCCGAGACGGGCCTGGGTTTTGGCGGGTTTGACGGTCACTGCAAATTCGGGCTTTTTGTATTCCTCGACGCGGAACAATCCCCCGGCGTTATAGTTTGTGTTGGGTGTGTTACCGTTGACGGTGATTTGGTAAACGCCGAGGGGCGGATCTTCGGAGGGGATCTGGAATTCCCCGGAGATGCAGCCGGAGTCGTCGGTCTTGAAATTGCCGGTAAAGGCCTGGTTGTTCTTGGCGTCGCTGATCTGGACGGAAGTGCCCGTTCCGGGTGAGACGGGGCTGAAAAGTCCGTTGTTGAGGTTGCGGATCCAGGCGCGGAATTTGACGGTGGAACCTGGGCGGTACACCGGCCGGTCGGTGATGACGTAGATGCGGGGCCCGTTGTCGAAGAATTCCCCGAAATTGGATTCGGACCAGTTTTGGAAGAAGGAAACGGCCATGCGGTTGCCGGGCAGGCTGACGACGGCGCTGATGTTCCCGCCATGCCGGGTTTCTTTCCGCTTGTATTCAATGACCCCTTCTTCGTCCGTCCTGAGGTCGGACACGAGGTGTTTTTGCTCGGCTTTCTGTTTGGTCTGGATGTATTCGCCCCAGTTTTCGAAGACTTTGACGTCCTGTCCCCGGAGGGGCTGCCCGGTGCGGGCATCGGCCACATAGATGAGGCCTTTGTTGTTGAGGTTCTTGTGGATGATGGCGATGTCGGTGACGAGGACGAGAACCCGGGAGGGGGTCGAGTTTTTTCCGCATGAAGCCTCGATGATATAGGCCCCGGGTCCGGGCAGTGCGGCGGAGGTGGAGGCCTTGGTTGTGATGAGGGCGGGCTGGTCGGGGATGTTTTCCGTCCATTCTTTGACGATATCCCCTGTATGGGGTTTCCATCGGTCATCCTGGAAAAGTTGGTAATCGAAGTTGTAGTAGGACCAGCGGTTCTCATCGTCGGAGGTGAGCCCTTTCTCGGTGTAGGCGGCGAGGTCGAAGCGGCGTGCGCTGAATTGGATGGCGGGGGTGTTGCGGCAGCTGAAGCCGAGTTGGGCCGGGGCGCCCGGCAAATACACGCCGGAGCGGTCCAGGAGGACGGAAGGACGGCGGATGCAGGCGATCTGCTCCCTGGCGTCCGCGGTGCGTTTGTGGGATGGGAAATCGCTGGCGAGTTTCTCGTAGGCCTGGGTGGCCCGGGGGAACTGTTGCCTGCTCTGGTAATACAGGCCGCGGGTGTAGAGGGCTTCCGGGACCAGTTTGCTCTTCGGGTAGAGGCTTTCGATGTTCCGGAGCAGGGCGAGGGGATTTTCGCTGTCGGGCAGGGTGATGACGCGGAGTTTCCCGCCGGCAAGGGTGATGGCCTCGTTGTCCGCCAATTCCCAGTTGTTTTTCAGGGCGGGTTCGCCGGATGGGATCTGGGGAAGCGGCTGGCCGAAATGGTTGTAGCGGACATTTTGGCTGTTCCATTGCTGGCGGATTTCGGGGCCGTAAAGCGAACGGCAGATCATGGCGCGCTGGTGGAGGGCACGGGCGGCATGGTCTTTGGTTTCGGAGGGGTCGATGCTTTCAATTTCCGCGAGCAGGAAACGGATTTTCGGTCCGTCGCCGAGTTTGGGTGAATAGGCGGCGGGCGTGGAGGGGAAGACGGGTTGGCCGTCGGGACCCAGGGGCAGGCCTTGGGGGGGTGTTTGGTCGTTTGGGTAACGCCCGAATCCACGGGGTTGCTCGTAGTCAGCCTCCTCGACCGCTTCCGATTCCTCCTCGGGTTCCCAGGAGCCCCACCACCATCCGCACCAGCCCCACATGCCGGGGCCGTAAGGATTTCGCAGGGACAGTGCGGAGGTGAGATCAAAGTTGATGCCGATTTTTTCCGAGAGGAGCAGGGCCCGGAATTCGGGGGTGTCGGGCAGGTTTTTGCCACCGTTTGATTTTTGGAAACCCTCGATCAGGCTCCGGGCTTTTTCGTAGTGGAGGATGGCGTCTTTGCGGTCCTTGCCGAAGCTGCCGACATGGACGCCCTGTTTGTATTCCCCCCGGTAATACACCCCCCCCTGTTTGGTGCCATTGTGGGGGACAACCCGATACAGGCCGGCGAGAAAACGCTCGCCGACAGCTTCCTCGAAGCGTCCGCGGTTTTGGGTGATGAATTCCCGGGCGCGGGTGAGGGCTTCGTCCCAAAGTTTCAACTTTACGGAGCAGGAGATGGCGCCCTCCACGGCCAGGCGGGCCTGGGGGGAATTCCAGTCCCCCTTGAGCTGGCGGGCCCCGTCATAGGCGGTCCGGGCTTCGGCCCAGTTTTTATCATTCAGGAGTTTGTCCGCCCGGGCCAGGGCGGTGCCGACGGGCGTGGGCGGGTCGGGGTTGTCCTGGGCGCCGAGGGCCAGGGGCAGGAGGAACAGCAGGGAAAGGAGTCGGAGGGCTGGCATCAACAGATGGAACGTCCGGATCATGGGAATCTTAGAAAATAGTGAGGGGGGGGTGGGAAACGACAAGGTTTAAAGGAATGGGTGGAATCCGGATCCGTTGAAATAACATGGATGGGACCCGGGTTTTGTGAGATACTGCTGTTTCCCCTATCGTCATGAAATCCGCTGGTCTAAATTGCCGCCCATTCCGCCGGGCATTCACCATGATCGAGCTGCTGGTGGTGCTGGTGATTATCTCCGTCCTGGCCGGCCTGGTGGTGCCCGGCGTGAAAAAGGCCCTCGACCGGGCGCATATGGCGCAGTGCATGAGCAACTTGCACCAGATCGGCCTGGCCATGGAAATCTATCTGGTGGGAAGCAACAACATCCTGCCCCAACGGGTCTACAACGATGTGAATTACAAGGGATATGAACTGGGCTACGACGAAATGATCTTTCCCGACGACTCGACCCGGAAAAAAGTCATTGTTTGTCCCTCGCACCGCAAGCCGGGTTACCCCTCCGAGCCGTCCTATGGGATGAATTGGTATTACGACAACAGCAATGTCCTGATTGTGCGCAATCCGAGCCGCACCATATTGGCGACAGAGTCCCTGGGCACCTCGGATCATGGTTCGCACCGGGCCGACCGCAACAGCGGCGATCCCGGCCAGCTGGATTCCAAGCGCCACTCCGGAAAAGCCAATTACCTTTTCTTCGACGGCCATGTGGAAACCCTGACGTATGGGCAGACCACCGTGCCCGTCGATACTTCGGTCACGCCCCCGGTGGACATGTGGGGGGTGGACCAGGGGCGCCACGACGAAGAGGTGCCTTCCACCTGGTCCCCGCCGTAGGGAAGGCGGCGGATCCTGTGATACGGCCCTTTGGAATCTTCCGCCATTGCCGCCCATGGCCCGGGTGGTAGAATCCAATCGCACCATGAATTCCCGCTCCCTGTTTCTTGCCGTCCTCTTGTTCGCCGGTTTGACCGCCCGTGTGAGGGCCTGGGATCCCTACGGCCATATGATGGTTTCCCATGTGGCCGTGGAAAGGCTGACCCCGCACGCGAGGGCAGTGGTGGAAGGTTTGGTGCGGGAGGTCCGCTTCCCCGGGACCACCTACACGCCGGTGACGGTGGGGTGTTGGATGGATGATATCCGGCAGAAAAGTCCGGACATCCCATTCAGCGGCAAATTCAAACCCTGGCACTACATCAACTGGGGGCTGGAGACCGGTGATACCAGCCAGCCTCTGCAGCCGGGGAACGACGACGACACCCGCAGCGGCAATGTGATCCAGGGACTCGGGCGCTGCACCGCCGTGCTCGAAGGCGGGACCGATCCCTACATACCCGACAAGGCCACCGCGCTGGCCATGCTTTTCCATCTCGTGGCGGATGTGCACCAACCCCTGCATTGTGCTTCCCAGCATTACACCGGAGCCTCCGGCAAAGCTTCCACCGACAGCGGGGGAAACCGTGTCTTCATCGACAATGCCCCCGAGGTGGTCCTGCCGGGAAACAACCGGCAGAAGGCGAATCTTCACGCATTCTGGGATGCGGCCTACCGCGCGAAATTCAACGCCCAAACCGGGCAGTTGGACATGGATCCGGCTTACAACGATTACACCAGGCACGACCTCGAATTGCTCAAGCCCCTCCTGGCCTCGATCGGGGGCCGGGTGCCGGATCCCTCCATGCCGTTGGATTCCAGCTACGAATCCTGGGGACGTGAGAGCAATGCGCTGGCCCGCGAGTTTGCCTACGGCCGGCTGCCCTCGTTGAAGGACCATACCTGGGCCAAGGTGGATGAAGCCTATGTGAATGCGGCCGGGGAAATGGGGCGTCAGCGGATTGTATTGGCAGGATGGCGCCTGGCCGACCGCCTCAACCGGATTTTCGCAGCGGCCCCGGAACCTGCCGCGGCTCCCGTGAAGTAGGGCGCCCGTTTGCCGGGATGACAAGGGGAGGGGAACGGGATAGAGTCCGGGGATGGCCGCATCCAGCGACAATCCGTCCACATCCAGTGCGGGTGGCGGACACATCGACGCCCATCACCGGTTCATGGCTTCCACCATCACCGCGGGCTTGGTTGCCCTGGGCATGCACGGGCATGTCGCATGGACCACCGAATTTGTGGCGGCCTGGGATACCTTTGCGCTGACCACCCTGGTTCTGGCCTGGGTGGCGATGACGACCAAGGATCCCTATGAGGTGCGCCGCAAGGCGAGGCTCCAGGATGGCAGCCAGACATTTTTGTTCATGGTCGTGGTGTCCGCCGCGGCGGCGTGTTTCCTGGCGGTACTGCTGATGCTGGGGCCGGCGCGATCCATGTCCCCGGAGCGTTTGGTTGTCCCCTTCTCTCTTGCGATCGCCGCGGTGGTGTTGTCGTGGCTGTTGGTGCACACGCTTTTCACCCTGCGTTATGCCCATCTGTTTTACATCGAAGCCCGGAAGAAACACCGCGATGACATCGAAGGCGGGTTGGTTTTTCCCGGGAAGGGGAATCCGGATTACCTGGATTTCGCCTATTTTTCCTTTGTCATCGGCATGACCTGCCAGGTATCGGATGTGCAGATATCGTCCAAGGGACTGCGGCGGCTTGCCCTGGTACACGGATTGATTTCCTTTGCCTTCAATACCGCGATCCTGGCCATGATGGTCAATATCGTGGCCGGGCGGGCTTAGAGCCTGCCCGGTTTTAGTGGACGCTTTAGCCGGGGGATGTTCAACCGGGTCGGAAGCGGCCTGCAATTCAAAATGCTCCGTCAGGGATGATTGCCGCGCGACTTCCGGGAATCATCGGTCTGGTCTGAGGAGGGAGGGGTTTGTGGGGTTGGAGCCGGGGTGTATTGCTGGGGCTTGGTCGGCCTGACCGGATTGGGGGTATAGCGTGGCGTTGTGGGTGAAGTATTGGACGGTTGGAATGAGCGTTCCCGCTGGGTATTGGAATTATTTGTATTGGAATGGTTCGGTT
>Ga0209066_10007738_pt1 | contig 10587 bp, 6 predicted proteins | sample All_14_2_FD_187198 | JGI IMG/M metagenome (GOLD analysis project Ga0209066, IMG submission 187198) | Freshwater microbial communities in response to fracking from Pennsylvania, USA - Allegheny Zone_MetaG_DW_15 (SPAdes) (version 2) ... | reverse complement strand
ATCTCGAGCCGGGGCCGACGGCGAGAAGGATCCGCCCCGGCCCCGGCTCGAGATATCCGGCCAGGGTCGATGTCCCATACGGGTGGGCAAGGATCCTGAAACGATAATCGCCTTTCACCTGGGGCAGAAAATCCTCGGCAAATGGTTTGAATTTCTTGAATATCCTCACATGGGGCAGCCTCGTATCGACCGCCTGCTCCAGTCCATGACGGAGATGCTCAAGATATTCGTGCTCCTCCACCAGACTTGAATCCCAGAAACTCTTTTCCACTCGGTTGGCCTGAATGACAAACAGCGTTCCGATCCCGAGCGCGGCGACCTGGCTGAGGATGCGCCGCAGCATGATCGGCCGCGGCAGGGCCAGGATGATATCGATCTCCGGCCGATCGGCGGGATGCTCACTCAGTTCCACCGTCAGTTCGACCCGAGGTGGTCGGCCCGTAACGACCGAGGTGAGCGTGCCGCTGCCCATCGGACCATTGACCAGCCCGACCCGGACCCGATCGCCGACCGTGGCCCGCAGGACCTTGTGGATATGGACCGCCCGACGGTCATCGAGGACGACCCGTCCCCCATGGATTTCCTGTTCCTCGACAAGGATGATGTTCATTCTCTGCCCCCAGGCTGCAACGCCCTGTTTGCCCGACCTTCGTTCCCGGGCTTTCCATCTCCGACCGTATATGGTAGATTCTTCAAATTCTGCGGAGAAAAAACCATCAATGATACCAATTTACAATCTTTGCCTGATCCTGTTTCTGGTCATTGCCTGGCCAATCATTGCCCTCGTGGTCCTGCTCCGCCCCAAATACCGGACAACCTTTTTCTCCCGCCTGGGTATCGGCCTGCAACGCCATCTCCCGCCGACGCCGGTAACAGCCAAAACAGTCTGGATCCACGCCCTTTCAGTGGGAGAGATTTCTTCAGTCCGTCCTCTGGTCCTTGGCCTCCGCGATCAATTTCCCGCTGTCCGCATCGTCTGTTCGACCACGACCACGACAGGATTGAGTGTCGCAAAAACCCTGCTGCGAGATCACGTCGACGCCATCTTCCCGTCGCCGCTGGATCTCGGGCCGGTGATTGCCGTGTTTCTCCGCCTGATCCGACCGGATCTGTTCATCCTCGTCGAGACCGATTTCTGGCCCAACCTGCTGACCGCCCTCAACAAAAAAAAGATTCCGGCGATCCTGGTCAACGGCAGAATCTCGGCTCGGTCATTCTCCCGCTACCGGCGTGCCGGTTTTTTCTTCCGGCCTATTTTCCGCGCGTTCGATCATCTCTGCCTGCAGACCGAAACCGACCGAATCAACATGCAACGGCTCGGCGTCGACCCCCACCGGCTTCACTGTCCCGGCAATCTCAAATTCGACACGCCGGTCGCAGCGGCCGCCGGCACACTTGACGGCCTCCCGCCCCGCAACCCTGACCACCGCCTGACGATCCTTGCCGGTTCGACGCACGAAGGCGAGGAGGATATCATCTTTGCGGTCTATGCAGAACTGAAAAAACGCCATCCTGACCTCCGTCTCATTGTGGCTCCCCGCCATCCCGACCGCTGCCCGGAGATTGCGCGGCTCGCCGGCCGCCATCACCTGTCCCTGACGCTGCGTTCGCAGGCACCGATGGAAACAGCCGATGTCCTGCTGATCGACAGCATCGGCGAGCTGCCCTGGCTGTATGCCCGGGCCGACATCGCCTTCGTCGGCGGCAGCCTGGTGGCGGCGGGCGGCCACAATCCGATAGAGCCGGCCGCCCATGGGGTTCCGGTCCTCTTCGGCCGGCATATGGAGGACTTCGCCGAGATCAGCGATGATCTGGTCGCCGCCGGCGGAGCCTTGACGGTCGCCGACCGAAACTCGCTCGCCGCCGCCCTCAACGCCCTGCTATCCTCCGACGACCGACGAACGACCATCGGCCGTCTCGCCCGCGAATATGTCATGCGGCAGCAGGGCGTGGTCGGGCGCCATCTGACGATCATTCGTCCCTACCTGTGACCTCGGTCGTCCGCCTTGTCTCGGCCTATCTGCTGGCCGCCGTCACCCTCAGCTTCATCGGCGGGATCGGATTGTCCTCCCTGCTGCCGGCAGAGACACCATCGCGCGTCGCGCTCACCACTGCAACGATGCTCATCATTCTGGTGCTCTACCGCCGCCGTCGGACCTGCGCCGCCCATCTGGCACTGCTGCACCTGTTCCTTCTGCTCGGCCTCCTCCACGGCGGCATCGCCGCCCGGCCGCCCTCTTCGCCCGAACATATCTTCAACCTTGTGCAAGTCAAGGGCGAGGCCGTGGTCATCGCTACCCTGACCTCGATGGCAACCTACGATGGTGAAACCGGTCGAGCGACGATCGAACTGGATTCGATCCGCTGTGCCGGCAGGCCGGATTTCCAGGCGGCTACGGGCAAGGTACTGGTCAGGATCAAGGAGCCATGGCCCGATTTCGCCGTCCCGGGGGCGGTGCTGGCACTGCGGCTGACCCTGCAACGGCCGTCGCGCTTCCATACCCCGGGGACCTTCAACTACCCGGAACATCTGGCCCGGCAAGGAATCCGGGTCACCGGCTTTCTCTCCTCGCCTGCACATATCGCCAGGATCCCGACCTCGCCCTCGCTTCTCCACCGCCTCCGCTTCTGGCCGGAACGGATGCGCCAGAATATCGGCGCCGCTATCGACGATTCGATCCCGGCGCCACTGAACGGCATTTATCGCGCCCTGGTCATCGGCGATCAGACCCGGGTCGATGACGCCACCAGGACGCTTTTCCGGGACAGCGGCGTGATGCACATCCTGTCGATCTCCGGCCTCCATTTCGCCATTATCGCGACTATGCTCTTTATGCTGAGCTACTGGCTGCTGCGCCGCTCCACCTGGCTCATCCTCCACGCCAATGTCCGGAAGATCGCGATGCTCGCCTGTCTGCCGCCTCTTCTCTTCTATGCCTTCCTGGCGGGGATGAACATCCCGGTCCTGCGCTCACTGGTGATGAGCTGCATCGCCATTGCGGCCCTGTGCACCGATCGGCGAAAATCGATCGCCACGCTCCTCGCCGCTGCCGCCCTGCTGATCCTGCTCATCCATCCGCAGGCCCTGTTCACCGCCTCGTTCCAGCTGTCGTTTGCCGCCGTGGCCTCGATTGCGCTGGCGGCACCGGCCTTGCGCCGATTAACCGGCGGCAGGAACGACCAGGAATCTATCGCCCGCTCCTATGTCCACCGTTTCCTGCGCTGGGTCGCCGCCGCCCTCCTCGTCTCCGGCGCCGCCACCATGGGAACCGCCCCCTTGCTGCTCTACCATTTCAACCACCTGTCGTTGATCGCCCCCCTGACCAATCTCCTCGTCGAACCCCTGATCTGCCTCTGGAGCCTCCCCTTCGCCCTGCTCGCCTGCCTGGCGCTGCCCATTGCACCGGACCTGGCGACGGCACTGCTCCATATCGGCGCCCCCGGGCTGACGCTGTCGCTCGAGATCATGAACATATTCACCCGGCTGTCGTGGTCCGGCGTCTGGCTGCCGACTCCCCGCATATGGCTGATCTTCGCCTGGTACGCCGCCCTTCTGCTGCTCTGCCACTGGCGGAAAAACAGGGCGTGGTTGATCGCCGCCGCGACCCTCGCCGCCATCGCCTTTCTCTTTGTCCTCCCGCCTTATGAGTTGACGAAAAGGTTCAAGAAGGAGTTCACAATCAGCTTTCTCGATGTCGGCCAGGGTAGCGCCACCCTGTTGGAATTTCCCGGAGGCTACCGGGTGCTGATCGATGGCGGCGGTTCATCTTCGTCCTCGAGGACCGTCGGCGAAACCGTCATCGCCCCGTTCCTGTGGCACAAGGGGATCACCCGACTCGATCATATCGTCGTCACCCATCCCGACTCGGATCACTACAATGGGCTGCCGTTTATCCTCGAACATTTTTCCCCGTCCGTTTTCTGGACCAACAGCCTGGCGGCACACGACCACTCCTACGCTCAACTCCTTGAGCAGGCCCGGCGGCAGCAGCAGCTGCAGGTAAGGATGCCGATCGAGGGAGAACGTGTCGCAATCGGCCGCGGCTGGCTCAGGTGCATCCGCAACCTGTCGGCCGGCTCCGGGGCAAGACCGGGAAAAGGGGAACAAAGGAATGACAGCGGGCTGGTGATCCAGGCCCGCCTCGACCGCTTTGCCCTGTTGTTTCCCGGGGACATCGGCCGCTCGATCGAGCGTGGCCTGACAGACATGGACGAGGACCTGGCGGCGACGATTCTGCTTGCGCCACATCATGGATCGAAGACATCCAATTCGCGAACCTTTCTCGCGGCGGTTGCCCCCGACTATCTCATCGTTTCCGCCGGTGGCCGCCAGCCCGCTCATTTCCCTCACCCGGGGCTGGCACGGCAGTGTGAGGACCTTGGGATCACGATGATGACGACCAGCCGCGATGGCACTATCGTCACCGCAACCGACGGCCGCCGGTTCACCGTTGCGACCTCGAGGCAACCTGGCAGCGACGATCGCGCCGCCGGGCAGATACAAACCGATCAGATGGTGACGGGCAAGGCGGCGGGATCACCCCCCTGACACTCCCTTTCGAGAGATCAGACCTCGGTAAAATCAGATGGCGGGTTGCGGAGATATTTGAGAAATTTCGATTTTTCGACCGCATTCGAGTAGGCGTCATCCGGACTGATCATCTTTTTCTCCAGATATTCCATAATGGCGTCGTCCAGGGTCTGCATGCCGAATTTTTTTCCCGTCTGCATCGATGACAGAATCTGGTAGGTCTTGGCCTCACGGATCAGGTTGCGGACGGCCGGTGTCGCGATGAGAATCTCGAGTGCGGCGCATCGTCCCTTGACATCGACGCGTTTGAACAGGGTCTGGGAGACGACGGCCTTCAAGGCATCGGCCAGGGTCGAACGGACCTGACCCTGCTGGGTTGCCGGAAATATCTCGATCACGCGGTCCACGGTCTTCATCGCGTTGATCGTGTGCAGCGTGCCAAAGACCAGATGCCCGGTCATGGCCGCTTCCATGGCCAGGGAGATCGTCTCAAGGTCACGCATCTCACCCACCATGATGATGTCCGGATCCTCACGCAGGGCTCCGCGCAGGGCCGCGGAAAACGATCGGGTGTGGCTTCCCACCTCGCGATGGTTGATGATGCACTTCTGACTCTTGTGGACGAACTCGATCGGGTCCTCGATGGTCAGAATATGGTCCTTCCTGGTCTTATTCGCCTCATCGACTATCGCCGCCAGTGTCGTCGACTTGCCGGAGCCGGTCGGTCCGGTCACCAGGACCAGGCCTTTCGGCAGATGCGCAAGGCGGGAGATGACCTTCGGCAATCCGAGTTGCTCGCAGGTCAGGATCTCGCTGGGAATCTCGCGGAATACCGCCCCGATCCCGTATTTCTGCTGGAAAAAATTGCAGCGGTAACGGGCCAGCCCGGGAATTTCATAGCCGAAATCGATATCCCCGGTTTCCTCGAACAGCTTGATTTTTTCCTCAGGACAGATCTCGTACAGCATGTTCCGCAGTTCTTCATTTCCCATCTTCTTGAACTTGACCCGCTCCATATCTCCCCGGATTCGGAGCAATGGCTGCTGTTCCGCGACCATATGAAGGTCGGAGGCCCCTTCATCATTCATCAGCTTGAAAAATGCGTCAATCTGCGCCATACCGTTTCTCTCCTCGATTTCTCATCAGCAGAATTCAACCGGCCAGCCGGCTGCTTTCAGCCGGCAGCAACCCTGTTTGTGCGATTACACTATCACCGTCTTCTTGATGAAGCTGATGATATCCTCCGCCTCATCAAGCACCTTGAACAACAGCATGTCTTCCTTGTCGATATTTCCCGCTGCCAGGAGCGTATCCCTGATCCAGTCGACAAGTCCAGCCCAGAAAGTGCTGCCGACCAGTACTATCGGAAAAGGCTTAATCCGCTGCGTCTGAATCAGGGTCATCGACTCGAAGAGTTCATCGAGCGAGCCGAAGCCGCCGGGCATACAGACAAAGGCCATCGAATACTTCATGAACATCACTTTACGTACAAAAAAGTATTTGAAATGCAAAGGAAAATTCGCATACGGATTCGGCGCCTGCTCGTGCGGCAGGCTGATATTCAGCCCGATCGACACCCCGCCGGCCTCCGTGGCCCCCTTATTGGCCGCCTCCATGATGCCCGGACCGCCGCCGGTGATGATGGCATACCCGGCTTCGGTAAGTCCGGCGGCGATCTTCTCGGCCAGCTGATAATACTGGTGGTCTTTCGGCGTCCTGGCTGACCCGTAGATGGTCACCCCCGGCAGACCCACGGCCGACATCGCATCAAAACCATCGACAAATTCCGACATGATCCGGAACATCCGCCAGGAATCGCCGACCACGGTGTTATCCAGGCAATATTTCGGTTCCCTTCTGATTCTCCTCCGTTCCTGGAATTCCATAACGCTCCTTCCCCTCAATTTCGCATCAAATCCCGAGCCATATCTGCCAGCTCGGGAGAAAGATCATGTTTCTCCAGGACTTTGGCGAACCATCGATTCGCCCGCCTTTTCCTGCCGAGCTTCAACCACAGCTGCCCGAGACAGACCTGGACCTCCGGCATAATTCTCTTGTCACCACGGCATTGCATGAGGCTGTACCGGGCCTCGACCAGCTGTCCACAGGCCATCTGCACCTTGGCCAGTCTCAACCTCGATGCCGCATTGTCGGGGTTCAGTTCAACCCCCTTGTCGCATAAGGCCAGGGCAATCTGATGCCCCTCCCCTGCTTCCATATAGACAAGCCCGAGCAGGCTCAACGCCTCGGGATCAAGCTCATTGAACTGCAACGCCTTTTGGAGCCATATCTTCGCTTCCTCCTTCCGCCCAAGGCCGTGGCAGGCCTCGCCGAGATACCGCAAGGCCGGTCCGGACTGCTGCAACCCTGTCGCCGCATCGTGCCATTCCAGCAACAACGGGTACGCCCGGTCGAACATGCCGAGACGGCAGTACAACTTTCCCAGCTGCAGTTGCAGATCCTTTCTGATCTCCAGGCCATCATCCTCGCAGTACACCTCCAGCGCCCGTTCGAAATACTTCAAGCTTCCATGCAGATCACCGCGCCGGACCTCACCCAGTCCGAGGTTGTACAACGCCATGAAATTATCCGGTTCGATGACAAGCGCTCTTTTGAAGCTTTCCCGGGCCACCGAATGGCGGTCCAGCATCGCGTAGGTTACCCCCAGGCTATTGAGAAGATTAACGTTGTCCGGATCGCAGACGAGACCGCGCCGGTATTCCGCCATTGCCCGCGACAGATCGCCATCGCCATAATAAATGTCGCCGCTGATATTGAGGCTGACCGCATCGAATTCGACGGCCGCTCCGGGGCCGAAAAATGCTGCATGCAGCAGGGCCTTGCGACAATTTGCCAGAATCTCGCCCTTGTGAAAATCGGCAAATGGGAAGGTGGCGATGCCGGCGGAGACCTCAAGGTTTGAACCGGTTTCACGATCGAGGGTCCGCAGGAGCTCGATGATCTGCCGATAGGCATCCCCGCCTGCAGCTCCCTCCAGGAACAAAACGACCGATGCCGCATCAGCAAAGCAGATATCCGGAGCGATATGCCTGCCGACCAGATCGGCGAGTCGAGTTCCCGCCCACTCCTCTTTGGCCAGTTCAACCAGGCAAAATTGCCTGGATCTGGCGTACTTCCTGCGGATCCTGCGGATCAGGCCCTCGCTCAGGGGAAAGAGAGGATGACGCTCCGGATGGGCAAGCACCCTGTAGTCACAGAAGGTGAACGGTCCCCGCCGCTCAGCGGTCTGCAGAGCAGCCCAGGCCTCGGACATGAGGCGATCCCGCTCTTGCTTCATCGCCGCCTTCGACAAGGATTCTCCCGCCCCGCTGGTGGATCCGACATGGACCCGATGGAAGCCATCTCTCTTCAGCAGAGCGACGAGCTTCGAGCCATACCGCTCGGAGAACTCATCCTCCGGCATATTTCGAAGAAAGATCGCGAATACACACTGCCCGAGATGATGGACAATCCCACTGTCGCCAACGAAACCCTGCAGGACGATCGCCGCCCGTCGGGCATTTTGAAATGCATCCCGTGATGACCTGATACGCGGTGGCAGTGCGATCAGTACCAGATGGAAAGGGCCGGTTTCAGGCGGGGTGTCAAGGAGGGCATACAGGTGGGTAACATTGCACAGACCGCTTACCGCCTCGATCCCGGCCCGCTTGACAGTGAGAAAATCACGAAACGCCACCGCCTGCACCTCGACAAGCCAATCCTTCGCCACTCTCTCGACAACGAGTGGGTCGAGGCCGGACAGCCGGGCAACCACCACCTGCCTCCTGCCGGTGACAAACGGCAGCAACAGGCCGTCCGGCGCGATTATGACAGGCTCACGGTCAGCATCCCCCAGGGCGAAGAGGTCGGCCGCCGCCGCTCTGACACCTTCCGGCACGACCGTGTCCAGATCCTTCAAGTCGGTGTAAAAGACGACGGAGGCCGCCGTCGGGATCCTCTCCCGCAATATCCTGGAATATTCCTGTGAAAAGCGGAGGAAATCAAGATGCTCGACAGTCCATTCGATGGCCGGGATAGGGAATTTTTCCATCACGATACTGGCCCTTTGCCAAAATAGCCCACCAGGATGTCGGCAACCATGGCGATCTCATCCTCCTGTATCGTCCTCATATCCAGGATAAACTTGTCATTTTCGATTCTCCCGATCAGCGGCACCGGCAACCGGCGGAAATCCGCCTCCACCGAATTCAGGCTGATGTCATGCGGCTCGAGGGCAACCGCCCAGGTGGGGAGATTACATTCCGGCATGGCCCCTCCCCCGACACGGGAAACAGTCGACAGCAGTGAGAAGACGCAACGATGAGCGATATGCTTCCTGGTCCGCCGAAGCAGCGCCTGGGCCCGTCTCTTCACCTTATCGGCGGAGATCGTCAGCATGGCCAAAGTCGGAATATTCTTCAAGGCAGCGTTGATGTCAAAATATTCACGCAGGATCATCTCCAGCGAAGACAGGGTGAACTTATCGATTCTGAGTGCCCGGTTCAAGGGATTCTTCTTCACCCGCTCGATCACGTCCCGTTTGCCGACGATAATCCCGGCCTGCGGCCCGCCAAGCAGTTTGTCGCCGCTGAAGGTCACGACATCAACCCCGGACTTGACGACCTCCTGCACCGTTGGCTCCTGCGGCAGACCGAACCTGGAGAGATCGACCAGGGAGCCGCTTCCCAGGTCCTCCATCACAAGCAGATCGTGTTGTTGTGCCAGATGGACCATCTCTTCGGCTGAGACTTCGGAAGTAAAACCGATGATCCTGAAGTTGGATGTATGCACTTTGAGCAGCATCGAGGTTGCCGGGGTGATCGCCCTCTCGTAGTCAAACCGATGGGTCCGGTTGGTGGCGCCGACTTCAATCATCAGGGCACCGCTTTTGGCCATGACATCGGGAATACGGAATGATCCACCGATTTCCACCAGTTGCCCCCGCGAAACTATGACCTCGGTCCCCCGGGCGAGCGTCTCGAGAACCAGCAGCACTGCGGCCGCATTGTTGTTGACGACAAGGGCAGCCTCAGCCCCGGTGAGATCACAGATGATCTTCTCCACCAGGCTGTAACGGCTCCCCCGTCTGCCGGTAGCAAGGTCGAATTCCAGGTTTGAGTAGTGCGCCCCGGCCTGCAGCAGCGCCTCGGCGGCCTTCCGGGAGAGGAGCGACCGCCCGAGATTGGTGTGAATAATCACCCCCGTGCCGTTGATGACCCGACGAAAATTCGGCCGTTTCCGTTCCTCGATTTCGCCGGTAAACAGTTGTCTCCAGTCATCATCGGACAACTCGGCGGCAACCTCGCCGGCGAGAATGCGCCGGCGACGGTCTTCAATGCATCTCTGGACTGCCAGTTTCACCACGGCAGGAGGAACTTCCGGATCAACGAATTGCTCGAGTTGTTTGATGCATTCGTCGACCTTGGGAAGATTGCGCAGGAGATCTTGTATAATGGCCATAGAATCAGTACTGAACAGCGATTGAAATACGTGGAAATGACGATGGAGTTTTATAAAATTCAATATGTTTTGGATATCATGGTCTTCATACCCGCATAGCTTTTGCCGGGCAAGTTATTTTTAACCAGCGTACAAATATCTCCTTGACAGGTGTGGGAGGATACAGTAGTTTGCCGCGGTCTCAGGCTGACGAGGCGTGTTGAAGGTAACGCGAGAGGTTGGCGGGAGGCGGGATGGGGGTGGCGATTTTTTGATTGACAACCCGATCTTAACGGTTTAGATTGAAGAGCTCCGCGGGACACAGATACGCGGTCCCGGTCATTCGCTGGCCGGGGGACATGATCCTTGAAAACCAAATAGCAACATACAGCAGACGGGCCCGACGTGTCCTTGGACACAGAGGGTTTCTTTGTAATTCGAAGAAGCTCTTATATACATAAGCACTATATAAGTAACTGACTGTCAGAGGTCAGTTCAGGATATCAAACTGGAGAGTTTGATCCTGGCTCAGAACGAACGCTGGCGGCGTGCTTAACACATGCAAGTCGAACGCGAAAGGGACTTCGGTCCCGAGTAGAGTGGCGCACGGGTGAGTA
>Ga0209066_10007737_pt1 | contig 10588 bp, 9 predicted proteins | sample All_14_2_FD_187198 | JGI IMG/M metagenome (GOLD analysis project Ga0209066, IMG submission 187198) | Freshwater microbial communities in response to fracking from Pennsylvania, USA - Allegheny Zone_MetaG_DW_15 (SPAdes) (version 2) ... | reverse complement strand
TTTCGGAAGAACGTGATGGGGATGGTCGGCCTGGGGATCGTGCTGATGTTGGTCGTCGTCGCCCTCGGCGCCCCGCTGGTCTTCAACGAGCAGGGCGCGCTCACGCAGCACCTTGGCGAGCGCCTGGACGTTCTCCATCGCGCTCGCATGCTCGGCGAGGCCGTCGACCTCGCGCATCCTCTCGAACAGCCGGGTCGACAGCGTGATCGCATTGCCCCCGCGCCCCAGCGAGAAGGGCGTGATGGTCGGCGAGGGGTTGGAGCCGAGCCCGATCATCGAGGCGACCGGCATGGGCGAGAGCATGTGCGCGATGTCGAACTGCCGGAAGGCGAGCCGGTCGCGGACATTGGCCCAGGAGACATCCTTCACCAGGTCGATCGTCAGCCCCTCCTTCCGCGCGAAGCCGAACTCCGCGGCCGCGATCAGCACCGAGGCATCGACCAGCGGGATGAAGCCGGCGCGCAGCGTTTTCGGTCCCTCGCTGCCGATGGCGGCGGGGGCCGGGAGGTCGCTTGCGGATCGGCTGGTCTTCATCATCCTGTTCGCTCTGGCTCTCTTCCGGGCGTATCGCGTCAGATCAGCAGGCCGGCCGCCGTGACGACCACCTGGGCGATCTCGGAGATCTTCTTCTTCTCGTTCATCGCGGTCTGGCGGAGCAGGGCGAAGGCGTCCTCCTCCGACAGGCCGCGTCGCTTCATCAGGATGCCCTTGGCGCGCTCGATGACCTTGCGCTCCTCCAGGGCGGACTTGGCTTCGGCGAGTTCCCGCTGCAGCCGGCTGAAGGCGTTGAAGCGGCTGACGGTCATGTCGAGTATGGCCTTGATGCGTTCCTTCTTCAGCCCGTCGACGACGTAGGCCGAGACGCCGGCCTCGATCGCCGCCTCGATCTGCGCCTTGTCCGAACGATCGACAAACATCGCGATCGGCCGGCTCACCGTCCGCGTGAGCTGGAACAGGTGCTCCATCATGTCGCGGTTGGGGTTCTCGATATCGATGATGATGACGTCGGGCTTGGCCGTTTCGATGATGCGGGCGATGCCGTTCATCTCATGGACCACCCGGACCTGGCTGTGCCCGGCGTCCCGCAGGCCTTCCTCGATGATGGACGCGCGGATCGCGTTCTCATCGATGACCAGGATGCTGAGATCGAGCGGCGGCATGCCCGCAGCATGCTGCTATGCAGCAATCCAGGCAAGATTTCCCAGAACCGGACGGGAATTACCGCGGATTCCGGGCTCCGCAACCGTTTATGGCGGCCGGCGCCGCAGCACGGGACGCTGTGTCGGGAACGCTCGGAGACCCATCCGGAGGATGCCGGCGGCCGCCCCCTCCGTCTCGGGAGGAACGGGCCGCCATGTCCACCGGCCGCTCTATTCGGGCTTCAGCCCCGCGAGATCGATGGCGCGCCGCGCCTTGGCCAGTTCCCTCTGCAGGAAGCCGGCGAGATAGTCCGTCGTCAGCTCCTCCGGCGTCGGCGGATCGACGCTGAGGGAGGCAAGCCTGGCGCGGATGTCCGGATCGGCCGCCGCTTCCCGGACCACCGCCTGAAGCCGGTTCACGATCGGCGTCGGCGTGCCGGTCGGCGCGAACAGGCCGACGAAGGAGGCGGCGGTGAACTCCGCAATGCCTTGCTCGATGAAGGTCGGCACATCCGGCACCTGGGCCGACCGCTGCTGCGCGGCAATGCCGAGGATCCGCCCCCGCCCCTCGCGATGCAGGTCCAACACGCTGGACAGTTCGATCAGGATGCCGTCGACATTGCCGGCGACGAAATCGGGCAGCGTGGCACCGCCGCCGCGATAGGGGACGTGCTCGAGATTGGCGCCGGTCTGCGCCTTGAACAGCTCCAGCGGCAGGTGGTTCGCGCCGCCGATGCCGGAAGTGCCGATGGTCACGCCGTTCGGCCGCGACTTCGAATAGGCGACGAGTTCCGGCAGGGTCCGCACCGGCATCGAGGTCTGCACGATGATCACCATGGGCACATTGCCGAACATGGCGACGAAGGTGAGGTCGGTGATCGGGTCGTAGCGGCGGTTCGCCATCAGCAGCGGGCCGTTCACGATGGACCCCGGGCTGCCGATCAGCAGGTTGTAGCCATCCGGGCGGGACCGGATCACCGCCTCCGTCCCGATGGCACCGGCCGCACCGGCGCGGTTCTCCACCACGATCGGCTGGCCGAGGACGGGCGACATGCGGTTGCCGTAGAGACGCGCGAGCACATCGGTATTGCCGCCCGCGGCGAAGGGCACGACGAAGCGGATCGGCCGGTCCGGCCAGTCGCCGGTGCCCTGCGCCAAGGCCGCGCCAGGCACGCCGGCGGCGGCCGCCAGCAGGGCGCGCCTGCCCAGGCGGTATTGCGTCACCCTCATCTCCTCCCGTCGTTCGTTCTATCGTCCGGCCCTGCGGCCGGTTCAGATCCAGTAGGGCGGGTAGCCCGAGTTCTTCTGCTCCGCCTCCAGCAGCCGCAGCATGGCGGGCCATTCCAGCACGCCATAGGGCCGCCGCGCGCCGGGCTGGTAGAGATGCGCCGTGCGCTCCAGCACCTCCTGCGACGGCAGGACGAGTTCGGCGCCCGCCGCCATGACGTCGACCTGCGCGCGGCAGGCGAGTTCAAGCTGGTACATGGTGTTGAACGCCTGCTGGATCGTCGCGCCGCAGGTCAGCAGGCCGTGATTGCGCATGACCAGCGCATCATGCGCGCCGAGATCCCGGACGATGCGCTCCCGCTCGGCCAGGTCGATCGCCGGGCCTTCATAGTCGTGGTAGCCGAGATGGCCGACGAAGCGGATGCCGGTCTGGTTCAGCGGCATCAGGCCGCACTTCATGGCCGAGACCGCCATGCCCGCGCGGGTATGAGTGTGGATCACCCCCGCGACATCCGGCCGCGCGGTGTGGATGGCACCGTGGATGACGTAGCCGGACTTGTTGATGCCGTAATCGGTGTCGGGCTTCCAGATGATGTTGCCCTCGACGTCGATCTTGGCGAGCGAGGTCGCCGTGATCTCCTTGTAGAGCAGCCCGTAGAGGTTGATCAGCAGATGCTCCGTGCCCGGGATCCGCATGGTGATGTGGTTGTAGGTCAGGTCCGTCATGCCAAACAGGTCGACGAGCCTGTAGCAGGCGGCCAGTTCGAGCCTCGCCTGCCATTCGGTCTCGCTGACATGGTCACGGATCGAGGGCCAGTTGGTGTCGAAGCGCGGCGCGGCGTTGTCCATGGCCGATCTCCCCAAGCATTGCACCGCCATCGCTGCGGCGCTCCATTGCCCGGGATGGTGTGCGCAGGGCGGCGGTGCGTCCAATAGGAAGCTTTGGGCGGCCCATTCACCGGATCAATGAGGTCCGGCGTCCTGTTCAACGAGGGTCCGGCGCAGATGCCGCACGAAGCGTTCGAGCATGCTGGAATCCGGCGCGCCGCGCGGGCGCACCAGCACCGTGTCGAAAGTGATCGCCGGGTCGAGCGGCCGGGCGGCCAGTTCCGGGAAGGACAGGCTGCGGAGCATCAGCGGTTCCACCAGCGCGATGCCCGCCCCGTGCTGCGCCAGCACGATGCCGGTGAGGGAAACGCTGACCTGGGCGATGATGCGCGGCGCGACGCCGGCATCCGCCAGTGCCTTGTCGACATAGCTGCGGAAGATGTTCTGCGGCAGGTAGGTGATGATGGGCTGCCCGGCCAGCGCCGCCACCGGCACCGAGGTTTGCTGCGCCAGCGGATGCGCATGGGGCAGCACGCAGACGATGGAGGTCCGCGCCAGCAGCTCCGTCTCCACCTCGGCCCGGGAGACCGGCTCGTGGACGACGCCGAGCTCGACCTCCCGCGCCGCGACGCGGTCCACCACCTGCGGGGAATTCAGCGATTGCAGGGCGACCCGCATGCCCGGGCGGCCGACCAGGAAGGTCGCGACGGCCTGGGCGAGGTAGCTGTTCGCGATCGGGAAGGCGGCGGCGACCGACAGCGTGCCGAGCCGGCCGCCCGCGAGATCCTGGGTCAGCCGTTCCACCGCGGCCAGGCGGTCGAACACCGCCTCGATGTCCGGCAGCATGGCGAGCGCCTCGGGCGTCGGCTGGAGACGGCCGGCGACGCGGTTGAACAGGCGGAAGCGGAGCTGCGCCTCGCAATGCTTGAGCACCGTGCTGACCGAGGGCTGGGTCACGTTGAGCAACCGCGCCGCGCCGGTGACCGAGCCGGTCCGCATGATGGCGTGGAAGACCTCGAACTGGCGAAGGTTCATGGCAGCGAGGCTAGGCCATAAACGGCATTGATGGAATCTGTGCCGATTTCGATCTGGACGCTGCCGCGCGGCGCGGCGTGGGTCCGCCCATGTCCGAGAAAGCCCTGCCGGCAGGCGCCTGCGACTGCCACACCCATGTCTTCGGCGCGCCCGGCGGGCCCTACCGCTACGCTGCCGACCGCAGTTACACGCCCGGCGAGGCGACGGTCGCGCAGCTCGTCGCCTGGCATGACCGGCTCGACATCACCCGGGTCGTGCTGGTGCAGCCGAGCCCCTATGGCACGGACAACAGCTGCATGGCGGCCGCACTGGCATCGCTCGGCGCGCGGGCGCGGGGCGTCGCGGTGATCGATGACGCGACGCCCGATGCGGAGCTGTCCGCGCTGCACGCCGTCGGGGTGCGTGGCGTGCGGCTCAACCTGCATACCGCCGGGCGCGCCGATCCGGGCGAGGCGCTGGCGGCGCTGGACCAGGCGGCGAGGCGCGTGGCGCCGCTCGGCTGGCATGTGCAGACCTATACGGATCTCGGCGTCATCGCGGCGCTACACGATGCGCTGATGACGCTGCCAGTGCCGCTGGTGGTGGACCATTTCGGCCGGGCGCTGGGCGCGGGCGGCGTAACGCAGCCGGGCTTCGAGGCGCTGCTCTCCCTGGTCCGCGCGGGGCGAGCCTATGTGAAGCTCTCCGCCGCGCACCGCCTGTCGCGCGCACCGGATTTCGCCGACATGGCGCCGATCGTCCGCGCACTGATCGTCGCCGGGCCGGAGCGCGTCGTGTGGGCCTCTGACTGGCCGCACAGCGGCGTGACGCCGGGGCTGGCGCCGGAGGCAGTGCATCCGTTCAATCCGGTGGATGACGGAGCGGCCCTGGCGCGGTTGCGCGGCTGGGCGGGGGATGAGGCGACGCTCCATCGGATCCTGGTCGAGAACCCCGCGCGCCTCTAGCATTCGCCGGGTAGAGCGAAGGAGTGCGGAAGCGCGCGCCGCCGCCAGCGATGGCCGGCCCCTGGTTCACGAGACCCGTGATGCCCCCGCACCTGCGACCGAGACAGGGCACCGCCTCGACGGGAGCAGGAATTCGGACGCGGGTCTCGACAACTTCCGCAAGCAGGCAGGCCCGAAGGACGTGCCGGGCGCCCATGCGGCGAGCGGCTGGGGAGAAGTCATCCAGGACCGCGGCAGAATGAGCGCGGTGTGGCCGGACCTGCGGGCCGAGGCATGGACGCTCATCCAGGTCAGCCGGTAGCCGCCTCGCGGCCGTCCGACACGGCGCCAGGGTGACGCCCCGCAGGCGGGGCACTGTGCTGGCGCTCGGGAAAGACCTGCGTCGGCTCAACCTGAAGCCTGATCGGATGCCATGTCGAGGGCCCCGGCCCGCGTTCAGAACTCCATCAGGTTCTCCCGGAACGTCTTGTGGCTGTATCCCCGCTTGGTCAGGCCGCGCTTCTGCAGCACCGGCACCAGGCCGTCGCAGATCTCAGCGACATAGCGGCGGCTGAAATCGCCGAAGGTGAGCAGGAACCCGTCGCCGCCGACCTCCTGCATCACCTCCTCCATCATGCCCGCGACGTGTTCTGGCGTGCCCGTGTAGTCGAGGCCGGAGCGGTTGGCGCGCTGCTTGGTGATCTCGCGCGGGGTGCGGCCGACCCATTTCTTCGCGGCCGACTGGTGCCCGTTGGAGGTCAGCGGCGGCAGCGGCTCATCCAGCGGGAATTGCGAGAAGTCGATACCGGTCAGCGTGGACATCATCGCCAGCGCGAACTCGATGTTCTGCTCCGCGAAGGCGATCTCGTCCCGGCGCCGCTGGCGGGCCGTCTCCATGTCGCGATCGATGATCGGATCGGCGAGGAACAGCACCTTGATGTTGTCCGGGTTGCGCCCCTGCTCGACGGCGGTCGCGCGGATGGTCTCGCGCTGGCGCTTCATGTCGGCCACGGATTCCGCGGTGGCAATGATGGTGTCGGCCCAGCGCGAGGCGAAGCGGAGCCCGCGCGGCGACCCGCCCGCCTGGCACAGCACCGGCCGCCCCTGCGGCGAACGCGGGGCGGTCAGCGGGCCGCGGCACGAGAAGTACTTCCCCTGGTAGTTGATCGGATGGACCTTGTTGCCATCCGCGAAGATGACGTTGTCCCGGTCCAACACGACGGCGTCCGGCTCCCAGCTTTCCCAGAGCTGGGTAACGATGTCCGCCACCTCGTCGGCGCGGTCGTAGCGTTCGTCGTGCGGGACGTGCTTGTCCTTGCCGTAGTTCTGCGCGCCGCCATCATTGCTGCCGGTCACCATGTTCCAGCCGACCCGGCCCTCGGTCAGGTGGTCGAGCGAATTCACCAGCCGCGCCAGCAGGTAGGGCGGGTACTCGCTGGCCGACAGCGTCGGCACGAGCCCGAGATGCTTCGTCGCCATGGCAAGGTATGGCACCAGCGTCGCCGGATCGAGCTTCGGCGTCGCCGCGGCCTGGCGCAGATAGGCGTTGTGCGAGTTCTGGTAGGTATAGGGGACGTTGCAGCTGTCCTCGATGATCAGGTAGTCGAAGCAGGCCCGCTCCATCGACCGTGCCAGGTCGACGAAGAGGTCGGGCATCATCCAGCGCGCCTGGGCGGCATCCGTGCCGCCCCATTCGTGATGCCAGGCCTTCGGTCCGAAGCCGCGCGAAAGGAACCACGACAGGTGGAAGGGCTTGCTGCTCATGAGGGCTTCCTTGTGGGCGGAGTGTCCGGCGGTGGCATCAGCGCGGCGCCAGGCGGGATTTCGGGTCCACATGCTCGCGCAATCCGTTGCCGAACATGTTGATTCCCCAGACGAGGATGATGATGGCGAGACCGGCGAGGTTGGCGATCCACGGCGCGACGAAGAGCCGGCTGCTGCCTTCGGCGAGGATGTTGCCCCAGGTCGCGGTCGGCGCCGGCAGGCCGAGGCCGAGATAGGAGAGCGCCGTTTCCTGAAGCACCATCTGCGCGACCTGCAGCGTGGACACCACGGTCAGCACCGGCACCATCTGCGGCAGGAGGTGCCGCCAGATCACGTAGCGGTCCGAGGCGCCATACAGCGTCGCCGCCTCGACGAAGGGGCGCTGCCGCAGGGAGCGCGTGAGATTGAAGACGACGCGGGCATAGATCATCCAGCGCGACACGCCGAGCACGAAGATCAGGTTCACGGCGCTGCCGCCGAGTGCCGCCACCATCAGGATCGCCAGCAGGATGTCCGGGAAGGCCATCTGCGCATCGGCGAAGCGCATGATCACCTGTTCCCAGCGGCCGCCCTTGTAGCCGGCGACGAGGCCCGCCGCGCTGCCGAGCAGGCAGGAGAACAGCATCGAGGCGACGCCGACCAGGATGGACAGGCGCGACCCGTAGATCAGCCGCGACAGCAGGTCGCGCCCATAGGCATCGGTGCCGAGCCAGTGCGCCGGGCTGCCGCCGGCCATCCAGGCGGGGGGCTTCATGCGCATCGACAGGCTCTGCTGATAGGGATCGTAGGGCGCGACCAGCGGCGCGAAGATGGCCAGCAGCACGGCCCCCAGCACGATGCCGCCCCCCAGCGTCATCTTGAAACCCTTGCCGAACAGGGGGCGGCGCGGCCGCAGCGTGGTCGCGCTCAATGTCGGCGAATCCTCGGGTCGATCAGCATCTGCAGCAGGTCCACGGCGAGGTTGGTCAGGGCGATGCCGACCGCGATGACCAGCACGCCAGCCTCGACCACCGGAACGTCGCGGTTGGAGATGCTGGTCAGCATCAGTCGGCCCACGCCGGGCCAGGCGAAGATCGTCTCGGTGATGATGGACCCGCCCATCAGCGTGCCGATCTGGATGCCGAGGAAGCTGAGCAGCGGGTTCAGGGAGACCGGCAGCACATGGGTCAGCAGCACCCGCAGGCGCGACAGGCCCTTGGCGCGGGCGGCGATGACGAATTGCTCGCCCGACATCTCCAGCACGCTGGCGCGCGTGATGAGGACGATGTTCGGCAACAGGATGGTGGCGAGGGTGATGGCCGGCAGGATGATGTGCCGCCAGCCGCCGGCGCCCGAGGTCGGCAGCCAGCCGAGGTTGAGCGCAAAGAGCTGGATCAGCAGGATGCCGAGCCAGAAACTCGGCATGGACTGGCCCGCCACGGCGAGGGAGGAGATGACGAGATCCGCGAGCCGGTCGCGCCACACCGCGCAGACCAGCCCGAGGGTAACGCCGAGCACGATGGCGAGAAGCAGCCCGGTCCCCGCCAGTTGCAGGGTGCCGCCCAGGCGCTGCAGCACGGTCTGGAGGGCCGGCTCGTTGAATTGCAGGGACTGTCCGAAATCACCCTGCACCAGGTCGCGCAGGAAGATCAGGAACTGGACCGGGATCGGCTCGTCGAGATGCAGCTTCTCGGTCAGGGCGGCCACCTGCTCGGGCGTCGAGGTGACGTCGAGGAAGATGTCCACCGGATTGCCCGTGAGGCGCAGCACCACGAAGGTGACCATCACCACGAGGAACAGGGAGAGCGGCAGGATCACCAGCCGCCGCGCAGCATAGGCAAGCACTGTCGCTCTCCACCCCTCAGGCGATGTCCGCTGCGGCGAGGCGCAGGATCTTGTCCGAGGCGGCGCCGAAGCCGGTCACCTTCTTGTTCACGGCATAGAGGCTCGGCAGCCCGAACAGGAACATGGCCGGGTTCTCAGCGTGCAGGATCTCCATCATGCGGTGATAGGCGCGCTCCCGCGCCTCCTGGTCATTGGTCGAGCGCGCCTCGACGAAGAGGCGCTCATACTCGTCGTTCTTCCAGACCGAGCGGCGGCTTCCCTCGGTGAACCAGACCGCCGCGAAATCGGCATCGCCCAGGCTGTACCAGCCGATCATGTACATCGGGCCCGCCCGCTGGGCGCGCTGCATCTGCGTCCAGACGCCGCCCTCCACGACGTTGACCGTGGCGTTGACGCCGATGTTGGACAGCATGCCGGCAGCCGCGTTGCAGATATCCACGTCGGACAGGTACTTGCCCGACTGCGTGGCGATCGGGATCGGCGTGCGGAAGTTGAAGCCAGCTTCCCGCAGCATCGCCTTGGCCTTGTCCGGATCGAAGGGCCGCGGCTTGAGCGCCGGGTTGAAGCCGAAGGTGGTCGAGGTGAGCAATTGCCCCTGCAGCAGTTCGCCGCGGCCCTTCAGCAATTCCCGGCGGATCGCCTCCTTGTCGATGGCGTAGTCGAAGGCTTCCCGCACCTTCGGGTTGTTGAAGGGCGGCACGCGCACGTCGTAGGTCAGGATGAGCCCGACGCTGGAGACGATCTCGTCGAGCTTGGCGACCGAGGAGCTCTCGACCTGCGGGATCAGGTCGATCGGCACTTCCTCGATGATGTGCGTCTCGCCGGCGACGAGGGAGGCGATGCGCGTGCCGGGGTCCGGGATCTCCCGGACGATGATGCGATCCACCTTCGGCGCGCCGCCCCAATAGTCCTTGTTCGCGGTCAGCTCGTAGCGGTCGCCCGGGACCCAGCGCTGGAAGACGAAGGGGCCGGTGCCCATCGGCCGGGCCGCGAGGCCGTCGAAGCCGACGCGCTCGAAATACGCCTTGCTCTGGATCTGGATGTTGGTCAGGCCCTGTAGGATCGTCGGGAAGACAGCGCGCGCCGTGAGATTCAGCGTGTACTTGTCCACCACGGTCGCCTGGGTGATCGGCGCGATGCGCGCCAGCGAACCGTAGCCATTGGCCGGGTTGATCACGTAGTTGATCGTGTAGGCGGCGTCCTCGGCGGTGAATTCGCTGCCGTCGTGGAACTTCACCCCCTGGCGCAGCTTGAACTGCGTCGTCACCTCATCGAGCTGACGGTGGCTCTCCGCCAGGCCCGGCACGGCCTGGCCGGCATTGTTGCGGGAGTACAGCGCCTCATTGGTCTGGCTGATCAGGCTCGAGGAGGCGAAGGAGGAGATGCCGGGGCGCAACGAGTCCGGGAAGACCGAGGCGCCGACCACCAGTGTCTTCCCGGCAGCCTGCGCCGGCCGCGGGAGGCCGAGGCCCGCCGCCGCGCCGCCGACCAGGGCCGCCCGGCCCAGCGCCCGGCGCGTCAAGCCGAAGGGAGCGGTATTCGATCGGTCAGTCGGCATGGGGGCGTCCTTTGCGGCCAGAGTTGCGGGAAGGCGGCGCCATTTCCTGGGCGGGAGGGGTCATGACGGCAGGCTCTCCGCCAGGTGGCAGGCGGCGACGTGATCCGGGGCCAGTTCACGCAGCGCGGGATCCTCCGCGCGGCAGAGCGCGACGGCATGCGGGCAGCGCGTGTGGAAGCGGCAGCCGCTCGGCACCGCGTCGGCGCTGGCGATCTCGCCAATGGCATCCAGGCGCTGCCGCGCCATGCCGGGACGATGCGACGGGACCGCGGAGAGGAGGGCGCGCGTAT
>Ga0209066_10007736_pt1 | contig 10588 bp, 8 predicted proteins | sample All_14_2_FD_187198 | JGI IMG/M metagenome (GOLD analysis project Ga0209066, IMG submission 187198) | Freshwater microbial communities in response to fracking from Pennsylvania, USA - Allegheny Zone_MetaG_DW_15 (SPAdes) (version 2) ... | reverse complement strand
CATCCAACAGCAGTTTTCCCGCCCAGGCAACTGGGCGCTGTACCCACCCAACCCGTACCACCACCGCACCATCAACTACTTCGCCAAGAGCCCGAACCCGAGCGCGCCGTCGGCCGACAACTGGCTGGGCACCGATGACCGCGGGCGCGATGTGTTGGCGCGGCTGCTGTATGGCTTTCGCGTCTCGGTGCTGTTTGGCCTGGCGCTCACGGTGATCGGCGTGCTGCTGGGCGTGATCACTGGCGCGATCCAGGGCTTCTACGGCGGCAAGACCGACCTGGCCTTTCAGCGCTTCATCGAGATCTGGGGCTCGATGCCCGAGTTGTACCTGCTGATCATCTTTGCCGCGGTGTTTGACCCCAGCGTGGGACTGCTGCTCGCGCTGCTCAGCCTGTTTGGCTGGATGGGCTTGTCAGACTATGTGCGTGCCGAGTTCCTGCGCAACCGCCAGCTCGACTACGTGCGCGGTGCCCGCGCCCTGGGCCTGAGCAACGGGCAGATCATCTGGCGCCATGTGCTGCCCAACAGCCTGACGCCGGTGGTCACCTTCCTGCCGTTTCGCATGAGTGGCGCCATCCTGATGCTCACCTCGCTCGATTTCCTTGGCCTGGGCGTCCCGCCCGGCACGCCGAGCCTGGGCGAGATGCTGGAGCAAGGCAAGAACAACATCGATGCGTGGTGGATCTCGCTTTCCACCTTTGGTGCGCTGGTGCTGTTGCTGCTGCTGTTGACGTTTGTGGGCGATGCTTTGCGCGACGCGCTGGACCCTCGCAAAGAAAGCGCACGATGAGCCAACCCCTGCTGTGTGTGCGCGATCTCCAAATCGCTTTCAACGGTCAGTCAGTGGTGCACGGCGTCAGCTTCGACCTGAAGGCCGGCGAGAAGCTGGCGTTGGTCGGCGAATCAGGCTCCGGCAAAACCGTCACCGCACTCAGCCTGCTCAAGCTGCTACCTCAGGCACGGGTGAGCGGACATGCCTTGTTCGACAGCGGAGGCGGCCCGCGCGATCTGCTGACGCTGCCAGATCGCGAACTGCGCGGCGTGCGCGGGAAGGACATCGCCACCATCTTCCAGGAGCCCATGACAGCGCTGAACCCGCTGTTCAGCGTGGGCGATCAGATCGCCGAGGTGATCGAGCTGCACCAGGGTCTGAGCCGGGCGCAGGCCTGGCAGCGCGCCATCGACCTGCTGGCCAGCACCGGCATTCCCGAGCCCGCACGGCGCGCCGGCGCCTATCCGCACCAGCTCTCTGGCGGCCAACGCCAGCGCGCCATGATCGCCATGGCCCTGGCCTGCGAGCCCAAGTTGCTGCTGGCTGATGAGCCCACCACCGCGCTCGATGCCACCGTGCGCCTGCAGGTGCTGGGCTTGCTCGATCAACTGCAACGCGAGCACGGCATGGCGGTGCTGATGATCACGCATGACCTGCACCTGGTGCGCCGCTTTGCCGACCGCGTGCTGGTGATGGAGCAAGGCCATGCGGTGGAGCAGGGCGCTACTGAAGCGCTGTTCCGGGCCCCGCAGCAGCCGTACACCCGCAAACTGCTGGACAGCCGGCCGCGCCGAGACGTGATGGCAGCATCGCCCGCTGCGGCGCCGTTGATGCAAGCCCAAGCGCTGCGTGTGACCTACCCGGTGCCGCTGCCGGGCCTGCGCGGTTGGTTCAAGCAAGGCCGCTTCGAAGCGCTGAAGGGCGCTGATTTCGCGCTCCCCAAGGGGCAGACCCTGGGAGTGATCGGCGAATCGGGTTCCGGCAAATCCACGTTGGCGCTGGCCGCGTTGGGGCTGCAATCCAGCAGCGGCGAGCTCACGATCAACGGCGAACACTGGCAAGCCAGCGCAGCGGCCGACAAGCCGCTGCGCCGGCTGGTGCAGGTGGTGTTCCAGGATCCATTCTCCTCGCTATCACCGCGCCGCACGGTGGAGGAGAGTGTGGGTGAAGGGCTTGGCGTGCATCACCCGTCGTTGAGCGCGACTGAAGTGCGCGCCAGGGTCATTCGGGCCTTGGAGGAGGTGGGGCTGAGCGAAGCCCAATTCCCCGGCTTGCTGCAACGTTACCCGCATGAGTTCTCCGGTGGCCAGCGTCAACGCCTGGCACTGGCACGAGCGCTGGTGGTCGACCCGGCACTGCTGGTGCTGGATGAGCCTACCAGCGCACTCGACGTCACCATCCAGCAGCAGATCCTGGCGCTGCTGCAGCACCTGCAACGTGAGCGCGGCCTGAGCTACCTGTTGATCACGCATGACGTGGAGGTGGTGGCCGCGATGGCGCATCACGTGCTGGTACTCAAGGACGGTGCAATCGTGGAGGCCGGCCCGGTGCAGCAAGTGCTGAAGGCGCCGCAACAGGATTACACGCGAGCCCTCCTGGCCGCAGCACCCGCGCTGGATGGGCTGCTCACCGCCTGATCGACCGGGGGCCATCGATAGAATGCCCGCTCCCTTGTTCAGCCGCCTCGCGGTGTTGCGCCTGTGTCCGATCGCCTCTTCGTCGCCTCCCAATACCTGCTGCCCAAGAAGGCGCTGACGCGATTTGCCGGTTGGGTGGCCGGTGCCAAAGGTGGAGCGTTCACCACCGGGCTGATCCGCCGCTTTGTGGCCAAGTACAACGTCAACATGGCCGAGGCTACCGAGCCCGATATCAGCAGCTACGCCAGCTTCAACGATTTCTTCACCCGCGCCCTGAAGCCCGGCGCGCGCCCACTGGCGCAGGCCACCTGGATCTGCCCGGTAGACGGTGCCATCAGCCAGTTCGGCCCGATCAAGGGCCAACAAATCTTCCAGGCCAAGGGCCATGAGTACACGGCGACCGCGCTGGTGGGCGGCGACGCCGCATTGGCCGCCGAGTTCCGCAACGGCAGCTTCGCCACGCTGTACCTGAGCCCGCGCGATTACCACCGCATCCACATGCCCGCCAAGGGCCGCCTGCTGCGCATGATCCATGTGCCGGGCGAGCTGTTCTCGGTCAACCCGGCCACTGCTCGCGGCGTGCCGGGCCTGTTTGCCCGCAACGAACGTGTGGTGTGTGTGTTCGAAGGCGAGCAGGGCCTGTTCGTGATGGTGCTGGTGGGCGCCACCATCGTGGGCAGCATGGCCACGGTCTGGCACGGCGTGGTCAACCCGCCTCGTCCGGGCCGTGTGCGTGACTGGTCGTACGCCGACCAGGCCATCGTGCTGGAACAAGGCGAAGAAATGGGCCGCTTCCTGCTGGGCTCGACCGTGGTGATGCTGATGCCGGCACAGGACAGCGTGCCGCTGCAATTCAACCCCGAGTGGGCACCAGCGCGCAGCATCCGGCTGGGTGAGGTGATGGCCGGCTGAGCGACCTGCTGGCTCGCTGGCTTGACGGAGCAAAGAAAAACCGGGCTGCAAGAGCCCGGTTTTCAGTGGAGACAAGCGAATCGGATCAGAGCACTTCTGATGCGAAATCCGCCAGCCGTGAACGCTCGCCGCGCGCCAGCATCACATGGCCGGCATGCGGCCAGCCCTTGAAGCGGTCGACCGCGAAGGTGAGGCCGGAGCTGCCTTCGGTGAGGTAGGGCGTGTCGATCTGCGCCAGGTTGCCCAGGCAGACGATCTTGGTGCCGGGGCCGGCACGGGTGATCAGCGTCTTCATCTGCTTGGGCGTGAGGTTCTGCGCCTCGTCGATGAGCAGGAACTTGTTCAGGAAGGTGCGCCCGCGCATGAAGTTCATGCTCTTGATCTTGATCTTGCTGCGCACCAGCTCCTGCGTGGCGGCGCGACCCCACTCGCCAGCGGCCGTGTCGCCACGGGCCAGCACTTCAAGGTTGTCGTCGAGCGCGCCCATCCACGGGCTCATCTTCTCTTCTTCGGTGCCGGGCAGGAAGCCGATGTCTTCGCCCACCGGCACCGTCACGCGGGTGACAATGATTTCGGTGTAGCGGCGCTCATCCAGCACCTGGCTCAGGCCGGCGGCCAGCGTCATCAGCGTCTTGCCGGTGCCCGCGGTGCCGGTGAGGGTGATGAAGTCGCAGTCCGGATCCATCAACAGGTTCAGCGCGAAGTTCTGTTCGCGGTTGCGTGCGCTCACGCCCCACACCGAGTTCTTGGCGTGGGTGTAGTCCTTCAGGGTCTTGAGCACCGCGGTCTTGCCGGTGATCTCGGTGACCTTGGCGTACAACGAGGGCGCGCCCGGCGTTTCGAGGTAGACGAACTGGTTGATCAGCAGGCTGGGCACCAGCGGGCCGCTGATGCGGTAGAAGGTGTGGCCGCCTTGCTGCCAGCTTTCCATGGTCTTGCCATGGCGGTCCCAGAAGTCGGAGGGCAGGGCGAGCACGCCGCTGTAGAGTAGGTCGCCGTCGTCGAGCGTCTTGTCGTTGGTGTAGTCCTCGGCGGGCAGGCCCAGGGCGCGCGCCTTGATGCGCATGTTGATGTCTTTTGACACCAGCACCACCTCGCGGTCGGTGCGCTGCTCGCGCAAGGCTTGCACCACGCCCAGGATCTGGTTGTCGGCCTTGCCCTGGGGCAGGCCGGCGGGCAGGCTCACGTTGACCAGCGTGGTCTGGAAGAACAGCTTGCCGCCAGCCTCGCGGTGGCCGGTCTTGGCCAGGGGAATGCCTGCCGCGGCGTCGTCGTCAGCGCCGTTCTTGGCCATGCTGGCGGCCAGGGCGTCAAGATCACGGCTCACCTGGCGGGCGTTGCGGGCCACTTCGCTCATGCCGCGCTTGTGGCCATCGAGCTCTTCGAGCGTGATCATCGGCAGGTAGATGTCGTGTTCCTCAAAGCGGAACAGGCACATCGGGTCATGCATCAGCACATTGGTGTCGAGCACAAAAAGCTTGACCTGGCCGTTGTCGTTCTTGCGCCGCAGCTTGGCCGTGGGCGCGGGCTTGCGCGCCACGGGCGCGGCAGCCTGCACCGGCGCGGACGCGGGCGCTGCGGCGCGGGGCTTCGGCGGTGCAGCGGCGGGTTGCGCCGGCGCCTTCAGTTCAAGTACCGCGGGTTCGGCGGGGGCGTTGGCCTTGGGCGGGCGCCGCAGGGTGCGCGGTGCGGCTTGGGCGTCAAACGCGGAAGGGTCCAGCAAGTCGGCTCGTTTGGCAGGCGGTTTGGGCAGGGGCATGAGCTGTCTGATCAGGTGCCAAAGGCGTGTTGAAAAACAAAAAGCCGCACAATACCGTGTGCGGCTTTCAGCTGGGGGACATGCGTGGGGGATCGTTCTCGCATGAACCCATTATGCATATTTCATTGGGCTTGCCACGTGACAGTTCACCCCTCAGGCAGGCGAATGATTCACGCCCACCAAACAGGCACCTGCAAGCACAAAGATCAGGCGGTGGCGTTCAGTTCCTTGACGGCCTTGAGCACTTCTTCAACGTGCCCGGCCACCTTGATGCCGCGCCATTCGCCGCGCAACACGCCCGAGGTGTCCACCAGGAAGGTGCTGCGCTCGATGCCCTTGACCTTCTTGCCGTACATGATCTTGTTCTTGACCACGCCGAACATGTGGCAGAGCTTCTCTTCGGTGTCAGCCACCAGCTCAAAAGGCAGTTCGAGGTTGGCCTTGAACTTGTCGTGCGAGGCCATGTTGTCGCGCGAGATGCCGAACACCACGGCACCGGCAGCCACGAACTCGGCGTGCTGATCACGGAACTGCATGGCTTCCGTGGTACAGCCCGGGGTGTTGTCCTTCGGGTAGAAGTAGAGAACGACCGTCTTACCGAGCAGCGACTGGGTAGTGAACTTCACGCCGCCGGTCGCGGCCGCTTCAAATTCCGGGAGAGGTTTATTCAGAGCGGGCGTCATGCTTGGGATTCTTGGAGCCACCCGGTCGGGCGGAATCCGTCAATTATAAAGCTTGAGACCGGTGGGACCAGACTCCCCCCAAGGGCGGGCCTGATTGCAGGTCACCGCAAGTGAAAGAGCCCCTCGGTCAGACCAGCACCGCCAGCAGCACACGCCGGCCTTCGGTGGCCAGCACGTTGTAGGTGCGGCAGGCTGCGGCGCTGTCCATCGTCTCGTAGCCGATGCGGGCATCGATCAGCGCGCGCATGATCGATGGGTGCGGAAAGCGCAGGCCGGCGCCGCTGCCGTAAATCACCACTTCGGGCCGATGCAGCAACAGCGCCTCAACGTGGTGCGCCGCCAGCTCAGTGGGCTGGCGCGGCGGCCAGGCTTGCACCTCACCGCGCCACGGCACGATCACACTGCCGTCCCACGGCTGGGCGTTGACCACGATCTGGCCGGGCGCAAAGGCGGAGACGACGTTGACGCCGTCCAATCGGTCGGGCTGAAACTTCAAGGGGAGTGTCGGGAGCGTGCCGGCTTGGCACTGTGGGAAAATTCTATCTTTGCCCTCAAGGCCCGCCCGCGTGCTGGCTTTGGCGGCCGTCTCCCCGTCAGGTCTCAGGAGTCCTTCGCGTGCTCAAACCCATCGCCAAGTCCAGCAAGCTCGCCAACGTGTGCTACGACATCCGTGGCCCGGTGCTGGAAAAGGCCCGCCAGATGGAGGAAGACGGCCACAAGATCATCAAGCTGAACATCGGCAACCTGGCGGTGTTCGGCCTGGAGCCGCCCGACGAGATCGTGCAGGACATGATCCGCAACCTGCCCAATGCCGCCGGCTACACCGACAGCAAAGGGTTGTTCGCGCCGCGCAAATCGGTGGTGCACTACACCCAGGAAAAGGGTGTGGCTGGTGTGACGATCGACGACGTCTACCTCGGCAACGGCGCCTCCGAGCTGATCGCCATGAGCATGAACGCGTTGCTGGATGACGGCGACGAGGTGCTGATCCCGTCGCCCGACTATCCGCTGTACACCGCCGTGGTGGCGCTCTCCGGCGGCACGCCCGTGCACTACCTGTGCGACGAGCAGGCCGAGTGGTACCCCGACCTGGCCGACATCCGCGCCAAGATCACCCCGCGCACGAAGGCGCTGGTGGTGATCAACCCGAACAACCCCACCGGCGCGCTGTACCCGAAGGAAATCCTCGAAGGGCTGATCGAGATCGCCCGCCAGCACCAGCTGATCATCTTTGCCGACGAGATCTACGACAAGACGCTGTACGACGGCAACGTGCACACCAGCATGGCGTCGCTGGCCGATGACGTGCTGTTCCTCACCTTCAACGGCCTTAGCAAGAACTACCGCTCCTGCGGCTACCGCGCCGGATGGATGGTGGTGTCGGGCGAAAAGCGCCATGCACGCGACTACATCGAAGGCCTGAACATGCTGGCCTCGATGCGCCTGTGCGCCAACACGCCGGGCCAGCTCGCCATCCAGACCGCGCTCGGCGGCTACCAAAGCATCAAGGATCTCGTGGCGCCCACCGGCCGCCTGTGCCGCCAGCGCGACCTGGCGCACAAGCTGCTCACTGAGATTCCCGGCGTCACCTGCGTCAAGCCCAAGGCCGCGCTCTACATGTTTCCGCGGCTCGACCCGAAGATGTACCCCATCGCCGACGACCAGCAGTTCGCCTACGAGTTGCTGGCCGAAGAGCGCGTGCTCATCGTGCAGGGCACCGGCTTCAACTGGCCGCACACCGACCACTTCCGCCTGGTGTTCCTGCCCAACTCCGACGACCTCACCGAGGCCGTCGGCCGCATTGCCCGCTTCCTTGACGGCTATCGCCGGCGCCACGGCGCCTGAGCCACCGTTTCCCGATTTCTGTTCACTGACAACATCACGGCGCCACAAGCGCCTTCAGCCTCCATGAAACCCATCCAAGTCGGCCTGCTGGGCATCGGTACCGTTGGCAGCGGCACGTTCAACGTGCTCACCCGCAACCAAGAAGAAATCCGCCGCCGCGCGGGCCGCGGCATCGAGATCACGATGGTGGCTGATCTCAACGTCGAGCGCGCCCGCGAGATCGTGGGCGACAGCGCGCAAGTGGTGGCCGATGCCCGCCAGGTGATTGCCAACCCCGAGATCGACATCGTCATCGAACTCATCGGCGGCTACGGCATTGCCAAGGCCCTGGTGCTCGAAGCCATCGCAGCCGGCAAGCATGTGGTCACCGCCAACAAGGCGCTGCTGGCCGTGCACGGCAGCGAAATCTTCGCCGCCGCGCGCGCCAAGGGCGTGATCGTGGCGTTTGAAGCCGCGGTGGCCGGGGGCATCCCCATCATCAAGGCGCTGCGTGAAGGCCTCACGGCCAACCGCATCCAGTGGATCGCCGGCATCATCAACGGCACCACGAACTTCATCCTCTCGGAAATGCGCGAGAAGGGCCTCGATTTCGACGTGGTGCTCAAGGAAGCGCAACGCCTGGGCTACGCCGAGGCCGACCCCACCTTCGACATCGAAGGCGTTGATGCCGCCCACAAGGCCACCATCATGAGCGCCATCGCCTTCGGCATCCCGGTGCAATTCGACAAGGCGCATGTGGAAGGCATCAGCACGCTGTCGGCTGTGGACATTCGCTATGCCGAGCAGCTGGGCTACCGCATCAAGCTGCTGGGCATTGCCCGCCGGCGCGAGGCATCTGGTAACGGTGCCTCCGGCCCCGAGGGGATTGAACTGCGCGTGCACCCCACGCTGGTGCCCACCAAGCGCCTGATCGCCAACGTCGAAGGCGCGATGAACGCGGTGATGGTGCAGGGCGATGCCGTGGGCACCACGCTGTACTACGGCAAGGGCGCCGGCAGCGAACCCACCGCCTCGGCCGTGATCGCCGATCTGGTGGACATCACCCGCCTGCACACCGCCGACCCCGACCACCGCGTGCCGCACCTGGCCTTCCAGCCCGACGAGTTGCATGCCACGCCGATCCTGCCGATCAGCGACGTGCAGACCGCCTTCTACCTGCGCCTGCGCGTGGCCGACCAAAAGGGCGTGCTGGCCGCCATCACCGCCATCCTGGCCGAAGGCGATGTGTCGATCGATGCCGTGATCCAGCGTGAATCGGCCGAAGGCGAGAACCAGACCGACCTCATCATCCTGACCCACGACACCGTGGAAGGCCGCCTGCGCGCTGCGCTGGCCAAGATGCAAGCGCTGCCGACCGTGCTGGCGCCGATCGTCTCGCTGCGCAAGGAAGAGCTGGCATGAAGTACATCAGCACGCGGGGCGATCAGACGCGCCGCAGCTTCTCTGAAATTCTGCTCGAAGGCCTCGCGCCCGATGGCGGCCTGTACCTGCCGGAGTCATACCCACAGGTGGATGCCGCCACGCTGGCCCAGTGGCGTGGCCTGAGCTACGCCGAGCTGGCGTTCGAGATCCTGTCGCTCTACATCGACGACATCCCCGCCGCCGATCTGAAGGCCCTGGTCGACAAGACCTACACCGAAGCCGTGTTCGGCACGCCCCAGATCACGCCGCTGCGCCAGTTGGAAAGCGGCCTGTTCATCGAAGCCCTGTCCAACGGCCCCACGCTGGCCTTCAAGGACATGGCGATGCAACTGCTGGGCAACCTGTTCGAATACGAACTGGGCCGCCGCGGCGAGAAGCTCAACATCCTGGGCGCCACCTCAGGCGACACCGGCAGCGCGGCCGAATACGCCATGCGCGGCAAGCACAACGTGCGCGTCTTCATGCTCAGCCCGCACGGCCGCATGAGCCCGTTCCAGCAGGCGCAGATGTTCAGCCTGCAGGACGCCAACATCCACAACCTGTGCGTGGAAGGCGTGTTCGACGACTGCCAGGACATCGTCAAGGCCGTTTCCAACGACCTGGAGTTCAAGCGCCAGTACCGCATCGGCACGGTCAATTCGATCAACTGGGCGCGGCTGCTCGCGCAGGTGGTCTATTACTTCGCCGGCTACTTCCAGGCCACCCAGTCCAACGACCAGAAGGTGTCGTTCTCGGTGCCTTCTGGCAACTTCGGCAACGTCTGCGCCGGCCATGTGGCCCGCATGATGGGCCTGCCCATCGCGCAGCTGGTGGTGGCCACCAACGAGAACAACGTGCTGGAAGAGTTCTTCCGCACCGGCACCTACCGCGTGCGCGGCAGCGCCGAGACGTACGAGACGTCGAGCCCGTCGATGGACATCTCGAAGGCCTCCAACTTCGAACGCTTCATCTTCGATCTGCTCGGTCGCGATGGTGCCCGTACCCAGGCCCTGTTCGGCGCCGGCCTCAGCCGTGACGGCGTGTTCACGCTGGCGGGTGACGAGTTCGCCAAGGTGGCCAGCTATGGCTTCGTCGCCGGCAAGAGCACCCATGCCGACCGCCTGGCCACCATCCGCGATGTGTGGCAGCGCTTCCAGCAGCTCATCGACACCCACACCGCCGATGGCCTGAAGGTGGGGCGTGAGCATGTGCAGCCCGGCGTGCCGATGATCGTGCTCGAAACCGCGCTGGCCGCCAAGTTCGCCGAGACCATCCACGAAGCCGTGGGCGTGGAGCCGCCGCGGCCTGCCCGGCTGGCGTCGATCGAAGCGCTGCCCAAGCGGTTCGAGGTGATGACGCCTTCGGTGGACGCGGTCAAAGCCCTCATCCGCCAGCACTGCAACGACTGACCGGGGGCTTCCATGCGCGTGGTCGGCTTGTGCGGCTGTTCGGGCTCCGGCAAGACCACGCTGGGTGTGGGCCTCATCGCGGCCTTGAAGGCCGCAGGTTGCCGCGTCTCGGTGATCAAGCACACCCACAAGCGCTTCGAGGTGGATGTGCCGGGCAAAGACTCCTGGCG
>Ga0209066_10007735_pt1 | contig 10589 bp, 6 predicted proteins | sample All_14_2_FD_187198 | JGI IMG/M metagenome (GOLD analysis project Ga0209066, IMG submission 187198) | Freshwater microbial communities in response to fracking from Pennsylvania, USA - Allegheny Zone_MetaG_DW_15 (SPAdes) (version 2) ... | reverse complement strand
CGTTTGCGATGCAGCAAGGGGCGTGAAGTTGTCGAAATTGGTCTGGGCGTGGACCGACGAAATCGAGGCCAGGGCGGCCAGGGCGATCAGCGAGCGTTTCATGTGTGTACTCCTCAAGAAAGGTGATGACAGGACCGAACGTAAAGTTAAGTGAACAATCTTTCACCACCATGTCATCGCCATGATCTGCATGCCGCAGTTGCGCCGGGGTAGACGCGCTGCCATTTTTCTGACATGGGGCTGTCACAGCGCCTTGGGATAGTCGCAGCACCATCTCACAGGAGTTCAAGATGAAGGGTTCTTCCCACCCCACCAACGACGTGTCCCTGAACCCGTCGTCGACCCCCACCATCCATGACGTGATCAGCCACGTTGACGCCAACCGCCGCCTGTTCATCAAGGGCGGCGTGGGTGCCACGGCCCTGGCATCTGCCGGTGGCCTGACGCTCAGCGGCCTGGTCAGCACGGTGCAAGCCGCCCCTGTGCCAGCCGGCCTGGGCTTCCCTGGCATCGGCTTTGAAAGCGTGCCTGCCAACACCCGTGCTGCCAACGTCGCAGCGGGTGGCAGCGCCACGGCCGTGATCGACCGCATCACCGTACCTGCTGGCTATACCGCCAATGTGTTCGTGGCCTGGGGCGACGCCATCCTGCCAGGCGGCACGCCTTTCGTCGGCGACGCCAGCGAGACCGCCGCCCAACAGCTCAAGCAGTTTGGTGCCCACAACGACGGCATGCACTTCTTCCCGTTCACTGGCTCTACCGGCGCACCCGTGAGTGACCGCGGCCTGCTGTGCGTGAACAACGAGTACACGCACGAAGACATCCTGTTCACGGACGGTCAGGTTGGCGCCGGCTACACCATTGCCAAGACCCGCAAGTCCCAGGCTGCACATGGCGTGTCCATCGTGGAAGGCCGCCGCGTGGCGGGCAAGTGGACGATCGTGAAGTCGTCGCTGTATGGCCGCCGCATCACCGCCAACACGAAGATGCGTGTGTCGGGCCCTGCTGCTGGCCACGCCTTGCTCAAGAGCAAGGAATTCACCATCACTGACAGCGCTTCGACCGAAACAGGCCGGATGCTGGACGGCTTCACCGCCTACGGTACGGTCAACAACTGCGCCCATGGCATCACGCCCTGGGGCACCTACCTGACTTGCGAAGAAAACTGGAACGGCAACTTTGGCAGCAACAGCACTGTGCCATCGGCCACCTCCGGCGAAGTGGGCAAGCTGTTCAACCGCTATGGCGTGGTCGCCGCCGGTTTTGGCTACCGCTGGCACACCACCGACCCACGCTGGGATGTGGTGAGCAACCCCAACGAACCCAACCTGTTTGGCTGGGTGGTCGAGATCGATCCGTTCAACCCCACCGCACAGCCCATCAAGCGCACGGCACTGGGCCGCTTCAAGCATGAAAGCGCGCAGTACGTGGTGGACAGCCAGAACAACGTCGCCGTGTACATGGGCGACGACGAGCGCAACGAGTACATCTACAAGTTCGTGTCCGCTGGCAAGTTCAGCACCACCAACCGCGCCGCCAACCGCAACCTGCTGGACAACGGCGTGCTGTATGTGGCCCGCTTTGACGCGACGTTGACGGGTCAATGGCTCGCTCTGGTCCCGGGCACCATCGGTCTGGACGGCGTGGCCTTGCGCGACAACCCGAACTTTGCGGGCGCCAACGACGCTGACGTGCAAGCCAAGATCCTCATCAAGACCCGCATGGCTGCTGACGCGGTCGGCGCCACGATGATGGACCGCCCGGAGTGGACCGGTGCACGCCCCCGTATCGGTGGCTTTGACGAGATCGAGGTGTACTGCACCTTGACCAACAACAACCGCCGTGGCACCACCACTGCATCCAGCAACGCGCAGGATGGTTCGACCACGGCCGCAACGGCCCGCCCCCCTGTTGATGCTGCCAACCCACGTGCAGACAACGTGTACGGCCACATCATCCGCTGGCGCGAAACCGGCAAGACGGTGACCAGCACGACCTTCTCCTGGAACCTGTTTGCCCAGGCCGGCGACACAGCCACCACCAAGGCCGCCAAGCCCACCAACGACTACAAGGGCAACATCGTCGACGTGCCCAATGGCAGTGCCGACTACGGTGCACCTGATGGCCTGTGGTTCGACTACTTCGGCCGCCTGTGGGTACAGACCGACCAGATCGGTGACGGCTCTGGTGACTTCGTCAACATCGGCGGCAACATGATGGTGTGCGCCGACCCGAACACCGGCGAAACACGCCGCTTCCTGACCTCGCCCAACAAGTGTGAAGTCACCGGCGTGACCATGACACCCGATGGCAAGACCATGTTCGTCGGCGTGCAGCACCCCGGTGAAGACTCGACCGCCGCCAACCCGACGCAGTTCTCGAACTGGCCCCAAGGTCAATTCGCCGTGGCGTCTGATGGCGTGACACCCCTGCCCGCAGGCCGTCCACGTTCATCCGTGGTGGTCATCACCAAGGACGACGGCGGCATCATCGGTTCGTGATCGGCACGGCACTCTCTACAAGGAAATACACCATGAAATTGCACTTCATTGCCGCAGCCGCGATGGCTGCCAGCATGCTGCCAGCGCATGCCGCGCTGACCAACAACCCCAATGCCCTGGCCGGCATCCCCGATGTGGTGGACTTCGAGTCCTATGACGGCTTGCTGATCGATGGCCCCGAGTTCATCGCCAACGGCGTCGTGATCAGCGGCGGCGCAGGCACCGAAGTCGGCGCCTACATCCGCGATCTGGGCGACAACGGCGTCTGGGGCGTGGGCAACCACTTCGCCGCGGCCGGTGCGTCTGGCGAGCTGCGCTTCACGTTTGCACAACTGCAGTCCGGTGCAGGCGCCTTGCTCAACCACTTTGCGCAAAGCCCGCTGAGCTACGACGTCGTCGTCTCCGCCTATGACGCCAGCCACCAGTTGCTGGAGTCGTACACCCTGAGCGTGGGCACGGGCGTCGAGAGCTACAACGAAGGCCTGTTCGTGGGCATCACGCGCCAGTCTGCCGACATCCGCTCGGTGTCCTTCAGCGGCGTGGGTCTGGTGGCAGACAACCTGCACTACACAACGGCTGTGCCAGAGGCCGAGGCTTATGCCATGACGCTCTGCGGCCTGGGTCTGCTGGCGGGCCTGCGCACCTGGCGTCGTCGCACGCAAGCCTGATCTGGCTTGGCGTTTGACCGAGGGGCTGACCACTGAGGTGGTCAGCCCCTTTTTTCATCAGCCCAGCTTGATGATCTTCGCCACCGACGGCACACCGGCGCTGTTGAACACAAACAGCATGTAAAAGCCCGGTGGCGCCACATTGGCCGAGGCCGGCATGGTCACGGTCAATGTCTTGCTGGCGGCCGTGAAGCTCAGGCCCAGAAAGCGCTGGTCAAAGTCCACCGTGTGCGTGGCCGAACCCGTCTTGACCAGGGTGACCTTGCTGATGCCGGTCACGTCCGTGCTGACGGTGATGGGCTTGGCCCAACTGGCTGTGGTGGGTGCCGACGTGATCACGGGGCGGGTGGCCAGCGTGCCGGACCAGTCCTGCTTGTACAGATAGGGCGGCGTGTAAATCTCGGCGTTCAGGTTGCTGACAGGGCCAGGCGCACCGCCACCCGCTTGCAGCACACGGGCGTCCGGCAACAACAGGGCCACCGAGTGGTACAGGCGCATCTTCTTGGCCGACACCGTGGTCGTCCAGTTGTTGTTGGCCGGGTTCCAGATCTTGCCTGCGTAAGCCACGCCCGATGCCTTGTTGCTCACGGCCGAGCCGCCGCTGACCAGCACCTTGCCATCGGCCATCACTGTGGCAGAGCCGTGGTAGCGGTCCTGGCCCACGCCACCCACGGCTTTGGATGTGGGCGTGTTGCCGTTGATGTCGACCACCACGGCCTTGTTGAGTTTGCGCAATGACAGGATCTTGCCTGGCGCGAACATGACGCTGGGCAGGTATTCGTCGCTGACAGGCAGGTTCAAGGCCGTTTTTTGCAGGCTGCCCGTGCCATTGGGGTCGAGGTAGTAGGTGCCGCCCCACTTGGTGGCGATGAAGACCTGGCCATTGGGCGCCTGCCAGCCTTGCGGGTAGCTCCAGTTGCGGATGCCATAGGCATCCTCACTGGTCGCCGATGTCAGGGTGCGCCAGCCCACGCCTTCGGTGTAGACCTCCGGTGTCGGTGCCGGGGTACTCGGATCCACCCGGCCACCCATCACCAGCACTTCCCCGCGGGCAGTGGTCACCACCGTGGGGTACCAGCGCAGGAAGGCCATGGGCTGCTGGGCCGAATACAGCGCGTTGCTCTTGTAGTCAAACAGGTTGACGTCGTTCACCGAATAGTTGCGCACGCCGTTGACGATCTTGTCGCCACCGGTCAGCAACACGGCGCCGCTGGACGGCAGCACGACCTGGGCGCTGCAGAAGGTGTCCGTGCCGGTCGTATTGGGCAAGGTCAGGTGGGCGCTGGCCGCCGTGCCGGCTGCGGGGTTCCAGACGTCGTAGGTGAACAGGCCAGTCTGGTTGCCCTGGCCATCGGTGCCGTAACTGAGCACACGGCCATCCGGCAACAGTGCCACGTGGATGGGGATCAAAGGCCAGTTGACCACCGGCCCGAACGAACCTTTGATGTAGGTGTCCAGCGCCGCGCCCGCGTTCAGTGAGACCAGGGTGGCACTCAGCAGGACGGCTTTGGCAACACGGGTCAAAACGGGCTGTTTTGCGGGGAATGAGGTGATGGGGAGCATGGGGCAGCAGGCACTAAGGGGGTATCGAAAGAGATCACGCGGCACGACACACCCCGCATGACCCGGCGTCAAACAGCCGTTTGAGACTAACCCTGTCGGTAGAAACACGCGCCCCCGCGCTCACGGGGGGTCCCCCTGTATTGGGCGGTACCCCGGGCCAGGACTAGACACCGGGCTGACTGGTTCATCGTGAATCGTTTGAGCAGCCGCAAAAATGCACCGACTTCGTGCTGTTGTTGCCGGGCTTGGGGTACCCATAGAAGTGCAAATATTGAAAAACTCAACTATGCTGCACTGCACCATGTTGTTGAAATCGCTTGCCCTCACCCACATGTGTCGTCAGTAGTTCCCGAAGAAAAGGTCCCGCCATGCTCTACCAGATCTACGAAACCAACCGCGCCTGGATCAGCCCGTTCTCGGAGTTCGCCAGTGCTGCCTCCAAGCTGTACAGCAACCCGCTCTCTCCCATGGCACAGGTCCCTTCTGCGCAGCGTGTATCGGCTGGCTTTGACCTGGTCCACCGGCTGACCAAGGAATACGAGAAGCCCGAGTTCGGTATCAACAAGGTCAATGTGCATGGCACCGAAGTGGTGATTCAGGAGCAGGTGGTCGAAGACAAGCCCTTCTGCAAGCTGGTGCGCTTCAAGCGCTTCACCGACGACGCCAAACTGCTCGACAAGATGCGTGACCAGCCATCGGTGCTGGTCGTGGCGCCTTTGTCCGGCCACCACTCGACCTTGCTGCGCGACACCGTGCGCACCATGCTGCAAGACCACAAGGTCTACATCACCGACTGGGTGGACGCCCGCATGGTGCCGCTGGAAGCCGGCCCCTTCCACCTGGACGACTACGTCAACTATGTGCAGGAGTTCATCCGCAAGGTCGGCCCTGGCGTGCACGTGATCTCCGTGTGCCAGCCGACCGTACCCGTGCTGGCCGCCGTCTCGCTGATGGCCAGCCGTGGTGAGGTCACCCCTCGCACCATGACGATGATGGGCGGCCCCATTGACGCCCGCAAGTCGCCCACTGCGGTCAACAACCTGGCCATGAACAAGTCTTACGAGTGGTTTGAAAACAATGTGATCTACCGCGTGCCGACGAACTACCCAGGTGCCACACGGCGTGTGTACCCCGGCTTCCTGCAGCACACCGGCTTTGTGGCCATGAACCCGGACCGCCACGCCACCTCGCACTACGACTACTTCCTGGACCTGGTCCGGGGCGATGACGACAGTGTCGAGTCCCACCGCGAGTTCTACGACGAGTACAACGCCGTGCTGGACATGCCCGCCGAGTACTACCTGGACACCATCAAGACCGTGTTCCAGGACTTTGCCCTGGTCAACGGCACCTGGAAGGTGCGCAACCCCAAGGGCAAGGAGGAACTGGTCAAGCCGCAAGACATCAAGACCACCGCCCTGCTCACGGTGGAGGGCGAGTTGGACGACATCTCCGGCGCAGGCCAGACCAAGGCCGCCCACGACCTGTGCACGGGCATCCCCAAGGCACGCCACAAGCATTACGACGTGGAAGGCGCAGGCCACTACGGCATCTTCGCTGGCCGCCGCTGGCGCGACAAGGCGTACCCCGAAATCCGCGCCTTTATCCTGTCTCACAACAAGTGAGGCCGCGCGCCCTGCCCGCTTGAGGCTGGCGGGGCGCGTACACTGCGGCGCCATCATGCTGGACGCCCGACAGATCAACGCCCTCCTGCCGCAGACGCAATGCACGCGCTGCGGCTTTCCTGATTGTGAAAGCTACGCCCAGGCGATCGCCCAGGGCGAGGCGGGCATCAACCAATGCCCCCCCGGCGGCGCCGAAGGGGTGCAGCGGCTGGCCGCCTTGACCGGCCTGCCCGAGCTGCCTTTGAGCGCCACCCACGGCCTGGAAGGCCCACGGTTCGTGGCCGTCATCGATGAGGCCTGGTGCATCGGCTGCACCCTGTGCATCAAGGCCTGCCCGGTGGACAGCATCATCGGCACCAACAAACACATGCACACGGTGGTCGAAGACCAGTGCACGGGCTGCGAGTTGTGCATCCCGGTGTGTCCGGTGGACTGCATCACGATGGCGCCGGTGCACCCTGAGCCTTCGCCAACGGGTTGGGCCGCCTGGCCGGCAGACCTGGCCGAGCAGGCGCGTCAACGCTACGCCTTTCACCAGGTGCGCGTGGTGCGCGCCAAGGTCGAGCAAGAAGAGCGGCTGCAGGCCAAGGCCGAGCACAAGCTGGCCAACCTGGCCGAGGCCTCCCGCCTGACAGACCCCGTTCAGCTGGACAACAAGCGGGCGGTGATCGAAGCGGCGCTGGCCCGGGCACGCGCAAGACGTCAGGCTCAGTGAACTGCCTTTCAAACTGGCCCCAAGGGACCATGTTTGGCGCACCGAGCCCTGGTGCGGCTGAAACACAATGTCACGACACTGCACGGCATCTCCTTGATCAAGGTCTGCCATGCACCTGCCCCGTTTCGCCCGTCCCGCCTCTGAAGCATCCCGTCGCCGGATCAAGCCCATCTGCCTGGCAGCCCTGCTCGCCCTGAGCAGTCTGGCGCACGCGTCCACCAGCGGGGTGGTGATCAGCCAGGCCTACGGCGGCGGGGGCAACTCGGGCGCGACCTGGAAAAACGACTTCGTTGAGCTGTTCAACGCCGGCACGAGCGCCGTCAACCTCAACGGCTGGTCGGTGCAGTACGCAGCAGCCGGCGGCACGTCATGGAATGTGACCACGCTGGGTAATGTCACCTTGCAGGCCGGCCAGTACTTCCTGGTGCAGCAAGCCGCCGGCACAGGGGGCACTGTCGCCTTGCCTGCGCCCGATGTCACCGGCACCGCTGCCATGTCAGGCAGCCAGGGCAAGGTCGCCCTGGTCAGCAGCACGGCGGCGCTGACGGTGGCCGCACCCGCTGGCGGCAACCTGGTAGACCTCGTGGGCTATGGCAGCGCCAGTGGCTTTGAGGCTGCACCAGCCGCGGCCACCACCAATACAACGGCTGTGTTGCGTGCCAACCTGGGCTGCACGGACACGGACAGCAACGCGGCTGACTTTGCCGCCGGCGCACCCAACCCACGCAACCGCGCCACGACCTTGGTCGTGTGTGGTGATACCGGTGGTGGCGGCACGGGTGGTGGCACTGGCGGTGGCACGACACCAGGGACCTTGACGCCCATTCATGACCTTCAAGGCGCCACCGGCACCAGCCCCTTCCTGGGCCAGTCGGTCAGCACCAGCGGCGTGGTCACCAAGTTGCACAGCACCGGCTTTTTCCTGCAAGACCCTGTGCCGGACAGCAACCCAGCCACATCCGAAGGCATCTTCGTCTACACCGGCACGGCACCCACGGTCCAGGTAGGCCAGGCCATCACCTTGAGCGGCACGGTCACCGAATTCAACACCGGCGCGGCCGGCAACGCGCTCACCACGGCCCACACCGTCACGGAACTGACCAACCCGACGGCCATCACGGTTCAAGGCACCGGGCAGGTGATTGCGCCCACCGTCATCACCCTGCCGGCCAGCAGCGCGCAACTCGAAGCCGTAGAAGGCATGCTGGTCACCATCAACACGCAGTTGACGGCCTCGCAGAACTACTTCCAGGGGCGCTTTGGCCAGGTCACCCTGTCGGCAGAGGGCCGCCTTGAAAAGCCCACCAACCGCTTCCGCCCGGGCTCGGCCGATGCCTTGAGCCTGGCCCAAAGCAATGCGCAGCGCCAGATCCTGCTGGACGATGGCCGCTCGACGCAGAACCCCAACCCCACGCCCTATATCGGCGCCGACAACACCTTGCGTGCTGGCGACACGGTGGACAGCCTGACCGGCGTCATCGACTACGGCCTGAGCACCACCGACAACACGGGCCTGGCCAGCTACAAGATCCACCCCACCACCAACGTGTCGTTCACACGTGCCCACCCCCGCACCACTGCGCCCGAACCGGTGGGCGGCAACCTGCGCATCGCCAGTGCCAACCTGCTGAACTACTTCACCACCTTTGGTGACGGCAAGACGGCCGGCGGCCAAAGCGGCCAGGGTTGTGCACCGTCAGGGCAGGCCTCCGATTGCCGTGGCGCCGACTCGCTGGCCGAGTTCACGCGCCAGCGCGCCAAGCTGATCGCCTCTCTGTCTGCGCTGAACGCCGATGTGGTCGGCCTGATGGAATTGCAGAACAACAGCGCGGCCGTTCAAAACCTGGTGGATGGCCTCAACAGCGTGATGGGCGCGGGCACCTATGCCGTGGTGCCTGACCCGGCCTCGGGCGTGGGCACCGATGCCATCAAGGTCGGCCTCATCTACAAACCCGCCAGCGTGAGCCGCGTGGGCGTGTCCACCAGCGACACGGATGAATCCCACAAGCGTCCGTCCGTGGCGCAAACCTTTGCCGCCGCCAATGGCGAAAAGTTCGCCGTGGTGGTCAACCACTTCAAGTCCAAGGGCTGCTCGGGTGCCAGCGGCGAGGACCTGGACCAGCAGGACGGCCAGGGCTGCTTCAACAGCGCCCGGCTGAGCGAGGCCCAGGCCATCCGCACCTTCGTCGGCAACCTGCAGCAAAGCACCGGCAACAGCCGCGTGGTGCTGCTGGGCGACTTCAACGCCTACGGCCAGGAAGACCCGGTCCATCACCTGACCAGCAACGGCTACACCAGCCTGGCGCCGCGCTTCAACCCCCTGGCCTATTCCTACGTGTTTGACGGAGAAGCTGGCTCGCTGGACCACGCCATCGCCACACCGGCCTTCAACGCGTTCGTCACCGGTGCGGCCGAGTGGCACATCAATGCCGACGAGCCCTTTGTGATCGACTACAACCTGGAGTTCAAACAACCTGCCTGCGCGGCCTGTGGACCGGACTACTACACGGCCACGCCCTATCGCTCATCAGACCACGACCCGCTGCTGATCGGCCTGAGCCTGGTCAAGGCCGTGACCGGCACATCGCGCAGCGAGACCCTCACTGGCACACCGGGTGACGACCGCATCACCGGCGGCGCCGGCGCCGACCTCATCACCGGCGGCGCCGGGCGTGATGTGTTTGTGTACACCAGCACCCGCGATGCGCTGGACACCATCACCGACTTCACGCCGGGTACCGACCAACTGGACCTGAGCGCCGTGGCAGCCAGCCTGCGCGCCTTGCATGGCAGCCAGGTGGACCTGCTGGGCGGTGGCTACATCGTCCTGGTCAACACCTCGGCCGGCCTGGAACTGCGCATCGACAGCGATGGCCAAGGCACCGCCGTGTCGGCACGCGCGCTGCTGATACTGCGTGGCCTCACCGCCGCCCAGTTCGTGGCCAGCCGCGACCTGATTCTGTGAGCGTGGAACACGCCGCCCCTGCCCACCTACCTGAGCCCCACACCGTCATGAAGCACCTCCGCACCGCCCACCTCAGCAGCGTGGCTCTCGCCTTGTCTGTCTGCGCCCTCACCAGCGCCCATGCAGACAGCCTGCAAAACAGCAGCTTCTCGCAAGGCCTTCAGGCCTGGTCCAGCCAGGGTGACGTGAGCGTGCAAAGCGGCGCGCTCTTCGGGCTGAACCTGGGTGCCTCGCCCGCGCTGGTTCTGGGCACCGCCACCACCTGGTCTGACGATGACGCGCCCGCCGCCGCAGGCGCCTACAACGTGTCTGGCCACGACCCAGTCGACCTGGACCCACTCGTGAACCTGCCCGCGTCCAGCCTGGAAAGCGGTCTGGGCTTGCCCCTGGGCGCCTTCGGTACGCAAGCCTATGAAGCGTCCGTGGCCAGCCAGACCTTCACCGTGACGGCCGGCGACCAGATCAGCTTCACCTGGCGCCTGCTGACCCAGGCCAACACCAGCGACACGCCGCTGCCCGACACCGCCTGGCTGCTGTGGTCCGAGGCGGGCA
>Ga0209066_10007734_pt1 | contig 10590 bp, 8 predicted proteins | sample All_14_2_FD_187198 | JGI IMG/M metagenome (GOLD analysis project Ga0209066, IMG submission 187198) | Freshwater microbial communities in response to fracking from Pennsylvania, USA - Allegheny Zone_MetaG_DW_15 (SPAdes) (version 2) ... | reverse complement strand
CCTGCGCGCTGTCGCCATCGTGCTGGTGCCGACGCTTTCCGCCGTCGCCTACGGCAGCCTGCTCGGTCCGCTGCTCGGCATCGAGTCGCTGTGGCGTGCCGCACTCTGGGCCGGCAGCGGCGCGGCGGCGATCCTGGCCTGGCTCGACTTGCGCGCGCGCGCCCACTCGCCGGCTGTCGCCGAGGCGCGGCTGATGGCGTTGACGGCGCGCATCCGCCCGCACTTCCTGTTCAACAGCCTCAACGCCGTGCTCGGTGTCATCCGCAGCGATCCGCGCCGCGCCGAAACTGCGCTCGAGGAACTCGCCGATCTGTTCCGCGCGCTGATGCGCGACAACCGCGATCTGGTGCCGCTGTCCGAGGAGATCGGCCTCGCGCGCCAGTACCTGGAACTCGAAAAGCTGCGCCTCGGCGAGCGCCTCGCTGTGCGCTGGGAAGTCGAGGACTGCCCGCCCGACGCGCTGGTGCCGCCGCTGATGCTGCAGCCATTGCTCGAGAACGCCGTCTATCACGGCATCGAGCCGCTCGGCGAACCCGGCGAAATCGCCGTGCGCATCGCGCGCGAGCGCGACCGCATCAGCCTCGAACTCTCGAACCCGTATTCGGCGGCGGCCGACCGCCACGTCGGCAACCAGATGGCGCTGGAGAACATCAACGAACGCCTGATGCTGTTCTTCGACCTCGAAGCGCAGCTCGAGACGACACGGCGCGACCACCAATGGGTGGTGAAGATTTCGTTCCCGTACCGGAGGGGGGAAGCCAGATGAGCGACGAACTGCGCATCCTGATCGTCGACGACGAGGCGCCTGCGCGCGCGCGCTTACGGAACCTGCTGGCAGACATCGCCGGCGAGCGGCCGAACCGCGTCGTCGCCGAGGCGGCCGACGGCATCGACGCGCTCGATCGCCTCGCGGCGACGCCGATCGACGTCGCCCTCGTCGACATCCGCATGCCGCGCATGGAAGGCGTCGAGCTGGCCCAGCACCTCGCGCGCCAGGCACACCCGCCGGCGCTGATCTTCGTCACCGCCTACGACGAGTACGCGGTCAAGGCCTTCGAGCTTTGCGCGACCGATTACCTGGTGAAACCCGTCAAGGCGGCGCGGCTGGCCGAGGCGCTCGGCCGCGCGCAGCGGCTGGCGCCCGACGCACCAGTGCTCAGGGAACTCGCCCCGCAAGGCCGCCGCCACCTGCGCTGCCTCGAACGCGGACGCACGCTGCTGGTGCCCATCGACGACGTGCTCTACTTCAAGGCCGAGCTCAAGTACGTCACCGCGCGCACCGCCGAGCGCGACTACGTGCTCGAGGAATCGCTGTCGCAACTCGAGGCCGAGTACGCCGAGCGCTTCCTGCGCATCCATCGCAACTGCATCGTCGCGCGCGCGGCCATCGCCGGCTGCGCGCGCGAGCGCGACCTCGCAGAAGGCGAGACCGAACTGCGCTGGATGCTGCTGCTGAAGGGCGTTCCCGAACACCTGCCGGTCAGCCGCCGGCAGTGGCCGCACGTCAAGGAGCAGATCGGCGGCTGACCGCCGCGATCCGTCCCCTGCGCTCAGGGGTGCCGGCCGTGAGCCCGCGGCATACATTGCAAATATGACCGGCAAGTTGTCTAATGCCGTTGGGATGGCCTCCCCGACCGCAACACAGCCGATGCCGCAATGGCGCACCGTCGCTTCCTGACGAGGCTTTCCTCCGGCGACACGTTCCTTCCCCTCCAAGCCCTGCATCGGTGTCGCCGATTCCGTTCCGCGGTTTTGTCGTTTCTTTCCGCTCACCGTTTGAAAGGAGACATGACATGGTGCAATCCAGGAACCGGCTGGTATTGAATCTCGGCGACGTCAAGATCGACGCCGATCCTTTGCAGATCGCTCGCCTGATTCACGATCTGGTCAACAAGAAGGCATTCCGTCGCGTCTTCGAGGCGGACCCTGTCGGCGCCCTGCGCGAGGCGGGCATCAAGGTCCCGGAGGAGTATGCCGAGCGGATCACGCCGGCGGCGATCGACAAGGGGCTGGCGCAATTCAAGGAGCGGGCCGACGTGGAAGCCCGTTTTGCGCCGGGCGTCGGGGTCGCGGTGGGCGTGCATACGGATCCCGCCGTCGCGGTAGGCGTCAATGCCGGCGTGCAAAGCGCGGTCGTAACGGCGGTGATTGCCAGGGAGGCCGATCCGGTCGCCGCGGCAGAAGCCCGCCGAGCTGCTCGCGTGAAGGCCCTCCGCAAGAGCGCGAAGCCCCGCTGACGTCGCTTGGCGCCATCCGTCATGCGCGTGCTGCTGATTGCGGTTCCGCTCGTCGATCGCATCGGGCAGCGTCTTGTACCGATCGCCATGGACCGGTACAAGACGAGTCCGCCGCTGGGAATCTACCTCCTGGCCGCGATTGCCAGGGAGGCAGGCCATGACGTCCAGGTCCTCGACCTGATCGCGCACGGCAGCCTCGACCTCCAGCGGGCGATCGACGCGGCGGGGCGTTGCGACGTCGTCGGGGTGTCCGCGAACAGCCTGAATTGGCCTTCCGCCAGGATGGTGGTCGACGCGGTCAAGGAGGCCTTCCCGCGACTCCCGGCAGTCATGGGCGGAATTCATCCGACGAGCTTTCCGGACCATGTGCTGCGGCACTCGAAGGCGGACTACCTGATCTGCGGCGAAGGCGATCACGCGCTGCCGTCGTTGCTCGCTGCGCTGGCCGGCCGCATTCCACTGCGCGACGTTCCGGGCCTGGCGTGGATCGAAGACGGCTTCCTGCACTGCAATCCCAATCCCGCCCTCGGCATCGACGAGATTTCGGCGCTGCCCGACCCGGCATACGACCTCCTTCCCGGCGATTGCTACGAGTCGCTGTCGGTCGAATCGTCCCGCGGCTGCAGGTTTTCGTGCACTTTCTGTTCGACCCGGTTTCGCGGCAGCTGGCGGGCCCTGCCGGCCGACTTGTTCGTCGGACGCCTGGAGCGCCTGCAACCCCAGGTCGATCGCACCATATACAAGGCGTTTTCCTTCATCGACGACCTGTTCACCTTCGATGCGCAGCGGGTGATCGACATCGCGCGCCGAATAGACGAGCGCGCCATGGACGTCTGGGCGACGCTCGATGCGCGCGTCACCGACATCATCAAGCCAGGCGTCGCCCACGCCATCGAGCCGATGGTCAGCCAGATGCTGGTCGGCGCGGAGTGCGGCTACAACGAAGGCCTCAAGGCCATCCGCAAGGGTGCTTCGGTCGAGATCATCGAGCGCGCCGCCGCCGTCTTGCACGACATCGGCCTGGCCCCGCGCACGGTGTTCTCGTTCATCATCGGCTTCCCGTTCGAAACCGCAGACGATTGCCGGCGCACCATCGAATTCGCAACCGGCCTGCTGCAACGCTACAACGTCCGCATCTACCTGCAATGGTTCAATGCCATCCCCGGTTCGGAACTATGGGACGCGCTGGTCGCCGACGGCGACCTCGACATCGCGATGTACGACGAATTCGGCTTCCTGACGAACGAGAGGATCTTTCGTACCGGGATCAGGCTTCCGCTCGACGACATCCGCGAGTTGAGCGCCACCGTTCGCAGCCTCAACATGCTGCTGTTCCTCACTCGACCGGCGGCCGACGTTCTCCAGTTCGCCCAGCCGGACTGGCTGAACGCTCCCACGCTCGACCTGCCGTCGAAGGGCATCCTGCTGCCGAAAGGCCCCTGACGCCGCTGCGCGGCCGGCCGGCGCCAAAATCAGGCCCCGAACTTATCGAAAGTTGTAAGTCCGGCGTAAGCACCCTGTCCGATACTTGCCGCGCGGAATGACGCGCATTTTGCGTCCTTGCGGCCGGCCATCCGCTGCCGGCCAGGTTCCACTAAGGAGGAGTGAATGAAATATAGCCACGACGCCCAGGGTTACTGGAAGGCGACGCTGGGGCTCTTGACCAAGATCCTGATCATCTGGTTCCTGGTCTCGTTCGGCGCCGGCATCCTGTTCGCCGACATGCTCAACGGCATCCATCTGGGCGGCTATCCGCTCGGGTTCTGGTTTGCCCAACAAGGTTCGATGTACATCTTCATTGCGCTGATTTTCTGGTATGGCAAGAAGATGGGCGAAATCGACCGCGAATTCGACGTCCACGAAGACTGAGGAGCGACCCTACATGGATCTGCAAACAACGATTTACCTGGTGGTCGGCCTTAGCTTCGCGCTGTACATCGGCATCGCCGTCTGGGCGCGTGCCGGTTCGACCAGCGAGTTCTATGCCGCGGGCGGCAGCGTGCCCCCGGTGATGAACGGCATGGCGACCGCCGCCGACTGGATGTCGGCCGCTTCGTTCATTTCGATGGCCGGCCTGATTTCCAACATGGGCTACGGCGGCGGCCTGTTCCTGATGGGCTGGACCGGCGGCTACGTGCTGCTGGCAATGCTGTTGGCCCCGTACCTGCGCAAGTTCGGCAAGTTCACCGTGCCGCAATTCATCGGCGACCGCTTCTACTCGAAGTCGGCCTCGACGGTGGCGGTGCTGTGCCTGCTGACCGCCTCGATCACCTACATCATCGGTCAGATGACGGGCGTCGGCGTGGCCTTCTCGCGCTTCCTCGGGGTTTCGTCAGAGACCGGCATCTACGTCGGTATGGGCATCGTGTTCCTCTATGCCGTGTTCGGCGGCATGAAGGGCATCACGTATACGCAGGTTGCCCAGTACATCGTCCTGATCGCCGCCTACATCATTCCGGCCGTGTTCATTTCGCTGCAGCTCACCGGCAACCCGATCCCCCAGTTGGGCCTCGGCTCCAACCTGACCGGCCAGGACGTCTCCCTGCTGTCCAAGCTCGACATGGTGGTAACGGACCTGGGCTTCGGTAAGTACACGACCACGACAGCCGGCAGCACGCTGAACATGTTCGTGTACACGATGTCGCTGATGATCGGCACCGCCGGTCTGCCGCACGTCATCATGCGATTCTTCACCGTTCCGACGGTCAAGGACGCACGCTCGTCGGCTGGCTGGGCGCTGGTCTTCATCGCCCTGCTGTACACGACCGCACCGGCCGTGGCCGCGATGGCGAAGACCAACCTGATCCGCACCATTACCCCGGGTGTGGTGATGCAGAACGCCGATCCGTATGCCGCCGACTCTCAGATCCAGTACGAGCAGCGTCCGGACTGGATGAAGCGCTGGGAGAAGACCGGCCTGCTGAAGTTCGCCGACAAGAACGGTGACGGCCGCATCCAGTACTACAACGACAAGTCCAAGAACGAAGCCTTCAACGCCAAGGCGCAAGCCGCCGGCTGGAAGGGCAACGAACTGGAGGTCAACGCCGACATCATCGTGCTCGCCAACCCCGAAATCGCGCTGCTGCCGAACTGGGTGATCGCGCTGGTGGCCGCTGGTGGTCTGGCCGCGGCGCTGTCGACCGCTGCCGGTCTCCTGATGGCGATCTCGGCCGCCGTGTCGCATGACCTGATCAAGGGCATCTTCAACCCGAACATCAGCGAGAAGGGCGAGCTGATGGCCGGCAAGATCTCCATGGCCATCGCGATCGTGATCTCGGGTTACCTGGGCTTGAATCCGCCAGGTTTCGCAGCCGGTACCGTGGCTCTGGCCTTCGGTATCGCGGCGAGTTCGCTGTTCCCGGCGATCATGATGGGCATCTTCTCCAAGAAGATGAACAAGGAAGGCGCCATCGCCGGCATGCTGTCGGGCCTCTTCGTCACCCTGTTCTACGTGTTCGCGCACAAGGGCATCTTCTTCATCAAGGGCACCGAGTACCTCGGCGTCATCGGTGGCGCCAACAGCTTCTTCGGCATCACGCCGGAAGCCTTCGGTGCCATCGGCGCGCTGGTCAACTTCGCGGTGGCCTTCGCCGTGGATAAGGTGACCAAGGAGCCGCCCGAGCACATCCAGCACATGGTCGAGGCCGTGCGCATTCCGCGCGGTTCCAAGGCTGTGGATGGCGCTCACTAAGCAATTGCATTACCAGTCGCCGGCCTGAACCTACGGGTTCCTGGCCGGCACCGGGCCCCTGCCGGGTTAAACTGGCGGGGGCTTTTCTTTTGTGCAAAGCCCGGTGCGCGGCGCCGGGACGAGTGGAGAATTCGATGGTCTTCGATGTCAGCGTCGCCATGACGTGGGTATTGTTCCTGGCGCTGTTTCCGATTGCGTTCTTCTGGCTGCGTCGAGCCTGGCGCATCCAGGTGCGCCGTGATTTTTCCGAAGTTGCCCTCAAGCGCGGCGAGCCGCCGCAACATCCAGAGAAGTTCGCGCCTTATGCCGTCGCGATCAACGGCATCGCCGGCGTGATCATCGTCGTGGTGATATTCGGCGTGGTGAGCGGCACGCTGGCCTACGAAACCTGGTCGGCCATTGCCGGCTCGACGATCTGGATGAAGTTCATCTTCGACTTCATCCTCAGCCGGCAGGCCCACCCGATCATTACCCAGAAAAAGAAGTCTTGAGGCCGGCATCCAGCCGGCCATCGCGAAGAAGAGGGAGACAGGCATGATCGAGACCATGGCTCCGCTGCTGGCGGTCGAGTGGGAGCGAATCCGGTCGACGCCGCCGTTCGACAGCCTTCCCGAAGCGCTGGTCCTGGACCTGCTGGGGCAGTCGGAAATCGTGTTCTACCGGCACGGCACGATCATCAGCCACCCGAAGATCGCTGAAAGCCGGCATTGCCTGTGGCTCCTGCGGCAAGGAGGCGTCCGTGCCGTGGCGCCGGCCGAGGATGCACCCGGAGCCGTGATCGACGAGACCCTCGACGTCGGCGCCCTCTTTCCCGTGGAGTCGGCGTTGTCCGGAGGGCCGGCATGGCGCGTTTACACGACGAGCGTGGACAGCTTCCTCTGGCGCATAGAGGGCGACTCGCTGGAGCGCCTGCTGGCGGAGCCAAGCTTCCTCAGGGGACTGGCGACGACACTGCAGACGTCGAACCAGCAACTGCGCGAGGCCAACGCGGCCCTGCTGCAGGGCCGCCAGGCGGCCGACCAGGCACTGGCGCTGCCGGTCAGGACGCTCGGCAACGAAAGCATCGCCTGCGTTCCGCCCACCACCTCCATCGGCGACGTGGCAAGCATCATGACGGAGCGGCGCATCGGATCGGTCCTGGTCGGATCGATCGAGTCGGTGAGCGGCATCGTCACGCAAAGCGACCTGGTGCAGCGGGCCATGGCCGGGCGCCTGGCCTACGAAGCACCGATCTCGTCGATCATGACGGCAGAACCGGCAGCGATCGACGATACCGCCAGCGTGCTGGACGCCGCGATGGAAATGGCCAAGCGCGGCTTCCGCCACCTGCTGGTACGCAGCGCGGAAGGCCCGGTCACCGGCATCGTTTCGGAGCGCGATCTGTTCCGGGCGCAGCAACGCGGCATCGCGTACATTCAGACGCCCATCGACGAGGCGCAAAGCGTCGAGGAGATCGTCGCCCTGGCCGCGGGCATTCGCGAATTCACCGCCCGCGTTTTCCGCCAAGGCATGGCGGTCATGCAATTCACCCGTCTGGTCTCCGCCATCAACGACCGGCTGACACGGCGCCTGCTGACGCTGATCGTCGGCGACCGCCATCCGGAGTGGCATTTCTGCTGGCTGGCCTTCGGCTCCGAAGGGCGCGAGGAACAGGGCTTCGTCACCGACCAGGATAACGGCATCGTCTTCGTGCCGCCGTCGCCGGACGATACCGAGCGCGTGCGCGCGGAGTTCCTCGCCATGGCGCACGCCATGAACGAAGCCCTGCACGCAGCGGGATTCGAACGCTGCAAGGGCAACATCATGGCCGGCAACCCGGAGTGGTGCCTGTCGCTCGACGAGTGGAAGCGCAAGTTCTCGCGCTGGATTCGCGCCACCACGCCGACAGCGCTGCTGAACTCGACGATCTTCTTCGACTTCCGGCCGATCTACGGCGAGTTCGCGCTGGCGGAAGAACTGCGCGACCATCTGCTCGAGGAAGTCCGCGGCAACACCATCTTCCTGCACTTTCTGGCCAAGAACGCCCTCGAGGTATCGCCGCCCCTGAGCGCATTGAATCGTTTCAAGACGGACGGCGGCGAGCACCGGGGAACCCTCGACGTCAAGACGCAGGGCACCCGCCTGTTCGTGGACATCGCACGCATCTACGCGCTCGCCAACGGCGTGCGGACCGCGAATACCGAAGAGCGCCTGGCGACCGTCGGCAAGCGCATCAACCGGTCGATTAGCGCCATCGACGGCGACATCGCAGCCCTGCGCTTCGTCCATGCCCTGCGCCTGCGGCGGCAGCTCGATTCGCTGCGAGACGGCAACGACGCCAACCGCATCGACCCGTACACCCTCAACGATCTCGAACAGCGCATGCTGCGCGAGTCGCTGCGACAGGCACAATCGCTGCAGGAGCGCCTGAAGCTGGACTACCAGCGATGACCGTCCTCGGCTGGTTGCGCGCTGCGATCGCGCGGCTCGTGGGGAACCGGGAATCCTTCATCCTCGGCGAGTCGGACTGCGTGATCCTCGACATCGACGTCAGCGGCGTCGATGTCCGCCGCGACCGCAGCACCGGGATCGCCGTCCTGCCGGTGGCCGGCAATGCGTTCCGGCTCGCTGACCTGGCGTACTGCCGGCTGCCGCCGACGGGAGCGGACGGCGAGCGCGGGCCCGCCGAGTGGCGCGAGTGCTACCAGCGGCTCGTCGATTTTCTCGGCGACCGGCCGGTCGTCACCTTCAATCCGAACTTCGTGCGCTACATGCTCGAGCGGACGCTGGCTGCGCTCGACCTGCCGTTGCCGCGCGGCGAGTGGATCGATCTCGGGTTGGCGCTGCAAGGAGCGTTCGGCAAGGAGATGGGCCAGGTCGAGTCCCTTCACTCTTGGCAGCGGCGACTGGAAGTCGCCAGCGTGCACGAGCACGCCGCCGTCGCGGACGTCTTTGCGATGGCCCAGATGTTCGAGATCCTTCTCGTCCGTTGCGAAGAAGCGGGACTGCGAACGCTGGCCGACCTGAGACGGGCGCAGAAGTCGCAGGCCTGGCTGCGCGGCGAATAGCCGCTCAGCCGCTGTTGCGCAGGCCCGCGGCGACGCCGTTGATCGTCAGGTGCAGGCCGCGCTGGACGCGCTCATCCGTGTCGCCGGCGCGGTAGCGGCGCAACAGCTCGATCTGCAGGTGGTTCAGCGGATCGAGGTAGGGGAAGCGGTTGCGGATCGAGCGCTTGAGCAGCGGGTTGCCGTCGAGGATTTCGTCCTGGCCCGTGATGTCGAGCAGCGCGGCGACCGTGCTCTGCAACTCTGCCTTGAGGCGCGGAAAGATTGCGTCGCGCAGCGCGGCGTCCTTCACCAGCCGGGCGTAGCGTTCGGCGATGGCGACGTCGGTCTTCGCCAGCACCATGTCCATGTTCGACAGCAGCGTGCGGAAGAAGCCCCACTCGCGGTTCATCTCGGCGAGGAGCGCCATGCCGGCGTCGCCGCGCGCCTGGCGGAAGGCGGCGACCGCGGTGCCGAAGCCGTACCAGCCGGGCAGCATCAGGCGGCACTGCGCCCACGAGAACACCCAGGGGATCGCGCGCAGGTCTTCGATCGCCGTGGTTTTCTTGCGCGACGCCGGGCGGCTGCCGATGTTGAGTGCGGCGATTTCGGAGATCACCGTCGATTCCCAGAAGTACTGCTCGAAGCCCGGCGTCTCGTAGACGAGCGCGCGATAGGCGTCGAACGCGTAGCCGGACAGTTCTTCCATCGCGGCGAGGAACTCTGGGCGCGGGTCGTCGTGCTCGTGCGGCAGCAGCGTCGCCTCGAGCGTCGCCGCGGCGAGGATTTCGAGGTTGCGGCGGCCGAGTTCCGGGTTGGCGTATTTCGAGGCGATGACCTCGCCCTGCTCGGTGATGCGGATGCGGCTCTGCACGGCGCCGGCCGGCTGGGCGAGGATCGCCTGGTAGCTGGGGCCGCCGCCGCGGCCGACGGAGCCGCCGCGGCCGTGGAACAGGCGCAGCGCGACGCCATGGCGCGCGAACACCTCGACCAGCGTCGTCTCGGCGCGGTAGAGCGCCCAGCCCGAGGTCAGGAAGCCGCCGTCCTTGTTGCTGTCCGAGTAGCCGAGCATGCACTCCTGCACGCGGCCGCGCGATTCGATCAGGCGCTTGTAGGCGGGCAGGCCGAGCAGCTTGTCCATGGTTTCGCCGCAGCGGGCGAGGTCGCCGATGGTCTCGAAGAGCGGCACGATATTGACGTCGAGGCGGCCTTCGCGCGGCAGCAGCAGGCCGGCCTCCTTTAGCAGCAGCGCGACTTCGAGTACGTCCGAGACGCCGTCCGCCTTCGAGATGACGACGTTCTCGATCGCCTTGCGGCCGTAGCGCCGATGCACCTCGCGTGCGGTGCGGAAGATCGCCAGTTCGCCCGTCGTTTCCTCGGAGTACTCGACGAAGGGCGAAGACAGCAGGCGCGGCGTCGCCAGCTCGGCGAGCAGCAGCGCGATGCGGCCGTCCTCGCTGCGGCCGGCGTAGTCGGTGCCGGGGCGCGCCGACTCGAACAACTCGTGCACCGTGCGCGCATGGACGTCGGAGTTCTGGCGCAGGTCGATCGGCGCGAGGTGGAAGCCGAACACCGAGACCGCGCGGCGCAGGCGGCGCAGGCGGCCGCGCGCCAGCAGCGCGCCGCTGCGGTCGACCAG
>Ga0209066_10007733_pt1 | contig 10592 bp, 8 predicted proteins | sample All_14_2_FD_187198 | JGI IMG/M metagenome (GOLD analysis project Ga0209066, IMG submission 187198) | Freshwater microbial communities in response to fracking from Pennsylvania, USA - Allegheny Zone_MetaG_DW_15 (SPAdes) (version 2) ... | reverse complement strand
GAGGCCTTCATCAAGGCTTGGGACGGCAAGGTGCCGATCGCGCTGGTGCCGACCGCCTATCCGCAGATGACGGTGGCGCGGGTGCGTGAACTCAAGAAGGTCGGCCTGCTGATCTGGGGCAACCATGCGATTCGCGCCGCGGTCGGGGCGATGCGGGCGACCTTTGCGCAGATCCGCCGCGACGGCGGAATTCACGGCGTCGAGGCGAGTATTGCCTCGGTCGACGCGGTATTCGATTTGCAGGGAATGGGAACGGTGAAGGACAACGAGAAGAAATTCCTCCGCTAGACGTGATCGCGTTATTGGCCGAAAACTGACCGAGGGCCGGAGATTTAGATGCAGAAAATGTTGGAAGAACTCGAGCGCAGGCGGGCAGCGGCGCGTCTGGGCGGCGGCGAGCGCCGCATCGAGGCGCAGCACGCCAAGGGCAAGCTGACGGCGCGCGAGAGGATCGATGCACTCCTCGATCCGGAGTCGTTCGAGGAATACGACATGTTCGTCGAGCACCGTTCGATCGATTTCGGCATGGAGAACCAGAAGATCCCGGGCGACGGCGTGGTCACCGGCCATGGCACCATCAACGGCCGGCTGGTCTATGTCTTCAGCCAGGATTTCACGGTCTTCGGCGGTGCATTGTCCGGTATGCATGCCACCAAGATCTGCAAGGTCATGGACATGGCCATGAAGGTCGGTGCCCCGGTGCTCGGCTTGAACGATTCGGGCGGCGCGCGCATCCAGGAGGGTGTCGACTCGCTCGCGGGCTATGCCGACGTGTTCCAGCGCAATGTGCTGGCTTCCGGCGTGATCCCGCAGATCTCCATGGTCATGGGGCCCTGCGCCGGCGGTGCGGTCTATTCGCCGGCCATGACCGACTTCATCTTCATGGTGAAGGACAGTTCCTACATGTTCGTCACCGGCCCCGACGTGGTGAAGACCGTCACGCACGAGACGGTGACGCAGGAGGAGCTGGGCGGCGCGCTCACGCACACGCAGAAATCCGGCGTGGCCGACCTCGCCTACGAGAACGACATCGAGGCGCTGCTGCAGCTCCGCCGCTTCGTCGACTTCCTGCCCTCGAACAATCGCGAGAAGGCGCCGGTCCGTGCAACGCTCGACCCGGTCGATCGCGACGATTTCTCGCTCGACACGCTGGTGCCCGAGAATCCCAACAAGCCCTACGACATCAAGGAGCTGATCCTGAAGGTCGTGGACGAGGGCGACTTCTTCGAACTGTCGCCGGAATGGGCCGCCAACATGGTCGTGGGCTTCGGCCGCATGGCCGGTCGCTCGGTGGGCTTCGTGGCCAACCAGCCGATGGTGCTGGCCGGCTGCCTCGACATCGACAGCTCGCGCAAGGCGGCGCGCTTCGTGCGCTTCTGCGATGCCTTCAACATCCCAATCGTGACTTTCGTCGATGTGCCGGGCTTCCTGCCGGGCACGACGCAGGAGTTCGGCGGCATCATCAAGCATGGCGCCAAGCTGCTCTATGCCTATGCTGAGGCGACCGTGCCGAAGGTCACGGTGATCACCCGCAAGGCCTATGGCGGCGCCTACGACGTGATGGCGTCCAAGCATCTGCGCGGCGACGTGAACTATGCCTGGCCGGGCGCCGAGATCGCGGTGATGGGCGCCAAGGGCGCGGTCGAGATCATCTTCCGGTCCGACGTCGGCGACGCCAACAAGATCGCGGCGCGCACCGAGGAATACCGCCAGAAGTTCGCCAATCCGTTCGTGGCGGCCAATCGCGGCTTCATCGACGACGTGATCATGCCGCACGGCACGCGCCGCCGCATCTGCCGGGCGCTGGCCATGCTCGAGACCAAGAAGCTCGAGAACCCGTGGCGCAAGCACGGCAACGTGCCTCTGTGACGGGGACGCCGTGCATCTGTCTCCCGAGGAGCGCATGAGGCGCGGCCGGATCGTGCGCAAGCACCTGATGGTCGGGCTTCTCGCGCTGCTCGTGATCATCCCGCTGAATTTCATCGTGAGTCGCCAGTATCCCTGGTGGCTCTGGGTCCTCATCGTCTGGTTGCCCCTGATCGGCGCGCACTCAATGTGGGCCAGGGGCTTCTTCGATCGCAGAAAAGAAGGAATGTGAGCATGGCCGCCAAGAAGAAGGTCGCCAAGGTCGCCGCCAAGAGCGCGCCCCAGGGAGCACCCAAGAGTGCATCAAAGGGCGTCGCGGTTGCGAAGAAGGCACCGGCCCCGAAGCCGGCCGCCGAGGGACCGCTGTTCGACAAGATCCTGATCGCCAACCGCGGCGAGATCGCCTGCCGGGTCATCCGGACCTGCAAGCGCCTCGGCATCAAGACCGTGGCGGTCTACTCCGAAGCTGACGCCGACGCGCTGCATGTGCGCGAGGCCGACGAGGCGGTGCTGATCGGACCGCCGCCCTCGGCGCAGTCCTACCTGCTGATCGACAAGATCGTCGAGGCCTGCAAGGCGACCGGCGCGCAGGCGGTGCACCCGGGCTACGGGTTCCTCTCCGAGAAGGAAGCCTTCCAGAAGGCGCTGGCCGAGGCCGGCATCGCCTTCATCGGTCCCGACGCCCACGCCATCTACGCCATGGGCGACAAGATCGAATCCAAGAAGCTGGCGCAGGCGGCTGGGGTGAGCACGGTCCCCGGCTATCTCGCGGCGATTCCCAATGCCGACGAGGCGGTGAAGATCGCCCAGAAGATCGGTTACCCGGTCATGATCAAGGCCTCGGCCGGCGGCGGCGGCAAGGGCATGCGCATCGCCTGGAACGATGCCGAAGCGCATGAAGGCTTCGGCTCGGCGACCAACGAGGCCAAGGCCTCGTTCGCCGACGACCGCGTGTTCATCGAGAAGTATGTCGAGGAGCCGCGCCACATCGAGATCCAGCTGATCGCCGACGGCCACGGCAACTGCGTCTATCTCTGGGAGCGCGAGTGCTCGATCCAGCGCCGCCATCAGAAGGTGATCGAGGAGGCGCCGAGCCCGTTCCTCGACGCCAAGACGCGCAAGGCGATGGGCGAGCAGGCCGTCGCGTTGGCCAAGGCGGTCAAATACAAGAGCGCCGGCACCGTCGAGTTCATCGTCGACAAGAACCGCAAGTTCTACTTCCTCGAGATGAACACGCGCCTGCAGGTCGAGCATCCGGTGACCGAGCTGATCACCGGCCTCGATCTCGTCGAGCTGATGATCCGCGTGGCGGCGGGCGGCAAGCTGCCGTTCCAGCAGAAGGACGTGAAGCTGCAGGGCTGGGCCGTCGAGGCACGTCTCTACGCCGAGGATCCGTTCCGCAACTTCCTGCCCTCGACGGGACGGCTGGTGAAGTATCGCGAGCCCGAGGCGGGGCCCGACGTGCGCGTCGATACCGGCGTCTACGAGGGCGGCGAGATCTCGATGTTCTACGACCCGATGATCGCCAAGCTGTGCACGCACGGCAAGACTCGCGACGAGGCGATCGACCGCATGCGCCGCGCGCTCGACGAGTTCTACGTCCGCGGCGTGTCGCACAACGTGCCGTTCCTGGCCGCCCTGATGGCGCATCCGAGGTTCCGGGCGGGCAAGCTCACCACGAACTTCATCGCCGAGGAGTTCAAGGGCGGCTTCACGGCCGAGCATCTGCCGCCGAAGGACCCGGCGGTGCTGGCGGCGATCGCCGCGGTGGTGGATCGCATCCATGCCCATCGCGCCGGCGCGCCGCAGTCCGAGCGCGTCGTCATGCTCAATCGCGACGCGATGCCGGTTTCCGTGAGCGGCGGCGGCCTCGAATTCGTCGTCGACATCGACGCCCGGCGGATCGAGATCGAGTCCGCCTGGACGCCGGGTGAGCCGCTGATGCGGGCGAAGGTCGACCAGCATCCGGTCGTCGTGCAGATCGATACGCTGGGCTCCGGCTGGCGATTGACCCATGAAGGCGGGCAAGCCGACGTGCTGGTGCTGACGCCGCGCCAGGCCGAGCTCTACGCACTGATGCCGGTCAAGGCGGCGCCCGATACCTCGAAGTTCCTGCTGTCGCCGATGCCGGGCCTTTTGGCCTCCGTGGCGGTGAGCGAGGGGCAGGAGATCAAGGCCGGCGAGGCGCTGGCCGTGGTCGAGGCGATGAAGATGGAGAACGTGCTGCGCGCGACGCGTGACGGCACTGTAAAAACGCTCCATGCCAAGGCCGGCGACAGCCTGCGCGTCGACCAGAAGATCATCGAGTTCGCCTGAGTTGGATGGCATTGCAGGCGCGTCTCGCGATCACCGGTCGGGTCCAGGGCGTGGGCTACCGCGACTGGGCTGTCGCTGCGGGGCAGCGGCTCGGCCTCAGCGGCTGGGTCCGCAACCGCACTGACGGCTCGGTCGAGGCGCTGGTGGTCGGGGACGACGAGGCGGTGGGCAGGATGATCGAAGCCTGCCGTCACGGCCCGACCCTCGCGCGGGTGGACGCGGTCGACGTCGAGCCGGTCGACCTCGACGTCCTGCCGTCGGGCTTTACGCGGCTGCCGACGGCCTGATTTCGCCGAACACTTCCTGGAAGGTTTCGGCCAGGGCTGCGTCGAGATCGGCCAGGGTCACCGGCAGGCCGAGATCGACGAGCGATGTAACACCGTGGTCGGCGATGCCGCAGGGAACGATTCCCGCGTAGTGCGACAGGTCGGGCTCGACGTTGATAGAGATACCATGGAACGCCACCCAGTGGCGGATTCGCACGCCGATGGCGGCGATCTTGTCCTCGCGCGGGCTGCCATCGGGCAGGGGCGGCTTGTCCGGTCGCACCACCCAGACGCCGACACGTCCCTCCCGCCGCTCCGCCTTGACGTTGAAGCGCCCGAGCGTCCGAATGGTCCATTCCTCGAGGTCGGAAACGTAACGCCGCACGTCCTGCCGGCGCGCCCGGAGGTCGAGCATCACATAGGCCACCCGCTGGCCAGGGCCGTGATAGGTGTACTGGCCGCCGCGCCCGGCCACGTGGACGGGAAAGCGCGCCGGCTGCAGCAGATCCTGCGTCCGGGCGCTGGTACCCGCCGTGTAGAGCGGCGGATGCTCCAGCAGCCACACCATTTCGCCCGCCCGGCCGCCGCGGATGTCGGCGACGCGCGCTTCCATGGTGGATAAAGCCTCGTCATAGGGGACAGCGTCGTCGGAGATGCGCCATTCGAGCCTGTTCATTGTGGCAAAATCGGCAGTTCCGCTCGTTCGTGCAAGCCCGCCTTGCCACTGCGGGAGCGATTTGGTATCCCCCGCGCCATCGAACCGGCGCGGCCATGGCGGAATTGGTAGACGCGCTAGCTTGAGGTGCTAGTGCCGCGAGGCGTGGAAGTTCGAGTCTTCTTGGCCGCACCATCGCCGGTTCGAACGAAAAGGTAAGGTCGCCGCCTGTTGGCAATTGCCAACGGGCGGCCCTTTTTGTTTGCAGGTGGGAGAGTGCTTTGGCCGACGATCTCAGCGAAAGCGCCCTCCGTTACCATCGCCTGCCCCGACCCGGGAAGATCGAGGTCGTCCCGACCAAGCCGCTGGCGACCCAGCGCGACCTCTCGCTGGCCTATTCGCCCGGCGTAGCCGCGGCCTGCAACGAGATCGTGCGCGACCCCGCGATGGCCGCCGAACTCACCTCCCGTGCCAATCTGGTCGCCGTCGTCACCAACGGCACCGCCGTTCTGGGGCTGGGCGCGATCGGGCCGCTGGCCGCCAAGCCGGTGATGGAGGGCAAGGGCGTCCTCTTCAAGAAATTCGCCGGCATCGACGTCTTCGACCTCGAACTGGCCGAACTGGACCAGGACAGACTGGTCGACATCGTCGCGGCGCTCGAGCCGACCTTCGGCGGCATCAACCTCGAGGACATCAAGGCGCCGGAGTGCTTCTACGTCGAGCAGAAGCTGCGCGAGCGCATGAAGATCCCGGTGTTCCACGACGACCAGCACGGCACTGCCATCATCGTCGGTGCCGCGCTGTTCAACGCCCTGTCGCTGGTCGGCAAGGACATCGCCAAGGTCAAGCTGGTCGTGTCCGGGGCGGGGGCGGCGGCCCTGTCGTGCCTCGGCGTGCTGGAGAAGCTCGGCCTGCCGCGTGAGAACATGTGGGTCACCGACATCGCCGGTGTGGTCTGGAAGGGCCGCAACGAGCAGATGGACCCGTGGAAGGAGCGCTATGCCCGCGACACGCAGGCCCGCACCCTGGGTGAGGTGATCGGCGGCGCCGACGTGTTCCTCGGCCTTTCGGCCGCCGGCGTCCTGAAGCCCGAGATGGTGGCGCGGATGGCCGCTCGGCCGCTGATCTTCGCGCTGGCCAATCCCAATCCCGAGATCACCCCGGAAGACGTGGCGGGCGTCCGCGACGACGCCATCATGGCGACCGGCCGCAGCGACTATCCCAACCAGGTCAACAACGTCCTCTGCTTCCCCTACATCTTCCGCGGCGCGCTCGACGTCGGCGCCACGACGGTCAACGACGAGATGAAGATCGCCTGCGTGCGCGCCCTGGCGGCTCTGGCACGCAAGGAGCCCTCCGAGGTCGTGGCGCGCGCCTTCGGCGAGCAGGCTGGCGGCTTCGGCCCCACCCAGATCATTCCCAAGCCGTTCGATCCGCGCCTGATCGTCGAGCTGGCGCCGGCCGTCGCCAAGGCCGCCATGGACAGCGGCGTCGCGACGCGGCCGATCACCGACTTCGATGCCTACCGCCAGCAGCTCAGCCAGTTCGTCTTCAAGTCCGGTCTGGTCATGCGGCCGGTCTTCGCTCAGGCGCGCTCCGATCCGAAGCGCGTCATTTTCAGCGCCGGCGAGGACGATCGGGTCCTGCGCGCCGCGCAGATCATCCTGGACGAGGGCATTGCCAAGCCGATCCTGATCGGCCGGCCGGAGATCGTTCGGCGGCGCGCCGAGCGGCTTGGCCTGCGCTTCCAGCCGGGTGTCGATGTCGAGCTGGTCGACCCGTCCAGCGACCCGCGCTACGACCAGTACTGGGGCGCCTATCTCGAGCTGATGGAGCGCAAGGGCGTCACCGAGCCGACGGCGCGCAACCTCGTGCGCTCCAGTCCGACCTTGATTGCCGCTCTGGCGGTGAAGCTTGGCGATGCCGATGCGATGATCGCCGGCGCCTATGGCCGCTTCCGCACCCATCTGGCGCATGTGCGCGACGTCATCGGCCTGCGCGAGGGGGCCAAGAACATGGCGGCCCTCAGCCTGCTGGTCATGCCGACCCGCGCGCTGTTCATCGCCGATACCTACGTGAACTACGATCCCGATCCCGAGACGCTGGCCGAGATCACCCTGCTGGCTGCGGACGAGGTGCTGCGCTTCGGCCTCCAGCCCAAGGTCGCGTTGATCTCGCATTCGAGCTTCGGCGGCTCCGACCATGCCTCGGCCAGGAAGATGGCGGCCGCAGTGAAGATCCTGCACCAGCGGGCGCCGACCCTCGAGGTCGACGGCGAGATGCACGGCGATGCCGCCCTCAATGGCGACATCCGCAACAGCGTGTTTCCGCGATCGAAGCTCAAGGAAGCGGCGAACCTCGTGGTCTGCCCGTCGCTCGATTCCGCCAACATCTCCTTCAATCTGCTGAAAGAAGCGGCCGACGGGCTGCACATCGGACCGATCCTGCTCGGCACGGATCTGCCGGCGCACGTCCTGACCCCGTCGGTGACGGCCCGCGGCATCCTCAACATGACCGCGCTGGCCGTGGTCGAAGCGCAGCGCCTCGCCGAGGCGCGTGGATGAGCGGCGAGATCGACCATCTAGACGAAGTGACGCCGGACCTCGTCCGGCGCGTCGAGGCGGCGCTTACCGACGACAGGCAGGAGGATGCGCGGGCGCTGCTGAGCAATCTCAGCGCCACCGGCCAGGCCTCCATTCTCGAACAGATATCCGAGGACGAACGCGACAAGCTGGTCGGCATCCTCAAGGGTGACCTCGATCCCGAGGCGCTGACCGAGCTCGACGAGGAAGTCCTCGAGGACGTTCTCCAGCAGCTCGACAGCAAGGAGATCGCGGCCGCCGCGCGGGAACTGGAGGCCGACGATGCGGCCACCATCCTCGAGGACCTGACGGAAGAGGAACGTCAGGAAGTCCTGGCGGAGATCCCCGCCGACGAACGCGCCGATATCGAGCGCGCCCTGGCCTATCCCGAGGACGCGGCCGGTCGCCTCATGCAGCGGTCGCTGGTCAAGGTGGCCGACACCTGGACCGTGGGCGAGGTCATCGACCATTGCCGCGAAGCCACCGATCTGCCTGACGACGTCTACGACATCTTCGTCGTCGACGCGGACGGGCATCTGCGCGGCGCCGTGCCGCTCGGCCGCATGCTGCGCACCAAGCGCCCCGTGCCGATCCTCGAGATCGTCGATCCCGACATCCCGTCGCTGCCGGTGATGGCCGACCAGGCCGAGGTGGCGCACGTCTTCCGCGACAAGAACCTGGTCTCATGCCCGGTCGTCGACGACGACGGGCGGTTGCTGGGCGTGATCATGGTCGACGACGTGGTCGACGTGATCGACGAGGAGGCGGAGGAAGATCTGCTCAAGATGGGCGGCGTCGGCTCCGACGACATGCATGCCGATACCGTGCGCACGGCGCGCCTGCGGGCGCCCTGGCTGCTGGTCAACGTCGCCACGGCGCTTGTCGCCTCGGTCGTAATCAGCCAATTCGAGGACACGATCGAGAAGATCGTGGTCCTGGCCGCCCTCATGCCGATCGTCGCCTCGATGGGCGGCAATGCCGGCATCCAGACCGTTACCGTCACGGTGCGCGCCCTGGCGATGGGAGAGCTCACGGCGGCCAATGCGCTGCGCTTCATCGGCAAGGAGGCGGTCGTCGGCAGCCTGAACGGTCTCCTGTTTGCCACGCTGCTCGCGGTGGGAGTCATGCTCGTGTTCCACGACTGGCGGCTGGGCGCGGTCATTGCCGCCTCGATGGTCTGCAACCTGATGGCCGCGTCGCTGGCCGGTTCGCTGATCCCGCTCGGCCTGCAGAAATTCGGGGTAGATCCCGCCGTCTCGTCGACGGTGTTCCTCACCATGGTCACCGACGTGACCGGCTTCCTGACCTTCCTCGGCCTGGCGACAATCTTCCTGCTTTGAGATATCTCTTCGGGTGGAGGTGCTTCATGTCGGCAATCGTTCGTCTCGTGGCGATGCTGGTTGTGCTGCTGGCCGCTACGGCGGTTCAGGCCCAGAACGAGGTTCCGACCGAGCGCGCGCTGGAAGCGCTGGTCAAGGGCTCGCTGCTCACTCTCAACGACGCCAACGTGACCGGAAACTATTCCGTGATGCACGCCAAGCTGTCGAGGCCGTTTCGCGAACAGTTCTCTGTCGAGAAGTTCAGGGCGGCATTCAAGCAGTTCCGCGTGGAGAATACAGACTACGACATCATCGCGGCGATGGCACCGACCTACGATCCCAAGCCGGCGATCGACAAAGACGGTACGCTGGTGGTGAAAGGCACCTTTCCCACCGAGCCGTCGCGTGTGCGCTTCGACTTGGAATTCATTCCGTCGGAGGGCGAGTGGAAGCTGATCACGATCCAAGTCAAGATGGTACCGAAGTCCTGATTTTCTCTCGAACAGACAAGATGAATCATGATCCCGAATGCGATGCCGCCGTTCGATTTCGGCCTGGGTGAAACGGCCGATGCGCTGCGCGACCAGGTCCAGCGATTTGCCGCGACCGAGGTCGCGCCGATCGCCGCCGAGATCGACAAGACCGACCGGTTCCCGCGCGAGCTGTGGCCGAAGATGGGCGAGCTCGGCCTCCACGGCATCACCGTCGAGGAGGAGTTCGGCGGGGCGGGCCTCGGCTATCTCGAACACGTCGTGGCGGTCGAGGAGATCAGCCGCGCCTCGGCTGCAGTCGGACTGAGCTACGGCGCCCACTCCAACCTCTGCATCAACCAGATCCGCCGCACCGGCACCGACGAGCAGAAGAAGCGCTTCCTGCCCAAGCTGATCTCCGGCGAGCATGTCGGCAGCCTCGCCATGAGCGAATCGGGGGCTGGCTCCGATGTCGTGTCGATGAAGCTGCGGGCCGAGAAGAAGGGCGACCGCTACGTCCTGAACGGCACCAAGATGTGGATCACCAACAGCCCCGACGCGCAACTGGTCGTGGTCTATGCCAAGACCGATCCGGCGGCGGGGCCGCGCGGCATCACCACCTTCATCGTCGAGACCGACCGCAAGGGCTTCAAGGTCGCCCAGAAGCTCGACAAGATGGGCATGCGCGGCTCCTCGACCGGCGAGCTCGTGTTCGAGGATTGCGAGATCCCCGAGGAAAACGTGCTGGGCGCGGTGGGCAAGGGCGTCAACGTGCTGATGAGCGGGCTCGACTACGAGCGCGCGGTGCTGGCGGCAGGGCCGATCGGCATCATGCAGGCGGCGATGGACGTCGTCGTGCCGTATGTCCACGAGCGCAAGCAGTTTGGCCAGGCGATCGGCGAGTTCCAGCTGGTGCAGGGCAAGCTGGCCGACATGTACACCACGATGAACGCCTGCAAGGCCTATGTGTATGCCGTTGCCAAGGCTTGCGACCGCGGCCAGACCACGCGCAAGGATTCGGCCGGTGCCATCCTCTACGCCGCCGAGAAGGCCACGATGGTGGCGCTCGACGCCATCCAGCTCTTGGGCGGCAACGGCTACATCAACGACTACTCGAC
>Ga0209066_10007732_pt1 | contig 10592 bp, 8 predicted proteins | sample All_14_2_FD_187198 | JGI IMG/M metagenome (GOLD analysis project Ga0209066, IMG submission 187198) | Freshwater microbial communities in response to fracking from Pennsylvania, USA - Allegheny Zone_MetaG_DW_15 (SPAdes) (version 2) ... | reverse complement strand
CGCCCTGCCGAAGACCGAGAAGGCTTCCTCGGGGAAGCTCGCGTTCTTCTCGCCCCAGTCGACCGCGGAGGCCAAGCAGCGCTTCGCCCTCGAACAGGACCTGCGCCAGGCGATCCGCCGCGATCAGTTCCTCCTGCATTTCCAGCCCGTGGTCGACCTCGCCAAAGGCCGCGTCGTCGGCGCCGAAGCCCTGTTGCGCTGGCGTCACCCGGAGCTCGGTTTCGTCGCCCCCTCGCACTTCATCCCGGTGCTCGAACACTCCTCGATGATGGACGAGGTCGGTCTGTGGGTGCTCAACACCGCCTGCCGCGAAGCCCGCGCCTGGCAGGACAAGGGCCTCGACGACCTGAAGATGGCGGTCAACCTGTCGGCCCGGCAGTTCCATGACCCCGCGCTCAACACCATGATCCTGCGCACGCTGGAGCGCCACGGCCTGGCCCCGCAGAGCCTCGAACTCGAACTCACCGAGACCGCGGCCATGGAGGACGCCGAGCGCACCCGCCAGCTCTTCGGCGACCTGCGCGGCCTGGGCGTCAGCGTGGCGATCGACGACTTCGGCGCGGGCTATTCCAGCCTGAGCTATCTGAAGAACCTGCCCTTCACCAAGCTGAAGATCGACCGGGAGTTCGTGACGCAGATCGACCAGCGTGCCGACAGCCGCGCCATCTGCAAGGCGCTGGTTGAACTGGGACGCGGTCTCGACATCGCGGTGCTGGCAGAAGGCGTCGAAACGCGCGATGAGGTGGAGACGCTTCGAAATCTCGGCTGCACCATGTTCCAAGGCTTCTTCTTCGCCCGCCCGCTCCCCGCCGAGGAGTTCACCCAGCGCGTGAACGACCCCGACTGGCTCATGCTGCTCGCCTCGCCCGTGCACCGCGAGCGCGCCGACCTGAACCGGCGCATCGCCGGATGAGCCGCGCGCGGGCCACGGGAATGGCGCGCCTCGCGCCCACCTTGCTTGCGCTCGCGTTGGCGCTCGGCCTTGCGGCCTGCCAGACGCGGCCCAAGCCGATGCCTGAGATCACCGCGCCGCCGCTGCTGACGCCCACGCCGGGCCTTACGGTGCAGCAGCGCATCGAGAAGGTGGTCGAGCTGCTTGGACAGGGCAACGAGCCGCAGGCGCGGGTCGAGCTGATCCAGGCCCTGGCCGACGAGCCGGGCCATCCCGCCGCACGCAGCCTGCTCGGCCAGATCGACGTCGACCCCAAGACGCTGTTGGGCGAGAAGCACTATTCGTACACGGTCAAGGCTGGCGATACGCTGTCCGGCCTGGCCGACCGGCTGCTGGGCGACCGGCTGATGTTCTATGCGCTGGCGCGCTACAACGGCATGGAGAAGCCGGAGGAGCTGGTCGTCGGGCGCGTCCTGATGATCCCGGGCGTCGAGAAGAAGCCCGCCCCGCCGGCCCCGCTGCGCAAGACGCTGCCCGCGCCGCCGCCCAAGGTCGCGCCCGCGCCGTCGCCGACCGCAGATCCCGTGCGCGCGAAGGCCCGCGCCCGGGAGCTGCGCAGCCAGGCCCTGCAGAACATGAACCGCGGCGCCATCGACGCGGCCGTCGCCCTGCTGCGCCAGGCCCTGCAGCTCGATCCGGAGAACTTCCTGATCCAGAACGACATGGCGCGCGCGCTGCGCATCCAGGCGACCCTGCGCGCACGTCCCTGAGCCGGCGCGCACGAAAGCGCCCGCCGCAGGTTTTGTCTTAACCTTGCCCGTTTAGCATGAGGCGATCGGTCGCATCCGGCCGTGGCCGCGGCGTTGCGCCCGGCAGGAGGAGAGGCTGTGCTGAAACTGGTCGGACGCTATGAGCTGCAGGAGCGCATCGGCGAAGGCGCCATGGCCGACGTCTATCGCGCCTACGATCCGAGCATCAACCGCATCCTGGCGATCAAGGTCCTGAAGGGCGAGTTCCGCCAGAACCTGGAGTGCGCCCAGCGCTTCCTGCGCGAGGCCAAGGCCGCCGGCGCCCTGTCGCACCCGAACATCGTGACGATCTACGACGTCGGCGAGGCCGACGGATATCCCTACATCGTCATGGAGATGCTGGAAGGCGAGCCGCTCGACCAGGTCATCAGCCAGGGCCGGCCCCTGCCGGCCGACGACGTGATGGCGATCGGCGTGCAACTGGGCGACGCCCTGCACTACGCCCATGGGCTGGGCGTGATCCACCGCGACATCAAGCCCTCCAACATCATCGTGGGCAAGGACGGCCGCTCGATCAAGCTCCTCGATTTCGGCATCGCCCGCGTGACCGAGGCCGACACCCTGCGGATGGAGGCCGAGACCCTGAAGACCCAAGTGGGCCAGGTGATCGGCACGCCGCGCTACATGAGTCCCGAGCAGGCGCTGGGCGGCGAGATCGACGGGCGGTCCGACCTCTTCTCCGCCGGCGTGGTGCTCTACGAACTGACCACCGGCTGCAAGGCCTTCTCGGCCTCGAACGCCGGCACGCTCGCCCTGCAGATCACCCAGCAGGACCCCGCGCCGATCAGCGAGCTGGCGCCGGAAACCCCGCGCGGCCTGCAGTTCATCATCGAGAAGCTGCTCGCCAAGCGGGCCGACCGACGCTTCGCCGACGGCGCGCAGCTCGCCGACGCGCTCCGCCGTGAACAGGGCGTCTACGGCGCCGTCATGGCCGAAGCCGAAGGCAGGGGCCGCGCGCTGCCGCTGCAGATCCGCCTGACCCTGGTCATGGCCTCGATCACCGCGGTGGTGCTGTTCTTCTCGATCGGCGCGGTCCTGAAGCGCCAGGACGAAGCCATGCAGCACATGGCGCTCACGTCCGGCTCGGCGATCGCCTCGTTCGTGGCCAGCAACGCCTCGCTGCGCGCCGTGGAGAACGCCGCCCTGCCGCCGCAGGAGCGCGACTGGCTGCCGGTGGAAGCCTTCATCACCGCCGCCGCCAGCGATCCGAACGTCCAGCAGCTGACAGTCGTCGACGCCGACGGCGTGATCCGCGCGGCCAGCGATCCGGCCCGCGTGGGCCTGCCCTATAGGCGGCCGAGCGCCGAGCCCGTGATCCAGGCCGACGGCGCGGTGAGGATCTCCCAGACCCGCAGCGCCCAGGGCGCCGAGGGCTTCCGCTTCGTGCGGCCGATCACCTACGCCGGGCGCGCCTTCGGCCTCGTCGACGTGAGCGTGAGCAAGTCCGAGCTGGCCGCCGCCGCGCGGCTGTCGCGCCTGCTGATGATCGCGCTGGCGGTCGTCACGCTCGGCGTCGTCGTCGCGGTGAGCTTCACGATGGCGCGCCTGCTGGCCCGGCCCATCCGCAGGCTCAAGGCCGCCCTGGCCGACGCCGCCGACGGCGATCTGGATTTCCGCATCTCGCACCAGCGCAAGGACGAGTTCGGCGAGCTGTTCGACGGCTTCAACCGCTTCACCGCCCAGGTGCAGGAACGCCTGGAGACCGCCGAGGCCCGCGCCCGAGAGATGCCCCCGGAACCGCCGCGGCGCGCGCCGCGCGCGCGCAGGCCGCTGGGCCCCGCGCTGGCCGATCCCTTCGCCGCGCCCGAGGAGGACGTGGACTCCACGCGCCTCGACATCTCTCCCGAGCCGGCCCTGGCCGGCCGCAACTGATCGTCTCGCCATGGTCACGCTCAGGCTCTTCCACCAGTCCGACCCCTTCCGCCAGATCGAGGCGCGCACGCTGACCGACGGCGAACTCACGATCGGCCGCGACGAGGCGGCCGACTGGATCATTCCCGACCCCGAGCGCTCGGTGTCGCGGCTGCACTGCGTGGTGGCCCACAAGGACGGCCGCCTGTCGCTGCGCGACACCAGCTCCAACGGCGTGTTCGTGGGCGCCGACAAGCGCCGCCTTCAGCCGCTCGAACCCGCCCCGGTCGAACTCGGCGAGACCATCCGGCTGGGCGGCTATCTGATCGTCATCGACCCCGGCAGCGATGAGCGCGCAGGCTTCGACGCCCCGTTCAGCCAGCCCATGCTCAAGCCGATGTCGGTCACGGGCGATGCGCTCGCCGTTCCGACCGACTGGCTCGACACGGCGGCCGCGCCTGTCGCGGACGGGGCACGGCCGCCGTCCGACGGCTCGCTGCTGGAGGCCTTCTGCGAAGGCGCCAAGCTCGACGCCTCCGTCTTCTCCGGCGAGGATCCGACCCAGGTGATGCGCCGGCTCGGGGCCGTCTACCAGCAGATGGTGCTGGGGCTCGGCGACCTGATGAGCGAGCGCACGACGCTCAAGACCGAGTACCGCATGACCCGCACCACCGTGCGGGCCGAGGGCAACAACCCGTTCAAGTGGGCGCCGGCGCATCGCGTGGCGGTGGACCTGCTGCATGCCCGCGACGACGGCTTCCTGTCGGGGCCGGCGGCCGTGAAGGCCAGCTTCGAGGATCTGAAGAAGCACCTGCTGTGCATTCTGGCCGGCCTGCGCGCGGCGCTTGGCGCGACGCTGGAGGGCCTGGACCCCGAGGCGATCGAAGACCAGCTCAAGGGCCGCTCCTTCGTCCTGCAGGGCCGCGCGGCGGCGGCCTGGGCCGAGTATCTGAAGCTCTACGCCGACGTCCGCCGGCAGGCCGACGACAATCCGGACAGTCCCGTGAGCCGGGCCTTCCGCTCGGCCTACGAACAGCAGCTGCAGGCGCTCGACGCCCTGAGCGTCGCAGCGTGAGCCTCAAGGCGGCGATGCGCGCGCCCGTGGCCGACGCGACCCCGATCCCCGGACCCCGACACGCCGGCGTGGGCCTGCGCTCGGTCGGCCGCACCCACGTCGGCGCGGTCCGCACGCTCAACGAGGACCGCTATCTCGAGCGGCCGGACGTGCGCCTGTGGGCCGTCGCCGACGGCATGGGCGGGCACGAGGCGGGCGACGTGGCCGCGGGCCTGATCGTCGAGACCCTCGCCGGCGTGACGCCCCAGTCCTCCGGCTACGCCTACCTCAACCTGGTCTGCGACAGCCTGCAGGCTGTGAACCGCGAACTGGTGGAGCGGGCCGCGGCCCTGTCCTATGGGGCGTTGATCGGCTCGACGGTGGTGGCGCTCCTCGCCTACGAGGACCACTACGCCTGCGTCTGGGCCGGCGACAGCCGGATCTATCTACTGCGCGACGGCGAGCTCTCGCAGCTCACCCACGACCACAGCGCCGTGCAGGAGATGGTCGACCGCGGCGCGCTCCTGCCCGAGGAAGCCCAAGGCCACCGCCGCTCCAACATCGTCACCCGTGCGGTGGGCGCGGGCGAGCCGCTGGAACTCGACGTGCGCCACGCCGCCATCCATCCCGGCGACGTCTTCCTGCTGTGCTCGGACGGCCTGACCGGCATGGTCACCGACGAGGAGATCCGCCGCGTGCTGTGCGCCATGCCGCTGGAAACCGCCGCCGACGGCCTGCTGGCGCTGGCCCTCGACCGTGGGGCGCGCGACAACGTCACGCTCGTCCTCGTGGGCGCCGAGGCCTGACATCGCGCATAGGCGTCGGGCGCCGGCGCTGCTAATCCCGGGCGATCCGAGATCCGCCGTCGTGAGCGCCATGACCCAGCACGCCGTTCCGCCCCGCCTGAACCGTTCCCAGCTCGCCGTGCCGGGCTCCTCTCCGCGCTTCATCGAGAAGGCGGCGACAAGCCCCGCCGACGTGGTGTTCCTGGACCTGGAGGACGCCGTCGCGCCCTCGGACAAGGAATCGGCGCGCCGGACGGTGATCGCCGCCACGCGCGACATCGACTGGGGCGAGCGGACGCTCTCGGTGCGCATCAACGCGCCGGACACGCCCTTCATGTACCGCGACCTGATCGAGGTGGCCGAGGGCGCCGGCGAGCGGCTGGACCTGATCCTGGTCCCCAAGATCAACACCGCCGCGGACGTCCACATGCTCGACGTCCTGCTCACGCAGATCGAGGCGGCCACCGGGCGCAGGAAGCGCTTCGGCCTGGAGCTGCAGATCGAGACGGCCGAGGGCCTGGTCAACGCCGACGCCATCGCCCGGGCCAGCCCGCGGATCGAGAGCCTGCACTTCGGACCCGGCGACTTCGCCGCGTCCGTCGGCGCGCGCACAACCTCCATCGGCGGGGCGGTGCCGGACTATTCGGTCCTGGGCGAGGCCGACGTGAACGGCCTGCGCGCGCTGCACATGGGCGATCCCTGGCACTATGTGCTGGCCCGCATCGTGGTGGCGTGCCGCGCCGCCGGCGTGCGGCCGATCGATGGTCCCTACGCCGACTTCAAGGACCCGCTCGGCCTGGAATGGAGCGCCAAGCGGGCGGCGGCCCTGGGCTTCGACGGCAAGTGGGCGATCCACCCCAGCCAGATCGAGACGCTGAACGAGGTCTTCAGCCCGCGCCCGGACGAGGTGCTCAACGCCCAGCGCATCCTGGCCGCTCTGTCGGAGGCGGAAGCCGCCGGACGCGGCGCTGTGGTGCTCGACGGCAAGATGATCGACGCGGCCTCCATCCGGCAGGCCGAGGGCCTGGTCGCCAAGGCCAAGCACGTCGGCGCCCTGTAGCCGCCCGGGCGACGCAACGTCAACTTTCCCAAGCCGCATAGGGGCTTGCTCGACGTTACGACACCTCGCCAAATGTCTTCGGCGACCGACACCGGACCGTCCGCGACCTCGCGGGCAGAGCGCCGGGCGGGAGGAAGCGCGAAGGAGGCGAGCGTCATGCGGACCTACGACCTCATCATCGTCGGCGGCGGGATCGGCGGCTCGGCGCTGGCCACGGTCATGGCCCGCGCCGGCAAGTCCGTTCTGCTGCTCGAGCAGTCCGAGGCGTACGAAGACCGGGTGCGCGGCGAATGGATCGCGCCCTGGGGCGTGGCCGAGGTGCAGCGCCTGGGGCTCTACGACCTGCTGATGGGCGCGGGCGGCCATCACCTGACCCGTCACATCACCTATGACGAGACCCTCGCGCCGGACCAGGCCGAGGCGGCGCCCCTGCCCCTGGGCATCTTCAAGGAAGGCGTCCCCGGGCCCCTCTGCCTGCGCCATCCCCTGCATTGCCAGACCCTGTTCGACGCGGCGGGCGACGCCGGCGCCACGACCCTGCGCGGCGTGCAGGTGATCGAGGCCCTCGGCGGCGAAGCCCCGCACGTGACCTATGTGCACGACGGCCAGACGGCTACCGCCCGCGCCCGGCTCGTGGTCGGCGCCGACGGCCGGACCTCGCAGGTGCGGGAGGCGGCCGGGATCACCCTGCATCAGGACAAGCCGCACCACTGGTTCGCCGGCCTGCTGGTGGACGGCGTCGACGGCTGGGACGAGGACCTCCAGGCCATCGGAACCGAGGGCGAGTTCGGCTTTCTCGCCTTTCCCCAGGGCGGGGGCCGCGTCCGGGTCTACGGCGGCTATCCGCTCGACCAGGCCCAGCGGTTCAAGGGCCCGGACGGACCACGCCGGTTCCTCGACGCCTTCGACATGGGCTGCAGCCCGGCCAACCGCCACATCGTCGCCGGCCGCCCCGCCGGACCGCTCTTCAGCTACTTCAACGCCGACGCCTGGACCGACGAGCCCTTCGCCCACGGCGTCGTGCTGGTGGGCGACGCCGGCGGCTGGAACGACCCGATCCTGGGGCTGGGCCTGTCCATCACCTATCGCGACGTGCGCATCGTCTCCGACCTCCTGAAGGGGAGCGAGGACTGGGCCACCCTGTCCTTTGCGCCCTACGCCGGGGAGCGGGCCGAGCGGATGCGCCGGCTGCGCTTCGCCGCCAAGCTGCAGGCCACCATCGACATGGAGTTCGGCGAGGCGGCCCAGGCGCGCCGCAGGAGCCTGTTCGAGCGCGCCGCCGCCGACCCATCGCTGAAGGCCACGGCCTTCGCCGTCATGGCGGGCCCCGAGACCCTTCCGCCAGAGCTTTTCACCGAGGACCACCGCGCCCGCGTCCTGGGCGCCTGAGAGACCGCATGAGCCACTTCGACATCGCCGACTACAACGCCCGCTGGCTGAAGGCCTGGACCGAAAAGGACGTGGACGGCCTCTGCGCCTTCTATGCGCCGGACTGCGTCTACAAGGACCCACAGACCGCAGGCGGCCTTACCGGAAACGAGGCCCTGCGCGCCTATCTCACCGGGCTCTTCGCCGCCACGCCGCCGATGACCTACACCCCCGACGAGGTCTGGCCGATCCCTGGCGGCTTCTGCGGGCGCTGGTACTGCGACGTCGAGGGCGGCGGGCGGCTGCGCGGCTTCGACCTGGTGATCCTCGAAGGCGACCGCATCGCCCTCAACGAGGTCTACGTCCACCAGATGCCCGCATGAGTGCGCCCGACATCCGCCGGCCGGCCGCGATCGACGCGGCCTGGCTGACCAAGGTCCTGCAGCACGCCGGCGTCGACGCGGTGGTCCGGGGCTTCACGGCCGCCAACGTCGGCACCGGCCAGATCGGCGAGAGCGTCCGCTTCAAGCTGGACTACGCCCGCGCCGGCGACGGCGCGCCGGCTTCGCTGGTCGGCAAGTTCCCCTCGCCGGGCGATGAGAGCCGCGCCACCGGCGTGATGCTGGGCAACTACATCCGCGAGGTGCGCTTCTACCAGCAGCTCGCCCCCACGGCGCTGATCCACACGCCGCGCTGCTACTTCACGGACGTGGATGAGGCCACCAGCGAGTTCGTCCTGATGATGGAGGACCTGTCGCCTGCCGAGCAGGGCGACCAGCTGAAGGGCGTCAGCCTCGACCAGGCCCGACTGGTGGTGCTGGAGGCGGCCAAGCTCCACGCCTCGCACTGGGACGACGACCGACTCGACGAGCTGCCGTGGGTGTCCGGCTCCAAGGCCGCGCCCGCGGGGCCCGTGTCGGACGAGATGGTGTCCATGCTCTGGCAGGGATTCCGCGCCCGCTACGGCGAGCGCCTGGAGCCGTCCTGGATCGAGGTCGGCGAGCGGCTCGCCAGCCGGTACGGCGCGTTGATGGACCTGCACGACGGCCCCCGCTGCCTGACGCACAACGACTTCCGGCCGGACAACATGATGTTCGCCTCGGATCGCGGCGGCTATCCGGTGACGACGCTGGACTGGCAGAGCTTCGCCTACGGCGCGGGGCCGACCGACGTGGCCTATTTCCTGGCCGGCGCCCTGCCCGCGGACGTCCGCCGCGCGGCCGAGCCCGAACTCCTGGCGCTCTACCACGGCAAGCTCGTCGAACTGGGGGTCGAAGGCTATTCGACCGACGACCTGAAGCGCCACTATGGCCAGGGCGCCTACCTGCTCTTCCTCACCGCCTTCTTCGCGGCCATGGTCGTCACCCAGACAGAGCGTGGCGACCGCATGTTCCTGCGCATGCTCGGCGGCGCCGCCGAGCACATGCTGGACCACGGCATGCTGGAGCGGCTGGGCTAGCCCGCCAGCTGCGCCTTCCGCTCGCGCCGACGGCGCGTGAGGATGTGCTCGGTGTAGCCGTTGGGCTGAACACGGCCGTCGAACACCAGGTCCAGCGCCGCCTGGTAGGCGATGCTGGCGGCCGGATCGGTGCTCATCGGCGTGTAGGCCGCGTCGTCGGCGTTCTGCTTGTCGACCACGTTGGCCATGCGGGCGAAGGTCTCGCGGACCTGGGCCTCGGTGCACACGCCATGGTGCAGCCAATTGGCGATGTGCTGGCTGGAAATGCGCAGGGTCGCGCGGTCTTCCATCAGGCCCACGTCGTGGATGTCCGGCACCTTGGAGCAGCCGACGCCCTGATCGATCCAGCGGACGACGTAGCCCAGGATGCCCTGGGCGTTGTTGTCGAGCTCCTCCTGGATGTCGGCGGCGTTCCAGTTGGACCTGGCCAGGGGCGGTGCGAGCAGGTCGTCGAGCCCGGTCGAGCCCGCCGATCCCATGGAGGCCTGCAGGGCCGGCACGTCGACCTCGTGATAGTGCAGCGCATGCAGCACGGCGGCGGTGGGCGACGGCACCCAGGCGGTGTTGGCCCCGGCCTTGGGATGGCCGATCTTGGCGGTCATCATCGCCTGCATCATGTCGGGCGCGGCCCACATGCCCTTGCCGATCTGGGCGCGGCCGGGGAAGCCCGTGGCCAGGCCGATCTCGACGTTGCGCTTCTCGTAGGCCGCGAGCCAGGGCTCGGCCTTCATGGTGTCCTTGCGGACCATGGGGCCGGCCTCCATGGCGGTGTGGATCTCGTCGCCGGTGCGGTCCAGGAAGCCGGTGTTGATGAACACCACCCGGTCGCGCGCGGCGTGGATGCACGCCTTGAGGTTGGCGCTGGTGCGGCGCTCCTCGTCCATGATGCCGATCTTGACCGTGTTTCGGGCCAGGCCCAGCGCGTCCTCGACCAGGTCGAACAGGCGCACGGCCAGGGCGACCTCGTCGGGGCCGTGCATCTTGGGCTTCACCACATAGACCGAACCGGCGGGGCTGTTGCGGCGCGGGCCGTTCAGGTCGTGCATCGCCGCGGCCACGGTGACCAGGGCGTCGACCGCCGTCTCGAACACCGGCTCGCCGTTCAGGCGCACCATGTCGGTGGACATGTGGTGGCCGACGTTGCGGACCAGCATCAGGCTGCGGCCCTTCAGGGTCAGCTCGCCGCCGGCCGGCGTGGCGTAGACGCGATCGGCCTCGAGGCGGCGGGTCTCGGTGCGTCCGCCCTTGGCGAAGCTGGCCGACAGGTCGCCCTTCATGAGGCCCAGCCAGTTGCGATAAACGCCGGTCTTGTCC
>Ga0209066_10007731_pt1 | contig 10594 bp, 11 predicted proteins | sample All_14_2_FD_187198 | JGI IMG/M metagenome (GOLD analysis project Ga0209066, IMG submission 187198) | Freshwater microbial communities in response to fracking from Pennsylvania, USA - Allegheny Zone_MetaG_DW_15 (SPAdes) (version 2) ... | reverse complement strand
GGGTGAGATCGTGCGGACCGGCGCAGTGGAGCCGGGCGCTGACGAGATCATCCGCACGGCGATGTCGGTGTAGTCCATGCTGCTGACGCCCCATGAGCAGGAACGGCTCATGATCTCGTATGCCGCCGACCTCGCCTGGCGTCGTCGCTCCCGCGGCCTGCGCCTGAACTACCCGGAGGCCGTCGCCGTGCTGTGCTCCTATGTCATGGAGGCCGCGCGCGATGGCCAGAGCGTTGCCGACCTGATGCAGAGCGGGCGCGAGGTGCTCTCGCACGACGATGTCATGCCCGGCGTACCCGAGATGCTCGACGAAGTGCAGATCGAGGCGACTTTCCCGGACGGCACCAAGCTCGTCACGATCCACGATCCCTTCCAGGGACCGATTGCCGCGGCCACGGAGGCACGCGAGCAGGTCAGGCCGGGCGAGGTGATCGCCATGGAGGGCACCATCGAGCTGAACGGCGGCCATCTGGAGACGCGCTTGCTCGTGGTGAACTCAGGTGATCGTCCGGTGCAGGTCGGCTCGCACTACCACTTCTCCCAGTCCAACACGGCCCTGCTGTTCGATCGCGATGCCGCCTTCGGCATGCGCCTGGACATCCCAGCGGGCACGGCAGTGCGCTTCGAGCCGGGCATCGAGGTCGAAGTCGGGCTGGTGCCCTTCGGGGGAACTCGGGTGGTTCCCGGCCTCTCCCTTGACCCACCGGGTGCGCTGGACGCCGCTGCGAGTGAGAGCGGGCGCTGATGCACCTCAATCGCAGCCGATACGCCAAGCTCTACGGCCCGACCACAGGCGACCGCATTCGCCTTGCAGACACCAACCTGCTCATCGAGGTCAGCGCGGACCTGTCCGGAGGCCCTGGGCTTGCAGGAGATGAGGCCGTGTTCGGCGGCGGCAAGGTGCTGCGCGAGTCCATGGGCCAGGGCCGGGTCACTCGAGCCGAGGGCGCCCCGGATCTGGTCATTACTGGTGCAGTGATCCTTGATCATTGGGGCATCATCAAGGCCGACATCGGCGTGCGCGACGGGATGATCGTCGCGATCGGCAAGGCAGGCAACCCTGAGACGATGGACGGCGTCCACCCACTCCTGGTCGTCGGGCCGAGCACCGAGATCATCGCGGGCAACGGGCGCATCATCACCGCTGGCGCGATCGACACTCACGTGCACTTCATCTGCCCGCAGATCGTCCCGGAGGCAGTGGGCAGCGGCATCACCACCCTGATCGGCGGTGGCACTGGTCCAGCCGATGGGTCCAAGGCCACCACGGTCACCCCGGGCTCCTGGAACCTGGCGCGGATGCTGGAGGCGATGGACCAGTACCCCGTGAACGTCGCCCTGCTGGGCAAGGGCAACACCGTCTCGCAGGAGGCGATGTGGGAGCAGCTGCGCGGCGGCGCCTCTGGCTTCAAGCTGCACGAGGACTGGGGAACGACGCCCGCAGCGATCGATGCCTGCCTGACCGTTGCCGATGCCTCTGGCGTGCAGGTCGCGCTGCACTCGGACACCCTGAATGAAGCCGGATTCGTCGAGTCGACCCTGGATGCGATCAACGGGCGGACCATCCACGCGTACCACACCGAAGGAGCCGGCGGCGGTCATGCGCCGGACATCATCAGCGTGGCGGCCTATCCCAATGTCCTGCCAAGCTCCACGAACCCGACCCGTCCCCACACCGTCAACACCCTTGCCGAGCACCTCGACATGCTGATGGTCTGCCATCACCTGAACCCCTCGATCCCCGAGGACCTCGCCTTCGCCGAGAGCCGCATCCGACCGTCCACGATCGCCGCCGAGGACCTGCTGCACGACCTCGGGGCGATCTCGATGATCGGCTCGGACGCGCAGGCCATGGGCCGGGTCGGCGAGGTGATCATGCGCACCTGGCAGACCGCGCATGTGATGAAGGCTCGTCGTGGCCTGCTCGAGGGCGATGTCGGCAACGACAACCTGCGCGCTCGCCGCTACGTCGCCAAGTACACGATCTGCCCGGCAGTCGCGCATGGCATCGATCATGTCGTCGGCTCGATCGAGGTAGGCAAGCTCGCCGACCTCGTGCTCTGGGAGCCGGCGATGTTCGGCGTGCGTCCGCATGTGGTGATCAAGGGGGGAGTCATCGCCTGGGGGGCGATGGGCGACGCCAATGCCTCGATCCCGACACCGCAGCCGATGCTGCCCAGGCCGATGTTCGGTGCGAGCCCGGTCGTTGCGGCCCGCACCTCCCTGCACTTCGTCTCGCATCAGGCCATCGAGTCGGGCCTTGCCGACCGCATCGCTGTGAGCCGCGAGCTGGCCGCCGTTGAGAATGTGCGCAGTCGCACCAAGCTCGACATGCCGCAGAACTCGGCGATGCCGAGCATCGAGGTCAACCCCAACACCTTCGCCGTGCGCATCGATGGAGAGATCTGGGAAGAGCAGCCAGTGAGTGAACTTCCCATGGCCCAGCGGTACTTCCTCTTCTAGGGCATCCGATGACCATGACCTCGCCAGTACTGCTCACGCTGATCGATCAGCGCCTGCCTTCCGGCGGTCACATTCACTCCGGCGGCATCGAGGAGGCGGTGGCGGAGGGGATGGTCACCGACGTCGCAAGCCTGAGCGAGTTCCTCGCGATGCGCATTCAGTCCACAGGCCTGGTGTCGGCGGCGATGGCAGCTGCTGCCGTGCCACTCACTGCCGAGACCTATCCACTGCTTGACATGGAGATGGATGCTCGACTGCCCTCGCTCACGTCCCGGGCCCTGTCGCGCGCGCAGGGTCGCGGCCTGCTGCGGGTGGCCAAGGCCGCTTGGGCTGCGCCCTCGGCTCGACTGACCTGGCGGGAGGTGGGGGAGCGTCCGCACCTGCCGATCCTGCTGGGCTGCGTTGCGCAGGCGGCCGGGCTGACCTCGGCTGATGCGGCGATGGCGATGGCCTATCTCAGCGTGACCGGTCCGGCCACTGCCGCGCAACGACTGCTGAGCCTGGATCCGATCTCGGTTGCGGTGGCGACAATCGGCATGGCGGATGTGATTACCGAAGTCGCCCTCCGCGCTGAGCTGGCCGCTCAAGGTGACTACCGCGATCTTCCGGACCTGGCATCAGTGCAACTGGACCTCATGGTCGAGCGGCATGCCGCTCGACCCAACCGACTCTTCGCTTCCTGAAGCGCAGGCAATCAACCGAAAGGGATCACCATGGGACTCAATCACGAACTCGATCCGTTCGCGCACATGCATCGCCACGAGGGTCCGCTGCGCGTGGGCATCGGCGGACCGGTCGGTTCCGGCAAGACAGCGCTCGTGGCCGCGCTGTGCCGCACCCTGGGCGCATCGGTGAATCTTGCCGTGGTCACCAATGACATCTACACCACTGAGGATGCCGACTTCCTGCGCCGCAATGCCGTGCTACCAGACGAGCGCATCGTGGCAGTGCAGACTGGCTGCTGCCCGCACACCGCGATCCGCGAGGACATCACGGCCAACCTCGATGCGGTCGGCGATCTCGTGGAGCGCATCAGCGATCTGGAGCTCATCCTCATCGAATCCGGTGGCGACAACCTGACTGCCTCATTCAGCAAGGGGCTTATCGACACCCAGATCTTCGTCGTCGATGTCGCCGGAGGCGACAAGGTGCCGCGCAAGGGCGGCCCGGGTGTCACAGGTGCCGATCTCCTGGTCATCAACAAGACCGATCTGGCCCCGATGGTCGGCGCCGATCTGGTCATCATGGAAGGCGACGCTCGCCGCGTGCGCGGGGAGAAGCCGGTGATCATGACTTCGCTTGCCGTCGACCCCAGCGCTGCTGATGTGGCCTCATGGATCCGCGAGCAGCTGCACGAGCATGCGCACCAGCTGGAGAGCGAACACATGCACGAGGTCGCCCAGAGTGCGTAGCCGCGTCGAGATCCATGCTGAGTGCGACTCCCAAGGTCGCACCCAGTTCACGCGACTGTGGTCGGAGGGCGCGCTGGGCGTGCGCAAGACGGGCGAATCCCACGTGCACCTGGTGGGAACGGCGGCTGGACCCATCGGTGCCGACAGCATCCAGATCATCATCAACGTGGGTGCTGGTGCGCGCCTGTCCGTGGAGGGTGTCGCCGCGACGATCGCGCTGCCAGGCAACACCCCGGGAGTCGGGATCCTCGAGCAGCGCATCACTGTCGACGAGGCGGCCCAGCTGCACCTGGCCTTGCCCGCGCTGATCGTCACGGCCGATTCAGACGTCCACTCGCGCACGGAAGTCCTCGCTGCGGCCTCCGCAGAGTTGGTGCTCATCGAGCAGGTGAGCCTGGGCCGTCACGAGGAGGCCGGTGGTCGATGGACAGGACGGATGCTTGCCGATGTCGCAGGCAGGCCAGTGCTGCGCCAGACGCAGTCGTCGGACTCCATCCATGCAGCGCTGGCTCGAGATCGGCATGACTGCTTCAGTGGTGGAGCAATCGTCAGCCGACTCGCGCTTGGCCCGTTGCCGTGCACTGTGCCGCTGATCAACACCCATGGCAGCGCCATGGTTGCCATGCTCGAATCAGGCGGAACCTTGCAGACCTCGGTTGGCGCCACCCTCGCCCGGGCGCACCATGACCTGTGCGAGCTCGACCACCTGAACTCAGCTGAACTCGCCACCGGCCTTGGTGCGCAGCACCCGCAACTACCGAAGTAGCGCGACTGCCCACCCGACTTGGACGGCGCTGAGCACGCACTCGGTGAGTGATTCGCTCGGGACAGGCCGAGCGGATCGACCCCCCATTAGGTTGCGGCGAGCCTTTCCCGTATTCTTTCGGAGCCGAAAGGTCACCGCGGGGTGGAGCAGCTCGGTAGCTCGCTGGGCTCATAACCCAGAGGTCACAGGTTCAAATCCTGTCCCCGCTACCAAATTAAGGATCAAGACCCCCTAATACAGGGGGTCTTGTCCTATTTTGACCCTATTTTCTGCACCCCCGCGAGGGGGTTTATTTACAATTTATGGACCGTTTATGGACAACCTGCGGGTGCAGTAAGCCCCGCGTGCCCCACCTGTCCGCCTGTGGGGTGCACCTCACCAAACAACATCGCCAGCGGGTGTTCTGCATCGCCTGCGGGGGCAGCCCTCCGCACCGTGCGCACCTCTTACTTCCCGTCGCGCCCTCGACCTCCTCCGTTTCGTCCAGCCCTTGCCCACCTGGACCACACCCAAGGAGAACCGATGAACAGCACAACCAACGACCCACAACTTGTAAGGCACCAATACCCAAGCGCCGTTGACCATTCAACGTCTGAGCTTCGCCCCTGTATTACGGCGATCGACGGCACGAGCGTAAAGGAGTCCCAGCCCATGGCGAATGTCACCGTTGATGTCACTGATGAATTGAGCCGCTCACAGGCAGCGCAGGCCTGCGGCGTCAGCGTGGACACCATCAAGCGCCGACTCAAGGTCAATGCCTTCCCACACGCTCGGCAGCTCGGCCTCGACCGACAGTGGGCGATCCCAGTGCGGGACCTGATCGACGCCGGCTTACTGCCGGCCGCAGCCTTAGCTTCGGCCAGTCCTCCCGACGACGCCCCAGACATCATTGCTACGCGACCACTGATCGCCCCGGGCCAGAGCGCCCAGATCGTCGAGGCACTCGCCGAAAACCGTGGCCTTCGCGCAGAACTCGCTCGCGCGCAGGACGAGATCGCCTTCCTACGTGGACTAATCCAATCCGGCAGGGCCGCCTGATGGCCCGGCCCCTGAAGGGCCGCGTGATGCTGCGCGGGGGCAAGTTCCAAGCCTCGGTTCCAAAAGCCAAGGGATCCACAGAACGCCATTACGAGGTCTTCGAGGCCAAAGCGCAGGCCGAGGCATGGTGCGCATTGGCCGTTGCCAACATTCAGGCAGGCATTCCGCTGCCTGGCAGAAGAGCCGTCCTTGGCGAAGTCGATCCGGATGTCGTGACGACGAATAGGCGCCCTATGTCCAAGAGAGCGTTGGCTGTCTCGCTATCGGTAGCCGAAGTGGCCGATGACTGGTTTCACGAGGTCTACATCGACGGTCGCAGCGGCGGAGCGGAGCGCGCAAAGAATGTCCGCTCTATCCTCAATCGCCGAGTCGTGCCCTTCTTGTCAGCAGCACTCGATGGTGGTCAGTCGCTCACACGAGAGAAGTACCGCACCTACTTGGCTGCACTTGGCAGACCATCTGCCGCACCAGTACTGGGCAAAGGTCGGCGCGCGACGCAGGGCCTGACACAGGACACATTGTCCGACGTGCGGCGATGCCTGGATGCGGTCATCAAACATGGCGTGCACGCGGGCGCCTGGGACCTTGGCTTCGACTTGAGCGACGTCCGCACACCCCGATCGCGTCGCGCGAGCTTGCCCAAAGCAGCAGGCCTCAGCCTCGCCGAAATCGGCCGCATCGCAGAGCACATGCATGCGGTGCACCAAATCGCTTTGTGGACTTGTCGCATTCTCACCCTTCGATTGGGTGAGGCCTATGGCGTCTGTGTCGGAGACATCGCTCATTTGAACGACGGCACCGGGCGGGGATTGTTGTGGCTACATGCGCAGGGTGGCCGCAAGTTTCATGCATTTGACGGCGAAGAGATCGTCCGAACATTTCACAAGGAAGGAATGAAGCATGGCTACAGCGAGCGCATGCAGCTGGTACCAGCTCAACTGATGTCATTTTTCGACGACGTCGTCGAGGTCTTCCACACTGACCCCCGTACTGGAGACGTGGACCTATGCGCTCGACTCATTCCTGGTCTTGCCTCCCAACACTCCGGAGGCCAAGAAACCTTCCGTGCGGCTTTGAAAATGGCAGCCTATGAAGCGGGTGTTTCGACCGTCACGCTCAATGGTTTCACCCGAATCGTGCTTGGTTCGCCGAATCCTAAGGACCTGCGGTCCTCGGCAGTGACCGACTTGGAATGGGTGCCGGGACTGGATCCCACGGCCTTGCGGCGTTACGCCGGACACGCGCCGGGCACCGACGTGCACGCACTGCATTACGTCGTCGATCAACCCGTGAACGAAAAGACTGTGCAGGTTTGCGCCGCCATGGAATCCCTCATTCGCGCGGAACTGCCGAGCGGATTGAGAATCCCAACTTCGAAACGGTGCACGACGGGATCTCAACGCGCACTCAGTCCTCGAGCGCCCGAGATCGACGAGCAACTGATGTTGCGTGGATGGCTGCTCACCGACGTCGATGAATCCATAGATTCGTGGCTGACGGTCGAAGAGACGGCCGAAATCCTTGGCCAAGCACCGACAACCGTCCGGCGCTGGGTCAGGGAAGGGCGACTGGCTGCATCATTGGGCAAGTCGCAAGGTGGTACCCATCAAGGGCATCGAATTCGACGCAGTGCCGTAGTCGACTTCGCGAACAATGAGTCCAATCGAACCACGTTGACGGACTTGGAAGAACTGATGGGAGTCAGTTACCACCGGCTGTACAGCTGGGTCCGCAGATTCGCCCTGGCCACGGAACCGGCCGGGGAGCGAGGACTAATCATTCCCTCTGTAACGATCTGTGAGTTACAGAGGCTGGTCGATACGGAGCACGCATTGCAGCGCGAGGGCATTCCGTTTGCCGAGGCGGCGACAATCCTTGGTGTGCAATCTCGAACGATTCAAGCGCGAGTTCAACTCGGAACATTGCAAGAACTGCCAGTGCGAGGGCCGGATGGAACGAGATACGTCACTCGAGCCTCTGTAAGGCGAGCTGCCTGTAAGCCAGAACTGATGTCCGTCCGCCGCAAGCGTCGACGAGGTCGCTAGATATGCCGTTCTGACTCACTGAGTTGTTCGGTAGTCAGCTTTCTGTGAGATCAACCAGCAAGACTCAGTCCAGGTGGCACATGGCTAAGAGGAAAAGCCGCATGTGCCACTGAGGCGGAATCTGCAGAGCAGTTTGAAGTTGCACTTAGGCGCGCGGTGTGACTGCTGGCTGCTGCCATGACTGCCTTGGCTTCCCGCAGATAGGCAATGCGTTGATCCAGCAACCCGACTTGGGGCGGATTGGTGTCCATTCGATCAAGCCAGAGAATCGCGTGGACCTTGGGGGAGGGGCTGGCGATGCGCGGTGCCAGCCTCGGATCGCCTGAGTAGATGACCGGCTCGGGGTGCTCGCCGTGCCAGATGGCGTCCTTCGCGATCTGTGTGGCGTGCTCGCGGACAAGGCCTCTGTTGGGGACGACGCCTTGCTTGCGTAGTTGGACGATGCAGTCGAGCACTTGTGATTGTTCAAGGGTGAAGTTCGGGTTGACGCCGGAGTTGAGGAGTTGGTCGCAGCCAAGACGTTCGGTTGATGCGACGTATTGAATGGCGTGTTCGGCTTCGGCAATGCTGACGCCACGGATCCGCGCGTAGTCGATCGCACTAATTGATGTGTTGGCCGGTATGCCGTCGCTCATCGGCCAACGAAGTACGTCGTACAGCAGGGCGTCGGCTTCGGCGATGACGCCATCGTGCGGGTAGGTGGCTTTGATTTCTGCGGCATGCAGGACGGCGTCAGCGAGTTGTTGGAACGCGGGGTCCGGGCAGGACGCCAGTGCGCTGGCGAGTTGGCGTGGATCGCAGTTGCTAAGCGCTTTGATGATGTCACTTGGCGTGATGGTGTTCATGAGTGCCTCCGGGTGGGGTCGCTGCGGTTCTGGCCTGTCAACGGCCCCACCCGGTTGGTGCCGTGCATTTATGACGCCCGCTGGCAGGCACCCCAATCATCTGGCGCGGCGAGCTCTAGGCGCGGAGCTTGGCTTCTTCCTGAGCGCACGGAGTCGCGGATGGCTTGCGGGTCTTGCAGCAGCCATGGTTCGACGCGCATCTTGCGGGCGATTTCGGCCATCCGGCGTTCTTGCCGTGCGGGTGGCCGGACGTCCAAGTGCCGCCAGTGGGCGATGTTCGCGGGCGAAGTGGTGATGAACGTGATGACTTCGTCGTCCCAGCCCCATTCGCACAGCACCGGGACCAGGTGTGGCCAGGAGCCGGGGCCACGCAGATCCAGGCGCAGCAGCTCCATCTCAGTGGGGCAGCCTGGGCAGCGCACCGGAATGCCGAAGCAGGTGGCGACCCGCTCGAGGGCTTGCTCAATTCCTGGGTGCACGGAGCGCCCCGGCCGTTTGCGTGGGATCGCCAGCATCTCCAAATGCGCCATTGACCATCCCAGGTCCTCCAACAGATCGAACAGCCCAATGGTCGGTGAGAACGGCGATGGTGCGGGTTCGATGCTGGCGAGATCACCGTCCTCAGTCAGCGGCATGAGGAGCCTGACCCGCTTTTCCGGACACCTGATCTGGACGATGATGCGTCCGGGAGGAGTCTGTTATGCCTGCACCGAAGTCGCCGGAGTTCCGGCGTCGTGCCCTGGACCTGGTCGCGCAGGGTGAGCCTGTTGCCCGCGTGGCCAAGGATCTGGGGATCAGTGAATCGTGTCTGCGTCGATGGATGCAGATCGATGACGTGGACGCAGGGCGCAAGCCAGGTCTGACTACGGTCGAGCACAAGGAGCTGGTCGAGCTTCGTCGCCGTAACCGGGTGCTGGAGATGGAGATCGAGATCCTCAAACGCGCGTCGGCCTACTTCGCCAGGGAGAACGTCCTCCCAAAACAGTGATCCGGCTGGTCCAGGAGCTGGCCGCGGACGGGTTTCCCGTCGCGGTGACCTGCCGGGTCCTCGAAGTCGCCCCGTCGACCTACTACGAGGCGGTCACGCGAGAGCCATCGGCACGAGAGCTCGAGGATCGCGACCTTCTTGGCCTGATCGTGGAGGTCCATGAGGACTCCCGCGGCACCTACGGCGCTCCACGGGTCCACGCGGAACTGCGCCTGGGGATGGGCCTGCGCGTCGGCCGCAAGCGCGTGGCCCGCCTGATGCGCAACGCGGACATCCACGGCGTCAGTCACCGCCGCAAGAGGCGTCACCGCCCTGACACGGCCACGCACGACGACCTCGTGCAGCGCCAGTTCACCGCTGACGGGCCAGACCGGGTCTGGTTCACCGACATCACGCAGCATCGCGCTGCGGACGGCTGGGTCTACTGCTGCGCCGTCGTGGACGCCTGGAGCCGGCGGGTCGTGGGCTGGTCGATAGCCGACCACGTCCGATCCGAGATCGTCGTGGACGCGCTGGAGATGGCCCGCTGGCAGCGCTCACCTGCCGGCACGATCGTGCACGCCGACAGGGGCGCCCAATACACGTCTTGGGTCTTCGGGCACCGCCTGCGCGCAGCGGGCCTGCTGGGATCGATGGGGCGGGTTGCCTCCAGCGTCGACAACGCCCTCATCGAATCGTTCTGGTCAACAATGCAGCGCGAGCTCCTGGACCGGCGATCATGGGCTTCACGCGAAGAGCTGGCCTCGGCGATCTTCGAATGGATCGAAGGCTGGTACAACCCCCGCCGGCGTCACACCAGCATCGGCAACCTGTCCCCGCACGACTTCGAAACCCTGCACACCGCCGCGATCACTGCGGCATGATCAACCAACCGAAACTGTCCGGGAAACCGGGTCAGGCTCCGAACACCAAATCACCAGGAGCGAGCGATTCCCGTGAAATGCGTCGGGTTTGATTCCATTGCGTGTACGAGTAGTCCGCGATTTGCGCGCCCGCTGCCCGCCACGCGAAAGCCGTCAAACCCGAACAGTCGAAAT